>Ga0210385_10001693_pt1 | contig 13507 bp, 11 predicted proteins | sample IncBWH26OmetaG_FD_160107 | JGI IMG/M metagenome (GOLD analysis project Ga0210385, IMG submission 160107) | Forest soil microbial communities from Barre Woods Harvard Forest LTER site, Petersham, Massachusetts, United States - Inc-BW-H-26-O ... | reverse complement strand
AGACCGGCGGCCACGCCTACGGCTCGACGTATAGCGGGCCCATCGGCGCCATCCTGACGCCGCAGCTGCAATCGATGAAGCACTCGCGGTCGCTGCCTTACGCTTCATCACTCTGCGGGGCGTGCTACGAAGTCTGCCCGGTGAAAATCAACATTCCGGAAATTCTGATTCACCTCCGCAGCAAGATCGTTGCGGCGGGCGAATCGCCTTTCAGCGAACGCATGGGCATGAAAGCCGTGGGCATGGCGTTTGCCAGCGGCGGGCGTCTCGGCCTCGCGGAAAAATTCGGACGCTTCGCGCAGTGGTTCTTCGAGCGCGACGGCAAGCTGGAAAACCTGCCGGGCATTCTCGCGGGCTGGACGGAATATCGCGACATGCGCGCGCTGCCCGACGAATCGTTCCGCGAATGGTGGGCCGCGAGAGAGAAGAAGCGGCCGGCGGAAGGCTCGTCCCCGAAAGACACATCACGATGAACGCTCGCGACCAAATCCTCGCTTCCATCCAGCGCACCTTCGCCGCCGTGCCGCGCTCGTCCGCGGAGGATCACGCGGCTATCCCTCGGACTTATATTCAAGTGGGAAAACTCGATCCCGAAGCGCGCCTTGAACTTTTCGAAGAGCGACTGCGCGACTACGGGACGGAAGTTTTTCGCTGCGCGCCGGCGCAGCTTCCGGAGACGATAGGCGTTGCAATGAAGGCTGCGGGAGTTTCGCACATTCTAGCGGCCAACGATATTCCCGACGGCTGGCTGCCGTCCGCGCCCGGTGCAAGCGCGCAAAACAATGGAGCGCCATCTTTCGCACGCGACGACGATCTTTCTTACGAAGATCTGGATAAGAGCGAAGGAGTGCTCACCACTTGCCACGTCGCCATCGCGCTCACCGGCACGATCATTTTGCGCCACGCCCACGACGGCCGCCGCGCGCTCACGCTGATCCCTGATTATCACCTGTGCATCGTGCGCGCGTCGCAAGTGGTCGAGACGGTCCCCGAAGCGATTCGCGAAATCCAATCGCCCGGCAATTCCCCGCTGACGACGATCTCCGGGCCATCGGCAACGTCGGATATTGAAATGACGCGCATCAAAGGCGTGCATGGGCCGCGCAAGCTGGGCGTGATTTTGATCCTCGCCTGAAGCGGGCTGCGGACAATTTCAACATCATTTTTGTTCGCTGATGAGAGTGCTCGCGCTGCACATTTGGTGCGCGCTCGTAAGATGCCGCCCTGAAAGGCCGGCGCTACACAGACAACTGCGAAGGCAACTACAGATCCCTCCGGCGAAATTCGCCGTTCGGGATGACACACGCGCATCGAAACATCCAGCTCGAAAGCAAATTTTGCGCTTATGAAGGCCTAGGCGAAGCTGGATCTGCGTTAGCGGCCGGCGGCAGCCACCAGCTGGCGAGGATCGGAACGAGGAACAGGATGGCGATGGGCGAGGTGACCATGCCGCCGACCACGACGCGCGCCAAGGGCTGTTGCGCTTGCACGCCAACGCCACTGGAAACTGCGGCGGGCAACAGGCCGAGTCCTGCCGCGGCGCAGGCCATCAGGGCGGGCCGCATTTCGGCCAGCGCGCCGTGCTCGATGGTCGCGAAGAGCGAATGTGAAACCGCTTCCTTGCGGCGGATGCCGGAGACGAACACCACCCCGCCGAGCGTGCAGACTCCGATCAGCGACGCGAATCCGACGGCGGCGGAAATGCTGAAGGGAGTGCCGGTGATGAACAGCGAGAGGAATCCGCCGATCATGCCGAAGGGCAAGATGGTGAGAACGAGGAGCGCGTGGCGCAGAGAATTAAAGGTGGTGAAGAGCAGTGCAAAAATAATCAGCAGGCTGATGGGAAGCACGATCGCCAGCCGCCTCTGTTCGGCTTGCAGGCTCTGATATTCGCCGGCCCATTCGAGATGATAGCCGTTGGGGAGCTTCACTTTTTCGGCGAGCCGTTCCTGCACGTCCTGAATGGTGCCGGCCAGGTCGCGCCCTCGCACACTGAATTTGATGGGGATGAAGCGGCGGCCTTCTTCGCGATAGATCATAAAGGCGCCCTGATGCAGCGAAACGTCGGCGACGGAGCCTAGCGGAACGTTTTTGCCGTCAGGCGTGGGCAGAAGGATGGCTTTGATGGCTTCGGGCGTCTGCCGGAACTGCGGCTGGTAGCGCACCACGAAGTCAAAGCGGCGGTCGCCCTGCAAAATTTCAGTGGCGGCGATGCCGCCGATGGCGGCCTGCACGGCGGCGTCAACATCGGAAGCCATCAGGCCATAGCGCGCGCTATTGGCACGGTTGATTGAGACAACCAGCTCGGGCTGGCCGGATTCGGGGAATACGCCCAGGTCGGCAACGCCGGGGACGTTTTGCATCACGTTGCGAATCTCGCCGGCTTTCTCGACCAGCGTGTCGATATCGTCGCCGAAAAGTTTGAGCGAATTTTCGCCTTTCACGCCGGACATGGCTTCTTCCACGTTGTCCTGAATATTCTGGGAAAAATTGAAGTCGACGCCGGGATATTTTTCGAGCTGCGCATCCATCAGCGAGACGAGCTTGTCTTTGTCGACGCCCTTGGGCCACTTGCCCTGGCGCTTCAGGGAAACCATGAACTCAATATTGTTGAAGGTGGTGACGTCGGTGCCGTCGTCGGGGCGGCCCATTTGCGAGACGACTTGAATCACTTCAGGGAAGCCGAGAAGAATCTCGCGAAACTGATTGGAGAGATTGGCACCCATTTCGTAAGAAGTGTCCTGTGGGAGGGTGGCGCGAACCCACAAGTTGCCCTCTTCGAGCTGAGGCATAAACTCGCCGCCGAGGAAAAATACTCCGATGACCATGGTGATAATCATGGCGACGCTGGCTGTGCCGAAGACCAAGCCGCGGTGAGACATCGTCCAGCGAAGCGCTTTCGCGTAGTTCTTGCCGAGCCAGGTGACGAGGCGCGTGTGGTGGCCCTTCACCTTTTCAGGGCGCAGAAACGATGCGAGCACCGGCGCGAAGAGTGTGGCGAAGAGAAAAGCTCCGGCAAGAGCGAAGCCGTAAGTTTCGGACATGGGCGCGAAGATTTTTCCGGGGACGCCCTGCATGGTGAAAAGCGGAATCAGCGCGACCACGATGACGAGCACGGAAAATGCCACGGGGCGGACGGCCTCTGCTGTTGCGTCCACAATCAGGTCAAATGTGTCGCCACCGGTTGCGGTTTGCAGGCGGCGATAAATGTTTTCGAGCACGATCACGGAAGCGTCGACAAGGATGCCGAAGTCGATTGCGCCCACGGAGATCAGGTTGGCCGAGCCGCCCGAAAGCACCATGATCGAGAAAGCGAAGAGCAGCGAGCACGGAATGGTGAGCGCGGCGATCAACGAAATGGGCAAGTCGCCAAGGAAAACGATGAGGATGGTGGTGACGAGGATCAGGCCGACGATGACGATGTCCCGCACCGTGGTGGTGGTGAGTTTGATCAGGTCGGTGCGGTCGTAGAGCGTGACGATTTTCATTCCCGGCGGCAGCAGGCCGCTGTTCATGTCTGAGATTTTTTGCTTGAGCTGCTTCAGCGCCGGTATGGATTGTTCGCCGCGCTGAAGCAGCACGATGCCCTGCACCGCGTCGCTATCGTGATTCACGCCGACTTGGCCGAGGCGCGGCTCGGAGTCCTCACGGACGTCACCCAGATCGTGGAGGTAGACCGGGACGCCGTTGTGCGAAGTGATCAAGACGTTTTGCATCTCGTCGACCGATTGCAAAAGGCCGACGCCGCGCACGTTGACGCTCTGGCTGCCCATGGTGAGGTAGTTGCCGCCCGCGTTGGCGTTGCTGGCGGAGACGGCGGCGACCACCTGCGGCAGCGTGACGCTAAATTGAAGCAATTTGCGCGGATCGATTTCCGCGATGTATTCGCGCGTGGTGCCGCCGAAGGAGGCCACGTCGACGATGCCCGGCACTTGTTTTATTTCGCGGGTGACGAACCAGTCCTGCGTGGCTTTTAGCTCGTTGAGGCTGTAGGACGGGCCGTCGAGACGATAGCGATAGATTTCGCCGATGGGCGACTCGGGCGAAAGCTGCGGGCTGAGATTATTCGGGAGCGAGAGGCCCTGCATGCGATTGAGCGCTTCCTGGCGGTCCCAGAGATAGTCGCTGCTGTAATCGAAATAGAGCTTCACGTCGCTCAGGCCGAAGATGGTGATCGAGCGAACTCCTTCGAGATGCGGCATGCCAAAGAGACCGGTCTCAACCGGAACGGTGACCTGCTGCTCCATCTCTTCGGCGGACCACGACGGATTCTGGGTGATGAACTCGACCATCGGCGGAGACGGATCGGGATAGGCCTCGATATCGAGCTGCAGGAACATGTACGTGCCGGCGAGCAGCCACGCAATCAGCGCGACGATAACGAGCGGACGGAAACGCAGCAGGGATGCGATGAGCGAGCGCATTTTCGATCAGTCTCCGGGATTTGCCCGGAGCAGCAACGCTCCCTGGGAGACGATCGTGTCGCCGGCTTTCACGCCGGAAGTGAGTTCAAGCGATCCGTCGCTCGACTGGCCGACCACAACGGTGCGGCGTTGATAGTGACCGTGGCCCTCGCTGGCGAAAATGTACGCGTCATTGCCTTCGCGGATGACGGCCGCAGCCGGGACCAGAATTCCCTGCCGCGACGAGCGGAGCAGCCGGATTGACCCGAACATGGAGGGTTTCAGCCGCGAGCCGGGATTCGGGAGCACGATGCGCACATGCAAAGTGCGTGTGTTGGGATCGACGGCGTCCGAGACGACGTTGATGCGTCCGCTCCAGTGCTCGCCGGGATAGGCGTTGAGCGTCAACTGCGCGGACTCGCCCGTTTTCGCGGCGGCAAGATCGGACTCGTAAATGTCGCCCAGGGCCCAGACGGTGGAGATGTCTGCGATGGTGCAAAGGGGTTCGGGCGCGGAGAGTGCGTTGGAAAATTCGCCGGGTGAGGCGCCGACGTCGAGAATCACGCCGGAGCGCGGGGCCGCGACCAAGAGTTGTGAGGAGGCGTGGTCCGGGTCCATGCCGAAGACGCGGACTTGCTCTTTGGTGGCGTCGAGCTCGGCCTGGGCGCTTTGCTCGTCGGCCTGCGCCTGCTGATAGTCTTTTTGGGCGATCGCATCATGCGTAAGCAGATCGGCCGAGCGCGCCAACTGCTGCTGCTTCACTTGGTAGTCGGCAAGCGCTTTGTGGTAATCGGCCACGGCGCGCGAAAGATCGCTGCTTTCGATGGTGGCGAGCGTCTGCCCCTTCTCCACCCAATCCCACGGACGAACTTTCATTTCCACAATGCGTCCTCCGGCAGGCGGAAAGACGTGGACCACTTGCGTGGGGTCCGGCTGGATCTGGGCGGGAATGTCCAGGTAATCGGGAATCGTCACCTTCTGCACGGTGAGAGTCTGGATGCCGCTTGCGTCCTGCTGGATATATTGGTCGGTGGCGGTAGAGGCAGGCGCAGCCGCGGCTTGCGTCTGCGAGGTACCCGAACCGCTGCAGCCTGCGACAGCGAGAGCGCTGATGAGAATCGCGCTCGAGAGGGTCGCGGTAGAACTTGCGTTTTTCATGTTCCACGATGCTTTCTTGATCGAGTTGGTTCGCATATGCGTACGGGGCGATTCGGGCTGGTGTCGAGCGATGCGGCCCGCGCCTAGCGAGCCCCCGACGATCCTTGCGCGTCCCTTGCGCAGCTTCGGCCACATGCTAATTGCCCGAAGTTGCGGCGGCAGTTCCTGATAATTATCGAATTGATTGGTTACAGGCGAGTTGTAAGCGGAGGGGCGCGGCCGGCGCGGAAAATCAGAAGCGGATCAGCCAGAAGCAGGTCCGCCGAAGCTCTTCGTGAATCCGATTCCGCTTCAAAATCCACGGCGCCGCGCGCGGGCAAGGCTGCGAGCGTGGTTGACTCCTCCCGGTTGCCAAGAGCCTCGGGCGAAAGACCGGGGAGACTTTGGAAGCCGAGCGCACCACGGGCGTGGGCGTGCGTGAATGCCGACGGATCGACTTGCGAAAAATTGCCGTGGCCGTCGTTCAAAAGGATCGCCACGGGCTGGCTGCGCCAAGCCGTTGCGAAGACCAGGTCGACCCGGTGATCGCCGTTCACATCGCGCGCTTCGACGGACAGGCCACCTTTCGGGCCGGTGAGGCGAATGTAGCGCCCCCCGGAAGCGGATAGACGCAGGTGAACCCAGTAATTGCCGATGCTCGAAGCATCCTCGGGGCCGGGCTGCACGCTGGCAAAATCGGGCAACTTATCGCCATCGAAATCGTCGACGGCGAATTGCATCCCCCGGCCACCCGCTGCGGCGGGCGCAACTTGAGAAGCAGCGACGGGAACAAGACGGGGCGCACCCGCCGCGAAAACAAAAAGCAGCAAGAGGCGAACGGCCCAGCTCGGAACGGGATTGTAGGATCGGAACTTCATAAGGCTCAGGTCCACCGCCACCACGCGGTGAACCCTCAAATTATCACGCAACTTAGATAGGAAATGAAGCACCTTGCGCGGGGAATGTTCGCCACCTCGTCTATTCAGGTTGCGGAAACAGGCCGCTGAAGCCTGCCTGTCGGCCGGCGGCCTCGAAACCAAAACGTCAAAAGCTGGCGGGCTAAGCGGCGAGGCGGCCTCCACGAAAAGCAAAGGCGTCGGAGCTTTCGCACAAATCGCGGAAGACACATTCGCGACGCTCAGCGCAGGTCCGCCCTATGTGAGCCGCTCAGAAGGTATTGACGGGCAGAGGCCGCGAGGAAAACGTGAGAGATCGTTGTGCGGTGCGTTATCATCTTCGCGGAATCGTCGCCCTATGAGCAAGACCAGCGCTGGCCTCCTAATGTACCGGCTGCGAGACAAGGAGCTGCAAGTGTTGCTGGTGCATCCGGGCGGTCCATTCTGGAAGCAGAAGGATGAAGGCGCATGGTTCATCCCAAAGGGCGAGTTGAATCCCGGCGAAGACCCTCTGGCGGGCGCGAAACGGGAGTTTGCGGAGGAAACGAGCTGCACGGCCGAAGGGGAATTTGTGGCGCTGGGCAGCGTGAGGCAGAAGAGCGGCAAAACGATTTTCGCGTGGGCGTTTGCCGGCGATTGCAAGCCGGCGGAACTGAAGAGCAATACGTTCACGATCGAATGGCCGCCGAGATCGGGACGCCAACAAGAGTTCCCTGAGGTCGACCGGGCGGAATTTTTCACCATCGGCCGGGCCCAGCAGAAAATGCACCCCGTGGAATTCCCTTTCGTCACCCGGCTCCAGCAAATCCTGAGCGGGGCCGGCGCCGCGGCGGTCGCGTCGACCGAGGCATCCGGCTGATTCCGTTTGCGGAAAATGTGAAAATCGACGCTTCCCTTCCTTCGTCAGGGCATGCAGGGGCTGAAGCCGGGAAGAACCGGACGCACTTATGGCCGGAGTAAACAGCCGGCCCTTCCAGATTCAGCATCCGCTGCCGCAATCTGTGACGGGCGCAGCGATTTCCAAGATTCCGAGTTCGTCTGCGGCGGCTCCGTTATAAGCTTTTTCACTTCGGGAGGCACACCATGTACGACATGAAGAATTTAAGCAAGATCAAGACGATTGAGGCGGGCGCACCGGAAGCGATGAAGGCGTTTTGGGCTTTCGACAAAGCCGCCATGGCCGAGGGAACGATCCCGGTGAAGTACAAGGAATTGATGGCGCTGTCGGTCGCGTTCACAACCCAGTGTCCTTATTGCATCGAGATTCATTCGAAGCGCGCGAGAGAGGCCGGCTGCTCGGACGCCGAGGTCGCCGAAGCTGTGATTGTGTCGGCCGCGCTGCGCGCCGGTGCGGCCATAACACACGGCACGCATGCATTTTTAGATCGCTAGGTTATCGATAGGCGAACGGGCTGCTCAGGCGTCGGCTTTGAAATAGAGACGGTACGGCTCGGCGGCGATTGCCGCGAAGGGGCGCAGGAGCATGGGACCAGCGTCGGTCTGCGCCTGCCAGTCCGATGAAGATGCGGACACAGCGTTCGCCGCCAGCAACTGCGAACGCGTAATTCGCTGCGGAATATCGCCGATGGCAAACAGCGCTACCGGCCCGCGCAGTAGCGCCACCGTATCGGGACTCTGCACGTCCACCGGCTCGAGGCGCGGAGACATTCCGATTTCAAATTCCACGCGGTCGCCGCTCTTCCATCGGCGCTGCAACGCAAGAAAAGTCCCCGGCCAGATTTCGACATTCTCGCGCCGCCCGTTGATCGAGACGCGCGTCTCCCGGCCAGCCCAGGCAGGCACGCGCAAGTGCAGGGCAAAGTTTTCCGGCCGCCGCATTTCAAATTGAAACTCGGTAATGTTCGCGGCCGGATAATCCGTCTGCTGCGTAATGGTGCAGAAGGTTTTGTTCTGCATCCAGCTGGCGCGCGAGGGAACGAAAAGATTCACGTAGATGCCACCCTCGTCGCGAAAATAGGAGCTGATCCCGTAGTCCGCGGCCAACTGAGGAAACGTGCCCGAGCAGCACGGCCACTTGTCCTTGTAATATTTCTTCACCGCGGCGTTGTTGTAGTCCGAATAGTAGAAGCTGGTCCCGTCCGGCAGGATGGGTTTTGCTCCGGCGATCGTGTTGTAGAGAACGCGCTCCATACTGTCGCCATAAGTTGACCCGTGCGTAGCGCGCAGCAGATAGCGCGCAATCTTGAAATGGCCGTAAGCCCCGCAAGGGGTTTCGAAGCTGGAGTGCGTCGATTGCAGGCTCGCCGCCAGCAAACCCTTTCCCGGCTCGACGAATGCCTCGTTCGGCCCCCAACCGCCGGTGGCATAGCTTTGCGCCTGCACCATCGCGAGTCCGTTGATCGCCGCCCGGAAATACTTGCCGTCGCCCAGCACGAAATACGCCTGCATGGCCGAGCTTAAAGTATTCACATGGCTGTACGCGTGCTTGCCGGGATAGACATTCTCGTTCGCCGCGAGCGCATCATAAAATTCGTGATAGATGAAGCGTTCGCCAAGGTCGCGATAGCGCGCATCTCCGCTGCGCTGATACGCGAGAAAGAAATTTTCGGGAAGCGTGTAGGATTCGTCCCAAGTGTAAGACGCATCTTTGTGCGGACGCTCCGCCTGTTCGGCGCGGCTGAGCGCTTTTTCCGGCAGGTAGGGCAGCGCCGCGTCCGTGGTGCGCTTCAACACGTCGAGCGCAATCGGATCGGCGGCGAATTGATGGGCGTCGATCAGCCCGCAGCAGGTCTTGTCAAACGTGTACGCCGGCAGCCGGTAATCCACGTAAAACTCCCCCGCCGGATCGACGGTCTCCGCGTAGGCGCGCACCAGCCTCTGCACCTTGGCCTGCGTCGCCTTGTCACCCGTGACGGCATACGCTCTGGCGAGTCCTGAAACGTATTGGCCGAAGGAATGTCCCGCGACGAATCCGTGCGAATTGCCGCGCAGATTGAAATCGTCGCTGTTGTCATACCAGCCGCCCATATCGGGACCGGGCGCGGCCATTCCCGCGCGCTGGCGGAACGGCTTCAACAGAGCGTCTTCATCGAGATTGAGGAAGAGCTGATGATTGCTGTCAAACTGGCCCCGCAGCGGACCATCGAGGAGTTGCACTTGCGAGTACTCGAAAAGAGAAAGAGGCGGTTCAGGGACGAGTAAAACGGTGGAGCGAGCCCAGGCAGGAGCGCAGCGCGAAAGCAAAACAGCCGCTGCTGAGGCCGCGGTCGATTTGAAAGACCGCTTAAGGAATTGGCGCCGTGACGATTTTTTCATGCTCACCTTTACACCCGGCACGCCGGCACAATAGCCTGATTCCGCTCGATTGGGCAAGTTCAAGGGAAACCATATCATGCCGGTCCGCTACGATCACGTTGCAGGAAGGAATGTGGAGCGGCTCGCCGCGCTAAGCGACGGTATTTTTGCTTTCGCGATGACGCTGCTGGTGCTGGACATTCCCACGCCCGCGGCGGACGCAATCCACTCCGAGCGGGCGCTGCTGCACGCTCTGCTTGCTCTGGCTCCGAAGGTGGTCACCTACCTGATGAGTTTCCTGACGCTGGGGATTTTTTGGGTGGGCCAGCAGACGCAGATGAATCACCTTTCGAGATCGGATCGCAATCTGACGTGGCTTCATATTGGGTTTCTTTGCGCCGTCTCGATCGTGCCTTTTTCCACGCGGCTGCTTTCTGAATTTTTCGAATACCGGACGGCGCTGCTCGCTTATTGGCTGAATATCGTAGTGCTTGGCGGTGCGTTATACGCGACCTGGGGATACGCGGCGCGGCAGCGGATTTTGCGCGACGATATTTCCCCGGAGGTGCTAGCCGCAATTTGCCGACGGATCATCGTGGCGCAAAGTCTTTATGCAATAGGAGCGGCGCTGTGCGTGGTGAACACGCGCTCGAGCATGGCGGTGTTCGCGGCGGTGCAAGTATCTTATGCGCTGGGATTGCATTGGCCGAAACACCGGGAAGCATCCGCCTGATGGGTGGCGAGGTAGATGGCAAGGCAGAGCGAGACAGAGATCGATCAGGGCGCCGTTGGGGCCGGCTGCGTTGCGCTTGAGCCTGGAGAAGGGGCGGCTTGCAATTTGGCAAGCAGCGTCTGCGCGGCCGGAGCGTAGGCGTCGTTGGGCATTTGGCGGATGAAGGATTGCAGGGCGACGATTGCCTCCTTGTCGCGCCCCAGGCCTGAAAGGGCTGCGCCCAGGAGAAATTCGGCTTCGGTCTCGCTTCCCTTCTTGCTGCTGAGGGCGGCGTTGGCTTCCGCCATCGCCTTCTCATACTGCTTCAAATCCAGATAGGAGACGCCGAGGCACCAGTGCGCGGCAGCATCCTGGGGAGCGAGGGATATGGCCTTTTGCAATGGAGGCTGCGCGCCGGCGAAGTCCTTCTGCTGGATGCGCAAGTCGCCCAGGTCGACGAGCGCCGTCACGTTGAGCGGATCGAGCGAGGTGGCTCGTTCGAGATAGTCCTTCGAATTCGCGAAATCCTTTTCGAGCAGGAAAAGCTCGCCCAGAGCGTCGTTCACGCGCGCATCGCCAGGGGCAAGCTTGAACGCCGCCTGGAGATGCTGGCGGGATTCGTCCAATTTGTTGGCGTGCATGGCCGCAAATCCCAGATCGAGTTCCTTTTTCGCCGCGGGAGCAAGCAGAAGTCCCATGGCGCCCACAGAGTGGTCGGGGTCTTGCGCCATCTCCATCGTGATGCTCGTGTCGACGATGCCGAGGTCCATGACTTCGACGTCGCCGTCGCCCTCCGCGAAGCCGGGGATGGAGACGACCAGGTCGTATCGTCCGCCGGCAAGGTGATCGAATCTGGCCATGGCATTGTTGGATACCGTTTCGAGGACGGTCGGGCTGCCTGCTTCGGCAGAGAGCGTGACGCGCGCGGGAATTTGGATCGGCCTGCCATCCGGGGATTGAATCGTCACAATTAAGGAGGAGCTGCCGGTCCTGACCTGCGTGCCGGAGGGGCTTAATTGTGCGCGGGCAGCGGGTGCGGCCAGGCACGGAAGGGCGAGCGCAAAGGCACCCGCAATCCTCAAGAAATTATTGACGGAGAGATCGTTTCGACCAGTCGGTTGCAGCCAGGAACCTACCACGATTGCCTCCCTGAGACGGGGGCCTTGTTGCAATCAGGCTACACACGCTGGGACGGCGCGTCAACCTATAGATCACGGATCGTCGTAGCCGGCACTTCGCGAAGAGCTATTCCTTTGCGCCCACAACCAGCAAAACCACGCCGCCGGCTAGCGCCAGGCCGCCGAGGAGCGGAGGCAACGGAATATTGTGCGTTTCGGTTTTCGTGGCGTGGATGGGGCCGATGTCCGCGACGTCTTTCTGCGTATGGTACGTGAATCCCTGATAGGCCAGCGAAACAACGCCGATTACGATCAGGACGATTCCTGCGAGCAGTGCGGTCTTCATGGTCGAGCCTCCTTTTTGCAATCGCGTGCGTACGTAAAAAAGGGGCAGCGTCGCATTCGTGTTGCGTCGCTGCCCCGGTGAATATTTAGCGGGTGGCGTGTTTCGCGGCTCGGCGCTCGGCGGCTACTTCTGCCGCGTCCTCAGCGTTCAACGCCTTGACGAACGCGTCGGCCTGCTCCTGAGCGACTTCCTTCGCGAGACCGTAGCGTTCCTGAATGCGGCCCACGAGCTGGTCGCGCTTGCCGCCGATCACGTCCAGATCGTCGTCAGTGAACTTGCCCCACTTCTCGCGGAACTTGCCCTTCGATTGTTTCCACTTGCCTTCAAGTTGATCCCAATTCATTTCACCCTCCTGCGGAGTCTTGCTGGGTGTCCAGAAGAACATGGCGGGCTTCCGAGGCGAATACGGCAACACCACTAGATCGGTCTCCGATTTTTCCCTAGGAAAAATGGGAGTCTTCTCAATACATGCTGACAGCAGGATTTGGCGGCGTAGCTGTGCGTAAGTCGAATATTGTGCAATGTTGCTCGCGCTGGCTGGGCTGATCAAGAATCTGTTTAAGATAGGCGACCGTTGCGTCGCGCTGCGGGAAATCGAAGACGACGATTGCGCCGAGGTTCATCTCTAAGATTGCCGCGGGAATCGTGGCGCGGATTTCTCCCGGATTGATTGGGACACCGTTTGGTTGTTGTATCTCGCGCAGAGATCGGAGCAGCGGCACGCTCCAGAATTTTTGCCAGGTCGAATCAGGGCCATAGGAGACGTAACCGTCGGCCAGAGCGTAGCGGCCGCCGTCGTTGATTTGCATCCACATGGCCCGTACCGGATACGGCCATTCGAGTTCCGGGACGGTGACCACAGTGGTGCTGGTGACGTCCGCAGGAAGAGAGCAGCCGTCGGTACGAATTGCGAAGCCGGGGTTCTGCGCACTTGCGGCGGATGTGACGACAGGAAATGGGACGGTAAGCAGATCGAGCGCGAGCAGGACGCAGATGACCGCGATTGCTGTGGCGCGTGTGCGGCTGCTCGACAGTGCGCTCAATATGCGAGCGATGCCCATTGCGGCGAGGGCGGCGAAGCACAGCATCGCAATCACATGAAAGCGCGCGGGCGCTGAGACGAATCGCGCGAAGGGCGATTCGTAAAACAGGTAACCCGGGCCGGAAACGCGAGTCTGTTTGCCCGCGACGCGAATGTGCGGGCCGAGCGAGAGTATCCAGAAGACGAGCGCGGTCACGAGCAGGCGGATCGTCCAAAGCTTGTTCGTGCGTCGACCAGCCCATAGACCTATAGCTGCAAGCACGATGATGATTGGGCCGAGGTAGACCGTCCCTTCGTAGCCCGCTGAGAAGAGGCCAAGGTTCCAGTGCTGTGCGAAGCGGCCGAAGAGCAGATGACTCCAGCCGGGGACGAACCAGCCGAGCGCGTCCGCCGAGTGGCCCTCGATCAGATCGAAGCTGCGTGAGCGCGGCCGCGCCGTTGGATTCGCCCAGAGCATAACGAAGAAGGGCGCAAAGAGAAGTGCGAAGGTTGCCGCGGCAATCGCGAGCGGCTTCCAGATTTGTCGCGCGAGCGCGGCGCTTCCTTCGAGAGCGAGGTCGACGCAGATGACGACGAGCGTCAGGAGTGCGCAAAAGAC
>Ga0210385_10001692_pt1 | contig 13512 bp, 14 predicted proteins | sample IncBWH26OmetaG_FD_160107 | JGI IMG/M metagenome (GOLD analysis project Ga0210385, IMG submission 160107) | Forest soil microbial communities from Barre Woods Harvard Forest LTER site, Petersham, Massachusetts, United States - Inc-BW-H-26-O ... | reverse complement strand
CGGACAAACTTCACGGTGCGATATGCAAACGTGTCAGGGCGGGCGCTGATCGGCTCATGCTTCAGATAACGGCGCAGATCGTCGGCCAGGGCGGTAACCGAGGCGTAGCGTTCCTGCGGGATCTTCTTCAACGCTTTGGCCACAATCGTTTCGAGGTCCCCGTGGAGCAGCCGGCTTAATTTTTCTGGAGTGGTCGAGCGTTGGGCGGCATTCGTCGCGTTTTCCTTCGCATTCGCTTTCGTGGGCGTGACTACGTCGGCGAGGCGCGGCGGCTCGGTATCGACGATCGCTTTCAGCAGGCTTGCGGGCGTGCGCACGCCGCTTCCCGCCGGGTGCTGGCCGCACAACAACTGATAGAGCAGCACGCCCAGCGTATAGACATCGGTAGCAGTCGTAACTGGCCCGCCGGTCACCTGTTCGGGGGCCGCATACTCAGGGGTTAGCGGAGATTCGCCCTCACGCGTGAGCAGAGTCGCAGCATTCTCCTGGCCTTCCTCTTCAAGCAGCTTCGCGATGCCGAAATCGAGCAGCTTCACGTGGCCATCTTTGTTGACCAGCACATTCGACGGCTTGATATCGCGGTGCACGATCAGGTTGGCGTGGGCGTGCGCCACCGCGCCGAGCACGTCAAGAAAAAGAGCTATCCGAGCCTTAACATCAAGCGCACTCTGGTCGCAATAACGATCGATGGGCTTGCCCTCGACGTATTCAAGAACGATATAAGGCTGCCCGGAGGAACTGACGCCTGCATCGAGAAGTTCGGCGATATTGGGATGGGAGAACCGGCCGAGGATGGCGCCTTCGCGCTTGAAGCGATCTTCGCCGACCTGGCCCATCAGGGCAACATTGAGAAATTTGACAGCCGCCTTGCGTTCAAATCTGCCATCGCTACGTTCGGCCAGCCAGACCTGTCCCATGCCGCCCTGGCCGATCTTGTTAACGAGCCGATAAGGACCGATGACCTCCAGGTTGGCGCGTTGCGCGTCAGCCAGGGCGGCGGCTCCGAGAGAATCTATGGTTGGGCCAGGGTCGGAAGTCGAAGGGGTGAAATCTGCTTCAGCGTCGGTCTTCTTCGCGGGCTTGTCCGCTTCGCCCATCTTCTCCACCGAAGTGGTGAAGTTTAGCATCACGGAAAGCTCTTTCTCAAGAAAGGTAACATCCCGACATTGTTATGGAATCATTTCACTCATTGACCTTGGCCGTGCCTGTACGGGCAAGAGTCTGACGCAGGGAGCTAAGGAAAAGGGCTAGGGCGAGGCGCTGGCGTCAGCCCGGGGCGGACATCCGCCGACTGAAAGAACTGCGCTCCATCGGAAGGGCGTTGACCTAGTGAGCAAAAACTAGATTGTTACCCGCCGCCGGACAGAATGACGAATGGCAGCGTGCTCAGGTCGCAATGTCCATCGCTGAACGTACCAGAGCGGGAGTCATTAAGAAAATGGTAGGCACGAGGAGACTCGAACTCCTGACCTCTACCGTGTCAAGGTAGCGCTCTAACCAACTGAGCTACGCGCCTACGCTCCACTTATTCTAATGTCGCGGGGCGCTTCCCGCAATCTCGGGCGTGCGGGATTCCGGTCGAAGTGGCCGTGAACCGCGGTTGCCAGTTGCAAAGTTTCGCCTGCGGCGTTGACAATCGTTCCATGCCGAAAGAGTCCCGGCAAGTCGATGCAGGTTCGGGGGCCCAGACCGCCCGATCTCCTTTTTCGTCTGGAGCCATGGTGGTTGTAACGCTGTGCAATCCGCGGGACAAATTCTGGGGCATGATTCTGGCGCTGGCTCCGGAAGGCCTCAGTATGACTGGGATCGAACTGGCTTCCTTTGAAGATTTCGTCGTGATGGTGAAAGATGGCGAATCCTTCAGTCCCGCAGTTGTGTTCTTCCCGATGCACCGGATTGAACGCATCGAACTCGACCTTCCCGACGGAAATTTGCCTTCCCTTTCGCAGCGTTTCTCGGCCAAGACTGGACTGGACCCTGCGGGGCTGCTAGGCGATCGCCAAGCCGGTGGCGCACATCAGCCGAGACCCTCTCCGGGTTCCACGGTTCGTCCGACTGAGGATCCGGCATGAAGCTGTCGCAAATCTTCACCGCTCCGAATCAGCTCACGCTGCTGCGTATGGTCTTTGTTCCGTTCATCGTGATCGAACTCGTCGAAGGCCGCTATTTCTGGGCTTTGGTTCTCTTCGTGATTGCCGGATTCAGCGATGGCCTGGATGGGCTGCTGGCGCGCAAGCTGCACCAGCAGACTCTGCTTGGCCAGTATCTCGATCCCATCGCCGACAAGCTGCTGTTGAGCACGATGTTTCTCGTGCTTTCTATCCTCCACAAGATTCCGTGGAAGTTTACCGTGCTGGTGTTCAGCCGCGATATTTCCATCCTGGCCGCGAGTGCGGTGCTGTTTGCCATCGCGGGGCTGCGCAACTTCCGCCCCAGCATCTTCGGAAAGGCGAATACTTTTTCGCAGATCGCCGCCGTCTTCTTTGTGCTGTTGTCTTGCATACGGCCGGGGCGATGGATCTCGATTACTCGCATCGTCTTCTTGCGCGCCACGTTCGCTTTTACGATTATCTCCGCTCTGCATTATGTTCTCCTGGTGCAACAGCGGCTGCGCTCGCATTCTCACGCCTTGCCGGCGCATACTCCCGCAGATATCTCCGCCAGTTGACCCTCTTTCTGGCGTACCCCTAGAATTAAAGGTTCGTGTCTGAGCGCGACCGTCGCCTATGGCCTTTCGCCTTTACAACACCATGTCCTCGCAGATCGAGGAATTCCATTCGCTCCGTGACCAGGAAGTTCGGATGTATGCCTGCGGCCCAACCGTCTACGATTACGGCCACATTGGCAACTTCCGAACCTTCATTGCGGTTGACCTGCTGCAGCGATTTTTGCGTCAGTCCGGCTACAAAGTTCGCTACGTGATGAATATCACAGACTTGGACGACAAGATCATCCGCAACGCGGCGCGCGACGGAGTGAGCGTTCAGCAATACACTGCGAAGTACGAGAAAGCGTTTCTCGAAGACGCTGCCATGATCGGCATCGAGCGGCCGACTCTGGTGCGCGCCACCGAACACATCCCCGAAATGGCGGATTTCGTGGCCAAGTTGATCGAGAGAGGGATCGCTTACCGCACCGACGATGGATCGTATTACTTCCGCATTGCGAAGTTTCCGCGCTACGGCAGGCTTTCGAAGAAAGATTTCAGTGGAATGCTGGACGGAGCCCGCGTCGATGTAGACGAATATGACAAAGACAGCGCGCGCGACTTTGCGCTGTGGAAAGCGCCCAAGCCGGGCGAAGCTTCCTGGGATAGCTCGATTGGGCCGGGACGCCCCGGCTGGCACCTGGAGTGCTCCGTCATGTCGATGGAGGAACTGGGCGAGAGCTTCGACCTGCACGCCGGCGGAGAAGACCTGGTCTTCCCTCATCATGAGAACGAGATCGCACAATCAGAGTCACTCACCGAAAAGACATTTGCCCGTTTCTGGTTCCACGTGCGCTTTCTGCTGGTCGAAGGCGAGAAGATGTCGAAGAGCCTGGGAAACTTCTACACTTTGCGCGACCTGGTTCTGAAAGGGCACAAACCATCGTCGATCCGGTATTTGCTCGCGTCGGTTCCCTATCGCAACCAGTTGAATTTTACTTTTGACGGGTTGAAGCAGGCTGCGGTTTCAGTGGAGCGCCTGCGCAATTTCCGCCAGCGCTTGACTGTAGGGAATTTTCCTGCTGGCTCAAACCCGGAAATGCAAGCGCTGGCGACTGAGACCATCCACCGCATGCGAGCCGCGCTCGATGACGACCTCAATACTGCACAGGCGCAGGCCGCAATCTTCGAAATGGTGCGCAGCGCAAATTCCACGTTAGACGCGGGTGCGATGAAGAAAGGCGATGCTGAACCGCTGCTCGCCGCGCTGGAGAAGTTTGATGAGATTTTCGCCGTCCTCAAAGATGACGATGGCCCGAAAATGAAGCAGGTGTTCGATTGGGCTCCGGCTGAGGGCCGCGAAAAAGACATTAGCTCTGAGTTGAGGGAGTCTGTTCAGGCCAGCGAATTCTCAGATGCCGATATCGAAAAGAAAATCGCGGAGATGGAACAGGCCCGCCGAGCCCGTGATTTCAAGGCGTCTGACGCCGTACGTGCGGAGTTAACTGCCGCCGGCATCGTTATCGAGAATACAAAGGACGGCGTGCGCTGGCGCAGGAAGTAAGGAAGGACTTGTAATTTGGTAATGCCGCAAGCTGGTAATTTGTAAGCTTGTCGACTTTTGTCTAGTGCTTTGGATTTTCAAATTACCAATTTACAAAATTACTAAATTACACATTTGCCATGAAATCCCTCGACGAATATCTCCGCGACGCCGAGCAAGCACACGGGCATCTCTGCGCTGGACAAGTCCTCGGCGTGCGGTTGGCAATGCTGGGATTAGTCAAGCTCGGAATCGATGATCCGCGCGGCAATAAGGAAGACCGGAAGCGGCTGGTTACTTTCGTCGAAATCGACCGCTGCGCCACCGATGCCGTAGCCGTAGTCACTGGCTGCCGGCTCGGCAAGCGCGCGTTGAAGTTTCGCGACTGGGGAAAAGTTGCCGCGACTTTTGTCGACGTCAGCACAGGCAAAGCAATTCGCATTGCGGCCAAGGAATCTTCGAAGACTCTCGCTCGTCAGATGCATCCTGAGATCGCCGACAAGAATCAGCAGCAGATGCTGGCATACCGAGAGATTACAGATGACGATTTGTTTACGACACAATGGGTGAAGGTGGAGTTAGCGCCCGAAGAATTCCCCGGATATAAAGGCGAGCGCGTGGTTTGCGAAGCGTGCGGGGAAGGCATCAACTTCCGCAGGGAAGTCCGCACAAAAGATAACGATAGGGATAAAGAGAAGGTGCTTTGCCGCGCCTGCGCCGGGGAAAGTTACTACGAGCCAATCTAGGCGGCCTGTTCGTAAGCATTAGCCACGCGCAGGATCGTCGCTTCATCAAAGTGTTTTCCGAGAATCTGCAGGCCGATTGGCAGCTTCTGTTTCGTTTCGCCGCACGGAATCGAAATCCCCGGAATCCCCGCCAAATCCGCCGTTACGGTGTAGATGTCAGCCAGATACATGGCCAGCGGATCATTCGACTTCTCGCCCAGCCGAAACGCCGCCGTCGGACTCGTCGGCGTGACGATGGCATCTACTTTCCGGAAGGCTCCTTCGAAATCGCGCGTCAGCAGGGTTCGCACTTTCTGCGCTTTCAGGTAATACGCGTCGTAATAGCCTGCGCTTAGAGCGTAAGTACCGAGCATAATGCGGCGCTTTACCTCAGCGCCAAAGCCCTCATCGCGGCTGCGCCGATACATCTCCGAAAGTGTTTTCACTCCCGCGGCGCGATAGCCATAGCGCACGCCATCATAGCGCGCCAAATTCGAAGACGCCTCCGCGGTTGCAATCAAATAATAAGCAGGAATCGCATACGGCGTGTGCGGCAACGAAACCGGCACAATCTCGCAGCCCAGGCTTCTTAACTTGTCGATGGCCGACTCAACTGCGTGCCGCACCTCGCCGTCGAGTCCCTCGCCGAAATACTCTTTGGCTACGCCGAGTCTGAGTCCTCGCACGGGCTTTTCGATTTCAGCGACGTAGTCCGGCACCGGCAGATCGGCCGAAGTCGCATCCATGGGGTCGCGTCCGGCAATCGAGCGCAACACAATCGCCGCATCCTTCACCGTCTTCGCCAGTGGTCCAATGTGGTCGAGTGAGGATGCGAACGCGATCAGCCCATAACGCGACACACGACCGTAGGTCGGCATCAATCCCACAACGCCGCAGAACGACGCAGGCTGCCGGATCGAGCCTCCGGTGTCGGAACCCAGCGCGACCACCGCCATATCTGCCGCGACCGCAGCCGCCGAGCCGCCCGAAGATCCTCCGGGCACGCGGCTCAAATCGCGCGGATTGTGCACCGGACGAAACGCCGAATTCTCATTCGACGAACCCATGGCAAACTCATCACAGTTCGTCTTGCCGAGAACCATTGCGCCCGCCGCTTCCATTCGTGCAACCGCGGTGCAGTCATAGGGCGGGATGTAGTGGCCCAGAATCTTCGACCCGGCGGTCGTGCGCACTCCGCGAGTCGACATCACATCCTTGATCCCAACTGGCACGCCGCCCAGCGGCGGCAACGGCTTGCCTTCGGCAGCCATGCGGTCAATGCGATCCGCCTGCTCCAGCGCGCGCTCTTTGCAGAGAGTGAGATACGCCCCGATTTGTTCATCTTCGTTCTGGATGCGCGCGTAGTGCGCCTCGGCTAACGCAAGCGCAGTCGTCTTGCGCTCCTGAACGGCAGAGCGAGCCGCATCGATGGTGAGTTGGGCCAGTTGCATGGCAGATGAGAAGGCAGTCCCAGCGCCGGATCTCTATCTCTCAATCACTTTGGGCACGCGGAAGAACGTCCCATCCGCATCCGGAGCATTCGCCAGCGCCACATCCTGTGACAACGACTTCCGCAGTCTCTCGACCACATCTTCGCGACTCGCGTAAGCAAACCTCTCGCTGCCTTGTTTGGACTCGTCAACACCATAGCGGTCCGATACCTGCGCCATCGGTTCGACGATCGACGTATCCAGCTCGTTGAGCCTCTCGATGTAATCAAGAATCGAGTTCAAATCCCGTACCATGCCCGCGCGCTCTGGCGCAGAAAGCTCCAGGTTGGCCAGATCGGCAACGTAGGCAACGTCTTTTTCTGTAACTTTCATTTCTTGTGACTCATGATTGCCTGGAGAATGCTCTCTGAAAGAATGGCCCCACTCAGCCTTGCCGGATCACAAACTCGATCCTCTCCACCTTTTGGCCAGCGTAACGATTTAACGCCGCGAGATACCGTGGTGCCAGCGACTGCATCTCACGTTTCCATCCGGCGTCGGGAACTTCGACGCGCAACACGGCACCCACAAATTCCATAGCTCGCGTCCGCTCGGCAACGACGGATCCGCAAACCAGCGGCCAGGCAAGCGAAGGCGCTTCGCCTGGCGGCACGCGCCGCAGTGAGCCCACAACAAGTTTTTCCAGTCCCGCTCCGGCCTGCTCCAATGCAGCTCCTGATAAAAACAATTTCTCGCGACGGAAGCACCCGCCGGAGATTTTGATTCTAGCACTCCGAGTAGCCTGCAAGGAGTTCAGTCAAACAGCGAGCTCACAGAGGAAATTGTTGCTTGACGAACTCAAGCGCCATGTCGCGCGAAAGCAACCGTCCGTCGAGTTGCGCATCTTCTACTGCCTCGAGAATCTCACGAAACCTGGGTCCAGGCGCGTAGCCCGCAGCAATCAAGTCATCGCCAGTGACCAACGCCGCCGGGCGAATCTTCTCCGGTGGAATCTCGGCAAGCTTCGTGCGGATCAATTCGTACGTGCTCAGATTGCCGTGGCTGGCCAGGCTGTCGGCTCGGTGCAATGCAAGATGTTCGTCGAAGCCGGGCAGGCGGAAGAATTTCTTCAGAGTCGACTCCTTCATGCGCGTGACATGACCAAAGCGCATGTGATTCTCCACCAGCGCAAGCACCTGGGCCGTGTCGTGATTCGAGAACCGCAAGCGCGCGCAGATTTCCTCGGCAATCTTGACGCCCACGTCCACGTGATCATCGAAGCGGATCCGGTCGGGCGCCACGCGAAACGTCGCGGGCTTGCCCACATCGTGCAGCAGCGCACCCCACGCCAGCGTCGGCGGGCAAGGGCGCGGCAGGTTCTCCAGCAGCAACAGGGTGTGAACAAACACATCGCCCTCAGGATGAAACTCAGGCGGCTGCTGGACGCCCTTCATGGCTGAAATCTCCGGCAACACTTCTTTCAGCATCCCACTCTCATCGAGCAAAAGGAACGCGCGCCGCCCGTCGCCCTCGGTCAGCATTTTCGTAAGCTCATCGCGAACCCTCTCGCGCGAAACCACCTGAGTCTCATGAGCCAACCGCTGGATTGCAGCCAGAGTCTGCGGCTCGATCACATATCCGAATCGCGCCGAAAAACGCACCGCGCGCAGCATCCGCAATTTGTCTTCCGCAAAACGCAGCTCCGGATCACCGATCGTGCGAATAATCCCGGCTTCAAGATCTCTGCGGCCGCCCACAAAGTCGAGCACCTCGCCGCTCACCGGATCAAGCATCATGCCATTGATCGTGAAATCGCGGCGCGCAACGTCCTCGCGCGGATCCTGGCTGAAACGCACTTCATCGGGACGCCGTCCGTCGGTGTAGCCGAGATCACTGCGGAAGGTCGCCACCTCCACGGCTTGGGTTTTCGGCAAGGCGCCTTCGTCTCCGGAAGTGCGCCGATGCTCGGGCAATGGCACCAGCACGACGCCAAACTGAACGCCTACAGCGTAGGTGTCAGGAAGGATCTCCATAACTTGCGAGGGCGTGGCGCTGGTCGCGACGTCGTAATCCGCGGGCTCACGCTTCAGCAGAAGATCGCGCACACATCCACCTGCCAGGTAGGCCAGAAAGCCTCGCTGCCGCAGAGTCTGGATGATGTCGACAGCAAAAGTCTTGAGCATGTGACGACTCAGTTCGTCGCACCCCAATCTACGCGGTATGATTCCGCCAAAACTCTCGACACCGCTGCTTGATCGATCCTGTCCGGCAAAATTGACACCTTCGCCGCCTCCTGACACTCAATAAACTGCTCCTGCGCCATTGCCAAAACCTTTTCCATGGAATACTTGCCAGTGCGAACGCGGATGAGCAAATCGCGTTCCGGCCGGGGAAGCGTAATCCTCCCGGTCGAAACCAGTTCCCGACATTCCTGGAGTAGCCGGAGAACATGCATCCCGGCCTTGACGTCGTATCCATATTTTTCCTCGAGTTCAGGACGCTGGCCTTTCTTGCCACGTCCCAATTGCCCGGTCATCCGCTTCAGCTGCGCATCCGCGAAGCCAAGAAATTGCGGTACGCACGACCGCGATAGAAAAACATCCCTGCGGGTCAAGATATTGGTCCATGTCTTACTGCGTACTGCACTCTTCGTGAAAAGAAAGTGCAACGCGGTTGGATTTCCTTTGCACGCCAATCCCGCCCACTTCTTCAATGAGTAGAGGGTGATGTCGACGTCCTTAGGTCCATTCCTTCGTTCATTACCCGCTGTCGACCAGACGAAGTGCGGCATCGAGTTCAAGCCAAGGACCAACTCTGGGGGTTCGACATAGACGCCATAGATGTCGAGGTCGTCAGTGCCGTGAACCTTGGCTCCGTGCAATTCGGAGCCTCCGACAAAGAGATTGATCAGCCGTTCGGGGAACGGGAACGCAGACTCCGCGACGTGTTTGAGCAAATCAGCCATGAAATTCTAATAGTATAGTGTCATGCCAGACGCCTACATCCTCGGCATCGAAAGTTCCTGCGACGAGACCGCCGCGGCAGTGGTGCGCTCGGGAGAGCAGTTGATCTCAAACATCGTGGCCTCACAGATCAGCACGCATCAGCCTTACGGAGGCGTCGTGCCCGAGTTGGCATCGCGTGAGCACTTGAAGGCAATCGTTCCCGTGGTCCGGCAAGCCCTGGCCGCTGCCAATCAGACTTTGAACTCGGTCGATGCAATCGCGGTCACCCAAGGCCCCGGCCTCGCCGGAGCGTTGCTGGTAGGCATCAGCTATGCCAAGGCTCTGGCCTTCGCCCTCGATAAGCCGCTGATTGCGGTCAACCACCTCGAAGGCCACATTCATGCCGTGTTGCTCGAAGAGCGGCAGAAGGGCAATCACGACCTGCAATTTCCCGTGCTCGCGTTGGTTGTCTCCGGAGGACACACACACCTGTATCTGGCCGCGCAGCTCAATCAAGGTTGGACTTACGAAAACATCGGCCACACTCGTGACGACGCTGCTGGCGAGGCTTTCGACAAGGTCGCGAAATTGCTCGGCCTCGGTTATCCCGGAGGCCCGATCATCGACCGGCTCGCGCCTCATGGCGATCCGACAGCGGTGAAGTTCCTGGCCGCGCAAATTAAGCATCGCGATCGCCGCGACCGGAAAGGTCAGAAGGAAACGGCACCAACAAAGAGCGATCGCCCCCGTTTTGACTTCTCCTACAGCGGCATCAAGACTGCCGTGCTGCGCTATGTGGAGATTCACGACATGCATCGTTCGATCGAGATCCGCCGCCAGGCTCTGACAAAACTTTCCAAGCCGAAGCTCGAGGATTACCTTGCCAACTGCGATCGGCAGACTCTCGACCTGGTTGCTTCATTTCAGCGTGCGATGGTCGAGGATCTGGTGAGCAAAACTCTGGCCGCGGCCCGCGCCTGTGATGTGGCGACCCTTTTCGTCACCGGCGGAGTGGCGGCGAACAACGAATTGCGCAGCACCTTCGAGCGGGACGGCGCTCAAGACGGCTTGCCCGTGTATTTCCCCTCGCGACCGCTCTCCACCGACAATGCGGCCATGATCGCGGCCGCCGCCTATCCCAAGTTTCTGGCAAAGGATTTTGCTGCCATGGATTTTTCCGCAGAGGCCAGTCTTCCCTTGCGCTGAATCGGAGGTCACGGTTCAAGCCAACTACTGGCCGCGTAACGCCGCCTACTTGCCCACGCCGTGCCCGTTGCTTTTCCCCATCACGGCATCCAGCGCCTTTTCCAATTGGGCTTGGATGTCGATGTCTTTGTAGATGGCAAAGTTGGCGCGCTTTTCCTGTTCGTCGAAGCCGCTAGCGCGGCCCGCAACAATAATGATCGGAATACTGGCAGTTTCTGGGTTCTTCCTTACCGCCGTAATCAGTTCGGTGCCCGACATCTTTGGCATTTGCATGTCGGTGACGATCAGGTCGGGACGCACGCGCTCGAGAATCTGCAAGGCCTCCAGGCCGTTGGTAGCAGACTCCACCGCGAAGCCGCGTTCTTCCAGAAAGCGGCAGACGGTATACCGGATCAGCATGGAGTCGTCGACCACCAGCGCTACCGCAGGCATGAGTTTGCAACGTGCGGAATGCACGCCCCCGGCTCGCACACTAGCAGAGCCGGTTTGTCAGGAACAAGGCGAAATGCGGCACGCGGGTTACTATGGTGATCACAGGTTGCGTGCTCGGTCCCTCGCTAGTCTGGTTCTTTAGGAGTCCGGCTTACGAAGCGTGGTCTGTGAGGCGTGGTCTACGATTCCTGAGCTTCGCCTTCGGTGTTTTCTTCGATGCTCATGTCTTTGAGCTCGCTGGACTCGAAGACTTCGCGGCACTCAAGGCACTCCACGAACTCAGCGTCTTCTTCGCGGCTGACGATTTGCACGCGCGGATGTTTGCAAGGTTGCTTGCCCGCGTTTTGAGGATGAGAGAACGGCTTTGAAGTCATAAATCCGGACGCCCCGCCCCTCGTCAAACGCCGGAAGGGCGGATTCGCGGGAATTTCCCGGTATTTTAGACCTGCCTCGCCAGTTGTCAAGTCCCTCGCCATGATGTTGCGGTGAATTTCTCTACTCGTTTCTGGCAGGTCGGTTATACCGGGTTCCCTCGCGCTTCCGTGAATTCCGACCAAAATCATCGCCAAGCACTAAACCATTCAATCGCCGATAGTTACCATTGAATGAGGCTTCCAACGTTTGGCTGTATGAGCTTGCATAATTTCCGCTTGCGGACGTAGAATGAATTACGACGGAAAAGGTCGGATTTCCGATTTATCTCTGTCGATCGGATTCTCCAGCTTTTTCAGGCGTAGGAATGCTCAAGCTAACCAAAAAAGCGGACTACGCGCTAATGGCCATGAAGCACCTGGCCGACCACGCGCACGAGGGAACTCGCAGCGCCAGCGCAAAGGACGTTGCCGATTCTTTCGGCATCCCGCCCGAGGCCCTGGCCAAGATTCTGCAGCGCCTGGTCAAAGCTGGTCTGTTGCATTCGCAGCACGGCACCAACGGCGGTTACAGGCTGGCCCGCGCCGCGCACACGATTTCGGCCTTCGAAGTAATTCAGGCCATCGACGGCCCTTTGTTCATCACATCCTGTGTCACCGTTCGCGGGGAGTGCGGTCAGAGCGACCGCTGCAACATCCGCGAACCGTTGCGCAAAGTGAATGAGAGCATCGAAGCCGTGCTGAAACGCATCAAGATCTCTCATATGCGGGAAGAACCAGAAGCCGCCGCCAGTGCCGCCATCAAGCCGGCCGAACTGGTCACGATCATTTAACGAGAAGTGAGAAGAAGATCAGGCATTTAACAAATGAGGTAGGAGAAGCAATTATGAGCACGGATGTAAAGATCCCCCAGCAGCTTCCAGTCACACAGCACGCCGTTCCTGACGGAGTGAAACTCCCCATTTATATGGACAACCACGCCACCACGCCCATGGATCCCCGCGTGCTGGAGGAGATGTTGCCCTATTTCATGGAAAAATTCGGCAACGCCGCCAGCCGCAACCACTCGTTCGGCTGGGCCGGAGAAGAAGGCGTAGAAACGGCGCGCGAGCGCATTGCCAAACTGATCGGCGCCACCACGAAGGAAATCATCTTCACCTCGGGCGCAACCGAGAGCGACAACCTCGCCATCAAAGGCGTAGCCGAGATGTACCGTGAGAAGGGCAACCACATCATCACCGCGGTCACCGAGCACAAAGCCGTGCTCGACACCTGCAAGCGCCTCGAGAAATACGGCTATCGCGTGACTTACCTGCCCGTTCAGAAAGATGGCTTGATCGATCTTGAAGAACTCAAGCGCGCCATGGATGACAAAACCATCCTCGTCACCATCATGGCCGCGAACAACGAAATCGGAGTAGTGCAGCCCATCGCGGAAATCGGCAAGCTCTGCCGCGAGCGCGGCATCATCTTCCACACTGACGCCACGCAAGCTATCGGAAAGATTCCCATCGATGTGAACAAGCAGAACATCGATGTCATGTCGATCTCCGCCCATAAGATGTACGGCCCTAAAGGCGTCGGCGCCTTGTATGTTCGCCGCAAGAATCCGCGGGTACAGATTTCCGCCATCATCGACGGCGGAGGCCACGAGCGCGGCATGCGCTCCGGCACGCTCAACGTCGCCGGCATCGTTGGGCTGGGCAAAGCCTGCGCCATCGCGTCCGAAGAAATGTCTCGCGAGGCAGTCCATTTAGGAGCGCTGCGCGATCGCCTGCGCGACCGCATCATGAGCCGTCTCGACGAAACTTACATCAACGGCTCCATGGAGCATCGCCTCCCAGGCAACCTGAACATCAGCTTCGCCTACGTGGAAGGCGAATCGCTGCTGATGGGCATCAACGACATCGCAGTTTCGAGCGGTTCGGCCTGCACCTCCGCGACGCTTGAGCCATCTTATGTATTGAAGGCTCTCGGCACCGGCGATGACCTGGCGCATAGTTCGATCCGTTTCGGCATCGGCCGCTTCAACACCGCTGCCGAAGTCGATTACGTGGCCGATCGTGTCATCGAAACTGTCGAGCGCCTTCGCGAACTTTCGCCGCTCTACGAAATGGCGAAGGAAGGCATCAATCTGAAAGACGTGAAGTGGGCAGGCGAGTAATCGAGATCGGGAAGGGCACGGCGTTTAGTCGTTCCGTAAGAGTTCTAGC
>Ga0210385_10001691_pt1 | contig 13513 bp, 10 predicted proteins | sample IncBWH26OmetaG_FD_160107 | JGI IMG/M metagenome (GOLD analysis project Ga0210385, IMG submission 160107) | Forest soil microbial communities from Barre Woods Harvard Forest LTER site, Petersham, Massachusetts, United States - Inc-BW-H-26-O ... | reverse complement strand
ACCGCTCGGGGTGGCGCTGCACGCGTTCGACCTGGGGCACGTGCACTTCGGCGCGCGGGTGACGGTGGCCGGCTGTGGGCCGATCGGCCTGCTCCTCCTCCAGGTCCTACGGGCAGCGGGCGCCGGCGCCGTCACGGCGGTCGAGTCACTGCCGCATCGCCGCGAGGCCGCCGCCCGCTACGGTGCGGACCAGGTGACGGATCCCGCCGCCGACCTGACCGGGTACGGCGCCGACGTGGCGTTCGAGGTGGCGGGCACCGATGACGCGGTGCGGATCGCGATGGAATCGGTGCGGCCGGGCGGCCGGGTGGTGCTCGCGGGCATTCCGGACCGGAACGTCACGACGTTTTCCGCCTCGCTCGCGCGGCGCAAAGGACTGACGATAGCCATGGTGCGACGGATGAACGACGTCTATCCGCGCGCGATCGACCTCGCGGCCCGCGGCGGGGTAGCCCTGGACCCGCTGGTCTCCCGCCGGTTCAGCCTGGACGACGCGGTGACCGCCTTCGCCGCCGCCCAGCGCCGCGTCGGCCTGAAGATCCTCATCACCCCATGACCGGGATCTCCGGGTATGCGGTGACCTGGCTTATAGTTTCTGTAAATCAGTAAAGGTCAAGGCCGGGACACCGGGGTGCTGGCGGCGGGCTGAGGGTTGGAGGCGGCGTGTCGGCAACCGCGGATCGCGAGATCCCACGGCCGGTGATGGCCGACGTGGCGCGGCTGGCCGGGGTCTCGCATCAGACCGTCTCTCGCGTGCTGAACGGGCATCCCAACGTGAGCCCGGCGACGAAGGCCAGCGTCCTGGCCGCCATCCGCGACCTCGGGTACCGGCCGAACACCGCGGCCCGCGCCCTCGTCACCGGCAAGACCAACGTGCTCGGCGTGATCTGCTTTGACACCACGCTCTACGGGCCCGCGTCCATGCTGTACGGCATCGAGCGCGCGGCGCGTCCCGGGTATTTCGTCGCGATCGCCAGCCTGCCGTCCTTCGACCGGGTGTCGCTGACCGGGGCGGTGGAGCGGTTCCTCGGCCAGGCCGTTGCGGGAATAATCGTGATCGCGTCGCAGACCGGCGTGGTCGAGGCGCTCTCGGGGCTGGCCATCGGCGTTCCGCTCGTGGCGGTCGGGTACGGCGGCGCGGCGCGGATGTCTCATGTCAAGATCGACAATGTCGCCGGCGCGGCGCTGGCGACCCGGCACCTGCTTGACCTGGGGCACCGGACCGTGCACCACATCGGCGGCCCGGACGACGTGTATGACGCCAGGGACAGGATCGACGGCTGGCGCCACGCGCTGCGCGCCGTGGGCGCGCCGGAGCCCGTGCTGCCGCGTGGTGACTGGTCGGCGCGATCCGGGTACGAGGCGGGGCGCCACCTCGCCGCACATCCCGACGTGACCGCCGTGTTCTGCGCGAACGACCCGATGGCGCTGGGATTCCTCCGGGCGGCCATGGAAGCCGGCCGCCGTGTTCCCCAGGACATCAGCGTCGTCGGGTTCGACGACGTCCCCGAGGCCGCGTACTTCTCGCCGCCGCTGACCACGGTCCGGCAGGACTTCGGCGCGCTCGGCGAGCGCGCGCTGCGCCTGCTGATGAGCCAGATCACGGCCGGGGGCGAGGCACCGCCACCGCCGCCGATAGTGCCTGAACTCATTGTCAGGTCCAGTTCCGTAAACCCGCCCCCATAGGCAAGAATGCCAGATGTGAGCGTTAACATATCCGCCGGGGACGCGTGCGTGGTCGGCATCGACTTCGGCACCCTGTCCGGGCGCGCCCTTGTCGTCCGCGTCGCCGACGGCGCGGAACTCGGCAGCGCCACCAGCGAGTACCGGCACGGCGTCATGGACGAGACGCTGGCGTCGACCGGCAAGCCGCTGCCACCTGACTGGGCGCTGCAAGATCCGGAAGACTACCTGGACGTGCTGCGCACCGCGGTGCCCGCCGCGATCGCCGAGGCCGGCGTCGCCGCGGATCAGGTGATCGGCATCGGCACCGACTTCACCGCCTGCACGGTCCTGCCTGTGATGGCCGACGGGACGCCGCTGTGCGAGTTCGACGAGCTCTCCGGCCGCCCGCACGCGTATCCGAAGCTCTGGAAGCATCACGCCGGCCAGGCGCAGGCGGACCGGATCACCGAAGTCGCCCGGGAGCGAGGCGAGCCGTGGCTCGCCAGGTACGGCGGGAAGATCTCGTCCGAGTGGCAGTTCGCCAAGGGGCTCCAGCTGCTCGAGGAAGATCCGGACGTCTACCGGCTCGCGAAGCGGTGGATCGAGGCCGCGGACTGGATCATCTGGCAGCTGACCGGCACCGAGACGAGAAACGCGTGCACCGCCGGGTACAAGGGCATCTTCCAGGACGGGCGCTACCCGTCCCGTGAGTACCTCGCCGCCCTGAACCCCGGCTTCGCCGGCTTCGCCGACGACAAGCTCGCCCACCCCGTGCTCGCGCTCGGCAGCCGGGCGGGCTCGCTGACCGCGCGCGCGGCGGCCTGGACCGGCCTGCCTGAGGGCATCGCCGTCGCGGTCGGCAACGTGGACGCGCACGTCACCCCGCCGGCGGCGAAGGCCCTCGCGCCCGGCCAGATGGTGGCGATCATGGGCACGTCCACCTGCCACGTGATGAACGGGACCGCGCTGACCGAGGTGCCGGGCATGTGCGGGGCGGTCGACGGCGGGATCGTGGCCGGCTCCTGGGGATACGAGGCGGGGCAGACGGCGGTCGGCGACATCTTCGCCTGGTTCGCGGACCACGCGGTGCCGCCGGACTACCACGCCGAGGCCCAGCGCCGCGGCATCGGCCTGCACGAGCTGTTGTCGCAGGAGGCGGCCGGCCAGCAGCCGGGCGCGCACGGCCTGGTCGCCCTGGACTGGCTGAACGGGAACCGCAGTGTCCTGGTCGACCATCACCTGTCCGGCGCGATCGTCGGCCTCACCCTGGCCACCCGCGCACCCGACATCTACCGGGCGCTGCTCGAGGCGACGGCCTTCGGCACCCGGCTCATCATCGAGGCCTTCGAGGGAGCCGGGCAGCCGGTCAATGAGCTCGTCATCGCCGGCGGGCTGATGCGCAACAAGCTGCTCATGCAGATCTACGCCGACGTGACGAAGCGGCCGCTGCACCTGGTCGAGTCGGCGCAGGCGCCGGCGCTCGGCTCGGCCATCCACGCGGCCGTGGCGGCGGGCGCCTACCCGGACGTGCCGGCGGCCGCGGCCGCCATGGGCGGCATCGTCGCCAACGCCTATGCCCCCGACCCGCGGGCGGCCGTTGTCTACGACGAGCTCTACGCTGAGTACGTGCGGCTGCACGACTACTTCGGCCGGGGCGCCAACGAGGTGATGCACCGGCTCCGCGCGCTGCGCGACCGGGTGCTCGGCGAGCCGGCCGGAGCGCCGCGGTGACCGCCGGCCCCGGCGCCCTGGCCGACCCGGCCGTCGGCGCCGCGATCGGCGAGCTGCGGCATAAGCTCGTGGAACTGCACCGGTCACTGGTGGACAACGGCCTGGTGGCGTGGACGTCCGGCAACATCTCCGCCCGCGTGCCCGGCGCGGACCTGCTGGTGATCAAGCCGAGCGGCGTCGGCTACGACGACCTCACGCCCGAGTCGATGGTGGTCTGCGACCTGGACGGCGCCCGGGTGGACGGCTACCTCACCCCGTCCAGCGACACCGCCTCGCACGCCTACATCTACCGGCACATGCCCGACGTCGGCGGCGTGGTGCACACCCATTCCAGGTACGCCACGGCGTGGGCGGCGCGGGGCGAGCCGATCCCCTGCGTGCTGACCGCGATGGCCGACGAGTTCGGGGGCGAGATACCGCTCGGGCCGTTCGCCCCGATCGGCGGCGACGAGATCGGCCGGGCCGTGGTCGACACGCTGACCGGTCACCGCTCGCCCGCCGTGCTGCTGCGCAGCCACGGGGTGTTCACCATCGGCCGCACCGCGCGCGACGCGGTGAAGGCGGCCGTGATGTGCGAGGACGTGGCCGCCACCGTGCACCTCGCCGCCAGCCGCGGCGAACTTACCCCGCTGGCGCAGGACCAGATCGACGCGTTGCACCACCGGTACACGACCGAGTACGGCCAACCCTGAGCACGCTGGCGACTACGCCGAGCGCTGGCGCTCCTGGAGCGCCCGGCGGTACTCCTCGACCACGATGTCGTTCAGCTCGGCGACCGAGGTGTCCTTGGTCAGCTTGTCCAGCGTGATCTCGCCGTGCTGGATGAGGTTGATGCGGTCGCAGACCTCCATGGCCTGCCCGTAGTTGTGCGCGATCATGATGATCGACACGTCGCCGCGCTGCTTGAGGTCGCGGACGAGATCCAGGATGATCGCCGCCTCCTTCGCGCCCATCGCGGCGAGCGGCTCGTCGAGCAGCAGGATGTTCACGTTCGAGGAGTAGACGGCGCGGGCGATCGCGATCGCCTGCCGCTGGCCGCCGGACAGGCTGGCGACGGGAACGTCCACCGACGGGATGTTGATGCCCATCTCGTTGAGGTAGCGGCGGGCCGTCTCGCGCATCGACCCGTTGTTCAGCAGCGGCCCGCGAAGCCGCTCCCGCTTCAGGAACATGTTGTGGTACACGCTCAGCTGGTTGATCAGCGCGAGGTCCTGGTACACCGCGTCGATGCCGAGCGACCTGGCCTGATCCACGGACTTGAGCGTCACCTCCTGGCCGTTGACGATGAGCCGGCCAGTGTCGGGCAGCTGGAAGCCGCAGATGATCTTTATGAGCGTCGACTTGCCGGCCCCGTTGTCGCCGAGCAGGCCGAGCACCTCACTGCGGCCGAGCCGCAGGTTGATGTCGACGAGGGCGGTCACCGCGCCGAAGTGCTTGCTGATGTGCTCCGCGCGCAGCACGTCGCCGGACGTCGCGGCGGCCGTCGCCGCCGGCTCCTGTGCCTCCGGTGTCATCAGGTCCTCCCTCTCTCCCGCACCCGCGCTAGCTGGACGTTCGCGACCATGGCGATGAGGATCGCGGCGCCGAAGACGATCTGTACCGAGTTCGCGTTGATGCCCTGGACGTCGAAGCCGTCGATGAGGGTGGCCAGCGCGATCGCGCCGAAGAACGCGCCGAGGATGGTGCCGGATCCGCCGAGCATCGCGGTCCCGCCGATGACGGCCGCGGTCACGCTGTAGAACATCGGCTGGTACTGGCCGGCCAGCGGGTCGATGGTGTTGGTGTAGAAGGCGACCTGGAGGCCGACGAGCGCGCTCAGGACCCCGGTGATCATGAAGTTGCCGTACTTGATCCGGCCGACGTTGATGCCGGCCTCACGCGCCCCGAGCTGGTTGCCGCCGGTCGAGATCGTGTACAGGCCCCACCGCGTCCGGGTGAGCACGATATGGAAGATCGCGACCAGCGCGACAGCCCAGATGAACTGTGCCCACCCGTCGGTGGCGAGATACTTCCCGATGGTGATCGTGGCCGGCGGGATGGTCTTCGGCTCGGCGTGGGACAGGGTGAGCGCCAGCCCGGCCAGGATGAAGCCGGTCCCGAGCGTGGTGATGAACGACGGGACGCCGAGCGTGACCGTGATAAAGCCGTTGATGAAGCCGGCGACCAGCCCGAAGAGCAGGGCGACGATGATCGACAGCAGGGCAGGCACCCCGAAATACACGTTCATGAAGAACATCATGAACGGGGCGAAACAGTAGATGAACCCGGCCGACAAGTCGATCTCGCCGCAGATCAGCAGCATCACCTCGCCGATGGCGATGATGATGATCGGCGCCGCGAAGGACGAGAACAGGTTGATCGCATTGGCCTGGCTGACGAAGCTGGAGGCGTTGCTCAGCCCGAAGTACAGCAGCAGCGCGATCGTGACGACCAGGATCGTGCCCTCGCGCTGCCGGGCGAACAGACGCCCCCAGGCACGCAGGATGTCGGTGATGCTGCTACCTGGGCCAGGACCTCCGCCTGGCTCACCGATGAGCCGGCCGGTCTGCTCGGTTGCCTCGCTCACATCCGCTCTCCTCCTCCGTTCAGCCGCACGCCGACGGCGGGTGACCGGCCTGCTCCGCAGGCCGGCCGCCCGTCGCCGGCTCTATTCTGCCGCGCCCGGGGTCCGGGGGCGCGGGCATGTCAGGTGCTGGTCGTAGCGATCGGGTTCTGGATCGCTCCGGCCGGCCGCGGCACGTACGTCTGCGCGGTCGTCGAGCCCTGGAACCGGCTGGCGGAGTTGTACGGGCCGAGGTTGCTCTTGGTGATGAAGCTCAGGCCGGTGTCGGTGTCCGACGGGACGATCGTGCCGCCGGAGATGTTGTACAGGTACAGGTACACCGTAGGCAGGAAGCCCTGCAGGTAGGGGTCCTGGTAGATCGTGAAGTCGGTGAGCCCGGCGTCGATGTTGGAGAGCGTCTGCGGCTCGGTGTCGAAGCCGCCGTTGGGGATGGTCAGCCCGGCCTTCTTGAGCGACGCGGCGAGGAACGAGGTGGAGCCCGCGTCCACGGCGAACGCGCCCTTCACGCCCTTGTGCCCGAGCAGGTAGGCGACCTCGTTTCCCTCCTCGAGAGCCGTGCTGGCGTTGGTCGCGATCTCCGAGACCGTGTAGCCGGCCGGCTTCAGTATCGAGGCGGCGCCGTCGTAGCGGGGCTGGATGTTCGCCTGACCAGGGGTGGCGATGAAGATCACGATCTCGCCGGGAGTGGGGACCACCGACTTGATCCGCACACCGAGCTGCTGGCCGGACGTGAACAGCGCCTGGCCGATATAGGCCAGCCGGTTGGTGCCGATGTCCGGCACGCCGGTGCTGCTGACGTCGCCATCCGCGTTGTAGCTGACCACCGGGATGCCCGCGGACATCGCGTTACCGACCGGGGTCGTGAACGAGGTGGAGTTGACCAGCGTGGTCGCGATCCCGGCCGCCTTGGCCGAGACGGCGGCGTCGATCTGGGAGACCATCTGCGACGCGATCGAGTTCGTCGAGCCGGTCCACTTGGGCGTCGGCAGCCCGAGCAGCTTGGCGGCGTCCTGGAACCCGTACTGGGTCGGCACGAAGAAGGAGTTCGTGGTGACGTGGTTGACGAACCAGAACTGCCACGACGGCGTCTTCGGGAACGGGTTGCTGCTGCTGGAGCTAACCGCGCTGGACGCGCTGCTCGACGAGCTGCAGGCGGCGAGCAGCGCGGACGCGGCGGCCGTGGCACTGACCAGCCCGGTGCCGGCGATCAGCTTTCGCCGTGTCGGGCCGTCTTTCATATTGAGGGTCTCGATTGCCTCGTCGACCTTCGGATGAACCTTGCCCATCCGGACCTCCGGTATCTGTCGTTGCCCATTGATGCACCATTGCGGGCCTAGCGAATGTCCCCCTACCCAGTGGCGGGTCCTGCGGCATGACCAGGCGAGGGACGCCTCCCGGGCTGTGTAGTTGCTGTGCCGGCTGATGTGAACGTTAACAAGAGCCTTCTTCCGCGCAAGTTAGACCAAGAAGTGCTTCCCCGTCAACGCACTGGGGCCCTGGTAGCAGCACGTCTTGGTAACGACAGTTTCGCGGTCGCCCGGCGGTTGGCGCGGACGGTGCGGGTGCCCGTAGCATGACCTGTCGATGTGAACGCTCACATCGGGCAGACGAGGAGCGCGTGAACGATGTCCGCACCATCAGGCAGCCCCGTCCAACCGCCTGACCTCGATGTCTGGTTCGTCACGGGCAGCCAGCAGCTCTACGGCGAGGAGACGCTCCGCCAGGTGGCCGAACAGTCCCGCGCCATCGCCGCAGCGCTCGCCGCCGCGGCCGGCATCCAGGTCCGCGTCGTCTGGCAGCCCGTCGTCACCCGGCCGGAGGACATCCGGCGGGTCATGCTCGCGGCTAGCAGCGACGACACCGTGATCGGCGTGATCGCGTGGATGCACACCTTCAGCCCGGCGAAGATGTGGATCTCGGGGCTGCACGCGCTGGCCAAGCCGCTGCTGCACCTGCACACCCAGGCCAACGTCAAACTGCCGTGGGCGGACATCGACTTCGACTTCATGAACCTGAACCAGGCCGCGCACGGGGACCGCGAGTTCGGGTACATCCAGGCCAGGCTCGGCACCCGCCGCAAGACCGTCGTCGGCCACGTGTCCGATCCCCGCGTCGTGGCCGAGGTCGCGACCTGGACCAGGGCGGCCGCCGGATGGGCGGCGACCCGCGCGCTGAAGCTCGCCCGGTTCGGCGACAACATGCGCTTCGTGGCCGTCACGGAGGGCGACAAGACCGAAGCGGAGTCGGTCTTCGGCGTCCAGGTGAACACGTGGGGCGTCAACGACCTGGTCAAGGCCGTCGACGAGGCCACGGACGCCGAGATCGACGCGCTGGTCGGGGAGTACGAAGACAGCTACGACGTCGTGCCCGAGCTGCGCCGGGGCGGGGAACGGCACCAGTCACTGCGCGACGGGGCCGCGATCGAGATCGGGCTGCGCTCGTTCCTCGGCGCGGGCGGCTTCGGCGCGTTCACGACGAACTTCGAGGACCTCGGCGGGCTGAAGCAGCTGCCCGGGCTTGCCGTGCAGCGGCTGATGGCGGACGGCTACGGTTTCGGCGCTGAAGGGGACTGGAAGACGGCCGTGCTGGTGCGGGCGGCCAAGGTGATGGGCGCCGGGCTGCCCGGCGGCGCGTCGATGATGGAGGACTACACCTACGACCTGACGCCGGGACGGGAGCTGATCCTCGGCGCGCACATGCTCGAGGTGTGTCCCAGCCTGACCACGACCAGGCCGAGGCTGGAGATCCACCCGCTGGCGATCGGCGCCAGGCAGGACCCGGTGCGCCTGGTGTTCACCGCCGACCCCGGGCCGGGCATCGTGGTCGCGCTGACGGACATGCGCGACCGTTTCCGCCTGGTCGCGAACGTGGTCGAACTGGTCGCGCCGCCCGAGCCGCTGCCGAAGCTGCCGGTCGGCCGGGCCGTCTGGAAGCCGGCGCCGGACTTCCCGACCTCCGCGACGTGCTGGCTGGAGGCGGGCGCGGCGCACCACACCGCCATGTCCACGGCGGTGGGCGCGGACGCCTTCCGCGACTATGCCAGGATGGCAGGCGTGGAACTGCTCGTCATCGACGAATCGGCCACCATCCGGGCATTCGAGAACGAGATCCGCTGGAACGCGGCGTACTACCGGCTCGCTGGCGGGGTCTGATGCCAGTCGCGGCGGCGCGCAAGACCGTCACGACGCTCGCGGACGGCCGCGAGCTGATCTATTTCGATTCGCCGAACGCCGCGGACCGGACCGTCTACCCCGACCCCAGGCCCCTCGACCCGCGGCCCGGGCCCGGCGAGTCCCGCTTCGACCCGCTGCTCGGCGAGTGGGTGACGGAGGCCGCGAACCGGCAGGTACGGCCCTATAACCCGGGACCCGACGTCTGCCCGCTGTGCCCGTCCACCCCGACCCGGCACAGCGAGATCCCGGCGACCGACTACGAGGTGGTGGTCTTCGAGAACCGCTTCCCCTCGCTGTCGGGCCCGCCCGAGCCGGAGGAGCTGATCGGGTCGCTGCCGTACCGGCTGCGCCGCGGCGGCGGCCGCTGTGAGGTGGTCGCCTTCACGTCGGATCACGACGCGATGTTCGCCTCGCTTGACGACGCCCGGGTCGGGCTGATCCTGGCGGCGTGGACGGACCGCACCGCGAACCTGTTCGCGCTTCCCGGCGTCGAGCAGGTCTACGTCTTCGAGAACGCCGGCGCCGAGATCGGCGTGACGCTGAGCCATCCGCACGGCCAGATCTACGCCTTCCCGTACCTGGCGCCGAAGATGGCCCGGGTGGTCGAGCGCGGCGCCGCCTACCTCGAGCGCACCGGCCGGAACCTGCATGACGACGTGCTCGCCGCCGAACTGGCCGGCGGCCGGGTCGTCCTGCAGAACGCCGAATGGGTGGCGTTCGTGCCGTTCGCCGCCCGCTGGCCCTACGAGGCGCACTTGTACCCGAGGCGGCGGGTGCCCGACTTCACCGCGCTCGACGACGCGCAGCGCGCCGCGTTCCCCGGCGCTTACCTGGCCCTGCTCCGGAGGTTCCAGCGGCTGTTCGGCCCGGACCAGCCGCCGGTCCCGTACATCGCGGCCTGGTACCAGGCGCCGGCCGGCGACCTGCGGGCGGTGGCGCTGCACGTCGAGGTCTTCACGGTCCGGCGCGCTCCGGGAAGGCTCAAGTACCTGGCCGGGACCGAGTCCGGCATGGGCGCGTTCATGAACGACATCGCGCCGGAAGAGGCCGCCGCCCGCCTGCGTGCCGTCGGCGACTAACCCCCGGGTCGCCTCGCCGCCGGCAGAGCCGGCGCCGCACCCGGCCTGTCGGCGTGCCCCGTCTTCCGGCTTACCCCGTCTGCCAGGCCGCCGCGTCGTCGCGCAGCGCCGCGTACCGCTCGCGCACCTCCGGTACCGGCGTCCCCTCATACGTCTCCGCGGGCCGAGCCGGCCAGTCCGGCAGCGCACCCGAGCCGGACGACGCCGCGAGCGCCCACGCCGCCTGCCGTGCCGCGCCGAGCGCCACGTACTCTCCGGCCTCGGGCACCGTCACCGGCATCGCGAAGATGCCGGGCGCCAGCGCCCGGATGGCCGCCGACCGCGCCGCGCCGCCGATCAGCACCACCCGCCCCGGGGTGATCCCGCACGCCCGCAGGTAGTCGATCGCGTCCGCCAGCGAGCAGAGCACCGCCTCGACGGCCGCGCGCGCCAGGTTCTGCGGCGTCGTGTTGGACGAGGTCAGCCCGCGCAGCACCCCGTTCGCCGACGGCCGGTTCGGTGACCGCTCGCCGTCCAGGTACGGCAGCAGCGTCAGCCCGTCCGCCCCGGGTGGCGCGGCCAGCGCGAAGGCGGAGAAGCCCGCGGCGTCCACCCCGAGCAGCCGCGCGGTGACGTCGAGCACCCGGGCCGCGTTGACGGTGGCGACCAGCGGTAGGAACTTGCCGGTCGCGTCGGCGAACCCGGCGACCAGCCCGGACGGGTCGGCGGCCGGCTTGGCGGTCACCGCGTACGCGGTGCCCGAGGTGCCGATCGACACCACCACGTCGTCGTCCCGCAGCCCGAGCCCGAGCGCCGCGCCCATGTTGTCCCCGGTGCCCGCCGACAGCACCGCCCCCCACGAGGTCCGGCCCACGACTTCGGCGGGCGCGGCCACCCGCGGCAGCTCAACCGGGTGCCCGAGCGCCGCGGCCGCCAAGTCGGGCAGCCACGTCCCGTCGGCGGGGGAGAAGTACCCGGTGCCCGACGCGTCGCCCCGGTCCGTGGTGGGTTCGAGCGACGGGTCCCCGGATCCCTGCGGACCGCCGCCGGCCAGCCGCCAGGTCAGCCAGTCGTGCGGCAGCAGCACGCGGTGCACCCGGCGCGCGTTGTCCGGCTCGTTCTCCGCCAGCCAGCGCAGCTTGGTCACGGTGAACGACATCGTGGGCACGCTGCCGGTGCGCGCGGCCCACTCGGCGGCCCCGCCGAACTCGGCCACGAGCGCCCGCGCCTGCGGCGCGGACTTGACGTCGTTCCACAGCATCGCGGGCCTGATCACTTCGCCGCCGGAGTCCAGCACGACCATGCCGTGCTGCTGCGCCGCCACTCCCACCGCGTCCGCCCGCTCGAGCAGGTCGCGCCCGGCCGAGCCCAATGCCTCCCACCAGCGCTCCGGGGGGCACTCGGTGCCGTCCGGATGCGGCGCGGCCGCGTCCGCGACGACGCTGCCGTCGTCGGCCCGGCAGAGCAGCACCTTCGTCGACTGCGTAGAGGAATCTACTCCCGCGCAGAGACAACCACCGCTATACGATCTGCTCATGGCTCTCCGTGCCCTGATCGAGATCCGACTGTCCAACGAGCCCGAGGAATCGACCTCGCCTGAACGGCAGCGCGAACAGGACGAAGCGTACTGCGGCATCAAGGCTCCGCGCTGGCATGCTCTACGGCGGCGGGTGGGTCCACTACGGCTACGAGAAATCCAAGGATGGCGCGGACTGGAGACTGCGGCTGTGCCCCGGGCCGCCCTGGCCGGACGACGGGTCAGCCGTCGTCATTGCCGAGCCAAATCTGGCTCGTGCATAATTACCTAATCAAGGCTCCTTCCGCAATGTTATCCAGATCTCCTGACCACAATGCCCAACCGACCACTGAATAGCAGGACCAAGCCGACCACTAGGGCGCTGATCACACAGATCACAGCGCCCAGGACCGCCAACTCTGCAAAGATCCCAGAGTCCCAAATGTTCAGGATGATCGCGCCCACAACCAGGTTGCTTGGCCCGGACAGGATCGCGGCAGCGGTAATGTCTCCCATGATCATAACGAAGACCATTGCCCATCCCGACGCTAGACCGGGCATCATCAGTGGTAGCAGAATTCGCCACGTCGTCCTGCCTGGCCGCGCACCAGACATTTGCGAGGCCTCCAGCAGTTCGTCGCCAACCTGGCCCCGCGCGAACTCTGCCGAGATCGACGCTTGCGGAATGAATATGACCAGATACGCGACAAGCAGTATCATGAATGTCCCCGTCAGATGAAAGGGAGCTCCACCAAGCGCAATCAACAGCGAGATCGCGATCACCAAGTGCGATATGGCGCTAGGAATCTTCGTGCCGAGCCGGATCGAGCTGCTGATAACGCTACGCCGACGATTATGAGTGTATAGCACAGTGACGAGCGCGTATACAACGCAGACCGTCGCGCCGACCACTGCCAGCTTCAAGCTGTTGACGACTGCGACGCGGGAGTTGTCTCCTGCGCCAAAGAAGAAGCCGCTGAAATTCGTCCACGTGAACCTCAACGGATCAATCGCCGCCGTCCAGAACGGCTCGACGGCCACGATAAGCAAGGACGCCATGGGCAGGACGGCGGCGACCATCAAATACAGCAGTATCGCGGCCCGCGCTGTCCAGCGCCACCGGCCCAGATCAACGACGGACCCGCCACCACTCTTGCCTCCAATCTTGGCATAATGAGAGACACTCGCGATCCGTGAGTTGGCCGCCACCACAAGGGAAACCACTGCAACCAAGAGCACGCTAACCGCCACTACATTCGCGGTTTGCGGCGGTGACGCGTCGAGCGAGTCAACCAAATATACCGAGATAACGTCGATTCGTGCCGTGACTCCAATAGTCAAGGGGATCGACAACAGTGAAATAGTTATCGTTAGCAGAATCAGGCTAGCGGAGGCCAGCGCCGGTCGAATGGCAGGCAGTGATACCCGACGGACAGTTAGCGCCACCCCGGCGCCGCACATTCTCGACGCCTCTTCAAGCACTGGGTCGAGGTTCCGCAAGGCCGCCGACATGATTAGGTAGACGAACGGGACGAGTTCCACCGTGTACATGAAGATGAGTCCCGGCCAACTCGCGATATTCAGCGGGCCTGTTGTCGGATGGATTCCGAACAACCCCAGAATCGTGCGCAGCGCGGCGTTGACGAAGCCAACCTGTTGTTGGCCCAGAAACAGCCAGCCGATCGACATCGCGATAGTGGGCACGAAAAACGTGACGAGCGGCAGTAGTCGCCCCACTCTGCCCATCTTCGCGTTCGTTCGCTCGTTGATCCAGGCGAATAGAGATCCCACGATCAGGGCGAGCGGG
>Ga0210385_10001690_pt1 | contig 13521 bp, 10 predicted proteins | sample IncBWH26OmetaG_FD_160107 | JGI IMG/M metagenome (GOLD analysis project Ga0210385, IMG submission 160107) | Forest soil microbial communities from Barre Woods Harvard Forest LTER site, Petersham, Massachusetts, United States - Inc-BW-H-26-O ... | reverse complement strand
GCCGGTTACCTCGATGATGAGGCCGTGCTGCTTGTCTTGAAGCTCGGAAATGCTTTTGCCCGTCGTGATGCTCGAGATCAGCAGGACGAAAAGAATCGAAACCGTGGCAATCGTCAATCCGGCAACAACTCGAGTCAAGTGCGATTCTGTCGCCTCCGACGGCTTGTGCTTCGATTCAAGCGGCTCCTGTTCAATGCCGCGATGCCGCCGCGTCAGCGTCCATAGCGTAAACGCCATGACCGCGAGAAAAATTGCCGCGAGCACTGCGAAGAAAAACCACCACAGATTCGCGATGTGTCCGGCTTGCGGCCCCGCCGGATCTATCGCCGATTGCTGATGCCCCGCGCACGCCGTCAGCGCGATTACGCCGCAGCCGCAGAGAACGCTCGACGCCCGTCTCATTTGGGTGTGACCCCGGCCGTGCGGTTCACCAGGTTTTGAGAATTGGTTTCGATCGTATCGGCGCGCCCGGCTGTCGCCGACGCGGGCTGCTCACCGTTTAAGGAGCGCACGTACGCAACAATTTGCCAGATCTGATATTCGGGAATCCGGCCACCCCACGATGGCATCCCGTTGGGCCTGCCCTTCACGATGGTGTCGAAGAGATTCGCCGGTTCGCCTCCGTAGATCCAGTTCTGCTTGATCAGCGGCGGGCCGATGCCGCCGCCTCCATTGGCGTGGCAGCCCGAGCAGTTGTACCAACTGAAAAGGCGTTGGCCTTCCGAAATGTCGTAAGCACTGTGATTATACGGATTCGTGACCACCTGTTCGCGCTGCACCGGACCGCCGGGCCGCAGCGTGCTCTCCCGCGCGGCGCTTCCATAGATAGCTAGGCGAGTTGGCGAGGGTCGAATATCGCGCTTCTCGACTTGGCAGGAACTCAACAGAAAAACGACGCTGCACACCAGTGCCGAGCTGCCACGCGCGTTCACTTCAGTGCACCTCCGGCACGCCGTATCGCGCCAACAGCTTTTGGATAGCGGCAGACTCGCGTTCGACCACACTGTTTAGTTCGTCTTTCAGCGCGTCATTCCCCTTTCGCACGCCCATCGAAATGTCGTATGTGAAGGGAACGCCGAAAAACAGGGGAGGAGCGACGGGCGTTATCTCGAGCGGTGCGTTCGCGCTCTGTGCGAAGAACCCGGCAAACGGACCCCACACGATGGCGACATCGACATCGCCGCGCTCCACGGCGTCCACAAGCTTGCGTGGAGGATTTTCTTCACCATAGGCGCCGAACAGGCTGAATCCCACAACGTTGCGGGTCACTCCGCACCGTGCCAGCGCATAAGCAGGAGGCGCCAAGTCCTCGCCCACCACGTGAATGCCAATTTTCAAGTCGCTCAAGCGCGAATCGGCAAGCGACGTGATCCTCAGATCGCGATCGCGCCGGCTCACAAACACGTACGTCGATCGATAATAGGGCTCGGTCACCGTCACCTCATCGAGCGACGTGGGAACACCCATGAGAACATCGCAGCGTCCTGCATTCAACGTGTTCTTGGCCAGCGAACCACGCTCGGACCACCACGTGTACTCGAGTTTCGCTCCCATCTGCTCCGCTACTAACTTGGCGAGCTTGTTTTCGAGACCCTCCTGCCGCTGATTCGAAAACGGCATGTTGTTCGGGTCGGCGCAAACTCGCAGCACGTTTTCCGCGCCGTGCACCAGGGTCGCCATCAACGCAAGGCTAAGGCAGCGAAAAAACATACAGCATGCCACCCTTCGTGGTGTACTTGCCCAGATCCGACATCGCGTTCACGAAGCCCAATGCCGCGGTACCGTCCACCGGGTTCAAACCGCCGGCGACGATACCACCCGCCCATCCGCCTACTCCCGACAGCACTGCCACATATTGTTTGCCATCCGGACCCTTGTACGTCACCGGCTGCGAGATAATGCCCGATCCCACCTTGAACTGCCAAAGCAGCTTGCCGCTACGGTCGTCGAGCGCTTTGAACCAGCCGTCCATCGTCCCGTAGAAAACCACATCGCCTGCCGTGGCCACCGCGCCGCTCCAGGCCGGAAACATTTCCTTCACCGCCCACACGGTTTTCGCCTGCACTGGATCCCACGCCGAAAACTCGCCGCGATTGCCGCCCGGACCCGCATACATCCGCACATTCATGCCGACATAGGGGGTGCCAGCGATGTAATTCGCCTGCAGGCCTTGGTTCTCATAGCAAAGGTTGTTGTGCGGAATATAAATCAGCCCCGTCTTGGGCGAATAGGCCGATGGCTGCCAATCCTTGCCGCCCGGAGGCGCCGGACAGGCATCGCGAATGGTGGTGAATCCCGAAACCTTATCGGGATTGATCTTCAGCTTGCCGGTTTTCAGATCCACGCCGAAGGTCGTGTTCGCATAAGCAAATGTTTCCGCCGACAGAACCTCGCCGCTTGTTCGATCGATGATGTACATGCGCGCATTGCGATCCGGATGCGCCAGCACTTTGCGATTCTGCCCCTTGATATTCAGATCCAGCAGGATGTTTTCGTTCACGCCATCGTAATCATGCACATCGTGCGGGTTCAGTTGATACGCCCAGATCGCTTCGCCCGTCTCCGGCCGGCGTGCAAACAACGAAGACGTCCATTTGTTGTCTCCAGGCCGCTGTTCCGGGTTCCACGGCCCCGGGTTCGAGGTACCGTAATAGATCAGGTCCAGCTCCGGATCGTAGGAAATCCAGGTCCAGCCGGTGCCGCCGCCGATCTTCCATGCGTCGCCCGGCCACGTCTTCATGCCCAAATCCTTGCCGCGCTCAGCTTGGTAAAACGGCTTGAAATTGGGCCCAATCAGCACTTCGGAATCCGGTCCGGTCGCATAAGCACGCCAAGCGACCTTGCCGGTGTCGGCATCAAGCCCGGCCAGCCATCCCCGTACTCCGAATTCGCCGCCGCTATTGCCTACAATCACTTTTCCCTTCGCGACAATCGGCGCCATGGTCATCGACTCGCCGAGATTAATGTCCCCTAGCTTCGTGTTCCAGACCTCTTTGCCGGTGGTTGCGTCAACCGCCACGGTATGGACATCCAGCGTGTTGTAGTAGATTTTGCCGTTGTAGTATGCGGCCCCGCGATTCACCACATCGCAGCACGCCGTCCCCTGCGAAGACGGCTCGGGATTGGGTTGATAGACCCATTTCATGGGTGCGCCGGGTTTCGTGAGATCCAGCGCATAGAGATAGTTCGGATACGGCGTGACGATATACATCGTGTTGTTCACGATGAGCGGCGCAGCCTCGTGGCCGTGCGTCAGCCCGGTAGAAAAGGTCCAGGCCAGCTTCAAATTTTGAACGTTGCCGGTATTGATTTGGTCCAGTGTGCTGAAGCGCGTGCTGGCGTAATTCTTTGCCGGCATCACCCATTGGCCGTCATCGGGCTGGTTTTGGATCTGCGCCGAGGCAGGTGCGACAAGCAGTAAGGCCAAAACAGCCAGAGGGCTGCGTGTTTTGCGGTGCATAACTAACGCGAGTACGTCAGTGCCGTCCCGTGGACGCTAAGCCAATTGGAATGTTTCACTTGAAAGATTACGGGTACTCAGTCTGGCTGCATTTCCCGGATCACATGGTCTTTCCCATAGGCGCGAAACACCACCGCCGGGTCGTTCGAGCGCGTGTGGAGAAACCGCTCATCCAGAACCGTGGCTAAATCTTCCAACGCGCCTCGCAGCACAGACGCGTAAAGCCGCACCCGCTCAGGCGCGTCAGCCTGCGAACCCGTCTCGGCGAACTGGACCAATTTCGGAAGCGCCGAGGCGAGCGACGATCTTCGATGATCCGAGTGGAAGTAATAAATGATCGGGAAATGAATAAAATCGACTCGCGTCTGAATGACGGCCGTCGCCAGGTCGCTCAGCAAACTCGCCACCTCGCCGGAAACGATTTCGATACCCGTCTCCCTCGCAGCCCGGCCGAGAATCGTCGTGCGCCGCGCGAGCAACCGCAGTCGCCCCAGTGCCGGATAGATCAGCACAATAGAAGATACGCTTGCCGTCAGCAACGCGAACCCGAACAAGTCCTCCAGAGTGACAATCATGCGCAGCCAGTTCGTTTTGGGAATGACATCTCCGAGACCTAGCGTCGTCATCGCCTGAAGAGAAAAATACAGCATGGTCCAGAAGGTGTGACCGGCGTGCGTATCCTCCGGGTTCATCAGCCGGAACCCGTCCGGGAATCCGGCCGAATAGATCAGCGCGAACCCGATTGCCTGCAACATCGCCCAGCAGAAGATGACCAGGACGATGGTCAAGGGCCCGGCGCTCGAAAGCGAGCGCGGCCAACGCCGGAACGTCCGAAACACCGTCCGCCCGATCCAGTCGCTTAATGAACCGCTATGTGTGGGATGAAAGAGATCTTGAAAAATTTCAGTGAACGCAAAGGCGAGAACCAAAACACCCGGCGCCACCGTCCACAACAGCCGCATGTCAACCGAGACCCGCTCGTCCCGCAAAGGTTTCAGTTTCGCGTGCGCAGCATGCGCAATCCTTGCACCAGGTAATCGCTGGTCGAGACAATCAGTGATACCAGCAAAAGCACGTACACTGCCGTCAGGAAGCGCTCGAGAAACGCCCACCGGCTGGACACCAGGAACACAACCACCACGCCAATCTCGATAAACGTGTTCGCCTTCCCGAAAACGTCGGGTTTGAAGGCCGTGCTGCGAGTCCGCGCGTACACCACAAGAGAGCCGATCAGGATCAGTACATCGCGCGCAATAACGGCAACGGTGACCCAAACCGGAAGAGCCGAAAAACCTGCTCGCAGGCAAAGAACCAAGTACGCTACGGCCGTTAGCAATTTATCCGCCAGCGGATCGGCCAGCCGCCCGAACTTCGAAGTTTGATTGAAGCGCCGCGCCAGCGTTCCGTCCACAGTGTCCGTTACTCCGGCGAAAAGAAACACGCTCAGGGCCGACATATCGTATCCGCGCAGGCACAACCAACCGAACGGGGCGATGAGCGCGATTCGGATAGCCGTCAGCAGGTTCGGAAGCGTGCGCCAAGTGGTCTTTTCGCGGCCGCTCGGAATCGCGGAGACGCGCTCGGGAGGCATATAAAGATGCTAGCGGCTTCCCTCTGCCACACCGCGCACAACGGGCAACACACGCCCTGTGCGCTTCCTCTGCGGCTAGCGCGAATTTAAGATAAACAGAATAGCTCATGACTCCAAACCCCGCGCTCGGCGTATTCTTCCACTGGTTGGGCGGGCTCGCCTCCGGAAGCTTCTACGTCCCCTATCGCCGCGTCAGGAACTGGTCCTGGGAAACCTACTGGCTGGTCGGCGGAGTCTTCAGCTGGATTATCGCCCCCTGGATCTTTGCGCTCTTCTTGACGCGCCACCTGCTTGCGGTGCTTTCCTCGGCTTCCGGAAGCACGCTGTTCTGGTGCTTCTTCTTCGGATTGTTGTGGGGCATCGGGGGCTTGACCTTCGGGCTCACCATGCGGTATCTCGGCCTGTCGCTCGGAATGGCGATCGTGATGGGCCTGTGCGCCGCCTTCGGCACGCTGATGCCTCCCATCTTTAACGGCACCTTCGTAACGCAGGTGTTGGACACAATCCCCGGGCGCGTGATTCTGCTGGGCATCGGAGTTTGTCTCGCCGGCATTGCTATCGCCGGACTCGCGGGCTTCTACAAGGAACGCGCAATGCCGCCCGAGGCCCAGAAATCTGCCATTCAGGAATTCAATCTCAGGAGAGGGTTCCTCGTCGCGCTGCTCTCCGGCGTGATGAGCGCGTGCTTTGCTTATGGGCTCGCGGCGGGCGATCCCATCAAGACCCTCACGGTCGCGGCCGGAACACCTGGCCTGTGGCGAGGATTGCCCGTGTTAGTGATCGTGCTGATCGGCGGATTTACAACAAACTTCCTATGGACTGTGTTTCTGAACATCCGCAATAAGACCGGGCATGAATATTTGGCTGCCGAATTACCCGTGCGTTTCGACCACGCTCAGCGCCCGCAGCCCATCGAGGAAACTGCTCTTACCGGTCCTACCACTAGCGTGCTCACGCATGCGCCCGCGGATACTCTGCGCCAGACCGTTCGTGTGCCGCTTCTCCGCAATTACCTGCTCTGCGCGCTCGCCGGCGTCACCTGGTACATGCAATTTTTCTTCTACACCATGGGCGAGACCAAGATGGGAGCTTATACGTTCTCGAGTTGGACTCTCCATATGGCGAGCATCGTTATCTTCAGCACGCTATGGGGCGTCGGTCTTCACGAATGGAAAGGCGCCGGCCGAACCGCCATACGATTGCTTGTCATCGGTCTCGCTACGCTGCTTGGTTCCACCGTGATCATCGGCTACGGTAATTATCTGAACGCCCCATTCTCGCGCTGAGCCTCGCACGCGCGGCAAGGGCAAATTCTGCGCAGATGATCGAAAGAATAAATACCCGTGCTGTGTCCATCGCTCCAATAAATCCGCACTGCGTATTGCCCCACCGGCTCCACTGAATTCATGCGCAGCGCGGGTTTGTACATCGGAAACGGCTCGGGCTTCGAATAGCTTGCTTTCTGCGGCTCCGTCCCGTGCGCGCCGGTGCAAGTTGCGCAGGGGCATTCGTCGCGCAAGTAGGCCAGCGAGTAGTCGCTGTGGTGCCCATCCCGCCAATCGATCTTGATCCCGGTTGATTTCGAAATCGCGATATGCTCCGGGTCCGCAATCGTGTGTTCTTGCAATTCTTCTCGCATCTGCTATTGAGCCGTGGGTACTCGCTCGATATCCCTTACGCCGGGAATGCGCCGGAATGCCGTGATCACGCGCTCCAGTTGCTTCTTATCGCGCACATCCATCGTAATGTCGACAATCGCGCTCTCATCCGTGCGCGACGTATCCCCGCGCGCTTCTAAAGTCCGTATGTTCGTGGATTCGGTGTTCAAAATCGACGTGAGCTGATGCAAGATCCCCGGCCGGTCATCGGTGTAAATAACCACCTTTACGGGAAGCGGATCGCTGGCGCTCCGCGCCCAGTCCACATCGATCTTGCGCTCGGCCTCGTACATCAGGTTTTGCACGTTCGGGCACTGTGCCGAGTGCACCGCAATTCCTTTACCCCGGGTGATGTAGCCGACGATCTGCTCACCCCGGATCGGATTGCAGCACTTCGCCCGATACACCATCACATCGTCAGCGCCCTTCACGTGAATGGCCAGATCGCCGTCGCCGACCGGCGCTCCCGGCGCTGGCTGTAGACGCGAAATCAGCGGCGCAGGAGCAGCAACCTCCGGCGGCGGAACGTCGTCGGGAGCTACTTTCTGCAGTACCTGCCGAGCGGAAAACTTGCCGAATCCCAGCGCGGCATACAGATCCTCGGTCTTGCTGACGCCGTATTCGGTCGCCACCGACTCCAGATCGCCGCTCGAAATCCGCCCCAGGCTCACGCCCATGCGGCGCGCCTCTTTCTCGAGCGATTTCTGCCCGATCTCGACCGCCTTGGCGCGTTCTGCGGCGTTAATCAGGTGCTTGATCTTATTGCGCGCGCGCGAGGTTTTGACCAACCCTAGCCAGTCTCTGCTCGGCTGGTGCCCTGGCTGAGTCAAGATCTCCACCACGTCGCCGTTGCGCAGCACGTATCTCAATGGCTTGATCGACCCATTCACGCGCGCCCCCACGCAGGTGTTTCCTACGTCGCTGTGAATTGCGTAAGCGAAATCGATAGGTGTGGCGTCGCGCGGAAGCACGATCACGCGTCCGCGCGGAGTAAACGTGTAAACCTCTTCCGAATACAAGTCCACCTTGAGCGTCGACAAGAAATCGCCCGAATCCCTCATCTCGCCCTGCCACTCGACCAATTGCCGCAGCCATGCAATCCTCTGATCGTCGCCGCCCGGGCCCTTGCTCCCTTCCTTGTACTTCCAATGCGCTGCGATTCCTTCTTCTGCGATCCGGTGCATCTCGGCCGTTCTGATCTGCACTTCGAAGGTCATGCCGCCCGGCCCAATCACGGAGGTGTGCAGCGATTGATATAGGTTCGGGCGCGGCATGGCGATGAAATCTTTGATGCGGCCGGGAATCGGGTGCCAGTCATTATGGATTACTCCGAGCGCCGCATAGCAGTTCTTCACCGAGTCGGTGATGATGCGTACCGCTAAAACGTCATATACCTGGTCGAGCGTGATCTTTTGCCGCTTCAGCTTCTGATAAACCGAGTAGGCCCGCTTCACTCTGCCTTCGACCCGCGCCGGAATGTCCTCGCGCGATAGTTTCTGCTCGATCTGCGTTTGCAACTGCCGCAGCCAGTCCTCGTGTTCATGCCGCTTGGATTCGATCTCGCGCATCAACTCCGCGGATTCTTCCGGATGCAGCGTCTCGAACGCCAGGTCCTCCAGCTCGCCGCGAATTTTTCCCATGCCGAGCCGGTGCGCGATGGGCGCGTAGATATCGAGCGTCTCTTGGGCGATCGCCTCCTGCCGTTCGCGCGCCAGCGAATCGATGGTCCGCATATTGTGCAGCCGGTCCGCTAGCTTGACAATGATCACCCGGATATCGCCTGTCATTGCCAACAGCATCTTGCGCAGGCTCTCGGCTTGACGGTCCTCGCGATTTGCCAGACTGATCTTGCTCAGCTTGGTAACGCCGTCCACGCAGCGCGCCACATTTTCGCCAAACTGTTCCTTGACTTCGTCCAGCCTGGCGCTCGTGTCTTCCACCACGTCGTGCAGTAATCCAGTCTGCAAGCACACCAGGTCCATCTGCATATCGGCCAAAATGTGGGCCACCGCCAGAGGGTGCGCGATATAAGGCTCGCCCGATTTGCGCTTTTGCTGTTTGTGGTGTTCGGCCGCGAAGCGATACGCGCGCTCCAGTCCCGTCAGGTCTTCTTTCGGCCAGAGCACCCGCACCTTGTCTTCTAAGGTGCGATACAGCTCTTCCACCTGCGGCGGCAGTTCCAAAACGCCAGTCGACATTGAGTCTATCTACTAGGTTAGTTCAGGTAGTCGCTGCCTTATCGCAGGGACTTCAACAGCTCTTCCCGTATCGGCCACGTGGCGATGACTCTCTTGCCCACCACCTGAAAACTCCCGCTCGTCAGCAATCCGGTCAGGTCGGCTGCATTCGCCTGCGCGTGCTCGCGCGCCAACTCCAGCTTCAACATCTTCGTATCAATTTCGAGCTGGTTGCGAATTCCCTCCGCCATGGCTGCGCTCGCGCACTGCGCATCTAATTCCAGTGTGAATTCCTCGCTATGCGCATCGGCGGGTCTCGCCGAAAGTACCACCGGATTCGCAAACTGCAGCGAAATCGCGAAGATCCGCACCGCAACCGGCAAACTGGCGGGATCCTTCAGCACGCTCTGCGATACGCGCGCCCATACCGGGCGCTCCGGAATTTCCTCGGCCAGCGCATGCCCCGGCGGTCGAACCGCCTCAACCGCCATGCGGTTCGCACTCAGCGCCAGCGCCATCACGTCGGGCTGAACAGGAAGAAACGAAGCCCACCGGCCCGCTTTGCTGGTGGGTGCGTCGCAGAGTTCGCCCGTGCAACTGCCGCCATGCGCTGCTGCATATGCGCGCAGCTTGTTCCAGTCGAACCGGCCTCGTACCACAAAGAAAACTTGCTGGCCATCGGCGGCTCCTGCGATCGCGTCGATGTCTGTGCGGTAATCGAATCGTGTTTCGCGCACGAAAGAGCGATAGTCAGCTTCTTCGGCCGCTGCCGTCCCTGCGAATACCTGCAGCATCCCCGCACGGCGCAGCGCCGCAACGTTCACATAGAAAATGGTGGCGTCGCTCTGCGGCAGAAATCGAAACAGATCCCGGTCCGCTCGTACGAAACGATGCCGGTACCAATCGAGGCCCCACAGCAGTGCCGCAACCGACGCCGCGAGCACGGCAAATACCAGCCAAGGCTTCGATCGGGCGCGCAATGAATTCCGATCTACACCGCTGCCAATTCGGCCACTCGCGCTCTTGACCATAGCTCGAAATACGGCTTTAGGTCGCGCATCATTGAGGCGAACTGCTCCGGATTCAGCGACTGTGCTCCATCACTCAGCGCCTTCTCAGGCTGCGGATGCACTTCGACGATCAACCCGTCTGCCCCGATCGCAACCCCAGCTCTCGCCAAGGGCGGCACCAGGCTCCGCTTCCCCGTCGCGTGACTTGGGTCCAAAAGGACAGGCAAGTGCGAAAGTTCATTCAACACTGCGATCGCGGTAATGTCGCACGTGTTGCGGGTCGCAGTTTCGAAGGTGCGAATTCCTCGCTCGCACAAAATCACGTTCTGGTTCCCGTGGGCAACCACATATTCGGCTGACATCAGCAGCTCTTTTATGGTTGAGCTTAGGCCGCGCTTCAACATCACCGGCCGGTTCGTTTTCCCCAGCGCTTTGAGCAATGCGAAATTCTGCATGTTGCGGGCGCCGATCTGCAGGATATCGGCGTACTCGGCCACCAGCTCAACATCCCCGTCGCTCATGACTTCTGTGATGATCCCCAGCCCGGTCTCTTGCTGCGCGCGCCGCAGCAGTTTCAGCCCTTCCAACTCCATACCTTGGAAGTCGTAAGGAGAAGTCCGCGGCTTAAACGCGCCTCCTCGCAGAAACTTGGCTCCGTGCTGCGCTACGGCCTCAGCTGTCTCCAGAATCTGTCGCTCGCTTTCCACCGAGCACGGCCCCGCCATCACCACAAATTCATCGCCGCCAATGTCTACACCGTTGGCGCGTATCTGTGACTTGCCGGGTCGAAATTCGCGGCTGACAAACTTATACGGCGCAGAAATGCGAACCGCTTTCTCCACCTGCGGCATCGCCTCCAGCGATTCCAGGCAGGCCGTCACGTCGCCCACTCCGACCGCCCCGATCACAACCCGCTCTTCTCCCTCGATCGAATGCACCTTGTAGCCGAACTCGCGTATACGATCGCAAACCGCGTCTATCTCCGCGCGGGTCGCATGCAGTTTTATCGAGATGATCATTTCTTCCATTCTCTCCATGAACCGCGAAAGCTGTGCAACACCCACTGCCGGGTGATAACCTGAAGTTTTCCCACATGAATCGCGCATTCGCGGTCGCGCTGCTCGGGATCGCATTCCTTCCGCTAAACGCCGCTCCACCCGCTCAAGCCACAGACGCAAAATCCGCAAAGGCGAAGTCCTCCCAAACCCAACCTTCCAAGACTTCGTCTGCCAAAGCTGGCGCGGCACGCCACAAGGTTGCCGCTCGCTCTTCCAGGCGCGCAGCTCCGCGCCCTAGCTACCAACTTCATCCAGACCCGGAGCGCTATCAACAAATCCAGCAGGCGCTCGCCGATCGCGGTTATTTCAAAGGCCAGGTAAATGGCCAATGGGGAGACGATTCGGTGGACGCCCTAAAGCGGTTTCAGGCCGATCAAAAACTCGATGACGATGGCAAGATTAGTGCGCTCACGCTCACTGGCCTAGGGCTTGGCCCTAAACATGCCAGTGGTTCTGTAACCGGCTCTGTAACTGGCTCTGTAACTCCAGCCATGCCACCTTCGTCTGACTCAGCAGCCACTCCGCATGCCGGGTCTGCAGAGAGTTCCGCGCCTCCTCCCGCCGCTTCGTCGTCTCAAAGCGTTCCCCCGCCTCCTCCGGCTACTGCCACGCCCCCTCGCTAAATCTCCCAACGTTTGCGCACATCTGGCGGCCTTCCTTGTCCTGACTGTCGTCGCCGCTCTTCCCGTTCGCGCTCTTGATCCGGCGAAGACACTGACGCAATACGCGCATCGCATTTGGGGCCAGGAAGAGGGCCTCTTCCAGCCGACCATCTATTCCATTCTCCAAACCAGCGATGGCTTCTTATGGCTGGGCACGCAAGACAGCTTGATCCGCTTCGACGGCATGCGCTTTCGCGAATTCGACGGTGCCGATGCCGGTGCCTTTCATCACAGCCTGATTCACGCGCTGCTCGAAGATCGGGCAGGGAATTTGTGGGTCGGCTCTCTCGGCGGAGGCGTCGCAAAGATTGTGCCGGGCGGCGCTGTTACCCGCTATACGACGGCGCAAGGCCTACCGGGCGATTCCGTTTTTTGTCTCGCATCCGACTCGCGTAGCGCCATCTGGATTTGCACGGACCAAGGCTTAGCCCGCTTTCAGAATGGCCGCTTTCGAGTATTTACCACCGCCGATGGCCTGCCCTCGAACGGCATCCGCGCGACCTGCGAGGCGAGCGACGGGACGCGCTGGGTTGCCGGCTTGGACTTCGGGTTGAGCCGCTGGAACGGCTCGCGGTTTGCTACCTATTCGGATTCGCGCGTTTCGCCGCGCGACAACATCACCGCCTTGGACTGTGCACGCGACGGCAGCGTGTGGATTGGAAGCGCATCGGGTCTCACGCAGATTCGAGAGACTGGGTCGCGCTCGTTCACTGCCCAGGATGGTCTCCCCGACAACGCGGTTTCCGCACTGGCCGAGTCACCCGACGGAAGCATCTGGATCGGCGCCAACGATGGAATCAGCCGCTACCGCAACGGCGAATTCAGTGTCTATCGCACCCGCGACGGGCTTTCACACAGCTTGGTTCTTTCGCTCTTTATCGACCGTGAAGGCAGCCTTTGGGCCGGCACCAAGGACGGGCTTGATCAGTTTACCGATGGTAAGGTGACGCCTTACACAACCGAAGATGGCATGCCGAGCAACGACGCCGGTCCGGTGCTCGAGGACTCTGCGAACCGTTTGTGGATCGGGACACTGGGCAGTGGGCTGGCGTTCTTCGACGGCCGCCGTTTTCACCACTTAACCACTCGCGATGGTTTGGCCAGCAACACCGTCCTCAGCCTCGAGCTGGCGCCCCAGGGTGATCTGTGGGTCGGCACCAGCAAAGGTTTGAACCGGCTTCGGGACGGAAAAGTGATCGGCAGCTACACGCAGCGGGAAGGTCTCTCTGGGCCGGAAGTCCGCGCGATATTCGTCGATGTTCAGGGGACCTTATGGGCGGGCACAAACAAGGGCTTGAACCGTTTCGAAGGCGGGCGTTTCGTGCGCGCCGACATGGATGGTGTCACGCGCGGCCAGCAAGTGATTGCGCTCTCCGGCGCTCACGCAGCCAGGCTGTTTGTCAGTACGGATCCCCCGGATCTCTATTACATCGCGGACAACTCGTCGGGTCACTATCCTCTCGATGTCATTCACTCCGTCGATTGCTATTACCTCGATCACGTCCGTCACGCCGCCTGGATGGGAACTCTCGGTTCGGGCCTGCTGCGTTGGGAAAACGGAAAGCTCACCCATGTTCGCGTGAAAGATGGCCTTTATGATAACCGCATCTACGGCATCTTGCGCGACGACGAAGCGAATTTCTGGATGGCTTCGAGCAAGGGCATTTTCCGCGTGAGCCAGAGGGAGCTGGAGCAGTTCGCCGATGGCAAAATTCGCAACATCACCAGCATTCCGTTCAGCACGGGACAGCTTCGCTTCGAGTGTCAATCAGGCGTGCAGCCGGCCGCTTGCCGCACGCGCGATGGCCGTCTGTGGTTCTCCACCACCAGCGGCCTTGTCGTCGTGGATCCGAATCACCTGGTGAATGACACCGTCCGGCCGCCCGTGGGCGTGACGGCAATTCT
>Ga0210385_10001689_pt1 | contig 13524 bp, 10 predicted proteins | sample IncBWH26OmetaG_FD_160107 | JGI IMG/M metagenome (GOLD analysis project Ga0210385, IMG submission 160107) | Forest soil microbial communities from Barre Woods Harvard Forest LTER site, Petersham, Massachusetts, United States - Inc-BW-H-26-O ... | reverse complement strand
TCGGGGGATGCCGAATCGGAACAATAAACGTTGCTTGACATCGATGAGTTTTTGCTTTATTCCTCTGTACATGAACTCTCGAACTCAGAAGGTCGCGTCCCTTTGTTGTTGTGCGACATCGGGCGCGTGTGTGTCTTCTGACGCAGGGAGGCTGCTGATCTAGTAGCTCAACTCTAATCGAGTGCGTTAAGGACCCACCGCCGGAAACAGACCGGTCTGGTGGGTTTTTTGTTTTTGGGCCGAAGATTCTAAGCCAGCGCGCCCCCGAAATCGCCATTTCCAAGACCAAGCAGGTTTGATACGCCGTCCCTACCATGGGAGGCACAGACAAAGGCAAGCTAGGCCATCCCACCAGACTCCTGGAGGCTCCCGGCCACAGCGAATTCCAGGAGAAATTCATGCGGACACGCAAGATTCTTGCAGGTCTGCTCTTAGGTGCTGTTTTTCTGCTCGGGACGTCGAGCACCTTCGGGCAGGAAGTTGACGCAGCCGTCGTCGTTGGTTCGGTCCTTGATCCGAGTCAGGCCGCCGTTTCAAATGCCACAGTAACGTTTACTCATCTAGATACAAACGCCGCGACGGTGGTTCACACGAACGAGCGTGGCGAATATCGCAGCCCATCCCTCCGAATCGGCGAATACGAAGTCAGCGTGGAGGCTGCCGGTTTCAAGCGCTTCAGTCAGCACGGAGTCATTCTTAACATAGGGGATGTAAGGGAAGTTGACGCGACGCTGGAACTCGGCGAAGTGTCGCAGTCGGTGACAGTGGAATCGACTGCGCCGATATTGCAAACCTCCGATTCGACCGTCGGCACCGTGGTTACCAATCATCAAATCACCGAATTGCCGCTGAACGGACGCGATTACCTCCAGCTTGCCGCGCTTTCTTCGGGTACGACATCTGGCGGCAGTGGGGGAGTGACGATCGGTGGTGAAGCCGGCAGCCAGGTCGCGTTCTTACTCGACGGCCAGGACAACAACAACCAGCAGATTTCGACCGGTCACTCCGGTCAGAAGGACATCGTAGAGCCTTCGATCGACGCGATTCAGGAATTCGAAGTGGTTACGAACGGGTATTCGGCCGAGTACGGACGCTCGTCGTCCGGCGTGATCAGTGCCGCGATCAAATCTGGCACCAACCAATTTCATGGAGTGGGCTACGAGTTCGTGCGGAACGAAGCACTGGATTCCAGTAACTTTTTCCTGACCCCCGGTTCTTCCAAGCCGCCTTTTGGCCGCAATCAATACGGCGGCGCGATCGGCGGACCGGTGATTCGCAACAAAACTTTCTTTTTTGGCGATTTCGAGATTGGGAGGATCCGTGAAAGCTCAACAACATTGAGCCAGCTGCCCACCGACGCTCAGCGCGCGGGTGACTTCACCACATCGGTCAAGAATCCGTATACAGGCCAGCCTTTCCCGCAGGTTGTAGTTAATGGAGTTACCTACTACCAAGTCCCGTCCGGCAGCGTCGATCAGATCGCGCAAAAGATCGAAAACCTTCTGCCGCAGCCGAACCTGGCGGTTCCGGTCGGTAATAAAAACTATGAGTACAACGGTCCAGCGAACACCGATGCGCATCGCTGGGATTTTCGTGCCGATCAAATCCTGAGCGACGAACAGAATCTATCGTTTCGTTATAGCTCGCAGGTAACGGGCAACGGAGTCACTTCGCCGCTCCCTCCCACTTCTGGCGAGGGCTTTTATTCCGGCGGCGGAGCGCAGGTAACAAACAGCACGAGCTTTGTACTCACGCACAACCGCATTTGGACGCCTACTCTCGCTAGTGAGATTCACCTGGGATGGAACTACCTGAACTGGATCAATACTTTCCCTCCTCAGAGGCTAACGGGTATTGGCATACCTGGAGTGAATTCGTCTAATCCCGGCTTTTCGGGAGTCACCGTTAGCGGCACAGGCATCACTCTGCCCGGCCTGGGTATTTCAAATGTGCCCAATGAAGACGGTTCGCAAAATCGGCAACTCTCCGGCGATTTGACGTGGACCAAGGGCGCGCACAACGTCAAGTTCGGCGTCCAAGCGTATTGGTTGCAGACCAATTTTTATAGTTCGCAAAACAGCAGCGGAAATTTCACTTTCAACGGCGAGTACACTGGTCACGCCTACGCGGACTTTCTATTGGGATACGCGTCCGCTTCGACGCTCTCCACGTATGCCCGGTTGAATTTCCGCACGCCTGAAACACACTTCTTCGTGCAGGACGATTGGAAGGTCAATCGCAAGCTCACCCTGAATATCGGACTACGTTACGAATACACGCCGCCCGCCGTTGATGTGAACAATGGTCTTTCGAACTACGAAGAAAACGCTGACCCCTACGTCGGCACTCCCGTATTGGTGCAGGCCGGCGCAGACGGAGGCGGTCGCGAGTCACGCTCGCTTCAGAGCGTCTACTATCATCAAATCGCCCCGCGCTTTGGCTTTGCATACAGCCTCGGCAGCAAGACTGTGGTGCGCGGTGGCTATGGGCTTTTCTATTCCAACGTAATCACGATCGGCGGGATGCAGTCGCTCGAGAAGAATCCGCCCAACAGCATCACCGTGAATCCAAGTCCGACGAGCAAGGCCGTTCCTTCACTTTTTCTGCAGGACGGTTTTCCGTCCGGCACACTTTCGCTGGCGAACACGTCGAACGTCCAGCTGAATTCGTGGGACACCCGTGCAACGCCACCCACCGATTATCAGTGGAACATCAACGTTCAAAGACAATTGCCGGGCGCAATTCTGGTGGAAGCCGGTTACGACGGAAATAACTTCGATCACAATTGGTGGCAGATTGACGGAAATCCTGCCCCACTCACTGCGACTCCTGTCGGCAGCTTGAATTCACGCAGGATTTTTCAAACGGTAGCGGTGCCAACTACTCCGTACACGATAACGCTCGCGTCCGTGAAGCGGATTCAGCACGACGGGTACAGCCGCTACAACGCTGCGCACATCAAGGTGGAAAAGCGCTACACAAATAGCCTTTCGTTCATCGCGTCTTACGCCTATTCGAAGACGATGGCGCTCGGCGACGCATCGGGCCTGCAGAATCCCGACGACTGGGCTGCGGAATACGCGGTTGCCGGCACGGACATGACGCACCACTTCGTCGGAAGCGTCATTTACGACTTGCCCTTCGGTCGCGGCAAGAGATTTGGAGCCAGCTGGAACCGCGTCACCAATGCCTTCGTCGGCGGATGGGCAATCGATCCGATCGTGACCTTCGATTCGGGGCTTCCCGTAAACCTGGCCGAAACGCTCGACAACTCAAACACTGGACAGAACGACAGGCCGAACGTCGTCGGGAATTGGCGTCTTTCCAATCCCTCCGTGAATGAGTGGTTCAACACCGCGGCGTTTGCTGTGAACCCCGTGGGGACTTTTGGAAATACCGGTCGAAATATTCTTCGCGCGCCGGGTTTGACCAACGTGGACCTCGCCGCCCACAAATCGTTTCAGATTTCGGAGCGTGTGAGCACGCAGCTTCGCGTTGAATCCTTCAACTTCACCAATACGCCGCCGCTCGGCAGTCCGGGTGCAACTCTCGGCGCGAGCGGATTCGGCGAGATCTCGTCGGCAGGAAATCCGCGGCAAATCCAATTCGGTGTGAAAGTGATTTTCTAGCAGGAATCCAGACCACTGAACGTAAAAGGAGAATAAGAAAATGAAGAAACTAGTTCTGATAATGCTTCTCGCTAGCACGGCGGCGTTTGCTCAGCAGAGCGCAGCACCGCAACAGGGTACCGGCGGGCGGGGTGCTGCAGCTGCTTCGCAAGCGAAGGTTCTTTCCAACGCGGAATTCGATGCTTTGTTTGCGAAACCGGATCAGATTCTGATTATCGACGTACGGCGTCCCGACGAAGTGAAAGACAACGGTGGGTTTCCCGTGTACTTGAGCATTCAGCTCGCCGATCTGCCCAAGAGCTTTGCGTGGATTCCCAAAGACCGCACGATCATTACCGTCTCGAACCACGCTTCGCGCGGCGGCCGCGCGGCGGACATCCTTACCAAAGCCGACTTTAACGTGGCCGGCACCATCGGCGCGCAAACATACGAGCTGGCTGGCGGGAAGCTCGATCACATCGCAGTACCTGCGCCGCAGCCGGCGGGCACGAATGCGGGCGGTGCTGGCGCTGCTGGTGGCGCCGGCGCTGCAGCTGCCGCGAAGGATTGAGATAGAGAAAGCTGACTCGGCATAACGGCTCGCGTCGCGCGGTTGTGACGGCCCTGCGGCGCGAGTCGATCCCACAATTGCATTCTTGAATAGGAGAGCAGTGATGCAAATTCGGCAATTCATTTATCGAGGGTCCAGATTGATCGTAAGTTGTGGCGTTCTTCTCGCCGCTCTTGCGGGGTTGGTTGTTCTGTGTGTTCCTGCTTCGGCACAGTCCGCACCGGAAGCAGCGGCTCCCAGTGGCGCCTCGGCAAACCCTGACGGTGGTCGCAGGGGAAGAAATGGAGGAGCAGACGCCGGGCCGGTTCTCCCAACGCCGCGCACCGCCGATGGAAAGCCCGACCTCTCGGGTGTTTGGGACGGCGGCGGTGGCTACATCAACAAAGAAATTCCCGGCGGTCAATTGCCATACACGCCTGCCGGTGTCGCCGCTTATCAGTACAACATGACGCAAGCGCCAGACCCACAATCGGTTTGCATCATCGTTGGGCAGCCCCGCGCGGATATGGATAACCGCCCGTTTGAAATCGTACAGAGCCCCGATCGGGTCGCATTCTTATACGAACGCGACGCCACTTTTCGCGTGATACGTGTAGACGGCAGTTCTCATCCAGCTGATCCCGAACTCACGTTCTTCGGCGATGCCGTCGCTAAGTGGGATGGGGACACGCTGGTTGTCGATGTGACCGCTCTAAAAGGCGACAAAGTCTGGAGCGACAACGTCGGTCATCCTCACAGCGATCAAACTCATTTGATCGAGCGCTGGTCGAGACCAGACAAGAACCATTTGTTCCTCGATCTAACGATCGAGGACCCGAAATATTACACCAAGCCTATTCACGTCACGCGAACTTCCAGGCTGCAATCGTGGCCAGGAGTCGGCGAGGAAGCCTGCGACGAAAACAACGTCGATGGGGCACACCTTGGACCCGGCCTCGGTACGAAGGATGGAACGCGTGGCTTCGACAAGTCAGCCGTACAACGATCGGCGACATCCCCCGCCACAACAAATCAGTAAGGCAAAGGTTTATTTATCGGCCGCGAAAGATCGATCTGGTTCGGCCGCAGCGGCGAATTAAAAAAAGAATTTCAGACCGAGGAGAATGTGGAATGAAAGCCAAGCTTGCATTTCTAGTTTTAGTTGTCAGCACGATCGCGGCAGTGCCGGTCTTCGCGCACCACTCGTTCGCCGCGGAATTCGATGAGAACAAGCCGGTGACTCTGAAGGGCCCCGTTTCAAAAGTCGAGTGGGAGAACCCGCACGTCTATTTCTATATCGACGTTAAAGATGACAAAGGAGCCGTTGTGACCTGGGGTTTTGAAGGGGGAAGTCCGGCGCAACTGCTTCGCAGCGGCTGGACGCACACGACTCTGAAAGTGGGAGATCAAGTGGTCGTTGACGGCTTTCTCTCGAAAGATGGTGCCCACCTCGTCGGCACGCGAAGTGTCACGTTGGCCGATGGAACAAAGCTTCGCGGCGGAGCTGGAGCCCCCGGAGATTTCGGCCCGAGTGGACAGAATGGCGATCAGTAGTCAGTCGCGCACCATCCACCAGCACGCAAAGAGGCGTATGAGAATTCGCTCTCGGGAAGACACCGGGTTACGTTGACAGATGAATTTCATTTTACATTTCTGCCAGTGGTTAAACGATTTGGCCATCAGCACAGCCATTCGTGAATCTCCGGTTTTGTTCCCCGTAATCGAAACAATTCACGTGATCGCCATCACCCTGCTGGTGGGCACGGCGGCGATCGTAGACTTGCGGCTTCTCGGCCTTGTGCTGAAGAAGGAGAAAGTCACGGACGTAGTCGGTCAGATCGAGCCGCTCGCGTGGTGGGGATTTGGAGTTTTGTTCATCAGCGGAACTCTTCTCTTCTTGTCGGAAGCGGAGAAGTCATTTAGCAACCCCGCGTTCCGGTTCAAGCTGTTCTTGCTGTGCCTTGCCGGCTTGAATCCGTTGATTTTTCACCTAACGGTCTATCGGCGAGTCAATGACTGGGACACGGCCTCGAAGGCTCCGTGGCAAGCCCGCGCGACGGCAATCGCCTCTTTAACGCTTTGGGCCGCAATTATTGTCTCGGGACGAGCGATTGCGTACTTCAACTGATCGGCCCACCGGGCCGGCGTGACCTTGAACGAAGTTCGAAGAAAGGTGTCGCAAAACATGTCGTCGCTTCATTTTTTTCAATGGCTCACTCACACGCCGTTCAGCGTCTACATTCGGCACTCGACGTGGGACTTCGCGGTCATCGAGATGTTCCACTTGCTCGGACTAGCCGTTCTGGGTGGCACCATCCTTTTGATTGATCTGCGCTTGCTCGGAGTCGGCCTGCGGCGCCAACCGGTCTCTCGAGTCGCGAGTGAACTTCTTCCCGTGCTTCTGGTCAGCCTTGCGGTGATGGTGATCTCCGGAGCTCTAATGGTCACTGCGGCGCCTCTTAAGTATTACTTCAACGAATGGTTTCGCCTGAAGATGATTTGCCTCGCTATTGCCGTCGCCTTTTACTTCACCCTGCACCTCAAAGTCGTTCGATCCAACGAAGGCCTCTCGGCGTCGCTCTTATCAAAGGTCGCGGCAGTTATTTCGTTAATTCTGTGGCTCGGGGTAGGTCTGGCCGGCCGCGCGATCGGATTCCTATGAGGTTTAAGTTTCCTCGGTTTCTAAGAGCCAGCGCGGCGGCTGAGATTTTGGCGGTCCTACTCTTCTGCGTATTTGTCGCAGGCCGGAGACCAGTGTGGGCCGTTACCGGTGGCAGTATCTCCGGCACCGTCACGGATCCGACCGGCGCCGTGATTCGCGGCGCCATTATCGTATTGAAGGATGTCGCGCTCGGCACCGAATACCGTACGGTCACCGATAGCGTCGGCTTCTATTCGTTTCCCAACCTACTCGTCGGACGCTTCGATATGAAATTGTCCGCACCGGGGTTCAGGACCCAGGAGAAAACGGGCCTCGTAATCGACGCGGACAGCGCGCTTCAGCTTGATGCGAAGTTGGAAATGAGCGAACAGACGGAATCAATATCTGTCGTCGCCGCGGAATCGTCGCAGCAAGCTCAGGTGGAGACGGTTGCCACGCACTTGGGCGAAGTTATCTCCGACGACCAGATTTCCTCCATGCCTCTGAACGGGCGCAGCTACACCGATCTGCTGGCGATACAGCCCGGCGTCAGCCCGGTCACAACCCTCACACCCACCTCGGTAATCATGTCGGGCGTAACGGGAACGATTAGCCCGTCCGGCGATTTAAGTCCGGGAGATGTGTCCATCAATGGACAGCGGGAATCCGCGAACGGGTTCATGGTGAATGGTGTTGATGTGCAGGAACACATGAACGGAGGAACTTCGGTTGTTCCGAATCTCGATTCCATCGAGGAATTCCGTGTTCTTACCGCGAACTTCGACCCGGAATACGGGAACTACAACGGTGGAATGATCAACGTCGTCACGAAATCAGGGAGCGACGCGTTTCACGGCGGCGTCTTCGAGTTCTTGCGCAATACCTCCCTCGATGCCAAAAACTATTTTGCCGATACCCGAGGAGTGTTTCGTCAAAATCAGTTCGGCGGCACGATCGGCGGTCCGATCCGACGACGAAAACTATTCTTCTTCACCGACTATCAAGGCACTCGTACTAACCAGGGCATCACGCTGCCCATAACGTCTGTTCCATCTTTGCTCGATCGCACCGGAAATTTGAGCGATACGGCATCGTCATTGACCGGCACGGTGAGCGGCCCCTATCTTGCAAATCTCTTGAGTCAGAAACTAGGTTATCCCGTGGCACAAAACGAGCCTTATTACGAGCCCGGATGCGCGACCTCGACGTGCGTACTACCCGGCGCGGTGATCCCTACAACTGCGTGGTCCGCTCCAGCCAAGCAGTTGCTGCAATACATTCCCAAGCCCGATATCGGCAGCACTGAGTTTTCGCCCTCTGCCTTCGCGGAAACTGTTCGCGACGACAAGGCCTCGGGACGAATCGACGCCGAGACTCACTGGGGCCAGCTGACCGGATACTATTTCCTCGACAACTACCGCCTCGACAATCCGTATCCGGGCGCTCAAGGCGGCGCAAGCATTCCGGGATTCGACGCGCTGACGATCGGGCAGGCGCAGATGTTTTCTCTGGGCGACACGACGATGCTGGGATCGAGCGCCGTAAATGAATTCCATGTGGGCCTGCTCAGAAACTCGAACGATATTGGCAAGCCGCACGGCGGCTTGGGAATAAGCCTCGCCTCGCAAGGATTCCAGACTGGCGCAGGTACATCGGGCATAACCGTGCAGGCGTCTCAGTACGAAGGCGTGATGAATATTGTTTTTCCTTCCTTCGTAATGGGTGTGCCGATCACAAACGTGAACCAGTGGAATAACACGCTCTTCCTCGGCGATGCCATTTCGAAGGTAGTCGGAGCGCACACGCTCCGGTTTGGCGGGCAGTTTCACGTCGATCAGGTGAACGAGCATCCCAACGCCACCTTCAACGGAACCTTCAACATTCTGGGAACGGAAACCGGTTCGGCCTTTGCCGATTTTCTGCTGGGCGTCCCCGGCAATTTTACGCAGTCCACCGGCCAGCCTTTTTATCTTCGCAATCGCTATGCCGGCGCTTTCGGAGAAGACAGCTGGCGTTTGCGAAAAGACCTGACGCTGAACTTAGGACTGCGTTGGGACATGATCATGCCGTGGAGCGAAGAACACAATAATATTCAAACAATTGTGCCGGGCCGGCAATCGGTTCTCTATCCAAACGCAATTCCTGGCCTGTTGGTGCCGGGCGATCCTGGAATTCCTTCCACGCTCTCGCCAACCAAATATCGCAACTTCGCTCCGAGGGCCGGATTTGCATATGCGCCCGGCTTCGATCGCGGAATTCTAAGAAGGATTTTCGGCGCAGGTCACGAAACCAGCATTCGAACGAGCTTTGGAATTTTCTACACGGCATTTCCGGGATTGTCGGCAGGCATCATGTATTCCGTTCCTCCCTTTGGATACAACTATCTCAGCCCGGCGCCGCCCCTCTTTGCCACACCTTTCATCAACGCGGGAGACGGAACGGACAACGTCAATCCGTACCCGATCGCCTTTCCGCCGAACAACGTCTCGGCGCAACACCCCTATTCCTCGTTTGACTGGGCAGCCGTCACACCCATCAGCGCGGATCCCTACTTTTACTACCGCAATGACGTGCCTTACACCGAAGACTATATGTTTTCTTTCCAGCGCCAAATCACCCATAGCGTTCTGCTCACGGCGAGCTTTGTGGGAAACCAAGGACATCACCTTCTGGTTCTGCTGCCGACAAACGCCGGCAATCCTGCATTGTGCTTGAGCCTAAGCCAGCCCGCCGATGTCCAGCAGGGAAGCGCCACATGCGGACCGTTCGGTGAGGACGGCGTCTACACGTCGACCTCTGGACATGTCTATCAGGGGACTAGGGAAGGACTCGGCTCCGATTTCGGTGCAACGACCGCGCAACGAACAATCGGCAATTCCAATTACAATGCGCTCGAAACTAATCTTCGTTACGCCGGAAATCGCAGCAGCTTTCTTTTTGCCTACACCTATTCGAAGTCGATCGATCAGGCCTCTAACCTCGGCGAACAAATCAATCCGTTCGACCCAAGACTAAGTCGAGCCGTTTCTTCGTGGGACATGACTCACAACTTCGTGGCGACGTATCGATACGACTTGCCCTTTGATCGCATCCTGTGGAGAAACGCGGTCACCGAAGGGTGGAGCATTTCCGGAACCACGCGCTTCTCTACGGGATTTCCCGTTCTCTTGTCCGACGATTCAGACAACTCGCTGCTCGGAACGCTGGGCAACGGCGTGAACAACGAGCTGTTGGATACGCCCGAATTCACTCCGGGCGCCCTCGAGATCAACACGAATCCCAGAAACGGCAGGCCCGCGTTTAATACCGGCCTTTTCGCGCCCGAGGCGCCTGGCCAACTCGGGAATTCGCCACGTCGCTTCTTTTATGGCCCCGGCATCTCGAATTTCGATTTGGAACTGACGAAGAATGTTCACCTCTCGGAAGCGAAGTTGTTGGACATCCGCGTTGAGGCATTCAATGTGTTTAACCATACGCAGTTTTATGGCTCGTCATCGGTTGACGGGAAAATCAACGATCCCGGGTTTGGAACCATAGAAAGTGCAGCAAATCCGCGGCTGATTCAGTTGGCGGCCAAGTTCTATTTCTGAGTTGAAATATTTCTGTCGGTTTAGAAGCAATGCCTGAGACTCAACCGGCGTTAGAAAGAAAGGTGCCAGTGTGTTACTAGCAGCGTACGACCCGTCAACGAATCCCATCAATATATACGGCTGGGCTTTCCCATTTCTGGAATGCGTCCACATTCCTTCCTTCGCGTTGTCGATAGGAACCATCGCTCTGGTGGATGTGCGCCTGCTCGGCCTCGGGCTGCAGCGCCAGGCGCCCGCGCAACTCGTGAAGGATACTTCGGCGTTTACCCTCGCCGGACTCATCACCGTAATCGTGTCCGGCGTGTTGCTCTTTTCTACTGATCCGCTCCACTACTATTACAACTCCGCATTTCGATTCAAGGTGATCTGCCTTGTTCTGGGCATCGTTTTCAATTTCACAATCCATCGCAAGGTAGCGCTCAACACGGACTCTAGCGTGACCGCATCGCGGCTTGCAGGCGCGGCGTCCCTTCTCATCTGGGTGTGCGTTGTTTTTGGCGGAGTCTTTTACTCTTTTTATTAGGACTTGGGGGTATTGAATGTCAGCGGAATCGATCAGCCAATGGATTCAGGGCACGGGCCTCGCAACGGCGATACGCGGCTCGCAATATGCTTATCCAATTATCATTTCGACGCACTTGACCGCATTGCCATCTTCGGCGGCTTGATTTTAATGACGGACCTTAGGCTGCTCGGGCTGGCCATGACCGATGTGCCCGTCGCCACGATGATCCGGCATTTGCGCCCGTGGAAATGGCTCGGATTCGTAATTATGGTCACCTGCGGCATCTTGCTGGCGATATCAAAGATGTCCGCGTATTACGCAAATCCATATTTTCTGGCCAAGTTGAGCTTGCTGGCTTTAGTCGGGGTGCACGCGTTGGTATTTCGTCCGCTCGTTTATAAGAATCCGGAAAACATTGACGCCGCTCCGAAATTGCCGGCAGTTGCGAGGCTTGCCGGTGCTCTTTCGCTGCTTCTCTGGCTCTCGATTCCCATTCTTGGGCGCATGATCGCCTACTATGAGCCGCCAACCACGAGCTCAAACGCAATCGCCGCGCCGACGCTGATTGCGGCACAGAGATAACGAAACCTCGAGGTACGAAGCCACAATTCAAATCTTAATTTAATTTCAAAAGGAGAAATTCAAGTGATGAAGAAATCGATTATCGCTTTCGGGCTGAGCATTGTGACACTACTGGGCGCAAACGCTTCAAAAGCGCAGGCTCAACAAGGCCAGTCCGCATCTCCTGCTCCCGCCGGCATCGACGTGGCGACGGCCAGAAAAATTATCAGCGCGGCAGAAGCTGCTGCCGTGAGCCTGAATGCCCATGTCGGCATTTCGGTCGTGGATGCCAATGGCGATCTCGTTTATTTCGAGCGAATGGATGGTGCGACGGCGAGGGGCGTAATCAGTTCCCAAGGAAAGGCTCGCGCCGCAATATTGTTCGGCGTGCCTACCAAAGACATTCAAGAGGCTGCCGCTGCGGGCAAGCCCCTTTCCGCTTCGGTCACGGCACCGCCCGTTGGCACCTGGGAAATTGCCACGAACGAGGGAGGGATTCCAATTGTGAAGGGCGGAAAGGTAGTCGCCGCTGTCGGCGTGGGCGGAGGTTCGCCATCTTCTACCGATGGGAAAATCGCCCAGGCCGGACTCGACGCGATTTTGGCCGGCAATTGAGGAGTTCCCAAACAAATGCGGGATATGGTCCTCCAAATGATAGCTGGTCGCCCCTCAGAAGGAAGTCCGGGAGTGTATGTCTTCCCATATTTGGCTACGATGGGTGCGGAGAGAGTTCGCGTGGGTGATTGTGAGGTGGTCACTGCATTGAACGTCGCCAGCACACGCCGATTTTCGTTGGGAATTCTCGTTAGACCGACTGGTGCCAAACCAGATGGTTGAGTTCTTGGCCAGATCGGCCGACGTAAATCGCTGAAAAAATGGTCGGGGCGAGAGGATTTGAACCTCCGACCTCCTGGTCCCGAACCAGATTCCAAACCCTGTTGAAACCTACGGATTCTCATGGATTCTAAGTGATTGCTGTTGAATCGTTTGTGTGCCGCTTGTCGAACTTTGTTGAAGGTTGTTGAAGTTCGGTGCAGTTGACGTTACAAAATCACCTACAGTCGCGGCTGGGCCCTTCTTGAACCCTCTGACTTGTCGCGAACGGTAGGAGGCGAAGGAGTCGACGTAGTGCCTGAGACTAGGGGGTCTTTGGTGAGTTGGATGCAATAATCGTGAATGCTGGCAAAGTTGCATGTTGCAAGATTGCCTGGAACGATTGCCAGGAGCAAGCCGTCGTATGCTGCTTTGCTTCCGATTTGCAGCCTGGAATCATTATTTCCTGCGCCGCTGGAGGACTAGACAGCGATAGCGGGATTGCATTCCTCATCTGGTCGAAGCTCTGGGCAAGATATTGCGTCTTAACAAAAAGTCGCAAGCTCGCAGGTTCCTGCCACAGCGAAAAAATCAAAGCGCCTCCGGGCGGTGTGTCGTCCGGCTGGTATCCCGGTAACTTCCAGGAAAGATTCAGGATGCCGGAGATGTTCGATATGTTCGTATCGTGGCCCGCGAGAATGAGAAGAGTGTCTCCAGGATTTCCAATTGCTCCCGAGACCGGCCTCTGTGTGGCAGCTTGTTCTATCGAGAGCAGCACATGCATCAGCAGGTTCGAACCCCTCGCCTGCGCGAGGTACGGTGTACGCCGGGTCAGATCCGCGTAGGCCGCGTGCAGTTCGAGGACTTGAAGAAGGTTCTCTTTAGTGAGACGTCCCCAGCCCAGATTTGTGCCCTGCAGGTCGTCGGCATATTCGAGCAGGAGATTTTCGCTCAGTGTGGAGCCGAGTGAAAGCGGGCCATCCAGGTCAATCTCTCTGCCTTTTGCAGAAACCTTCGTGGCCGGGGTGGGATCGACGAAAATTTTGGGCGAGTCCCGTCGTTCACCTAGGATGGAATTCAGGGCGTCAAACGCCCCTCGATGAGCTTCGACGAGTTCCTCCGGAGTGGAGCCCAGACGCGCACGAATAGCATCGGTCAAAACTTGCGGATCGGGCGTGCCAACCCCCTCGAAGAGCGGATCAGAATTGCCGTCCCGCTGCGAATGAATCGGAAGGGAACATCCCGGCGCCAAAGAC
>Ga0210385_10001688_pt1 | contig 13543 bp, 7 predicted proteins | sample IncBWH26OmetaG_FD_160107 | JGI IMG/M metagenome (GOLD analysis project Ga0210385, IMG submission 160107) | Forest soil microbial communities from Barre Woods Harvard Forest LTER site, Petersham, Massachusetts, United States - Inc-BW-H-26-O ... | reverse complement strand
ATCCAGTTCTTCGTCCACAAAATGCACGGTGCAGCCGGAAACCTTCACTCCATAGGCGAAAGCCTGCTCCTGCGCCTCCAATCCAGGGAACGCAGGCAGCAACGAAGGATGGATATTTAGAATGCGTCGCGGAAACTGCTGCACAAACCACGGCGAAAGCAGGCGCATGTATCCGGCGAGACAGATGAGGTCCACGCTATGTTGCCTGAGCGTCCCGACAACCTCGCGGTCATGCTCTTCCCGCGTCCTGCCCTTCGACGGAATCACTACAGCACTCAAGCCGCGCTGCCGTGCAGCAGTAATACCAGCTGCGTCCGCGCGGTTAGAGATAACAACCGCAATCCGAGCGTCCGCAATGCGGCCTGCGTCGATGCTGTCGGCGATGGCCACAAAGTTCGAGCCGCGCCCAGAGAGAAGGATGCCCAGATTGTGCATGACGGCAGCGGGACTCAGTTGTAGATCACCTTGCGCTCGCCCTTAACAATGCGGCCCACGGTGTAAGCCTTTTCTCCCACGCGTTCGAGCACGGTCTGAGCCTTCTTGAATTTCGCCAGCGGGACGACCAGCAGCATGCCCAGACCCATATTGAAAGTGCGCAGCATTTCATCCTGCGGAACATTACCTAGCTGCCTCAGGTGCTCGAATAAAGGCGGCACCGGCCACGACCCAAGATCAATCGCAGCAGCAGTCCCACGCGGCAGTACGCGCGGAAGGTTTTCCGTAATGCCCCCGCCAGTAATGTGAGCTAAAGCCGAAACGCATTGCCCATCGAGCAGTTTCTTCAGCGCCGGCCAGTAACTCTTGTGCGTACGCATCAACTCATTGCCCACTTTGTTCTTAATTTCGTTGACGTAATCGTCAGCCGAGTACTGGGCCACTTCAAACAGCAGCTTGCGGGCCAGCGAATATCCGTTGGTGTGCAGGCCGTTCGAGGCCATGCCAAGCACAACGTCGCCGATCTGCACCTCTTTGCCAGTAATAATCCGCTCGCGCTCGACCACACCAACAATAAATCCCGCCAGATCGTATTCGCCATCGGGATAAAAGCCCGGCATCTCCGCCGTCTCTCCGCCAATCAGAGCACAGCCGTTATGCTTGCAGGCATCAGCAATGCCTTCCACCACTTTCTCGGCGATCGTCGGCTCAAGCTTTCCAGTCGCCAGATAGTCCATAAAAAACAGTGGCGCTGCCCCTTGCACCGCAATGTCGTTGACGCAGTGGTTCACCAGGTCAGCGCCCACGGTCGAATGCAGCCCCATTTCGAAAGCAATCCTTAGCTTCGTCCCTACCCCATCCACGCTTGAAACCAGGCCAGGATCGACGTACTTCGTCTTATCGATAGCGAAAAGCCCGCCAAACCCGCCGATCTCACTAAGCACGCCGCGGGTAAAGGTCTTATGTGCCAGATACTTGATGCGCTGCTTGGTCCGGTTGGCGCGGTCGATATTGACCCCCGCGTCGGCGTAGGTAATAGGTCCAGCGGCGGATGTGGGGTTCTTGGCCACGGCTTATCGCGGTGTCCTTTTCTCGGTGCTTCAGTGTGGGAAAAACGCCGGGTTCTTGGCGAAGCAGCAGTTCCTAAGGCCGCTTATTGTAGCACGTTCGTCGTTGGATGCAGGACGGACGAAGTCTCAGTTCGAGAGCGCGCCCCTGTGGCGACAGCCGTTCTCGGCTGTCCTGTCGAGCCAAGCTCGACGCCTTCTTACCCAACGCTGATTCCTAAGCTAGTGCGCGACGAAGTCCGAGAAGAAATACGCGAGGATCCCGAAAAGAATCAGCCCAGAAATCCCGTAGGCAGTCAGAACCCATGCGCCGCGGCCTTCACGATGCTTACTGCCCATGGCTGGTTGGGAAATCGATGGCTGAGAAACCGAAGAAGAGACGACCGGGGACTGATCTTCCATGCCAACAAGCCTCCCAACGGAAAGATCGTGCCGCAAGCACGTTATGCGTCACGCCTGCCCGGCATCACGGCCAGGCAAGACTATCTGAGCCGGATTTTACTACGGTTTTGAGCTCTCGAACGAAGAAATATGACCTGAATCACAAGCATACGATAGCGCTCCAAAGAGACTGGCTTTAACCTGATGAAGCACCATGAAGTTGCCTCCGAACAAACTCCTCTGGCTCATTTCCACGCTGACACCCAAGCTCTTGCGCTCCCCCCTTGGGGTACGAACCCCGCAGGCTTTACTATTAACCTATGCGCAGTCTCTTTCTGTCGTTCCTTGCGACGTTCCTTGTGACGATCCTTGTGGCCTGCACCTTAGCCGCACCCGCTACCGCCTCGGCACAGTCAGGCGAAACTCCCACACCCGGGCTCAATCCCGCGAAGTCGAAAGCCGCCGCAACATCCAGCCAATCCAAGTCTGCGGATCCTGCAGGCAGCCCCGATCAGTCCAAGCACGACTATTCCCAGGAGGGATTCGTCGTCGAGCAGTATCGCTCGCGCTACCGTTTTGAAAGCGATGGCACTGGCCGCCGGGAAACCATCGCCCGCATCCGAGTACAGAGCGAGGCCGGAGTCCAACAGTGGGGGCAGATTCAAGTCGGCTACAACTCTGCCAACGAGCGCGTAGAGATTGCCTACGTCCGCGTGGTCAAAGAAGACGGCAGCGTGGTCAAGGCGGGTGACGACGCCGTGCAGGATATCAGTGCTCCCGTGGAACGCGAAGCTCCCGTCTACACCGATTACCGCCAGAAGCACATCACCGTCCCCGGCCTCCGTCCCGGCGAAGTGCTCGAGTACGACATGGTCACCGTGATTCACACTCCTCTAGCCGCGGGGCAGTTCTGGGCGGACTACGATTTCGACAAGACCAACATCATGCTCGATGAAGAACTCGACGTCGACGTTCCCTCTGACCGTCCCCTCAAGCTGAAGAACAAAGCGGGCATGGATCCCAAGATTTCCGAAGACAAGGGACGCCGCAACTACCACTGGACCAGTTCTCACCTCGAGCGCGAGGACGACCAGAAAGACAAGGACAAGGGCAAAGAAAAAGACAAAAAGAAAAAGAAGAAAGCCGACGACGACCGGCCCGACGTTCAGTTGACCACCTTCGTCAGTTGGGAACAGATCGGCCGCTGGTACGCAGCTCTCGAAAAAGACCGGCGCGCTCCCTCGCCCGAAGTCCGCGCCAAGGCGGAGGAACTCACTAAAGGTCTCAACACGCAGTTAGACAAGGTCGAGGGTCTGTACGACTATGTCGCCAAGAACTTCCGCTACGTCAGCTTGTCGCTCGGATTAGGCCGCTATCAGCCCCACTCCGCCGCAGACGTCCTCCACGATCAGTACGGCGACTGCAAGGATAAGCACACCCTGCTCGCCTCTCTTCTCGAAGCCGAGGGCCTGCATGCCTCTTCCGTGTTGATCAACTCCAGCCGCAAGCTCGATCCCGATGTCCCTTCGCCCTCGCAGTTCGATCACGTCATCACCATGCTGCCTCTCGGCCATGAAGAAGTCTGGATGGATACCACCGCCGAAGTCGCCCCCTTCCGCCTGCTGGCCTTCAGCCTGCGCAACAAGCTCGCGCTCGTCATTCCCGCCGATGGTTCCACGCCACACCTCGAAGAGACCCCGGCCGACACTCCCATGCCCGACACCGAAGTTTCCGAGATTGAAGGAAAAGTAAATGAGATCGGCAAGCTTGAAGCGCACGTACACTACACCTTCCGCGGCGATGAAGAGCTGATGCTGCGTTCGATTTTCCGCCGTGTCCCGGAAGCGCAATGGCAACGCGTCGTGGAGAACGTCAACGCCGGAATGGGCGGCGACATCACGAATCTAAAAGTCAGCGATCCGGCCGCAACCCGCGAGCCCTTCACCATGTCCTACGATGTGGCTAAGCCAAACTTCCTCGACTGGTCCAAGAAGAAAGCCGATCTCACGCTCCCCCTTTGCCAGTTCAATCTGCCGGAACTCGCCGCTGCCGACGACGATGACAACGCGCCAGACGCCGAATCGCTAAAGCTTGGCCCCAAGGCGGAGTACGTCTACAAGATCAAGATCGAACTGCCCGCCAAGTACACCGCGCACGCCCCGCTCCCTCTTTCTGTCAGGCGCGACTATGCGGAATATGACGCCACCTACAAGCTCGATGGCACCACCTTCACCGCCGCCCGAAGGCTCACCATGCGTCAGGATGAGCTGCCCGCAACTCGCTCCACGGATTACCAGGCTTTCCGCCGCGCTGTTGGCTCTGACCTGGGTCAGTTTCTCTCCGTCGAAAATACGTTAGCCGGCGCCCCAACCCCGCCGACGGACATGAAGGCAGATGATCTGGTCGAAAGCGGTCGAGCCGCCCTCGCCACCAACAACCTGCCCCTCGCCATTCAACTTCTCAAGCGCGCCACGGAAGTAGACCCCAAGAACAAGTACGCCTGGTATGCCTTGGCTGTGGCCTACATGGGAATGCGAGAGAATGACGACGCCATCGCGGCCCTCAACAAACAGATTGAGATCAATCCCTACGACGAGTTCGCCTATAACGCCCTGGGACACGCTTACTGGCAGGAACGCAAGTACGACAATGCCGTAACCGCTTTCAATAAGCAGATCGAAATCAATCCCCTCGACAAGTTCGCCCACGCCGGCTTGGGCAGCATGTATTCCGAGTGGCACAAGTACGCCGAAGCTGCGCCTGAGTTGGAAAAAGCCGCATCCCTGACGCCTGATAATCCTGAACTGCAGGTAAGCCTTGGCGACGCCTATCTCAACCTTGGCCAGGACGATAAAGCCCTCGCCACTTTCGATCACGCTGTCGAGATCTCGGCCACGCCGCTGGTCTGGAACAATATCGCCTACCAGCTCTCGCTGAAGAAGTCTCACCTCGATCGCGCCCAGCAATATGCCGAATCGGCTGTCTCAGCAACCACGGCAGCGTTGCGCAACGTGTCGCTGGATCGTCTAACTCCGCAGGACTTGCCTTTGGTGCCCTCGCTCATCGCCTACTGGGACACGCTAGGCTGGGTTTATTTCAGCGAAAATAATATGGACAAAGCCGAAAAATACGTCGGCGCCGCCTGGCAACTCGGCCAGCACGGCGAGGTGGGTGACCATCTCGGACAGATTTACGAGAAGCAGGGAAAGAAAGACCTGGCCCTGCGCACCTACTCACTCTCCCTGAACGGACTGCGGCCCATCCCCGAAACCCGCGACCGGCTCGCCTCGTTAACCGGTGGCAGCGCCAAAGTAGACGCCGCGGTCGCCAAGTACAAAGACGACTTGCAGCAGGTGCGCACCGTCGACCTCGGCAAGGTCGCAAAAGAAACCGGCAGCGCCGAGTTCTTCGTATTACTAAGTCGCGGCAAAGGTTCCGACGCAACCGTCGAAGCCGTAAAGTTCACCAGCGGCGACGAGAAACTGAAGGTCTTCACCGACGCCCTCCGCACCGCCGAATACCGCCTCTCATTCCCCGACGACACCCCGGTAAAGATCCTCCGCCGCGGAATCCTCTCCTGTTCCACAGCGACAGGAAACTGCGCCTTCGTGCTAATTCTGCCAGACGACGTAAGAACGGTGGACTAACCGAGACACGGCCCCGGAGGGGCGACCGATAATAGTCGGGGACGGAAGTGCCGGCAGGAGTGGAAGCCTGTAGAACAAGTCCCGCAAGGGCGAACGGCGTCCACCACCAACTCGTGCAGAACCGCTTCTGATCAACTCGGGACGGTGTCTATAGACTCATGATGGCTCGAATCGGTTTTCGTCGCGTGTTACCGATACTGTTCACACTGATTCATATATCTCTCGTCCTCTATGCGTCGGTACATCAGCCGCACAAACGCTCCTCTAATCGTCCTGAGGACACCTACCATCCGACCGCATATCAAGAAAACGGGGCCATTGGGTGGGAACCGTCAGAACCCAAACCATTATCGTGCGCCGAAAAGATCGCAATCGTATTGAACCTTCCGGCATTCCTTGCAGTCATTCCAATCGTGGCTACATTTTTTCCCGGGAACGATCTGGCAGATCTGTACGGATCTACCCCATTCGTGCCGCCTATCTGGTTCGGGATAGGACGATGGCTCGACGGAATGCTTGGATATGCTCCCCGTCGGCGTCCCGTTCGACGGACTTGGGACGGACTGTTCGTCGTTCTCTCTCTGGGTTTGCTGGGGCTGAGCATTGTTAGCATCACCCCGCTCAACCACCATCGGACGGGCGATACATACTGGGTCGGGTCTGCCCTAATCCTGTGGTCCAGTTTGCTTTTTGCGATCAGCGTCTCCGGCCTGATCCGGCGTAAGAACGGTTGAGGAGGGCAGACCCGATATCGAAGGTGGGGAAGCTCTTCTTTCCAGCTCGCTAACTCTTTTCCACAACCACCCTGTGACATCCAACCTTGTCCCGCAATCTAAATCGCGCGATCATGGTCGAGGCGGTGACAGTTGAAAGCACCCAGAGTGCCCAACCCTAACCCCTTTGTTCCCAAGATTTTGATATCTAAGTTCTTTGAAAACCAGATTTTGCGCGATATGGTTTCGTGAAACCCGCGCTGGGCAAGACTTTCAGGGATATTGGAAGAAAAAAATCAATCTGCAGATCTGCTCGCGGAAGCGATCCACCCGCAATTCGCAAGTTGTGTCGGAAATTTATTTCGCCCAACAATCCACAGCCAGGAAGCCTCAACTCGGCTAGCCTTGGTCAGTCCGCCGGATGCCGCTTGTGCCACTCTGTCGCCATCTCGTAACCATGAGCCAGCCTCAACACCATACCCTCCCGCCAGTGCGGTCCGGCAATCTGCATTCCAACGGGCAGCCCACTCTTCGTAAAGCCGCAAAGCACCGAGATAGCCGGCAGCCCCCAAACATTGAACGGCCGAGTGTTGCGAAGCAATCTAAGTTCAGCCGGACGAAGCGCCGCGGGATCTTTCTTCAAATCGGCAATCGCCGGTGCCGGAATCGGCATGGTAGGCGTCACCAGCAAATCCACTTCAGCAAAGAATTCGCGAGCCCGCCGCCGCTCCTGTTCCAGTTCGCGCCGCCGCTGAATATATTCCCCCGCCGAAATATTCTCCCCGGAGCGAATGCGGCGCAGAGTCTCCGCCTGGTAAAGCTCAGGCGTTCGCGCAACGTAGTCGGCGTGATAAGCAAAAGACTCTGCAGCTTGCACCGTGCGATCAGCAGTCACCACAATCCGCACATCATGAATCTCCGCCACCAGCGTCCGGATCACGACCAGCGCCTGCTCCACTGCCGCCCCAACTTCATCATCAAGATCGTCAAAAAAATAAGCCCGCGGAACTCCAACCCGCAAAGCCTTCGTGGCTTCGCCCAAGCCAGAAGCGTAATCGGAAACAGGAATTTCGGCGCTGCCCACATCAAGCGGATCGTATCCCGCGATAACTTGCAGCACAGCCGCCGCATCGCCAACAGTCGCAGCCAGCGGCCCAACATGATCAAGCGACCACGAAAGCGGAATCACCCCGCGCGTCGAAACTCGCCCATAAGTAGGCTTGATCCCCACACACCCGCACAGCGCCGCCGGTTCACGTATGGAACCAGCCGTATCACTCCCAATGGCCGCGTAGCAAAGCCCGGCAACAACGGCGGCCGCAGATCCTCCGGACGATCCTCCCGCGATATGCTCGGTGTCCCAGGGATTGTGAACATCGCCGAAAAAACTGACCAGCGAACTTCCGCCATAAGCGAACTCATGCAGATTGTTCTTGCCAAGAATCACCGCACCCGCCCGCCGCAACAGCTGCACCACGGCTGCATCCTCCGTGGGAATGCGGCCCTGGTAAAGAGCGCTGGCCGCCGTTGTCCGCGTGCCGGCAGTATCGATCAGGTCTTTCAATGCGACGGGAATCCCATGCAGCGGCCCGCGCCATTCCCCGCGCGAGATCTCGGATTCCGCCTCCCGCGCGTCAGCCATAGCAGAGTCTTGAGTGACGGTGATAAACGCATTCAGCGTGGGATTCAGCCTCTCGATGCGGTCCAGGCAAGCGCGAGTCAGTTCGACGGGAGAAACTTCCTTCCGCCGCAGATGCGGGGCAAGCTCCAAAATCGTTTCGAGGATAGGCTTGGTCACAGGCGGTCCTCATTGTATCTGCCGAGCTTGAACCTTCTCCGAAAGTCTTTACCTTTCTTTACCCCATCAGAAAAAAGCAACCGCCAGCCAAGGCCTATAATCAAAAACGCTGTTCGCATAGAGGAGGTAAAAATGGCGGAAATGACGCTCGCCCCGGTCGCAACCCACGGTTTCTTCGTCGACGGCCGCTGGATGGAAGATGGCGACATCATCGAGGTCCGCTCCCCCTTCGATGGCAGCGTAGTGGGGCGAGTAGTCCAGGCGCGGCGCGAGCATGCCGAAGCTGCCATCGCCGCCGCCGTAAAGGCCTTCGGAACCACTCGCCGCCTGCCCGCCTTTGAGCGCCAGCGCGTGCTGCGTCGCATTGCCGAAGCCATTGCTGAGCGCCGTGACGAATTCTCCCGCACCATCGTGCAGGAAGCCGGCAAGCCGATCAAGCTGGCGCGCATCGAAGTCGACCGCGCCGTTTTTATCTTCAACGTTGCGGCGGAAGAAGCCACGCGTATTTATGGCGAGTATCTTCCCCTCGACTGGCAGGAATTCACTGCCGGACGCTGGGGCATTGTGAAGCGTTTTCCACTCGGTCCCATTGCTGGGATCACGCCCTTTAATTTCCCTTTGCATCTGGTATCGCACAAAGTGGCTCCGGCTATTGCGGCGGGTTGCTCCATAGTTTTGAAACCTGCGCCCCAAACGCCGCTGTCCTCCCTGCTGTTGGCGGAGTGCGTGCAGCAAGCGGGCTGGCCCGATGGTGGCCTCAACGTGCTGCCGCTTTCGAACGAAGATGCCAGCCTGCTGGTCACCGACGAGCGCATCAAGCTGATCAGCTTTACCGGCAGCGTGCCCGTGGGTTGGGACATCAAACGCCGCGCCGGCAAGAAGAAGGTCGCGCTCGAACTAGGCGGCAACGCCGGTGCCATCGTGCACAGCGACGCGGATCTCAATTATGCCGCTGAGCGCTGCATTACAGGAGGCTTCGGCTACGCCGGCCAGACGTGCATTTCGGTGCAGCGCATCCTGGTCGAGCAATCGGTCTATGGCAAGTTCACCGACATCCTTGTCGAAGGTGCCAAGAAACTCAAAACGGGCGACCCCGCGGAGGAATCGACCGACATCGGTCCCCTGATCCGCGAGAGCGATGCCATCCGCGTCACCAATTGGGTGGAAGAAGCAGTTCGCTCAGGCGCTCGCCTGCTGTGCGGTGGAGGCCGCCATGGCTCCATCGTCGACCCAACGGTGCTGACCGGCACCAAAGCCGAAATGAAAGTGAACTGCCAGGAAATTTTCGGCCCCGTCGTGACCGTGGAACCGTATCAGAACTTTGACGAGGCCTTGCGCCGCATCAACAATTCCAACTACGGCTTGCAGGCAGGCTTGTTTACTCGCGACGTCAAGCTGCTTTTCCAGGCATACGACGAATTGGAAGTCGGCGCCCTGGTTGCAGGTGATATTCCTTCATTCCGCATCGACCAGATGCCTTATGGCGGCATCAAAGACTCCGGTCTCGGACGCGAGGGGCTGCGCTATGCGATCGAGGAAATGACCGAGCCTAAACTGCTGGTGATGAATCTGCGCTAGAGACCTTGGTCGCCGGGCAGTTAGAGATGACGGCGCTACTTTCTTATAAGGATTCTTGTGTTGGCAGGATTTCCCGCTCTCGCGGGAAAGTGCGCGACAACTGCGCTCGAAATATTTATAATCTCCAGTTCTCATACCTGACGCGAAGGAAATCAGTGGGTGTTTTCCTTGCGTCGTAACCATTACGCTTCCATAAATTGGAGATCTGCCGGGTCTCATTCGTACTTTCTGAAGTTTGTGCGCAAGCATGCCGCAGATTTTTCATCGCAGCACCAACACCCTGTCCCGGGCCACGATTTTTGGCGCGGTCTTCGTGATTGCCGCGCTCAGTTGGGTGGCGATGGAAGTGCAGCGTTCGCCTTACGTCACCTACGCTGGAGTGCGCAAGCCGCAACCCGTGCCCTTCAGCCATCAGCATCACGTCGCGGGACTCGGCATCGATTGCCGTTACTGCCATACCTCGGTTGAGGTTTCGAGTTTCGCCGGTATCCCTCCCACCAAGACCTGCATGAACTGCCACTCGCAGATCTGGACCAACGCCCAGCTGCTCGAACCTGTCCGCTCCAGCTACAAGACTGGCGAATCGCTGGAGTGGACGCGGGTGAACCAGCTTCCTGACTTCGTCTTTTTCAATCACAGCATTCATGTAAACAAGGGTGTGGGTTGCAACACCTGCCATGGTCCGGTCGACCGGATGCCGCTCATGTATCAGCAGGAATCGTTGCAAATGGAGTGGTGTTTGAGCTGCCACCGCGCGCCGGAAAAGAACCTCCGTCCGCGCGATCAGGTATTCAACATGCGCTACCAGCAGCCGACGGGCGTGGCCCCTGTTGTGGTCGACGGACAGAGTTATACGGATCAAATCGATTTAGGATCGGCGTTGCTGAAGAAGTACAACGTCCGCAGCGTGAAAGACATTACCAGTTGCAGCACATGTCACCGGTAGGAAGAACCTATGAGAACTTGTCATCCTGAGCGGAGAATTTGCTTCGCGAAGCGAAGCAGATTCGGAGTCGAAGGACCCCTAAAGCCGCGTCAGCTTGATGGTGATAGGGATCCTTCGACTGCGCGAGACTTCGCTTTGCGAACTCTCGCTTCGCTCAGGATGACAGAGTGCGTGGTGTGGAACCAATGAAGATGGAAGAACAAGACGGCCGCGCTAAGCCCGAAGACGTTTGCCCTAGCAAGAAGAGCAAGCTGGATCTGGACTCCGTTCGCGAGCGCATTGACGCGGCCCTTGCGCACGATGCTGCTGAGAAGGCTGGTCCGGAATACTGGCGCAGCCTGGAAGAGCTTGCCGGGAACCCCGCGTTTCAGGAAGCGCTGCACCGCGAATTTCCCAAAGGCGCATCCGAGTGGGTTGATTCCGTCTCACGCCGCGGGTTTCTGAAAGTGATGGGTGCGTCGATGGCGCTGGCCGGCATGACTGGCTGCGTGCGGCTGCCGCTCGAACCGATCGTCCCTTACGTGCGCCAGCCCGAGGACGTGATTCCGGGCCGGCCCCAGTTCTATGCCACGGCGATGACGCTGGGCGGATATGCCAGTCCGCTGCTGGTCGAGAGCCACCTCGGACGTCCGACAAAGATCGAAGGCAACGACAAGCATCCTGCGTCGCTGGGCGGGACCGACATTTTCGCGCAGGCTCACATTCTTGGCCTGTACGATCCTGACCGCTCGCAGAGCGTAGTGTCGATGGGCGATCAGCAATCGTGGCAGGCGTTCCTGAATGCGATTCACGGACCGCTTACCGCCCAGAAGGCGTTGCAGGGCGCGGGCATTCGCATTCTTACGCCGACTATTTCTTCGCCCACGCTGGCCGATCAACTGCGTAACTTCCTGAAGATTTATCCGCAGGCTAAGTGGCATGTGTACGAGCCGGTCAATCGCGACAACGTGCTCGAAGGCGCGAAGCTGGCCTTCGGACAGCCGGTCGAGACGCGCTACGATTTTGAGAAGGCCGACGTAATCGTCTCGCTCGACGCTGACTTCCTGTACGCGGGTTTTCCGGGAAATGTCCGCTACATCCGCGACTTTGCCAAGCGCCGCAATCCTGATGGCAAGATGAACCGGCTGTACGTGATCGAGAGCACGCCGACGACGACGGGAGCGAAGGCGGATCACCGGCTGCCAGTCAGAGCACGCGAGATCGAACTATGCGCTGCGGTTCTACTCCGTCCGGCTGCTGTAGCACTGAGAGAAGCAGGGGAGGCTGTTGGCGGAGGGACAGAGAAGTTCTTCGATTTCCTCTCTCGCGATTTGGATAGCAGCAGCGGATCGAGTGTGGTTTTGGTGGGTGACCACCAACCTCCCGCTGTCCATGCATTCGCTCACGCGATCAATGCGAGGCTCGGCAATGTCGGCAAGACCGTTTTTTATTCCGATCCAGTGGACGCGAACCCGGCCAATCAAACCGAATCGCTAAAAGATCTTGTCGCGGACATGCGCGGTGGCAAAGTTGATCTGTTGATCGTCCTTGGCGGCAATCCGGCCTACGATGCTCCCGCCGATTTGAATTTCGCTGACGCCCTGAAGAACGGCATGATTCCTCTGCGTGTGCATCATGGCCTCTATCAGAATGAAACCGCAGAGCTGTGTCAGTGGCATGTCAACGCGACGCATGAACTCGAAGCTTGGGGCGATGCTCGTGCTTATGACGGTACGGTCAGCATCATTCAGCCGCTGATCGCTCCCCTCTACGGCGGCAAGAGCGCACTGGAATTTGTAGCTTTGCTTTCGGGGCAAGCCGACTCCACCGGATACGATTTGACGCGCGCGTACTGGCAGAAGCAGCGCACCGGCGGCGATTTCGAGCAATTCTGGCGCAAGTCGCTTCACGATGGCTGGGCCGTAAACACCGGGTTTGCGGCGAAGGAGTTGAAGCCAGCAAGCGCGCCAGTTGGGTCAGTCCCGCTTCCGCTCAACGCTATCGAGCTTAACATCCGCCGGGATCCCACCATCTACGATGGCCAATTCTCCAACAACGGCTGGCTGCAGGAATTACCTAAGCCGATGACCAAGCTCACCTGGGACAACGCCGTGCTCATCGGCCCTAAGATGGCGGAGCGGTTGCAGATCAAAGTAGAAGACGTTGTCGAACTGGAATTGAATGGAAAGAAAGTCACGGGCCCAGTCTGGATTCAAGCCGGGCATCCCGACAACTCGGTCACAGTAACGTTAGGCTACGGCCGCCGCCGCGCCGGCCGCGTCGGGACCGCGCAGGGCTTCGATGCCTATGCGCTCCGCACTACGGCCGCGCCGTGGATCGCCACTGGCCTGCAAATCCGCAAGACCGGAGACACTTACAAGCTCGCCTCCACGCAGGGTTATCAAACCATGGACACGCCTGATGGCGGCCATCGTCCGCTGGTTCGCGAAACTACGCTTGAGGATTACCTCAAGCGTCCGAACTTCGCGGCAGAAGAAGGTGAAGAGCCCGCGCCCGGGCTTACGCTCTACAAGCCTTATCCCTACAAAGAGGAAGACTACGCGTGGGGCATGGCGATCGATCTGAACTCCTGCGTGGGCTGCAACAACTGCATGCTGGCCTGCCAGTCGGAGAACAACATCGCCGTCGTCGGCAAAGAGCAAACCGTCATTGGCCGCCACATGCACTGGATTCGCGTCGACGCTTACTATCAGGGCGACCGCGACAATCCGAAAGCGTACTTCCAGCCGGTGCCGTGCCAGCAATGCGAGAACGCTCCGTGCGAAGTGGTTTGTCCGGTGGGCGCGACCAATCACACGCCGGAAGGACTGAACGATATGGTCTACAACCGTTGCGTGGGCACGAGGTATTGTTCGAACAACTGTCCTTATAAGGTGCGGCGATTCAACTTTCTGCTCTTCTCTGATTGGGAGACGCCGCAGTACAAGATGATGCGCAATCCCGACGTGAGCGTGCGCAGCCGCGGCGTGATGGAGAAG
>Ga0210385_10001686_pt1 | contig 13556 bp, 14 predicted proteins | sample IncBWH26OmetaG_FD_160107 | JGI IMG/M metagenome (GOLD analysis project Ga0210385, IMG submission 160107) | Forest soil microbial communities from Barre Woods Harvard Forest LTER site, Petersham, Massachusetts, United States - Inc-BW-H-26-O ... | reverse complement strand
GTCGGCGATAGTTCCTAGGTTTGGGACACCCTTGCCGGCGAGAAGCCGTGAGACCACCGGCCGCGTGACCCCTAGTCGTCGGGCAATGTCGGCCTTCGTGAGCTGCTTGGCCTCGCGGATGTCCTCAAGCTGCTTCAGCAGCTTCGCGGAGGCGACCAGCTTGGCGAGATCGCGCTCGAAGGCGGCCCGCTCGTCGTCGCTTATGTAGGTCTTGCTGAGGAAGTCAGCGAAGGCCGCGCTCTGGTCGGTTTGCTTCATGATTGTGCCCTTAGTCCCTTGCCATTTTCCGGCCAGTTGGTGGTGTCCGTGCATTCCGTGCAGGGCAGCCTATGCAAGCGTAGCATAGAGGCTACGCAAGACGATCGTGGTTCTAGGCGTGTGGTTGGGGCCACCAGGCAGGCTGCGCCTTGAGCTTGGCTACGCGACGAGTCTTTCGATAGTCGTCTCGGTAGTTATTGATCATTTGGTAGGTCTGTGCGGGCATTTCGGTCCTATCTGGCTTTGTGCCGCCACCTAGGAGGGATCTACGAAACGACTAGCGAAACGCCCGTGAGGGCGTGAGCTAGTTACTTTCGTTACAAAGTCATGGAACTATCTGCCCATCTGCGTAATCTTTGCGCGTGCTCAATCAAATCTTTGCGTTGCTCGACCATCGCTGGGTCACTCGCGCCAGCAATGCTGTCTTTCTGGCAAGCATCGCGATCTTCATAGGGACTCGCGTGTTCGATGCCCTTCAACACATCGGTTGGCTAGCGGCTACGGCTTACGCAGGCATTGCGCTTGGCTTGGTTTTGATGCTGCTGGAGCGGATCGGCAAGCGCCGAGCGCACGAAGAGATCGACCTTGACGAAGATGGACCGGCTCTCTGGGCTGCTCAGCAAGAGGCAAAAGAAAGACGCATTCAGCGCATAGCTGAGAAAGAGATCAACCGATAGATCCTACATAATAGGATTTTCTGCATACTTTTCTGCAAGTTCTTTTGCAGCACTTTGGTTCACTGGCTTATAAGCCATATATTGATGTACTTAATCAATTGACCCCCGCGCGATTGGCGTCGCCGGGGGTCTGGACCAAGGAGATTGCGCTCCAATGGCCTCATCTAATGTATCATGTAGTGCCGTTTCTACACTCGCTGCACTTCTCGACTCGCCCCAGATTTCAGCCTTGATCGCTGAACTCGATGCTTCTCGCTGGACGGGTCGCCCTGGATATCCCATCCGCTCGATGGTCGGTATCGCCTTGGCGAAGTCTCTGTATGCAATACCTACATGGACGAAGGTAGTTGCTTTGGTGAAAGAGCATGAGAATCTTTCCGAAGTAATTGCTCCTGACGGCGATATTCCCTCTGTATTTGCTTGCTATCGGTTTACGAAGAAACTAATAGACAATAAAGACATGGTGGATAAATGTATCGAGAGTCATCTTTCTTCTTTGCGCGAGAAGAATCCCGATATTGGAAAGAATGTCGCGATAGATGCCTCTGATATGCCTGCTTACGCCAATGGACAGAAGTACGTTTCCAACGGTGGTCGCGAACGAGATATCAAAGAGTATTCCGATCCTGATGCCTCCTGGGGACATCGCTCAGCAGTCTCCACGCGCAAGGGTGGCGGCTTCTACGGCTACCGGCTCCACGCCGCAGTCTGCGCCGATACGGAGCTGCCTCTCGCGTGGAAAGTCTCGACAGCCAAATCGCATGAAGTCAATCATGTAGAGGATCTTCTGAATACTTCTAAGAAGAGAGGATTTGAAATAAGTACCTGTATTCTTGATAAGGGATACGACACTGTAAGTATGCATTCCCTATGTATCGACAGAGATATAGACCCGATTATTCCTCTAAAGAATACGCCAGCAGTTGCAAAAGGCGGCGGCAACCCTCCAGCTTGCGAGCATGGCGAATGGAGCTTTGCTGGAGCTGACCGCAAAAGGGGAGCGACGAAGTGGCGTTGTCCCACGGGCGAATGCGCGACCAAGTCCACTTGGATATCCACTGATCGTCTGCACTCATTGATCCCTCGCACGACCGAGCGCTGGAAAGCGCTCTACAAGAAGCGCTCGGCCGTGGAGAGAGTATTCGGAAGGCTCAAGCACCAGTGGTCGCTATTGCCTCTTCGTATCCGTGGTATCGAGAAGGTACAACTTCACGCTGATCTAACTATCTTGACGAAGCTTTCTTGTGCTCTTCTGAAAGCTTGAATCTATTGCAATGTCACTGGTTCTGATGTTGAAGCGAGATATCCAGCCGCAGGGATATATTCGGCGGTAAGAATCTCACGAGGATTTTGCTTTTCGCATCCGTACTTCGGTTGTTCCACCTTATTGATCACACTGTTGAGCCAACATTCCGTCGAAAGACTGGAGTTTGAAGCCTCCCAGCCAATCGAGACTATAGCCCCGGAAGGAATCGCTACTTTTCTTTCTTCTTGTGAAGGCGGAACATGTTCCTTGATGATTGTTTCTCCTGGTACAGCTTCACCTTTACTGTTTACAGTGCTGTATGTAACGGTATAGGTGCATAGGCCGAATGTATTGTGTCCACCTTCCACAGGCTTACATTCCTTTTCAGGAGTTGCAGTAAGCGTAGTTGTTGTTGCAATAGGAGCTATAGTTTCTGGCGCTTTTGATGGTGCCGGTTCTGTTTTTGTTGGCAAAGATGTTTTTGGAGCTACATAGCGGCAAATTGTTTGCTTAACCTTGTGTCCGTGCTTCTTGATCGTCTCAGTCTTCTTTACATAGTGAACCTTGCAATGTTGTTTCGAGTTCTTGAGCACATAGGTTTTGGCCGCAGAAGCGCTTGAGCAGGCCACGAGGGCAGCAAGCGCGCAGAGGGAGCTACAAATAGCTGATCTGCTGAGAATCATCGACATCCTTTCGTCCTGTAGGAACAGTCCATATAGTGGTGCATCATATGGCTAATCAGCCATAGACGCAGGGACGTGCTCCGTAGAGGCTCCGAACATGGAGCCATTGGAAGCCTTCGCGGCGAATGTCCGGCGCTTGCGCAAGGCGCAGAACCTCACGCAGGAGCGGCTAGCCGAGCTATCCGACCTGCACATGACGGACATCGCGAGGATCGAGACTCAGGGGCGAGATCCCGGCGTGAAGGTCGTCGTCAAGCTCGCACGAGGGCTCCAATGCGAGCCAAGCGCCCTGTTCGAGGGCTGTCTAGATTGTGCCGATTGATGCTTGCACTGAGTACAAGCGTCTGTGTTAACGCGAGGCCAGTAGGAGTATCGTTAGCCCATTAAGCGCAGCTCGCGTGTAGCGACAGGCAAAGAACGACATCTGGAGCGTCCGAGGCGCTCCAGTTCAGATCCAGCAGGCGCGAGGGTCCCGGTACCGTATGCCAGCCCCTCTGCGCCTGAACTGGGCTACTCAGCCCATATAAGCTCGGAAACCAGAAGCTCCGAGCAGTGTAGCGAAAGCAAGCCAACTCGTTTTAACTACCGGAATCCAGGGCTGTCTTTGGGGTAGAAAGCTCGCAATCTTGGGGTATCCATGCTAGACTATAGAGCGTGATTTTGGCTCTATTGTTGAAGATTGAGAGTTTCGTAAGTGGCTACTAGCAGGACCACTGACGGTCCGTCCTCAAGTCCCTCTCGATCAAGAAGGCAAAACAGCCGGTACAACACACGATTATGCTCGTCGCGAGCCTCGAAGATCCCGCTCATGTCTACTTGTCCTTTCTTGTCCGGCTTATGCATCAACTGCCAGCGGGGCGTGCCGCTCGGGAATCTCAGGGGTCCTGTTTCGGCGACCGCAAGGACCGTCATCAGAAGCTCCCGGCGTGGCTGCTCTGGTACGTCATCTGCTCCGAGATATTCCAAGGCAGGGCGCTGGCCCGCCAACGTCTCGTATACCGCGACCTGCCAATCTCTGCTGATCGGTGGCGAGGCGTTGGGCTTGCGCGGGCTCACTTGGGGCCCCTAGACCTGCTGTGGCTGATAGACAATGGTGAGGGGGATACGCGTAAGCAGGCGGTCATCCTGCCCGGCGCCCGGAGAAAAGAGCAGATCAAACCAATACGTGCCCTCTTCGGAAACCTCGTATGAAGGCATCGGCACGATGATCTCAACCCCATGCCCAGCACCAGCCGTAAAGTGGACCGGCGGCAGCTTGATCGGATCTCCTTGAAGCCCGCTCGGTTCCTCCGGTCTCAGCTTCAGCGAGTAGCGCCCTTTTGTGTGGCCTGCCCAAAGACTGATTACGAGCATCAGGGGCGCCCCAATCGTGATCGGAGGCATTTGATCTGCGTCCGAGCCGCCGACTGTTATGCCCTCCGTGATGTTGATCAGACTGAGTTGTCTGCTTTCGGCGCCTCTGATGAATTTGTCGCAGAGGACGGCCGTATGAACATAGGGACCACCGTTCTGATCAAACATCATCGGCTTCCCCCGACTCTGGTGTGCTGGGCGGAAGGAGATAAAGGGCGATTGGTGGTTCTGGCTGGAGCAGTTCGCCGCTGTCGGCCATACGCCCCATCGTGACCCGCACATTGTCCAGCGTCACTTTGCTGTTGCCATGAGCAACTAGCTGTTCGTGCACTTCCCTTGGCTGAAAGCCCGCTCCCTCTCCTGCCGCCGCGTATACGCGCATGACTTGAGCCCTTAGGGGGCCTACTGTCAACAGACCGCGTTCTGGGTCAGTGAGATATTCGGCCGACGGGCCTCCACTCTCAATAACGATCTCCAGGACGCGCTCGACCAGCTCTCGCTCGTGTGCAATGCGCTTCTCCTGCTCTCGAAGCTTTTCGAGCTCGTCTACAAGTTCCTGCGGGTTGGTGCTTAGAAGACCTCTGATTGTGTTAGCCATAAATTCAGTGTAGCAGACGCTGTTCTGAACGCCGTATGTCTCAGACGTATGCGTCTGTTGTAGAGAGGAGTCTAAAACGGCATCGCTATAGTGTTCTCCGGGGTAGTTCGATAGGTGGGTTCAGCACACGGCTCCGGTCATCGGTCACCGTTCAACGGACAGACCCGATCTTGACGCTGGGCAGGATGTTGCGGCGTGCCCAGTCTTCGACGGTTGAGACGGGGGCGTGTAGGAGTGCGGCCACCTCGCGTCCTGTCATCGCGTCGGCTGCGGTGAGACGTTCTGGGGGCGTCGCGGCCGGTCTGTCCGCCGGCCGGTGGTACCTGTCGTCGCCCGGTCTCATGTGGGTCCTCGATCTCGCCCCAGCCAGTCGAGAGCTTGGGCGGGGTTCGTGGGTCGCCGCCAGATCGGGGCATATGGACCGTGGGCTTGGAGGTCTTCGAGCAGCGCGAGTGAGACCCGGACCTCGGGCGTGCTTTGTAGCCGAGGGTCGTTTTGACAGAGCGCGAGGACGGTCTGCGCGCGTCGCTGGAGGGCGGGTCGGGACCTTGCCTGCGAGGACTTTGTGATGTGTCGGGACATCGGAGATTGATGTCTCGGGGCAGGGCTTGTCAGTTTCTACGTGTAAAACGCTTGCTGATTGTCTTGTTGTGCCAGTCTTCGAGGCATGACCAACTTCGCCGTCGTTTCGGTGCCAACGGATCGCTTGGACGACCTGCAGCCACTATGGCGCGTGCTGTATGAGCACCACATGGCGTTGACGCCGCATATGCGTGACCGTGTACGTCCGTACGAGCAAGCCTGGGAGGAGCACCAGCGACTGATGGAAGAGTGGCTGACCTCCGAGTCCGACTCGTTTGTCCTGGCTGCACAGGAGGTCAATCGCTATGTCGGCTATGCGTTCGTGCGAGTCCGTCCTGGCGCCCGCTTCGCGGTGTCGTGGAGTGCATCGGACCCGCTGGCCGAGCTGGCCATCCTCGCCGTCCTGCCCGAGGCTCGCGGGAAAGGCGTCGGCTCCGCTCTGCTGGACGTTGTCGAAGCAAGGCTGCGGGAGCTGCAGATAGATGACATGGTGATCGACGTCATCACGACAAACACCGATGCGATGCGGCTCTACGAACGGCGAGGCGCCCTGCCGTTCCTCACTAACTTCGTCCAGCGGGTCGGCGCCCACGGTCGGCTTGACCACAGGGGCGTGCTTCGTATCCAAATGCTTGGGCCACAGCCCGACTCTAGTTCAAGCGGAGTCTCGTACTTGTACCCCTGCAACGTAACCAAGTCGACCGAGCACGTCGGTCGTGGGTGCGACCTTGGCGTTCTCGTAGTCCGAGAGCCTTGATGCGGAGGTGCCGGCTGCGAGCGCGAACTGGCGTAGCGTCATCCTGCTCTGGATGCGCCAGGAGCGGATCTGCGCGGCATACTCGGCTCTGCCTCGCTGGGTGATGTCCTCGCGTGCGCGACGAATCACGCCGGTCATGAGCGCGTCGACGCCGTAGTGCTCGGCCCAGCCGACGACGGTCTCGGTGGTGCGTGCGGCCGGCCCCCAGGGATTGCGTCGAATCGCTTTGGCAAGCCGGCGCCAGTCCGATAGCGAGCCGCGGTCGATGACAGTCTCGATCGCCTCGGCCGGCCACCGGTCCATCGGCTGGGCGGTGTCGAAGTCGAGGTTGCGAAAGCGCAGCGTCGTACTGCGATCCTCGGCGTCCATGGCCGAAAGTTATCAGATCAGATAACAGCTCTTAGGGGGTTTCCAGCCGAAGCCTTGGCGCTACCAATGCCGCCACCGTCCTAAGAGTTATGTGTCGGCGGCTCCGTCCAGCGTGTTTCTCAGCGCCTCGAGTGCGCCGTCGATCGCCGTCACGTCGCGCCCGCCACCGACGGCCAGCCGCCGGTCCTTGCCGCCGCCACCACCGCCGACGAGCTTGGCCACGGTGCGCACCACTGCGGGCGCGTCGCCCGAGTCGTCCGCGAATGCCACAGCGAGTGCAACGGCCTCGCCGTCGGGTGAGCCGATCAGGCCCACGGCGCGGATGCCGGCGCGTGCGACGAGCTCCGCCGCGATCGTGCGCAACGCCTGCTGGTCGCGATCGTCCAACCGCGCCACCACGCTTCCCGCGACGGCGGAGTCGGCGAGTGAGGCCGCCAGTTCTCGGTCTGCGCTGGCGGCAAGCGCCTTGCGCTGGCGTTCCTCCTGGCTGAGCGATGTTTGCAGGCGGGCGATCGCGTCGGGCAGCGAATCCGGCGTCACGTGCAACGACTCGGCTGCCGTGTGCAGAAGCCCGCGCGCGCGCCGGTGGTCCTCTTGCGCCGCCCTGCCGGTCAGCGCCTCGATACGACGCAGGTTGGCGCCAACCGAGGACTCGCTGCGCACCACGAAGCCGCCGATGCGCCCGAGCGCGGACACGTGCGTGCCGCCGCACAGCTCGACCGAATGCTCGCCCGCGTGCACCACGCGTACGATCTCGCCGTACTTGTCGCCGAAGAACGACATCGCCCCCTCGGCGCGGGCGGCGTCGAGCGTGCTCTCGGTCGTCTGCACCGGCTCGTCGCTGAGGATGTCGCCGATCACAAGCTCTTCGATCTGCGCAATGTCCTCGTCGCTGAGCTGCGAGTGGTGGTTGAAGTCGAAGCGCAGGTAATCGGGCTCCACGAGCGAGCCCTGCTGTTGCAACTGCGAGCCGAACGTGGTGCGCAGTGCCCAGTGCAGTAGGTGGGTTGCGGTGTGGCTGCGTCGGATCGCTTCGCGCCGGTCTTCATCGACGCGCAGCGTCGCCTCCTGGCCCTCCAGAAGCGTGCCGCTTTCCAGCCGCACGCGGTGGCGTACGATCCCCTCCAGGGGCTTGTCGGTATCGATCACGCGCGCCGTGCCGGTCTCGCTCTCGATCGTGCCTGTGTCTCCGACCTGCCCGCCGCTTTCCGCATAGAAGGGAGTCCGCTCGGCAAACACTTCAAGTGTCGGATGCTCGGAGTCATCGCTCTTGGCCTTGAGCACGCGCAAGAGCTGGCTCTGCGCTTCCAACTGCGCATAGCCGAGGAACTCTGTCGGCCCGAGCCCGGCAAGCTCCGTCACAAGACGGCTGGCCGCCTGGCTCTGTAGCTCGTCGCCGGTGCCACCCCCGGCGGCGCTGCGCGCAAGCTCGCGCTGATGTGCCATCGCATGCTCGAAGCCTTCCATGTCCAACCCAACTTCTCGCTCGGCGGCGATTTCGGCCGTCAGCTCGACCGGGAACCCGTAGGTGTCGTGCAGCCTGAAGGCATCGCTCCCTGAAATCACGGGCACGCCATCCGATATCAAATCCTCCAACATGCCCAGGCCGAGACTGAGCGTTTCCATGAACCGGTGCTCCTCGCGCTCCAGGATGTCGCTGACCATGCCAAGCGAGCGGCCGAGCTCTGGATATGCATCGCCCATCACCTCTCCTACCGAGGCAGCCATTGCCGCCATCGTCCCCTCGCGCGCACCCACCCGCTGGCCGTGGCGGATCGCGCGGCGAATGATGCGTCGCAGCACGTAGCCTCGCTCCAGGTTCGATGGCACGACGCCGTCGGCGAGCATGAACGTGACGGCGCGCGCATGGTCGGCCAGGATGCGCAGGCTCACGTCATCCTCCTCATCCCGCCCGTAGACGCTGCGCGTGAGCTCCTCGGCCGAGCCGATCAGACGGCGCAAGACGTCGGTGTCGAACACCGAAGAGCTGCCCTGAACGATCGGCAGGATGCGCTCCAGTCCGGCACCGGTGTCGATGTTGCGCTTGGGCAGTGCCGTCAAGCTGCCGTCCTCCAGGCGATTGGATTCCATGAACACGAGGTTCCAGATCTCCACATAGCGTTCCTCGCCGCCGCGTGCCGGACCGCCGCCTGAGCCGTGTTCGTGGCCCTTGTCGTAGAAGATCTCCGATGAGGGCCCGCAAGGCCCCGTGGCACCCATCTCCCAGAAGTTGTCCTCGCCCATGCGTTGGATGCGCTCCGCCGGCAGGCCCACGAGCTCCTGCCAAATCTGAGCCGCTTCGTCGTCGCTCGTGTGCACCGTGGCCCACAGGCGCTCGCCCTCCAGGCCGAGCGTCTCAGTCAGAAACTCCCAGGCGTATTGGATCGCCCCTTCCTTGAAGTAGTCGCCGAAGCTGAAGTTCCCGAGCATCTCGAAGAACGTCAGGTGGCTGGTGCTGCGTCCCACGATCTCGATGTCGTCGTGCTTGCCACGCACGCGCAGACACTTCTGTGCCGAGGTGGCGCGTGGCGAGAGCGGCGGCTCTTCGCCAAAGAACACAGGCAGGAACTGGACCATGCCGGCATTTGTGAACAGCGGCGCGGCGGGATGCTCTGGAACCAGGCTGGCCGAGCTAGTGAGCCGGTGATCGCGCGCGACGAAGAAGTCGAGAAAGCTCGACCGCAGTTCGTCGGCGTTGAGGGGTTTGCCAGCGCTCAAGGCGAGCTAAGCCTAACCTGCGCCGCCTCCGGCGCGCGACCCTACGGCAGCTGGATCGCCCGCATCGTGTGCTCGTCGGGCAGCTTGTCGATGACGCGTCGCAGGATCTCGCGCTCATCGGCCTGCCCGCGTTGCAGGTCGCCGAGCAACAGCTTCAGCGCAGTGTGGGTGATCTTCATCTGTCCTGGGTTGAGCGTCACGGTCAGCTTGCCGCGCCCGTCCGGCTCGGCGTCCAAGCTCGCGATCACCTCGCGTGCCAGTCCGCGGATCCCTGGCTCGTGGGCCTCGTCGGTAATCAGCAGTCGCAGCGCGCTGGCCGTGGGCGCCACCTCGTCTGTATCGAGGAACAGGTGATAGGGCGGCTCAGGCTCATTCGCCGTGTCGTTCATGTTGCTCCTGTCGGTTGCCCTTGTCTCGTATCCGATTGCGGTCCGCGCGCGAAGCCTAGAGCCGCGCCCGGATCGGGACCTTCCGCGCGCGGCGTCTTGCTATCTGTCTAGAACAATCGTCCAATGTGGACATGTGGATGCATCCTTCCACAAGGGACCGCCGTAGAGAAACCGTAGAACCTCGTAGGGCCAAAGGAGGACATTCGTGTCTGCCGAGAGGACCTGAGGGCTGGAGACAGCCGATGAAGCCACCGCACAGCGAGCCACATCCCCCGCAGCCGCGCTCGCGGCACCTCACCGAGGTCAAGCCCTCCGAGCCGACGCCAGAGCCGCTGAAGTGCGTATGGAGCGGCTACCCCCACAGCGATCGCGACTGCCGTTCACGCATTCCCGCGAGTGTCGTTATCAAGGCCTGGCAGCGCGAGATGCAGCTCAACGGCACCGTCGAGGGCTTCTTCAACTTCACATGGCGCCATGGCGAGTGGCTCGCCTACGGTCTGCGTGACGGGGGCGTGCGCGGTATCTATTGCCCGACCCATCGCTCCGAGCGCGAATCGCGCGGGGTGCAGATAACGGATCGAAGGGCAGGCCCCCCACCTGGCACGGCCCTCGGCCAGGAGACCGATCAGCGGGCGGGGGCAGCGCTGCAATAGCATTGCCCGTCCCCGTGGCGCGCACTCAGGTAGCCGATCTCAAATCTCACGTGCAGGAGACCGTCGAGCTCCGCGGGTGGGTGCACGCCATCCGCGACCAGAAGCGCATGCAGTTCGTGGTGCTGCGCGACGAAACAGGTCTTGCTCAGCTGATCCTCGGCAAGGAGGAGCAGCCGAGCGAGCTCAACGAGGCGATCTCCGCGCTCACGCCGGAGTCGGCGGTCACGGTCACCGGCCTCGTGGTGGCTGACGAGCGCGTGAAGCTGGGCGGCCTCGAGATCCAGCTTGCCTCTCTGAGCGTCGATTCGCCGGCCGAGCCCGAACTTCCCGTCACGCCCGACTCGGCCTTGGACAAGCGCATCGACTGGCGCTACCTCGATCTACGCCGTCCCGACAGGCGCCTGATCTTCGAGGTGCAGTCGACCGTGGAGCACGCGATGCGCGAGTACTGGCACGAACAAAAATTCATAGAGATACACACGCCAAAGCTGATGGGCTCGGCCAGCGAGTCCGGAGCCGAGTTGTTCAAGGTCGACTACTTCGAGCGCACTGCCTATCTGGCCCAGTCGCCGCAGTTTTACAAGCAGATGGCGATGGCCGGTGGCTTCGGCAAGGTGTTCGAGATCGGGCCGGTGTTCCGCGCCAACCCGTCGTTCACCTCGCGCCACGACACCGAGTTCACGAGCGTCGACGTCGAGATTGCCTGGATCGACTCGCATGAGGACGTGATGGCCTTCGAGGAGCGTTGGCTCGCGCACGTGCTCTCCGTCGTGGCCCGCGAGCATGGCGAGCAGATCGCGAGCACGTTCGGCGTCGAGGTCGGTGCACCTACCGTGCCGTTCCCGCGCATCGCGCTTGCCGACGCAAAGGCCCTGCTGGCAGAGCACGGCCACGAGGTGCCCGGCCCCGACCACGACCTCGACCCGCCGAGCGAGCGGGCGCTGTCGGCGATCGTTGCCGAGCAGTCCGGTAGCGAGTTCGTCTTCGTCACCGACTACCCAACCTCGGTGAGGCCTTTTTACCACATGCGCCATGAAGATCGGCCGACGCTCACCAAGAGTTTCGACCTGCTTTGGCGCGGCATCGAGCTCACCACCGGGGCACAGCGCGAGCACCGTTACGAGCAGCTCCTGGCTCAAGCGCACGAGAAGAAGGTCGAGGTCGAGCCGATCCAGTACTACCTCGACTTCTTCCGCTATGGCGCCCCCCCACACGGTGGCTTCGGCTTCGGCCTGACGCGCCTGTTGATGCAGATGCTCGGGCAGGACAACGTGCGTGAGGTCACGTTTCTGTACCGAGGTCCTAACCGCCTCGAGCCGTAGGGAAGCTCGCCGCGCTCGCGGCTGTACCGGGGCTGTATCGGCCACCGGTTGCCGCGCCGCAAACCGGTCTCATCGGGGCGCGCTCGCCGCATACCGTCCGCACTCCGCTCTACCTTCCAAAGCATGCTCGTCAACGGGCTCACAGATGGCGTGGAGATCGACCAGGTTCTGCTGGTGCGTGCGATCGAGCGCCGCACGCGCCGCGACGGTGGCGAGTACCTGCGCCTGCAATTGGGCGACCGCACAGGCGCGGTGGTCTCGATGGTCTGGGAGGAGCTCGTCGAGATCGAGCGCATTGCGATCCAGGGCGCACCCGTGCAGGTGACCGGCCGCTACACCGTGCATCCGCGTTTCGGACCGCAGATAAACCTCCGCACGCTTACCGCCGCCGAACCGGGCAGCTTTGCGCTGAGCGACCTGCTCGACGGGCCGGCACGCTCTCCAGAGCAGATGGAGGCAGACCTGCGCGAGCTGCTGGGGACCGTGCGCAACCCTCACCTCAACACCCTGCTCGAGCAGGTGTTCGGCGACGGCTCACCGCTGTGGGCGCGCTTCCAAGGGGCGCCGGCCGCCAAGTACTACCACCAGGCTTACCGTCACGGACTGCTGGAGCACTGCCTCGGCGTGGCCCAGGGGGTCAGCGCCATCTCCGCAACCTTCCCCGGCATCGACCGCGACGTCGCGGTGACGGGTGCACTGCTACACGACATCGGCAAGCTGGACGCCTACACAAACGATGCAGAGAGCATCGACCTCACAGATCTGGGTCGGCTACACGGCGAGATACCGCTCGGCTACTACCGCATCCGCCGCACGATCGAGGACATCGAGGGCTTCCCGCACGAGCTTGCATGGGCGGTGCTGCACATCATCCTCTCCCACCACGGCTCGCTCGAGCACGGCAGTCCCGTGACGCCGTGCACCCGCGAGGCCACGCTCGTGCACATGATCGACAACCTCGGCGGGCGTCTTGGCAGCTTCGATCGCATCGAGAAGGAGCTCTCGCCGGGGGCGCGCTGGTCGAACTTCGACCGCGCGATCGGATCTGGTGCGTGGTTCAACTCGCGCGAGCAGCCCGAGCCCGTCGAAGAGTCCGCACGCGAAGCCGCCTAGAACGTCTTCCGCGCACGCCTGTAAAAGCCGCAATTTGCGAGCGGCTCGGCCACCGGGCGAATACGTCTCGTCACTGGGTTCTATCTTCTTAGGTGGATGGCCAAGGACACCGAGAAGCTGATCCGCCAGTTGTCGCTGATCTCATACCTGATGGCCGAGCGCAGGCCGGTCACGGCGCTTGAGATCCGGCGCGACGTGGAGGGCTACAGCGGCATGAACGAGGACGCGTTCGCGCGGCGTTTCTACGCGGATCGCTCAGAGCTCGAGTCGCTGCGTATTCAGCTCACGGTCGACCGGCCGGCAGACGGCGCCGCCGAGCAGGAGAACTATTCGCTGCGGCCTGAGAACTTCCATCTGCCCGCAATCGAGTTCTCAGACGAAGAGCTCGCCGCGCTGCAGGCTGCGCTGCATCTGCTCGACGGCGAGTTCGCCTATGCCGAGCCACTGCGGCTTGCGTTGCAGCAGATCACCTGGGGGCGTCCGAGCCCGTTGCAGGCGCCCGAGCAGCGCTCGGCGGCGCTGGGCATCACAGCATCGGCCGGTGGCCACGAGCTTTCGATTCGCCTGGCCAAGATCGAGACGGCGATCTTCCGCAACAAGACGATCACTTTCGAGTACTACACGATGGCGCGCGATGAGACCGGCTCAAGGCGTGTGGACCCCTACCACCTGCTGTTCCAGGGGGGAGAGTTCTACCTGCTCGGTTATGCGCACGAGCGCGAGCAGATCCGCGTATTCCGACTCTCACGCATTCGCGGCAAGGTTCCCTACGCCACCAAGGCAGAGCACGACTTCAGGCGTCCCGCCGACTTCGATCCACGCGAGTATGCGGGACGCT
>Ga0210385_10001685_pt1 | contig 13562 bp, 10 predicted proteins | sample IncBWH26OmetaG_FD_160107 | JGI IMG/M metagenome (GOLD analysis project Ga0210385, IMG submission 160107) | Forest soil microbial communities from Barre Woods Harvard Forest LTER site, Petersham, Massachusetts, United States - Inc-BW-H-26-O ... | reverse complement strand
TGCCGACGATCAGACCCTGCAGGCGGATCTGGCGTCGCATCATGGTGGCGGTCGGCACCTGACCGGCGAACCCGGTGAGGACCCCGATCAACGAGATCTGTCCGCCGACGCGGCAGGCGGCAATCGACTGCGGCAGCGTGCCGGGGCCGCCGAGGTCCAGTACATGATCGACGCCCCGGCCTCCGGTGAGCTTGGTCACCTCGCGTCCCCACTCCGGGAGGGTGCGGTAGTTCAGGGTGTGGTCGGCGCCGAGCTTACGGGCGCGCGCAAGCTTCTCATCCGAGGAAGAGGTGAGAATGACCGAGGCGCCCATGGCTTTGGCCAGCTGCAGTCCATAGATGGCGACGCCGCCGGTACCCAGCACCAGCACGGTGTCTCCGGCCTTGAGGCCCCCATCGCCGACCAATGCCCGCCATGCGGTGACACCGGCGGTCGTCAACGTGGCGCTCTCGGCGGCCGACCAACCGTGCGGCGCCCGGGTGAACCAGTGCGCGGGGCGCACGACACGCTCGCGCGCGTAACCGTCGACGCCGTCGCCGGGTACCTGCGTGAAGTCGCTGTCGACGGGCTCACCGGCCGCCCAGTGCGGAAAGAAGGTCGAGACCACCTCATCGCCCGGCGCAAACTCGGACACTCCCACCCCTACGGCTTCGACTACGCCGGCGCCATCGGCCATCGGGATCCGGTCCACCGTATAGGGCGCATCGAAACGGACCACCGCATAGTCGTGAAAATTCAGCGAGCTGCCATGCACGCGCACCTGGATTTCCCCGTGGCCGGGGGGAGCCGGATCCGCCATCTCGACCAGCTGCAGGCGGTCCAGTCCGCCGCTGACGCCCAATTTCATTGCTTTCATGGCGCCAAGCATAAACGGCTCGGCGTAAACGCGCTGCCCCCCCGTGGGTTATGCTTGCGCCAAATCGGCTCCAATAGTTGCAACCAGTGACCTAACCATGCCCACAGAAAAATTTCCGATCGACTTAGGCAAGCTGCTGCCCCTGAAACTCGACCCGGCGGTCACGACGCTGACCGATGCGCAGCGCGACGCCCTGCGGCAGAACATTCAGCTGGCGCGCGATGCCATCGTGTTCTTCACCTCACTGGCGGGTGCGCGCGGGCTGTCGGGTCACACCGGCGGCGCCTATGACACGGTGCCCGAGGTCATGATCGTGCGTGCCTTCATCGCCCACGGCGCGCCGATCGTGCCGGTCATCTACGATGAGGCCGGTCATCGCGTCGCAACGCAGTATCTGCTGTCAGTGCTCAACGGCCAGATGGCCGCCGAGCGTCTGCTGCACTATCGCGAGTTCGACGCCGGACTGCCGGGACATCCGGAGAAGGGTGTGACCCCGGGGGTCGCATTCAGTTCCGGGCGACTCGGACACATGTGGGCGTTCTGCAATGGCGTGGCAATGGCCAATCCGGGCAAGGCCGTGGTGCTGTTGGGCTCGGACGGCAGCCAGATGGAGGGCGATGATGCCGAAGCGGCGCGCCTCGCCGTGGCACAGCAGCTGAACATCAAATTGATGGTGGATGACAACAACGTCACCATCGCCGGTCACCCGCAGGAGTATCTGCCGGGCTACGATCTGACCCGCACGCTCAACGGCTACGGGATCACCACCGAAACCACCATGGGCGAGGATCTGGATGCGCTGTACGTGGACCTGTGCCGCGCGTTCAGCGACACCCGACCGCGCGCGCTCATCGTCAAGCGCCTCATGGCACCCGGCATTGCCGGAGCCGAGGGCAGTCCCCATGCGCACGAAGTGCTCAAGGCGGACGTGGCCATCAAGTACCTGCAGCAGCGCGGCGGCTATGAGACCGCGATCGCGATGATCCAGGCGGCGGTCCCGGACAAGTCGCCCTTGACCTTCCGCGGATCGAGTGGCGTGGGCAAGAACCGCGACGACTTCGGCAAGATCATCAACGGCATTCTCGATGGCATGCCGGTCGACCGGCGCGTGGCCAGCGTGCGTGTCTTCGACTGTGACCTCGAGGGTTCCTGCGGCCTGCACCATATCCGCAAGCAGCACCCGGAAGTGTTCGTGCGCGGCGGCATCATGGAACGCGGCAATTTTTCGGCCGCGGCCGGCTTCGGCGCGGAGGAAGGCAGGCAGGGCGTGTTCGCCACCTTCAGCGCGTTCCTGGAGATGGTCCTGAGTGAAGTCACCATGGCGCGCCTGAATTTCTCGAATGTGCTGGCGCATTTCAGTCACAGCGGCGTCGATGACATGGCGGACAACACCTGTCACTTCGGCATCAACAGCATGATCGCCGATGGCGGCGTCGCGCCGCTGCATGGCCCGGATCAGACGCGATTGTACTTTCCGGCCGACCAGCACCAGTTCGCCGCCTGCATCAAGCGCATCTGGGGCGATCCCGGCCTGCGGTTCGTGTTCAGCACCCGTGCGCCAGTGCCGGACATCCTCGACACCAACGGCAAGCCGCTCTATGCCGGCAAGCCCTTTGAGCCGCAGGTCGACACGCTGGTACGCGAGGCCCCGCCCGGGGGTGGGTACATCGTGGCGATGGGCGAGACGGTTTATCGCGCCTTGGATGCGGTGATCACTCTCCAGGAGCAGGGCATCAAGGTCGGGCTTGTCAACAAAGCCACCCTGAACATCGTTGATACGGCCATGATGCAGCGCTTGGTCGCGGCACCCTTCGTCCTGGTTGTCGAAGGCTGGAATGTGAAGACCGGCCTCGGAAGCCGTTTCGGCAGCCAGTTGTTGCAGGTTGGTTTCAAGGGGCGTTACAACCATTTGGGCGTATATCGCGAAGGATGTGGCGGGTTATGGCAACAGATCGGTTACCAGGGGCTCGATTCGGCTGGCATTCAGGCAGCCGTCAAAGCACTCGCCTGAACCGGATCTGAAGCCCCTGGCACGATTCGGCGCGTGGTTCGCGATCCTGGCGCTGCTGGCCGTGCCGGCGTGGGGCGCCGATCCTCAATCCTACAAGGTCCGCCTGGAAGGCGCGGTCAGCAAGGAAATCGAATCCACGCTCTCCGCCAGCTCGGACCTGGTCACGCTGCGCAAATCCGCTCCGGTGAGTCCCATCGGCCTGATCCTGCGCGCGCGCGGGGATACGGCCCGATTGAAAATCGTGCTCGACAACTTCGGTTACTACCAAAGCGCCGTGACCGCGACGATCGATGGTGTGGCCCTGGTCAACGCCGACCTTCCGGACCAGCTGGCGGCGCTCCCCAAGGGCAAGGACGCCAACGTGGTGGTCTCGTTCGTCCCGGGGCCCCAGTACCACCTGGGCAAGATCACGCTCGAGGGCGATCTGCCGGAGGCGATGCGGGCGCAGTTCACGCTGCGCACCGGGCAGCCCGCGATTTCCGCGAACATCTTCGCCGCCGGCAACCGCCTGCTCACGGCGCTGCAGGATCAGGGCTACGCCTTCGCCAAGGTCGATGCCCCCATCGCCTACGAGCTGCCGGATTCGCGCGAGCTCGAAGTGAGCTTTCACGTCACGACCGGCGCGATTGTGCGCCTGGGGGCGATCACCGTGACGGGTTTGGAGCGTACCCACCTGCCCGCCGTGCTGCCCAAACTGGGAATACACGCCGACGACCAATACAGCGCACAGGCGCTCGAGCGGGCGCGCCGCGCGCTGCTCGCCCTGGGCATCTTCGGTAGCGTGGAAATCAAACTCGCCACGGCGCCCGATGCGCAGGGCAGGGTGCCGGTGACGTTTCGGGTCACCGAGCGCAAGCGTCACCCCGTGGATCTGCACGCGGCCTATTCGAGCGATCTGGGGGGCAGCGCCGGCATCACCTGGTCGGATAACAATCTCTTTGGCGGCGCCGAGCACCTGGATCTGAGCGCCTCGATCATCAATCTGAACGGCAGCGCCACCAATGGCGTGGGCTACGATACCGGCGCCAAGCTGATCGTTCCGGATTTCCTCAGCCCGGTGCAGACGCTGCAGATTTCCCTCAATGGCCTCAAGCAGTACCTGATTGCCTATGACCAGACGGCCGAAACGGCCGCCGTGACCCTGAACCGCAATCTGTCCAAGATCTGGAACGCCAGCGCCGGATTCGCCGTCACGGAGGAGACCATCATCCAGCCGGAGGAGGAGATTTTCTTCCCGGGTCACACGACGTTCTATTACACCCTGTTCGCGATTCCGCTGTCGCTGCGTTACGACTCCACCGATCTGACATCACCGCTTCTGGATGCGAACCACGGCATCAGGGCCGCCCTGACGGTGACCCCGACGTTGTCATTGGGTCTGCCGAACGCCACCTTCGTCATCACGCAGGTTCGCGCGTCCACGTACCTGGATCTGCACAAGCTGTTCGGCACGGGTCCGGGCCGAACGGTGTTGGCGTTGCGCGGTCTATACGGTTACGTGGAGGGCGCGAAGGATGCTGCCCTGCCGCTCGATGAGCGCGATATCGCGCTGCCACCGGATCAGCGCTTCTATGCCGGCGGCAGTGACACCATTCGTGGCTACCGCTTCCAATCGGTCGGACCGCAGTTCTCCGATAACACCCCCGTGGGTGGCGTGGCGGTGGATGCGGGCGGGGTGGAGCTGCGGCAGCGGGTGGGATCGAACTATGGCTTCGCGGTGTTCGCCGACGGCGGGCGGGTCGGCGATAACGTCTCCCCGTTGGTCGGCCAATACCAGATTGGTGTCGGGGCCGGTATCCGGTACTACACTTCGATTGGCGCGATACGGGCGGATATCGCGTTTCCGGTCGACCGCCGCAGTTCCTCGGATGATCGTCTTGAAGTGTACATCGGCCTGGGACAAGCTTTCTGATGCGCCGCGCCATTCGTATCGCCCTCATCATCATCGCAGTGCCCGTGGTGCTGGGCGTGCTGCTGTGGGTTGGGGTGCTGACGGTGGGCAACACGGTGTGGGGACGGCAGCAGATCGAGTCCATCGTGGCGCGCCTCACGAAGAACAATGTGCGCTTGATCGGCCTCGGCGGGGATCTGCCGGATCGGGTCACCTTGCGCGCGTTGCAGTTGGCCGACACGCATGGCATCTGGCTCACGGCGCAGAACCTCGAGGGCACCTGGCATCCGTGGGCGCTGCTGGAAAAGCGCGTCTCCGTTGATGCGGCACATGCGCAGCGCATCGATTGGCTGCGTCTGCCGATCTCGAGCTCCCATAGCAACAAGCCCGCTCACATTCCGGACATCGACGTGCGCGAGGTCAGCGCCGATGCCGTCAACCTCGGCGCCGCGCTGGTCGTCACGCCGGCCACCCTGAACGTACACGGCGCCGCACATCTGCGCACCATCGAGGACATGCAGTTCGCCTTCGCGGCCACGCGGCTGGGGGGCGAGGGCACCTACTCGGCGCAAATCGCCTTCAATCGCCGGCGCATGGATGGGGCGTTCAATCTTCGCGAGCCCGCCCATGGGCCGTTGGCGGGTCTGTTCGGGGTCGCGGCGATAGGCGCGGTCCAGATCACGGGTGACCTCGCCGGCCTGCGGCAGGCCGAGCACGTCACGCTGCAGGCGACTTTGGGCGATCTGCACGCGACGGCGACCGGCGCGGTGGATCTCACGCACCGGTCCGCCGATCTGACCTACGCCGCCGATGCCCCCGCGATGGCGCCGCGCGACAATCTGTCTTGGCAGCGGCTGCACGTACGCGGGACCTGGCATGGATCGCTCGCCACCGCCACCGCCGCGGGTGAGGTGCAGGCGCTCGCGCTGGTGCTGCCGAACGGTGTCCAGCTCGGCTCGCTGGATGCTTCCCTCGAGGCGCATTCGGGTGACCTCGGCACGCGCGCGCGCATTGCCGGTGCGAGCGTGCCCGGCATGCCGGCGGGCCTGCTGGGCAATGCGCCGCTGACGGTGGAGGGCTCGATCCGCCTGGAACTGGCATCGCGGCCGTTCGAGCTGAACGTGTCGCATCCGAAGTTCACATTGCACGCCAAAGGCCAAGCGGCGGGTCAGCGTGCCGTCACGGCCGACCTCGAGGTCGCAAACGTCGCCGATCTGTTGCAGCCGGCGCCGGCCGGGTTGATGGGTCCGCTGCGTGCCCATGCCACGGCGCAGCTGCTGGGTACGAAGGTTCAGATGCGGCTGACCGGCACCGGCAATCTCGATTCGACCCTCGCGGCGCTGCATCCCTGGTTGCGGGGACCGCAGACGGCGGATATCCGCGGGAGCTTCGATGGCGGTGTCGTGAAACTGGATGAGGTGACGGCGGCCAACAAGGTGCTGAACGTGTCGCTGTCGGGACGCTTGACGGCCCCCAAGACTCGGGGTGGACCCTGGAGCGTGGCCGGCAAGACACGCGTGGCGCTCGCGGATCTGTCGCTGGTGCTGCCGGCGCTGACGGGTCAGGCCAATGCCCGGGCGGATCTCAGTGGCAACATCGCGGCGCTGCGCCTGGCGGGTGACCTGCAGGCCGCCGTCGCCGTGCGCAATTCCGCGCCCGGGAACATTGCCGCCACCTTCGATCTGGCGGACCTCACGCATGCGCCGCATGCGGCAATACAGGTGCACGGGGACCTGGCGAGCCAGCCCGTGATGCTGCGGGCCGACGTGCAGATCGTTCCCGGCCAGAGCATTCACATCGGTTTGCCGCAGGCCGATTGGCAAAGCCTGCACGCCCAGGGCGATGTCACGCTCATCCCGCAGGATCTGGACCGGTCACAGGGCCAGCTCAAATGGTCGTTCGCCAATCTGGGCGATTTGAACTCGCTGCTGGGGCTGCACATGGTCGGCGGCCTCGCGGGTGATGTGAAGCTGGTGCCCGGCGCGCAGGGAACCAGCCTGCAGGTGACGACCGATGGGCTGGAGATCGCCGGCATGAAGGTCAATGGCACGCTGACCGGCAATGGACCGCTGCATGCCCTGCAACTGTCGCTGGCGGCACAGTCACCGCTGCTGGGCAAGCCGGCGCAACTTGCGGCGCAGGGCCTGCTGAATGCCGAGAAGAGCACCCTGCAACTGACCGTGGCCACGGCGCAGGTACACGGCGTCGATGTGAAACTGCTGCAGCCGGCGCTGCTCGATTACGCGCACGGGCTTGCGTTCTCCGGGCTGCGTGCAAGCCTCGCCGATGCGACCCTGACGGCGGCCGGAGAGCTGCAGCCGCAGTTGCAGTTGAACGCCGAGCTCAACGATGCGACGCCGGGTTTGATCGATGCCATCCTGCCCGGCTATCTGGCCTCGGGAAAACTGAACGGCAAGTTGCAGCTGCAGGGGAGCCTCGCGCATCCGCAGGGGCAGCTGCGGTTGACGGGGACGGATCTGCGCGGCGCCGGCGATGGCGCGAGTCTGCCGCCGGCGCAGCTCGCGGCGACCGTGGACCTCGCGGCGGACAGCGCGCGGATTCAGCTTCAATCCTCGGCCGGGGAGTCCTCCCACATGACGGTGGCCGGCACGATTCCGCGCAGCGGTCCCATTGCGGTCGATTTGAATGGGGTCGTCGATCTCACGCGGCTCAATCCGTTGCTGGAAAGTGTCGGGCGGCGCATCACCGGCACGGTCGAGGTGAATGCGCAGGTGGCGGGCACGCTCGATGCACCGACGGTGAAGGGAGCGGTGCAATTGCACAAGGGGTCGGTGCACGACTATCGCCATGGCCTGGACCTCACGCAGATCGAAGGCATGCTGGAAGGCACCCAGAATGAATTGCGGATCACGCAGCTGAGTGCGCGCGCGGCCTCGGGCACGGTTGCGGTCACGGGCACCCTCGGGGTGCTGCAGGGTGGCTGGCCGCTGAATCTGCATTTCACGGCCCATGAGGCCCAACCGTTCACCAGCAGTATCGTGACCGGCACCGTGAATGCGGATTTGACGCTGCAGGGCACCGCCCTGCATGAAGTCACGCTCGCCGGCAACGTCGATATCAACAAAGCGACGGTGGAGATTCCGAACAGCTTTCCACCCAACGTTGCGGTTCTGGAAGTGCACCGGCCGGGCGAGCAGCCGGCGGCACCGAGCGGAACCGGACCGGTCTTCAACCTGAAGGTCAATGTGAATGCGCCGCGGCAGATCCTGGTGAAGGGGCGCGGTTTGGATGCGGAGCTCGGTGGCAAGATCGCGATCGGCGGCACCGCGCGCGCGCCCAGTGTGGATGGCGGCTTCGACCTGCAGCGTGGCCAGTTCACGCTGGCCGGCAGCCGCTTGGATTTCAAGTCCGGGCGGGTCGGTTTCGCCGGCACCGATGTCACCGGCAAGATCGACCCGACACTCGACTTCACGGCGCAGACCACGACGGCCGATACCACCGTCACGCTGCACATCACGGGGGTGGCCGATGCCCCGCAGTTCGAGCTGACGAGCGCCCCGCCCTTGCCGCAGGATGAGATCCTGGCGCGCCTGCTGTTCGGCGAGACCACCGGGCAGCTGAGTGCCATTCAGGCCGCACAACTGGGTGCGGCACTGGTGACCCTGACGGGCGTGGGCGGCGGAGTCAATCCGCTGGTGGAATTGCAGAAGCATCTGGGGCTGGATCGATTGGCGGTGGGCAGCAATGACACGGGCCAGCCGGGCAACACGCAGAACAACGGCGCCACCATCGAAGCCGGCCGCTATGTCACGAACCGGATCTTCGTCGATCTCAAACAGAACACCACCGGTTCCACGCAGCTGCAGGTCGATGTGGATCTGACCAACAAACTGAAACTGCAGACCCGCCTGGGTAATGGCACGGCCACCGTTCAGGGCACCACGCCCGACAACGACCCGGGCAGCAGCGTGGGTCTATCCTACCGGTTTGAGTACTGAGCGGCCGAGCACCCCGTCGAGCGCGCGGCGCGCATCGAAGCCACTCTCCCCGAGACGCCGTAGCACCTCGCCCTGCACGTCCCGGCCACTGGTGAGCTTGTTGGCACTGCCGGTGTAGTGAAAGAGCGTGCCCCCGGGGCGCAGCACCCGGGCGAGCTGTGCGTAGAACTGCCGCGAGTACAGCTCGCCGGCGGTGCCGAAGCGCGGCGGGTCATGCAGGATCGCATCGAAGCTCGCCGCGGCCAGCGTTTCGATATGGGTGTCGATGCCGACGTTGAGAACCGTCAGCAGCTCATCGGCGCACGGGGACCAGGGATTGAGGTCACGCAGCCACAGCACCTGCGGATTCTTTTCACAGGAGAGCACCTGTGCCGCCCCGAGACGCAGACACCAGGCTGCGAAATATCCCAAGCCGCCGCAGGTGTCGAGGATGCGCCGCTGGCGCACGCCGACCAGTTCCACCTTGCGTCGCGCATCCTCGAATGGCGACACCTTCGCGGTGGGCAGCATCTTGATGCCATCGATTTCGAAGGTCGGCGCACCCCACGGGGTGGGCACGAGCTTGATGAGCGAACCTGCGTAGCGGGACGCCGGCGCAAAGTCCGTGCCGTTCCAGTAGTAGATGGTTCGCTCCCTGAGCGTTGCGGGCAGCGGATAGCGCGCTTCCCGCCAGATGAATCCGGCGGCGGTGAGCTCGATCGCCTGGTGGGTCAGGCCAAGATCCAGTGAGCCCTCACAGCGCGTGGCGCCCGTGCGCAGCGCCCGTTCCAGCAGGGCGTGAGTCGGCTGCGTCAGCAGCGGTCCGCGACCGTCCTGCGTCAATGACTCTCCTTGTTGACCAGGTACTTCACCAGCTGAATCACCTGGTCGGTACCGCCGGCCGAGGTCACGTTGAGGCGATACTTGCCGTTGACCACGATGGTGGGGGTCGAGTCCGCCTGGGCGTGCACCAGGTAGGCATCATCGGCCTTCATTTTTACCGCGACGGCGAACGACTGGCTTACGGCCAGGAACTTGTCGACCGGGACACCCGTGAGCTTGTTATAGACCTTGGCGGCATCCTCGATCGTGGGCATGGGATTCTTGATGCGATTGGTCTTCAGATCGACGATGCTCAGTTCGCCGCTCTTCCAGACGGCATCAAAGATGCCATCGTTGGCGCGGTCGGCGATCCCCAGCGTTTCGGCCGTCACGAAGGCGCGCTGAAACATCGGCCAGTCCTCGGCCGGATTGAAGGATGCGGGAATCATGGTGATGACGACGTTCGGCGGCAGCGACGCCTTCATCTGCTTCATGACGGGTCGGAACTCCGAGCAATGCGGGCAGCCATAGGAGAACACCTCCGTCACTTCGATCTTGCCCGCCGGCACGCTGGTGTGCAGCGACGGTGTGATCAGGGAGTAGTTCGTGCCCTCGGTCCAGTTGGGTTCGGCAAAGGCCACCGGCGGCAGCAACGTTGCGCAGAGCGTGCACAGGGCAAGCAGGCGTCGAATCATGGCAGAGTTTCCTTTTTGGGGTCGCAGTTCGCAGTCCAGGACTTCTCGGTCCAAAGCCGGAATCCGCCGATGAAGGCGTTGGCATTATGGCCGGCCCGCACCCGCGGCGGCAGTTTTTTGAGCTTCGCGACATTGCCGCCGCCGAGCACCACATAGTCGACTTCGAATGCGGCCGTCAGACGATCGACGACGTCAAAGACGGCCTTGCGCCAGCGTTTTTTGCCCAGACGCGCCAGGCCCGCGATACCCAGGTAGTCCTCGTAGGTGCGGCCCTTGCGATAGGGCAGATGGCCCAGCTCCATCGGTTCGATGATGCCGCCCAGAATCAGCGCCGAACCCAAGCCGGTCCCCAGCCCGAGAAACAGCATGCGACCGCCCTCGTAGCTGCCGATCGCCTGCATGGCCGCATCGTTGATCATGCGCACGGGTTTGCCGAAGGCGCGGGCGTAGTCGAAACCCACCCATCCGGCGCCCAGGTGGTGCGGCTCGATGATGGGGCGCCCGTGCCAGATCACTCCCGGGTAGCCGATGGCGATGGCATCGTAGTGCCAGTCCCGCGCGAGAGTGCGCACGGCCTTGACCATCTGTCCGGGGGTCATATTCGGATCGGAGTCGACTTTGCGCTCCGGGTTCGGGTCGGCGGGCAGACCCGACAGCAGAATCTTGACGTGGGTGCCGCCGATATCGATCGCCAGGACCCGCCGGGCTCGCGCTGAACTTTTCTTACGTCGCTTCATGAATCCAGTGTGCCCGGAGCCGGAATCGAACCGGCACGGAGTTTCCCCCGAGGGATTTTAAGTCCCTTGCGTCTACCAATTTCGCCATCCGGGCGTAGGTGTAGGGAAGAGGCCAGCGATTCTACAGAACATTGCCAGGATGGCCATAAGCCACTGACTTTGCGAGACTAGCGGATTGCCCGAGGGGATCATGTCCGGTTCAATCTTACGTGCCGAAAACCTGCATCTGTGGCGCGCCGAGCGCCATGTCCTCAAGGGCGTGGAGCTGACGGTGCGCGGCGGGGAACTGCTGCAGCTCACCGGCGCCAATGGCGCCGGCAAGACGACACTGCTGCGCGCCCTGTGCGGCCTCAACCATCTGGAGGAGGGCCGCGTCTTCTGGAACGAACGTGACGTGCGCGAGGACCGCGAGGGCTTTCACGCCGCGCTGGTCTATCTGGGTCACGAACCGCCGCTGAAACCGGATCTGTCGGGAGCCGAGAACCTGCGATTCTGGAGCGGCATGCGCCGCCGGCTCACCGCCACTACGATTCATGAAGCCCTGCGGCAAACCGGCGCGGGCGAATTCGCGACGCGCCCGGTGCGCACGCTGTCGGCAGGACAGCGCCGGCGCGTGGCGCTGGCCGGGCTGCTGCTGGCCGCCGTGCCGTTGTGGCTGCTGGATGAACCCACCACCAATCTGGACAGCAGCGGCCAGGAACTGATCGCGACCTTGCTCGATGCGCACCTTTGCGCCGGGGGAGTGGCGATCGCAGCCGTACATCACCGGCTCGCCGTCGAGCCGGCGCGGGTGCGCGAATTGAATCTTTCCGCGTGATGTCGCCCGCGGCACCCTCGCTCACGAGCCCGCTGCTGGCCGCGCGTCTGGTCATCACGCGTGATCTGATGCTGGCGTTTCGCCGGCGCGAGCAGCTGCTGCATCCGTTGGCGTTTTTCGTGCTGGTGACGGCCATGTTTCCACTGTCGGTCTCTGCAGAAAGATCGGTGCTGCGAACCCTCGCTCCGGGCGTTTTATGGGTCGCGGCCTTGCTGGCCGCGCTGCTGGCGCTGGACTTCCTGTTCCGCGATGACGCGCAGGATGGGACGCTCGAGCAATACGCCCTCTCGGGGCAGTCGCTGACCTGGCTGCTGCTCGGCAAGACCGGCGCGCACTGGCTCCTGACCGGGGTGCCGCTGTCCGTCATGGCACCCCTGATGGGCTATACCCTGGGCGTGCCAGCATCGGCCAGCGTGGGTATCATGCTGACCGTGGCGCTGGGGAGCCTGGCTTTGAGCTTCATCGGATCCATCGGGGCGGCATTGACCCTGGGCGCACGGCGCGGTGGCGTGCTGCTTGCCATATTGATACTGCCACTGGCAGCCCCGATCCTGATTTTTGGGAGCAGAGCCACGGAACTGGCAATCCGGGGCGAGGTGTACGTTGCCCCCATGGAACTGCTGGGGGCCATTGTGGTCCTGTCTTTCACTCTCGCCCCGCTGGCCGCGGCAGCCGCCGTACGCATCAGTCTGGAGTAGACTTAACGTGACTTGGACATGGTTTCATCGGCTGGGCTCACCGCCGTATGTGTACCGCCTGGCAGGGCGCCTGACGCCCTGGTTCGCCTGGAGCGCCGCCGTGCTGATCCTCATCGGCCTCTATGGCGGGCTGGTGCTGGCGCCGCCGGATTATCAGCAGGGGAACGGGTTCCGGATCATCTATGTGCACGCGCCGACGGCATGGTTGTCGCTGATGGTCTACACCTGGATGGGGGTGGCCGCGGCCGTGGGACTCATCTGGCGCATCAAAGTCGCGCATGCCGTCGCCGCCGCCTGCGCGCCCATTGGCGCCTCCTTCACCGCGGTCGCGCTCGCCACCGGGTCGCTGTTCGGCAAGCCCATGTGGGGCACCTGGTGGATGTGGACGCCGCGCCTGACCTCGGAGCTGCTGCTGCTGTTCCTGTACATGGGGTACATGGGCCTGCGCGCCTCATTTGATGACACCCAGCGAGCAGACCGTGCCAGCGCCGTGCTGGCGGTCGTGGGAATCGTTAATGTACCCATCGTGCATTACTCAGTAGTGTGGTGGAACGACCTGCATCAGGCCTCGTCAATTACCCTGACGGGCAAGGATACGATTGCCACCTCGATGCTGGTGCCGCTGCTGGTGAGCCTGCTGGGATTTTCGCTGTATTTCGGCGCCGTGCTGCTGGTGCGGCTGCGCGCAGAGATTCTACGCCGCGAACGCGCCGCTGCCTGGATCCGTGAGGCGCTGGCATGACCATTCAGTTCGATACGCTGGGGCAGTTTCTTGCGATGGGAAAATATGCGGCCTACGTGTGGCCTTCCTACGGGCTGACGCTGCTGGTCGTGGTGCTGAACATCATCTGGGCGCGCCGCTCGGTGGCCCAGGCCAAGAGCGACGCGCGGCGGCGGTTGGCCATGCAGGAGGAACAGCCATGACACCCCAACGGCGCAAACGTCTGTATCTGGTGCTGGGGATCGTCGCCGGGGTCGGCGTTGCGAGCGCGCTGGCGCTGTCGGCTTTTCGTCAGAACGTCACCTTTTATTTCATCCCGACCGAGGTCGCGCAGGGTGCGGTCCACGGTGATGAGGCCTTCCGCCTCGGTGGCTGG
>Ga0210385_10001684_pt1 | contig 13567 bp, 10 predicted proteins | sample IncBWH26OmetaG_FD_160107 | JGI IMG/M metagenome (GOLD analysis project Ga0210385, IMG submission 160107) | Forest soil microbial communities from Barre Woods Harvard Forest LTER site, Petersham, Massachusetts, United States - Inc-BW-H-26-O ... | reverse complement strand
GTTGCCGCTGGTGAAGTAATAACGCTACTTGCGGATGGGTCGTTCGCAATCGGCCTCAGGCAGGCGAACTATCTATTTGAGGGATGCGAGAGAGCGTTTTTGATATAGTTTCCCCCTCATGCCGCCCTCCGCCAACCAAGCAAATCGTAACGCCCCAGAGTCGTCTCCACCTCTAACCCGAAACCAGATTCGGGGTTTCTGGGCTTCGTGGGGTGGCTGGACATTAGACGGCATGGATTCGGTGATCTACGCACTTGTGCTTGTGCCCGCGTTGCGCGACTTGCTGCCCCGTTCCGGCGTCGCTGCCACCAAAGGCAACATCGGCTATTACGGATCTCTGCTGTTTGCCTTGTTCCTAATCGGCTGGGGACTGGCCTTCCTATGGGGGCCGGTTGGAGACAAGTTCGGCCGAGTGCGCACCCTGATGCTGACTATCGTCTGGTATTCGGTGTTCACGTTCTTGAGCGCCTTCGTCACCAGCGTGTGGCAACTGGCAGTTTTGCGTCTTCTGGCTGGGATCGGCATTGGCGGCGAATGGGCTATGGGCGGCACATTCGTCGCCGAAGAATGGCCCGAGCATCGACGCCGCATGGGCGCCGGGTTCATGCATACTGGCTACTACGTCGGGTTTTTTCTCGCGGCGCTGGCCAACTACGGAATCGGCAGCCACTACGGCTGGCGTTCGATGTTTATTGTCGGCGGGGTGCCGGCGCTAGTACTGGCGTGGGTTCGCCACGGCGTGGTGGAACCCGCGACCTGGAAAAAGAAAGAGAGTGTGGTCCGGTCGTGGGCCGTCTGGCGACCATTTGCGATTTTGTTTTCGTCCGCCTGGCGCCGGCGCACTGTCGTCAACGCCCTTCTGATGCTGGCTTCCATCTCCGGCCTGTGGGCAGGAACCGTCTACGTTCCCGCAGCGATCACTGCTCTGGCGGAAGCAGGTGGCCACGTCGGCCCGGCGGCCGCCCAACTGGCTTCCTGGGGCGTCATGCTGGTTTCCTTCGCGACGATTCTTGGCTGCCTGGCCATGCCCTGGCTGGCTGAACGCCTTGGCCGGCGCGGGGCACTCGCGTTTTTCTTTACTCTGATGATGATCTTTATCGCAGTCACGTTCGGAAAAGTCTTCTATCTCGGCGCAGGCGCGCTAACCTGGTTCTTCGTTTGCCTGTTTTTCCTGGGTTTTGGCGGCGCCAATTTCGCGGTGTACACGCTGTGGCTGCCCGAGCAATATCCCACTGAATGTCGCGCCAGCGCCTTCGCCTTCTCCACTTCATTCGCCAGATTTGGCGGGGCAGGAATTACGTTTCTGGTAGGAAGCGGCGTAAGGCATTACGGATCGCTCGGCACACCGGTCGCCCTGACTTCCATCGCGTTCGCACTCGGGCTGCTGCTTATTCCATTCGGCGCGGAAACGCGGGGCCAGAGTTTGCCGGGATAGAGCCGCCGTCATCGAAACCAACCCATGTGTGGCTAGGTTTCGCCTGTAGCACTTCGTACTAAGAGTCGGGGGGAGGGCCAACCTTGCGGCGCAGCCGCTACACCAGCTACGCCGCGGATCTTGCCCCTTCTGCCTTTGGCAGGTCTGGGACGCGCAGTCCGCTTTCAGATTCCTGGACCGTACGGTGCGCCAGAGGCTTCAGCCACAGCAGGGCCATGAACGCGGCGACCAGATCGCACACAATCATCGCCCAAAAGACCTTCGTCCAGGAACCGGTCTTGGCAAACAGCCATGCCGCGCCAGGCCCGGCAAAGCCCGCGGCCACCCCCTTGGCGGTGTAGACGATTCCATAGTTGGTTGTCGCCCACTTGTTTCCGTAAAGGTCGCCGGTGATCGCGGGAAATAACGAGAAAATGTTTCCCCATGCGAAGAAACACAGGCCTGACAATGCAACGAACCACACGGGACGGTTGATCAGTTGGAGCAGAGCAAAAACCGAGAGTGCCTCCAGGATGAAAGAGACGAAGATGGCATTCTCCCGGCCGAGATGGTCCGACACCCATCCCCAAAACGGCCGGGTCAACCCGTTCAGGACGCGGTCGACTGTGATGGCCAGCACTAATGCAGTCATGCCGAAGGCCACGACGACATTGTCCACGTGGTACGAGGAAGCCATGGGGTTAAGCTGCGCGGTAACCACCAAGCCGCCAAACGCCAGCATGGTCATCATCACGTAGATGATGTAGAAAGACGGCTGCCGCAGCATCTGCAACGGCGTCATGTTGACACTCGACGTGTTCACTTTGGCTCGAATCTTTACTTCTTTTTCTTTCCAGTTCGGCGGCGTCCATCCCACCGGTGGTCTGGCCAGGAAGAGGGAAGCGATCAGCACGACAACTCCCTGGATCATTCCCCAAACAATGAACGTGTGTTGGTAGCCTGAAACTTTCATCATGGCCGCAATAGGAGCGATGGTCGTCGCGGTGCCAATGCCGAAAGCTCCAGCGGTCAGGCCCACGCACAGACCGCGATGGTCCGGGAACCATTTCAGAGCGTTCCCAATCGCTCCTCCATACACGACACCGGCGCCCACTCCGCCCACTCCGTACCAAAAGTAGAGGCCGTCTATGGTCTCAGCTCGGCCGGATCCGACCCAGCCCAGTCCGATCATGATGGCGCCGGCGCCCAACATTAATCGAGGGCCGATTACGTCTACCAGAAATCCTTCAAAAGGTACGAGCCAGGTTTCCAGCGCGACGAACAGAGTAAAGGTCCACTGGACAGCTACCAGCGTGACGTGCAAATGGGCTTGGATGGGTTTGGTGAAGATGGTCCAGGCGTATTGCAGGTTCGCGATCGCCATCATGGCGACGATACCTGCGCTCAATTGGATCCAGCGATTGGGAATACGTGAGGGGTGAATAAGGGAGGCTGGTGAGACGGTGGATGCACCCATAGTAAAACCTCCATGACGGCTCGTCGGATGTTAACAGCGCAAGACCAAACACCGCGGAGCTTCCCCAACTCTGTTCCGCCGAATCGCCGGCGTCAGCCAACTTTGGCCCCGCTAATATCTAACTGGATGATCTAACTGGACGGTGCAACGTCGGCCTCCACCTCTGTCCGGAATGGAATCACACCCGGAACCAGCCACTTTTCCCACATCTCATCCACTTTGCTTTGGAAGTAATCGATATCGTCGTTGGTAAAGTGGGCGAACCTCCTTGTCTCAGCAAATAATCGCGGACCGGCTGCCGCTGAATCTTCTTCGAGGCAATCTGCTGTGTCCTGCCGGTAAGTTTTAGCACGCCATCTTCCACTTCGTAGAGCGGCCAAATACCCGTATTCACAGCCAATTCTCCGAGTTCGTGAGAGATGTAAGGATCGTAGTCCCAACCCTTGGGGCAAGGATCGAGCGAGTGAATGAACGTGGGGCCGCCGATCGCCAAGGCCTTGCGCATGGAATTCATAGCCGCCAGGCCATACGACATACAAACCGTTGACACATATCGGCACGTAGGGTGACCCGCCGCCATCATCCCCGCCATATTCTTTTTCCAACGGCGATGCATGATTCTCTTCACCTTGCCGGGAGTACTAAACGTGGTATTGGCTCCCCACGGGGTACTGCCTGAAAGCTGTATATCAGTATTGGCGTACGACTCGTTGTCATACATCAGAATGAGGCAGTTGTAGTCGGGATGCGTGAGTGTGGCCGAGATCGCCCCCACGCCCATGTCGGCTCCGCCGCCGTCGCCGCAGAACGCGATGACATTGATTGGCTCCTGCTTCATCTTTCCCTTGCGCATGAGCACCTTCAGAGCCGCCGAGGTGCCCAGAGCAGCCGATCCGCTGCTGCCGAGCTGAGTGTGCATCCAGGGAAGCACCCACGAGGTGCTGTAATACGTGGTGTTCGCCACGTACATGCATCCGGTGCTGCCCAGCACGATGGTTCTGGGGCCAGCGGCCTTGGCCATCATCTTCATCACCAGCGCTGACTCACAACCCTGGCAGGTGCGGTGGCCCGAGGTGAAATACTCCTCCAACGGGATCTTTTTTACCGCTTTGAACGGATCCAATTTCTGGGTCGGATCGATCTGTATGTAGGTATCCATAATTCTTCATCCTCTCTGACATCTAAAACTCATCAGCCCTGACTGTCATTCCGAGCAAGCGTTTTTTGCGACGCAATACATCGCGCGTTCGGCTCGCCCCCGATTACTCGCGCAATCCGATCCATTGCGTTAAGGGCTGCGCTTTTCCATCCGCAGCGTTATAGACGGCGTCAGCCATCTTTTGCACATCAGGCACAGTCACTTCGCGCCCGCCAAGACCACAAATGAAGCCCACGACCGGCGGTTTCTTCCCCGGCCCCGGATACAAGGCATGACGAACTTCGCCCGCCAACACGCCTCCGGAATAAGGCGATCCGAAAGAGTAGTCGCGATCGATGACGCCGACCGCGGCAAAACGCTGCAGAGACTTCGACAATTCTTCCGCCGCAAATGGACGGAACCAACGCATCCGCACAAACCCTACCCGCTTGCCCTGCTTCCGCATCTCGCGGATTGCTACCTTCACCGAGATCGACAGCGTCCCCATACCCATGAGAACAATGTCGGCATCCTCGGTCATGTACTCCTCGAAGAACGGATTGCCGTAGGAGCGTCCAAAGATGCGCTCGAAATCCGCATAAGCCTCCTTAATCACACCGGGCGCCCGCTCCATGGCCGCATAGTTCTGGCGGCGAATTTCCATCACCCAATCCTCATTGCCTTGCGGCGCCACGGTGATGGGATTGTCGGGATGAAGAAGCAGATCCCCCCGGTTGTACTGTGGCAGGAATTCGTTCACCTTCTCTTGCGAGGGGATCTTCACCAGCGCCTGCGAGTGGGTCAGGAATGCCCCGTCGCAACTGATCGCCAGAGGCAGGAAGATCCGCCGGTCCTCTGCTACTCGATAGGCGATCAGGGCCGTGTCCAGGGCCTCTTGCGCATTGTCGACCCAAACTAACTGCCAGCCAAGATCGCGAACCGCCAGTGCGTCGTTGTGCTCCACGCCAAAGGCGCCCGGGTCGTCCAATGCCCGGTTTCCCACCATGGCGATCATGGGAATGCGTAGCGCCGGTGTTACCGTCAGCGCTTCCATGGCATACATCCAGCCCACGCCGCTCGAGCCGCAAAACACGCGAGCCCCGCAAGCGGAAGCATGCTTCACAATTTCAAACTGCGAATGTTCGCCTTCGGCGACGATATACTCGCAATCCATTTCGCCATTCGCCACCAGCTTGCAAACGTATTGCATCACGGTGTCGTAAGGACGAATCGGATAAGCCGTGATTACGTCAACGTCCGCCAGCTTGCACGCGACTGCGATCGCCTCACTGCCGGTGATCAGAGCGGTCTCTTCGATCTTGCGCTGTTCCTCGACTACCGTTGCCACTGCCATGACTAACTCTCCTCGTTAAGGACGCTTTAAAGACGCTATTTTTCCCGAGCGATCTCGAGCATCTCCGGAATCTGCTCTTCATACTGACCGCGATACCGGAACCCGTGGGACCGCTCCGGCGGATGTTTGATTTTGTCCTCCAGCCAGACTTTGTAACCGTCTTTGTCCTTGCGCCAGTCTTCCCACTGACTGCTGTTGTCTTTGAATTCTGTCTCATTCACCATGGTGACGCACTCCTTGACCGGGCAGACTGCCTCGCACACGCCGCAGCCGCAGCAGGCCTGCATGTTGGCGTCGTACAGACCCTCCGGTGTAACGTCGAAACACGAATCTGGACACTGCAGCCAGCACAGCGTGCACTTGATGCAGGTGTCGAAATTCACCACCGGCCGCATGGTTCTCGTGGCGAATTTCTTGAATGTCGGATTGCGATCGGGTTGGTATCCTCCGTGCGCATGAGACGTTGGATCGTCCATTTTGTGTCCGGCGGGGATGCTGGGGATGGCAATGCCTTCGCCCATTTCATGCCACTTGGGCAGGTCAAACTTATAGGGCACTTCAGGATTGCCCTGGTCCGGCGTCACCGTGATGCTGGTGGTGCGCTCGTAAGACTTCGCCGCTGACGTGGCTTTAAGTTCATCTTTCCACTCGTCGACAATTGCTCTCTGGACCGATTTCAAGCTGAACAGGTCGGGCAGAATCTTGGCAATCGCTCCCAGGATGCGTACGTCCGTGTGATCGTCCTTGTAGACCCAGAGCCCAGAAAAGCTGACTGTACCCTTAAGGATCGACAACTGGTAGGGACTCTCCTTGCGGTGAGCCATGGCGATGATCGCTTCCGGGCCCTCGCGCGAGGTCACGATCAAAGTGCCTCCGGGCTTCAGCAGCCGGTTCACGGGCTGAAGACCGTACCAGGCCCACGACTCCACTCCCTTGCAGAGCGTGTCATCGACGCAGATTGTGACATCGACTTCTTTGGGCTCGTACTTTGCCATTCCTTCTTGAAGAGTTTGTTCATCAGTGGCCACGATCGCGAAATTCTTCGCGGGAATGCCATTGCGCTCAGGGCTGTCACCGTAACGGCCAAAAGAAATACCCATCTTGCCTTCATGATGGGCGGCGAGCACAATGGCTCGGCTGATTCTGCCCGCCATAGTTTTTTGAAAGATTCCTCGATAAATAATCTCGATTGCGAATAGCCGGCCCATGGCGAACCCTCCGTTGATTAGAACTTGTTCAGCACAGCATGTTCAGTACAGCCTGTGCATCACAGCTTGTTAAGTACGATCTCTTCGACATCTTCAATGTGCCGCCGCATGGCATCCCTGGCGGCTTCGGCATCGTGGCGCTTGATCGCAGCCAGGATTCGCCGGTGACCGGCCAGCGACTTCTGCGGCCGACCCTCCACCTGCAAAGAGCGCTCGCGGGTGTCGCGCAGCAGATCCATCAGGATATCCAGCACCTTCAGCACGACGCTGTTACCGGAAGCCAGCGCGACGCTGTAGTGGAACTCTGTGTCCTCAGCAACCGCGGCGTCTCCCTGCGCCTGCTTTGTCCCTTGCCGTTGCAGGATCTCTTCCATCTCGACGAGTTCCTCGGGCGAGGCGTGGGTCGCGGCGCGCGCGGCTAGCGGCGGTTCGAGCATCCTGCGAAAATCCAGAAGCTCGCTCACCAGTTCTTGCCGGCGCTTCAGGGCGTTGGTAAAAGGATTGACCAACGATTCAGTCGAGATTTCCCGAACGATTGTCCCAGCCCCTTGCCGCGGTTCAACGAGTCCCATCAGTTCCAGGCCTCGTATCGCATCTCGGATGGAACTGCGGCTCACTCGAAGCGTCTCTGCCAGTTCACGTTCCGATGGCAATTTGTCGCCGGGTTTCAGCTTCTTGAGAATCAGACGTTCGATCTGCTTGGCGACTTCTTCGTAGACTTTATTCCTGCGAACAACTTCGAAGTCGGATTTGATGGCTGTAGGCATTAGGCAAGTGGTCCGATAAGTGGACCAGCCGACGAACGGAGTATACCCCCGCTGTCAAGCCTCCAGCAAATATTTTTGTTAGCCGGATGCAAAAGGCTGATCGCGCTCGGATCAAGGGCGCGGTTGTTCGGTGCTTTGGGCCAGCAATTTCGCGCAGTTGTACACCGTGCGGGTGCTGGTCATGGGAAGCCCCACGCGCTCACCTAGCTCCACCACTGCGCCCACCAGCGCTTCCAGTTCCATGGGCCGGCCGGCTTCGAGGTCTTGCAGCATTGAGGTTTTGTGCTCCCCAACTTTTTCCGCACCGGCCATTCGCTGCTCAATGGAAACCGGCAACTCCATCCCCAACTTGTGAGAGACGGCCTCCACTTCCTGCATGATGTCGCGAATCACTGAGGATACTCCTGGATCGCGCACCATCTTCGCCAGCGTCGCCCGCGTCAGCGCGCTAACCGGATTGAAGGACGCGTTGCCCAATACCTTTACCCAAATCTCATGCCGGATGCGAGTGGTAACAGGACAGCGCAACCCCGAGGCGATCAGCGCCTCAGCAATCTGGCGGCAGCGGTCGGAGCGGGTGCCGTCCGGTTCGCCGAGAGAAATGCGGTTGCCCTCAATATGCTGAATCGTTCCAGGTGCTGCAACCTCAGTCGCGAAGTAGACGATCGACCCCGCCACCTTGCGAGCTTCGATCGCCGCTGCAATCACGCCGCCAGGATCGACACGTTCCAGGCGTAATCCTTCGTACTCGCCCCCGAAACCCTGAAAGTACCACCACGGAATTCCATTCTGAGTGCTGACGACGGTGGTTTCCGGACCTAGAACCGGCTTCAACTGCGGCGCAAGTCGTGGCAGGGCGTGAGCCTTCACCCCGAGAAAGACAACGTCGACTGACCCCACTTCTTCGAGCGAGCCCACGATGGCGGGACGCGCCACGAAATCTCCCTCGCTGCTCTTCACCTGCACTCCGTGCTCCTGCATGGCGCGAAGATGGGGCCCGCGCGCAAAGAGTGTGACATCGAACCCGGCCTGCGCCATGCGCGCGCCGATGTAGGCGCCGATTGCGCCCGCCCCCGCGATCAGGAATTTCATCTTTGATTATCCACGTTGGTTATCTGCAAGCGCGGCAGCGACCACGCGCCGGCGAATTTTTCCAGTCGCGGTGGTTGGAATGCTCTTCACTAGATAAATCTTCTTCGGACACTTGTATTCTGCCAACGCTTCTCGGCAGTGCTTGATTAGCGCCGATTCAGTGGCCCCATGGGGCTCGTGCAAAACCACGGCCGCAGCCACTTCTTCACCCAGCGTGGGATGCGCGCAGCCAAACGTCACCGCTGCCGCAACTGCGGGATGCCTCAGCAAAACCTCGTCGACTTCGTGAGGCGCGATGTTCTCGCCGCCGCGAATGATGATGTCTTTGATCCGGCCTGTCAAATGCAGATAGCAGTCTTCGTCGAGAAATCCCTGGTCGCCGGTGCGAAACCATCCATTCACGAAGGCGCGGGCGTTGGCTTCGGGATTGTTTTCGTATCCTCGAAACACGTTGGCTCCCTGGATGGCGATTTCGCCGCGCTGATTGTTCTCGAGTGAGTTGCCGTTCTTGTCCATGATCCGGACCCGAAGCCCTGCACCCACTCCCACCGATCCCGCCTTCCGGTGACGCGGCGGCAGCGGGTTCGACGTCATCTGGTGAGACGCCTCAGTCATGCCATACGCTTCAACAAACGGGACGCCAAACTCGTTTTCGATTTTATGAATCAGTTCCGGCGATAGTGGCGCGCTGCAAGACCGGATGAAGCGCAGCGTGCCAGCCTCTGCCGGCTTGTGGTGAGTACGCGCCATGAGAAGCTGATGCATCGTCGGGACTCCCGAATACCAGGTCACGCGATGCTCCCGCACCGTCCGCCAGAAAGAAAGCGCGTTGAACTTGCTTGGAACAACCACGGCGCCCCCCGAAAGCAGAGTGGCCATAGTCGAACCAATCAATCCATGAATGTGGAACAGGGGCATGATGCACAGCGAAACATCCTCTTCAGAGAGCCCGTAGGTATTAGCAATGTTTGCCGAGGAGACGGCCAGGTTGAAGTGCCGCAAAGGCACGCGCTTGGGCCGCCCCGTGCTCCCGCTGGTGTGCAGGATCAGGGCAATATCATCCGCCGTAGGCTCGGTCGCGGTAATGCCGTTGGGAGCGCCGATCAGGCTGACGTTGCCATTCTCCAGCATTTCCACTGAGAACACAGGGATCTTGCGGTCGGAGGCCGCGCTGCGAGCGAACTCTGCCCCGACCGGCGGACAAAGCAAGATCCGGGCATTCGTATCACCGAGAAAGAAATGAAACTCTTCATACGGGTATGCCGGATTCAAAGGCGCTGCTGTCCCGGCAATCGAGGCGGCGAGAAAGCTCACAATCGCCGGCAAGCCATTGGGCAATGCGATGGCTACTGCATCACCGCGGCGAATGCCCGCTGAGGCCAGAGCGTTCGCCATCGCCAGGACCTGCTGCCGCAGCGAATCGTAGGTAACGTGAACTCTGAGCTCAGGAACGATAACTGCGGTGTGACTGTCGGCGAAATGTAAAACATCAAGAAGAGTATCTACCGACTTCAGTGTCATTCGTTGTCGCCTCTACCTCCGGGATCCTTGACTAGATCGAGTAGCCCTCTGCGCTCAGGGCCCTTTTGAACTCCTTGAGGAAAAACTGCACATTGTCGTCGGTAGCCAACGGACCCATCACCCCGATGCGGAAGACTTTGCCTGCAAGCGGTCCAAAACCGCCGGCGATCTCAATGCCCGGCCCGTCCAAAAGGCGTTTGCGCACTTTGGCTTCGTCAACTCCAGTTGGCACACATACCGTGTTGAGAGTTGCAATTCGATGCTCTTCGGGAACGTGCATACGCAGCCCCATCGCCTCTATGCCCTTCACAAAAGACTTGTGGCTGTGCCGGTGCCGCTCCCAGCGGTTCTCAATGCCTTCCTCAGCAATGACGAGAAGCGCCTCGCGTAACGCGTAAAACATCGAAATCGGTGCGGTGTGATGATAGCGGTGCGACACGGTCGAGTAATCATGAATCAGCTTGAGGTCCAGATACCAGCTGCGCGGCGGAGTAGTGCGTGCCCGCAGAAACTCCATTGCCCTCGCCGACATGGCCATTGGAGACAATCCCGGAGGACAGCTCAGGCCTTTCTGCGTGCAACTGTATGCCACATCGATGCCTGTGCGGTCGAACTCCACCGGTACTCCCCCGAGAGAGGTGACACAGTCGGCAATCACCAACGCGCCAGCGTCGTGCGCGGCAGCACAGATTGATTTGCCTGATTGCAATGCTCCCGTCGATGTCTCGGCATGAACGTAAGCCACAACCTTGGATTTCTCGCGAGAGATGAATTCTCGAGCTTCATCATCCGTGAAAGTCTCACCCCAGGGCTTCTCGAAGCGTACAACGCTCGCGCCGTGGCGCTTCGCCATCTCGGTGAGCCGGTCGGAGAAATATCCGTTCGCAAACACTGCGACCTTGGCTCCCGGCTCAACGAAGTTGGCAACGGCAGCTTCCATGCCTGCGCTGCCGGTGCCGGAAATTACCAGAGTCGCGCCGTCTTTGGTTCCATACGCGGTCTTGAGTAATTTCTGAACGTCTCCCATCACCTGGATAAAGTACGGATCGAGGTGTCCGACAATCGGCTTCGACAGCGCTTCATAGACGCGTGGATGAACCATGCTGGGTCCGGGCCCGAACAGGTAACGTCGGGGCGGTTGCAGGGCAGGGAACTGAAGGGCGGCGGGCTGTTCGATGGCGCTCATTGTCCTCTCGATTCGTACTAGATTGCGTCCGCGGATGTCATAAGGAAGGGCACAGCTCAAGCCGTGCCGCCCGCCGACAAAACGATTTGGACCTTAGCCCCTGAGCGCTTGGTCGTGCGCCCAAAAGCTGGCGATGGGCCCGTCGTGCGACAGTTTAGATATTACGGCACGAAGTGGACGCATGTCACCGAGGACTCGGCCCGCGTTTACGAAGGGAAAAGTTGATCGGGTGTCCCGACTCCGTGTCAATCGGCGTAACGGAGATTTTGCGTCAGTCTCTGCTTGTAGATTACATTATCAAGAATGACCGAATTAAGCATGACTGGCTTAAGAATGACTCGCACCAAGTTCGTTATCGCACTCGTGCTATTTGCTCTTCCTGCGTTTGCCCAGCGTGGCGAATCTGCCAAACCGGCGGCCGATGCCAGGGCAACTCCTGCGGCAGAAAAACCTGCAGAACCGAAATCCACCGAACCAAAGTCTGCAGAACCAATGAAAAATCCTCTACCTGCGGATAAGTCTGTGCCCCAGACGATCACCGTGAACGGCAAGACCCTTCACTACACGGCGACCGTCGGCACAATCACGCTGAAAGGCAAAGACGACAAGCCCACCGGCGTGGTCATGTACACGGCTTTCACTCTGGACGAGCCGAAAGGCAAGAACGGCGACAGCGGCTCGCACCGGCCGGTCACCTTCGCCCTCAATGGCGGCCCGGGGGCCTCGTCCGTCTATCTGAACCTGGGCGCGATCGGGCCGAAGCATATTGCGTTTGCGAATGACGGCGACTCGCCTTCGGACCCGGCGACGCTAACGGACAATCCCGGCACCTGGCTCGACTTTACCGACATGGTCTTTATCGACCCGATCGGCACGGGTTTTTCGCGTTCACTCGTGGACGAGGCGGAGACAAAGAAGCTTTTCTACGCTCCGAAGCCGGACATCGAGTATCTCTCGCTAGTGATCTACAAGTGGCTGGTGCAGAACGATCGCTTGCTCGACAAAAAATATCTGGTCGGAGAAAGCTATGGCGGGTATCGCGGGCCACTGCTGACGCACTATCTGCAATCCACGCTGGGCGTTGCTATGAACGGCCTGGTGCTGGTGAGTCCATATCTGAACCCGGAGAAAGGTGATGGGGACCTCTCGCCGATTCCCTGGGTGATCGACCTGCCGTCGATCACGGCCGCACATCTGGAGTCCGAAGGCAAGCTGACTGACGCGGCGATGCAGCAGGTGATCGCATACACGCGCGGAGACTACGCAGAAGCGCTGCTGAAAGGCCGCAGCGACCCGGCCGCGAACGACGCGATGATTGCGCATGTAACCGAAATGACGGGGCTTGATCCGAAGTTCGTGAAATTTGCCGGTGGCCGGCTGGACATTCGAGCCTATCTCCGCGAGGTGCACCGGACGCAAGGATTAATCGGCAGTGTGTACGACTCGAACGTGACCGCACCCGATCCTTTCCCCTACGCCCCGACGCAACAGACTGGCGATCCGATTCTGGAGAGCATCATCGCACCCACGACCACGGCCATGGTGGATTTCATCACGCGAACCGTTGGATGGAAAACCGATGCGCGCTATGAGGCTCTGTCGAGCGACGTCAACCGGCAGTGGGATCGCAACGACGACCTGCGTAAGGGTGCAGTGCGAGACCTGCGCGAGTCGGTTGCTGCCGATCCCAAGCTGCGCGTGCTGGTCGTGCATGGATGGAACGACCTCTCCTGCCCGTTCATGGGATCAGTACTCAGCATAGACCAGATGCCAATCATGGGTGATGCGAACCGCGTGCAGATCCACGAGTTTCCCGGCGGCCACATGTTTTATACGCGTACTGCGAATCAGGACCAGCTACACAAGCTGGCGGAGACCATGGTGGAGACGCATTAATTACGAGTTAAGTTCCCGAAGATTTGCGACGTCGGGATGATCGGCAACGAGGCGGGCACATCAATTCACGGTTTTGCTGGCTCAATCGTAATACGTCTCTGCGCACGTTCAAGCAGTGCATCCGCAATGCCTGGCCATCGGTCGTGGGCTTTGCCTCTTTCGCTCAGTTCGACGGCTGTAAATCCGGTGGGCGCGAGATCTTCGCCATAGATAATCATCAACTCCTTACGCTTTTCGTTATCCAGAAGGTGGACGAGGCGGACATACATCATTGCCTCCGGCATTCGATAACCCTTGGCACGCACAAGCGCCTCAATGTGCTCTCGGTCAGAACCCGATTCAGTAGCCGCATCCTTCGTCCGAACCCAAGTGTCTACGTAGAAATCCGCGCCGCCGATGGTCGCATGCTTCGGCGAATCGTACGTGTGATGCAAATCAGGACGACTCGGCAAATAGCCCTCAAATTGCACCCAATACAGGCGCTGAACATTCTTTTGAGCATCTGCTTCGACGA
>Ga0210385_10001681_pt1 | contig 13595 bp, 9 predicted proteins | sample IncBWH26OmetaG_FD_160107 | JGI IMG/M metagenome (GOLD analysis project Ga0210385, IMG submission 160107) | Forest soil microbial communities from Barre Woods Harvard Forest LTER site, Petersham, Massachusetts, United States - Inc-BW-H-26-O ... | reverse complement strand
CACCGCGTCCCCGATCGCCGTGGCGGTCGGACCGCGGCCCGCCGCCGCGATCTCCGTCAAGAGCTCGTCATTGGGTAGCCGCGCGGTGACGAGGACCAGACAGTCAGCCGCCACGCTTCTCTCGCGCCTTGTGTAAACGCACTCGAGCCCGATGCTGCCCGGACCTGCGGCGCGAAGGGCGTGCGAGAGCGTGATCGTGACGCCGGCCTGGACCAGGCGAGCATGGATCCGGCGCTGTTCCATCGTGTTGGTCGTCCAGGCGGAGACAAGTGGCTCAGGCGTCACGATCGTCACCTGCTTACCGGTGCCGGCGAGCAGCTCAGCGAGCACACCCCCGATGTAGTAGTGGTCGTCGTCGTAGATGACTATTCGCTCGCCGGCCGGCAGGGTGCCGCACAGCAGGTCATCCGGCGTGAGGACGTCTAGCCCGTCGGCAATCGGCAACGGATGCAGTGAGGCGCGGCCAACACCGTCGGTTCGCCAGCGCGCGCCGGTGGCGATCGCGACGTGATCGAAGTCGTAACGGAAAACCTCCTGACCGGTCACGTCACTCCCGCGAGCGATCTCGACATTTCGCAGCCGCCGCAGCTGCGCCAGGCGGTAGTCCAGCACGCGGATCCAGGACGCCAGTCCCGGCAGGCGCGCCTCGAGCGTCACCCGGCCTCCGAGCTCGCGCGGCTCGCGCTCGGCGAGCACTACGTCATAGCCACGCTGGCCGAGCGACATCGCCGCCTCGAGTCCCGCCGGGCCGGCTCCGACCACGAGGACCTTCGCGGTGCTCTGCTTCGGGCGGATCCGCTCGGGGTGCCAGCCGCGCCGCCACTCCTCGCCGACGGTCGGATTCTGGGTACACCTCAGCGAGGTGACCGTCCAATCGCTGGCCACGCAGATGTTGCATCCGATGCACTCCCGGATGTCCTCCCAGCGGCCCTCCCGGATCTTGTTGGGAAGAAACGGGTCAGCGATCGACGGACGAGCTGACCCGATCATGTCGAGCACGCCGTCTCGGATCATCCGGACCATCGTGTCGGCCGAGGTGAACCTGCCGACCCCGACGACCGGCTTCGACGTCAGGGCCTTGAGCCCACGCACGTACGGCTCCTGGTATGACTCGTCGCCGAAGCGGGCGGTGAGCGAATCGAAATCCCAATCTCCGACCATGAAGTCCCACACGTCGGGCAGCTCGCCGAGCATTCCCAGCAGCTCCTCGATCTCGCCACGCTCGAGCCCGTCCGCCCCGACGAGCTCGTCCACGCAGATACGGCAGGCCACCGCCGCGCGTCCCTCGGCAAGCTCGAGCGTGTCTTCGAGTACCTCGCGCAGGAGGCGCGCCCGATTCTCGAGCGAGCCACCGTATTCGTCGGTGCGCGTGTTGAAGCGCCGCGAGAGGAACGTCTGAAGGGTCGACAGCGCGTGGCCGGCGTACACGTACACGAGGTCATAGCCGGCCTTCAGTGCGCGCTGCACCCCCTGCCGGTGCCAGCGACGGAGATCGGCGATGTCCCCCAGCGTCATCGCGCGGGCCTGGACCGGATGGACTCCCTCGACCGGTCCCGCCGTAGCCGCCATCGGTGCTTCACGGACCTCGAGGTTCGCGGCGGTGCGTCCCGAGTGCACGAGCTCGCAGCCGGCCAGTGCCCCGTGCGCATGGACTCGCTCGACGGTCAGCTCGTGCATCGGGAGATCCTCGTCATCGATTAGCCGTCCCTCGGCAAAGGGCGCCAGATCGTTGGACCAGTGAAAGGCCACCTCCTCAGTGCAGACCACGGCCCAACCGCCCTCCGCCTTGACGCCGCGCATCTCGGCCAAACCGGCGGGCCGCAGGTGCCCCATGCCGTTGCAATGAGGCACTTGGAAAAAGCGGTTGCGGGCGGTCACCGGGCCAAGCTGCACCGGCTCAAAGAGCACGTCGTATCGCGCTGGACGCCTACTCATTGGCGGTCGCCGGCCCGGGCGGCGTCAGGAATCCCGGGTGGCTGATAGCTGTCCGGCGCGCGATGCAGGGCTCAGCATGATCACGACCAATCAACCAGGACGTGCGGATGGAACCATGTCCGAGCTGGCAAAGCGACCACGCGGCGTTCGATGCATCAGATAGGAGCAGCCATGGCCACCATGTTCAACGGGAGCATCGATGCTTCCGACTTCGAGCCGTATCCATTCCCTGAGGAGGACATCCTCGAAGGCGAGCCAAACTCGCGCGTTCACTGGGTGCGCCCCGAGGGGCACGGGTCCCAGCTAGTCGGGATCTTCCGGAGCGAGCCGGCCGTGATCCGCTACGCCTGGGAGGCTGACGAGACGATCCATGTGACAGAGGGGAGCGTCCGGATCGAGTCTGAGGGCGGCCAAAGCGTGGAGCTCGGCGTGGGAGGGGTCGCGTCGTTCACCGCCGGGGATCGCGGTACCTGGTACATCCTCGAGCCATTCTGCGAACTGTTCGTGCTGACCCAATAGACCCTCTCACCGGGCATTGACCGCTGCGCCGGCGCCGGCGATGACGGACGGGCGATAGAGCCCCCAGAGGCTTGGACTACGATGCTGCGTTGCTCATGGCTGACCGTCGTCCTGTCCGGGGAGGGTTGACGAGATTGCGCGGCCGGCGCACGGAGTGTGCTGTGCTGGATGGGATGCTGGCGGCGGTTCGTGAGGGTGAGGGTCGTGCGTTGGTGGTGCGGGGTGAGGCTGGGGTGGGGAAGACGGCCTTGCTTGAGTATGTGGTTGAGGTGGCGGCCGATCTGAAGGTGATCCGGGCGGCAGGGGTGGAGTCTGAGATGGCGCTGCCGTTCGCAGGTTTGCATCAGTTGTGCGCACCGATGCTGGGACGTGTGGCCGGGCTGCCGCGGCCTCAGCGGCAGGCGTTGGAGATCGTGTTCGGGTCGAAGGCCGAGCGACCGGCCGACCGGTTCTTGGTCGGGTTGGCGGTGTTGAGCCTGCTGTCGGAAGTGGCGCAGGAGTGCCCGTTGGTGTGTGTGGTGGACGACGCACAGTGGTTGGATGAAGCGTCCGCGTTGACCTTGGCGTTCGTCGCGCGGCGGCTGGGCGCGGACTCGATCGCGTTGCTGTTCGCTGTGCGGGAGGTGGGTGAGGACCTGCGCGGGTTGCCGGAGCTTACGGTGGAAGGGTTGGGCGACGACGACGCGCATGCGTTGTTGAGTTCGGCTCTGCGGTTTGTGCTCGACGAGCGGGTGCGGGATCGGATCGTTGCGGATACGCGGGGGAACCCGTTGGCATTGCTTGAGTTGCCGCGCGGGTTGACCGCGTCGCAGTTGGCAGGCGGGTTCGGGCTGTTGGGGCCGCAAGAGTTGTCAGGCCGGATCGAGGCGAGCTTTCAGCGGCGTCTGGCGGCGTTGCCGTTGGAAACGCAGCGGTTGATGTTGGTGGCCGCCGCCGAGCCTGTAGGCGATCCGGTGCTCGTGTGGGGCGCGGCCCAGCGACTCGAGATCTCCATCTCCGCGGCCGGCGCCGCCCAGCGCGAGGGTCTGATGACGATCGGCGAGCGGGTTGCGTTTCGGCATCCGCTGGTCCGGTCGGCAGTCTATGGAGCGGCGTCGGCGCGCGCCCGCCGGGAGGTGCACCTTGCGCTCGCCGAGGTGACCGATGCCACGGTTGATCCGGACCGCCGAGCTTGGCACCTTGCGGCCGCAGCTGCGGGACCGGATGAGGAGGTCGCCTCAGAGCTGGAACGATCGGCCGGCCGCGCCCAGGCGCGGGGTGGTCTCGCCGCGGCCGCCGCTTTCCACGAGCGCGCTGCCGAGTTGACCGAGGACCCGGCCCGGAGGGCCGACCGAGCGCTGGCCGCCGCGCAGGTCAGTCTCCAAGCCGGCGCGTTCGAGGCCGCACTCGGGCAGCTGACCGTCGCGGAAGCGGGTTCGCTTGACGAGCTCCAGCAGGCACAGATCGATCTGTTGCGTGGTCAGATCGCGTTCGTATCGCGATTGGGAAACGACGCTCCCCCGCTCCTGCTGAAGGCCGCCAAGCGGCTCGAGCCCCTCGATCTCGAACTCGCACGGGAAACCTATCTGAGCGCCTGGGGTGCGGCCGCGTTCGCCAAGCGCGCGGACGCCGGCTACCTGCCGGACATCTGCCGCGCGGCCAGAGCGCTCCCGCCACCGCCGCAGCCTTCGCGCCCCGAGGACGTGCTCCTGGACGGACTCGCGCTGCTCATCGCCGACGGGCGGGCTGCCGCGGCACCGACCCTGCGACAAGTGGTCAGGATCTTCACCAGCCAGGAGACCTCCGTCGAAGTACTCCTGCGATGGGGCTGGTTGGCGACAGCGGCCAGCAACGCCATGTGGGACGACGACGGCACCCGGGCGATCTCCGGTCGGCAGATCCAGCTTGTCCGCGACGCTGGAGCTTTGGAGGGGCTCGCGTTCCACCTGGTCGCGCTCGGTGTGCCCACCGCCTGGAGCGGTGACTTTGCGGCGGCAGCGGCTCTGATCGCGGAGGGTGACGAGGTCACCGCGGCCACCGGCGCTCACATCCCACCTTTCGCCGCCCTTCAGCTCGTCGCTCTGAGAGGCAGGGAAACTGACGCTTCCGCTCTGATCGAGGCAACGCTCAAGGAGGCTGCGGAGTCCGGGCCGGGAGTCGCGACCACCGAGGCGCGACGGGCCGCCTCGATCCTCTACAACGGCCTCGGGCGCTACGAGGAGGCACTGGCAGCCGCCGTGCAGGCCAGCTGGGATCCTCTGAACCTCTATCCCTCCATGTGGGGGTTGCCCGAGTTGGTGGAGGCGGCGATTCGCTGCGGACAGGTAGAGATCGCCCGGAACGCGCTCGACCGGCTGGCCGGGACGACACAGCCGGCCGGCACCGACTTCGGCCTCGGGATTGAGGCACGGTCACGCGCGCTGGTGAGCGATGGCGAGGTCGCCGAGCGCCTGTACTGCGAGGCAATCGACCGGTTGAGCCGGACGCAGTTACGCCCCGAGCTCGCCCGCGCCCATCTCGTCTACGGCGAGTGGCTCCGCCGCGAGGGCCGCCAAACCGACGCGCGCGCCCAGCTCCGTACCGCGCACGAGATGCTGTTGACGACCGGTATGGAGGCGTTCGCCGAACGCGCCCGGCGCGAACTGCTGACCACCGGCGAGAGGGTACGCAAACGGGCCGTCGAGACCAGGGATGACCTCACAGCTAAGGAGCGCCAGATCGCCCGGCTCGCCCGGGACGGCCTCTCCAATCCCGAGATCGGAGCCCGCCTCTTCCTCAGCCCCCGCACCGTCGAGTGGCACCTGGGCAAGGTGTTCGCCAAGCTCAGGATCCGCTCACGCGGGGAACTTGCCCGCGCACTGACGGACTCGGGCACGGACGACCCTGCGAGTCCGGCGCCGTCCGATGAGCGCCAGCGTGATGCCGCCGGTGTAGACGCCCGCGGCGGCGAGGAATGCAGCGTCCAGCGTGAGGCCGCCGCGGCTGCCGGTGAGCAGGGCACCGAGGACCGCGACTCCGAGGGCGCCGCCGGTCTGGCGGAAGGCGTTAAAGACACCTGAGGCCAGCCCGACGCGTTGGCTCGGGGTGTGGCTCATCGCCACCGCGGTCATGGCCGGCATGGCCACAGCGGTCACACCGATGGGGAGGGTCGAGACGATCAGCGTTGCTAGCCCGCCGCTTGGAGCGAGGGCGATGAGCAGGGCTCCGCCGGCGCCGGCGGTGAGCCCGATGACGATGGCGGTCCATTCGCCGATGCGATTGACGAGCCGGCCGCTGAGGAATGCCATCGAGCCAGTGACCATGGTCATCGGAAGCAGGGCCAATCCGGTGTCTAGAGGATCGAGCCGGTGAGCCCGGTGGAGGTCGATAGCCAGACAGAAGATCGAGCCGTAGAGGCAGAAGTTGAAAATCACCCCGAGCGCGAGGGCGATCGAAAACGTGCGCTCTCGGAACAGGACGGGGTCGATCATCGGGTGGCCGACGGCGCGCTCGATGAGGACGAACCCGGCCACGCTCGCAATGCCAGTGGTCAGCAACGCGAGCGTGAGTCTCCCAGCCCACCCCTCGCTACCGGCGATGATGAACCCGCCGGTCAGTGCCGACAATCCAACGGTGGAAAGGATCTGGCCAGGGAGGTCAAGTGGGTGACGGTGTCGCGCCGTTTCTATAACGTGACGGCGGAGTAGTCCCGCGGCCACGGCGGCGATCGGCACGTTGACCAGGAAGATCGCGCGCCAGCCGAGGACGGCAGTGATGATGCCCCCGAGGACGGGTCCGGCGGCCAGGCCGATTCCCGACGCGCCAGCCCACACGCCGAGCGCGCGACGGCGGTCGCCCGGGTCGGGAAACGTCTGCGCGATGAGCGCCAGCGAGCACGGCATCAACGCCGCGGCGCCGGCTCCTTGGACCACACGCGCGACGATCAGCACCGCCAAGGAAGTCGCGCCCGCGCAGGCGACGCTGCCCACGGCGAAGACGGCGAGGCCGACGAGGAACCCGGTGCGTAGCCCGAGGCGGTCGGCCAGCGCGCCGGCCGTGAGCAGGAGCGCCGCGAATGCCAGGGTGTAGCCGTTGACGATCCACTGCGCGGTCGACACCGACCCGCCGAGGTCGTTACCGATCGGGCCCAAAGCGACGTTCACGATCGTCGCGTCGAGGGTGATCATCAGAAAACCGAGCGAGATCGCAGTCAGTCCGAGCGTGGGGCTGCGCACGACCGTGGAGCGGGCGAGCGACTTCATCGGTAAGCACTCCCGCTCGCCGGCGCGGTTGTCCCCCAGGGCTGGGTGGGGAATCGGTCAACTGGGCAGGTCACGCCAGCTTCGTTGGCGGTTATGTAGGTGGCCTACCGGTGGCGCTCACGGCTACCTCTTGACGTGTCAGAGAGCTCCGGTGGGTGTTCGGAGCCGCGATGGCGTCGAGCGTGCTGTGCGCGCGTGTTCGTCGCGTCCGGTGAGCACCCGGGTGAAGACCCCCGGGGTTGCGAACCCGTGGTCACAGGACAACGGTCCGACGAGCCCAGTGCAGTGGCCGGCCCGCCACGGGGGAGAGGCAGACAGTCCCGGGGATTGGCCGGGGCCTCCCCCGGACGCGACGCGCCGTCATCGGCAGGACTATCAGCGGGCGATCATCAATCAAGTACCGGCCCGCAACGAAGCCGGAGGCCATGCCTTCTGGCTGTCCGCACGCGGGCGGCGCTGCGACAGGAAGGAATTCGCATGCCCAGAGTCACGGTCGGCCGGGAGAACTCCGCCGACATCGACATTCACTATGAAGACCATGGCGCGGGCCAGCCCGTCCTCCTGATCCATGGGTACCCGCTCAGCGGCCGCGCGTGGGACAGGCAGGTCCCGGCCCTACTGGAGGCCGGTCACCGCGTCATCACTTATGACCGTCGAGGGTTCGGCCAGTCCAGCCAGCCGGTCGTCGGCTACGACTACGACACTTTCGCCGCCGACCTGGCCGCCCTACTGGACCACCTGGACGTGCGGGATGCCGTGCTGGTCGGACACTCAATGGGCACCGGGGAGGTCACCCGTTTCCTGGGTACCTATGGTTCGGCGCGAGTGGCCAGAGGCGTGCTGGTAGCACCGATCCCGCCGTTCCTTCTGCAGACGAGTGACAACCTCGACGGGGTCCCGCAAAGCGTGTTCGACGGGTTCGTCGAGGCCGCTCAGTCTGACACGCCGGCGTGGATGAAGGGGTTCCTGGACAACTTCTACAACGTCGACACTCTGCGGGGCACGCTGATCAGCGATCAGGCTTACCAGGCCAGTTGGAATCTCGCCACCACTGCCTCGGCCGTCGCCGCCGTGGCATGCATCCCGACCTGGGCAACGGATTTCCGTGCCGACCTGCCCAAGCTCGACGTCCCCATGCTAGTGATCCAGGGGGATGCGGATCAGGTCCTGCCGTTCGACAAGACCGGCAAGCGACTGCCCGAACTGATCGACGACGTCCGGCTCGTGGTGATCGAGGGCGGCCCCCACGCGATCCCCTGGACTCACGCAGACGAAGTGAACACGGCGCTGCTCGACTTCCTGCGCGGCTCCGACCAGCGCAGCAGCATGCAGACACAGACGATCACTACCTGAGGAGCCATCATGTCGAATCACTTCAGCGCTGACAATCTCAAGTTTCCCGGTGACGACAGGCGCCTCGACTTCACTGACCTGTTCGTATTCAAGTCATCGGAGGTCCCTGACAAGACGGTTCTGATCATCGACTCGAACCCGACGAGCGCTCCGCCGCCGATACCGCCGGCCATGACCGGCCCGGAATTCCACCCGGACGCAGTCCATCGAATCAATATCGACACTGACGGCGATGCGCAAGCCGACATCGCGTTCACGTTCACGTTCTCCGAATATGAGAACGGCGAACAAACCGTGTCAGCCTGGTACGCGACCGGCGGTCAGGCGAGGGAGCCCGGGCCAGCCGGTGAACTGCTCACCGAGTCGCTCCCGGTGAGCTTCGACGGCCTGGCCCGGCCCGTCCAGGCCGGCCCGATCCGACTGTGCGCCGGGCTGCGCAGCGATCCGTTCTTCGCCGATGTCGAGGGCGCGCTGCACGGATTGGTCTGGACCGGGCACGACGACTTCGCCGAGAACAACGTCGATTCGATCGCGGTGGAGATACCCAGCGAGATGCTCGGCGCCAGCGCGGTGATCGGGGTCTGGGCCACGATCAGTCTGAGCCGCGACGGCGAGCTCGTGCAGATGGACCGCGGCGGGCATCCGACGATCAACCCGTTCATCAACCCCGATGGTGAGAAGAACCTCTACAACTCTCGCCAGCCGGCCGACGACGTCGCCAACTACCTGGGACCGTGGTCGAAGATCCTCGAGAACAGCGGCTACTCGTCCGAGGAGGCCAAGGCGGCAGCGATGCAGGTGCTGCCCGACATCCTCAAGTACGACCGCACAAAGCCGGCCGCCTACCCCAACGGTCGCGTCCTCACGGACGACGTCTACAGCCTGCGCTTTGCCTGGCTGACCCACGGCAAGGTTCCGCCGAGCGGCCTGAAGCCGCACGACGACCTGTGGTCCGAGTTCCCCTACCTGGGCACGCCTCACCCCGTGTCGGTGATGAGTTCCTGATCACCAGTTCCTGATCCGGAATGGATGCTCCGGCCGCCCGGCCGGAAAGCAGCGGAGGGTTCCAGATCCGGCGCAACGCCCGCTCTGGAAGCCCTCCGGTCAGGGGTGCCCACCATGCCCGATTTGCCTGCCGCCCGGTCCTCGCGCGTCGCCGCAATGATCCGCCATTCGTTTGCCGCGATGACCCACCAGGAGCGGACGCGAGTGATCGCGATGTTCGGGGTGATCGCCGGCTTGCATGTGCTCGGGTTCTTCATCTTCTTCGCGGTCTTGGTGCCGTCGCATTACAAAGGGCTCGGGATCGGCGTGTCGATCCTGGCCTACACCCTCGGCCTGCGTCACGCGTTCGACGCCGACCACATCTCGGCGATCGACAACACGATCCGCAAGGTGCTCAGCGAACGGCGGGACACCGCCGAGCCGCGACCGTTCGGGTTCGGCTTCTTCTTCTCGCTCGGGCACTCCACGGTCGTCGTCGCGATCGGAATCGGGATCGTCGTCGCGGAGAAGACAGTATTTCGCGCAGTTTCTAACCGGGGTTCGGGGCTGGAGCAGTTTGGTGGCGTGTTCGGCACCGTGGTATCGGCGTCGTTCCTGCTGGTGATCGGGCTCCTGAACCTGTTCATCCTGGTGGGCATCGCCCGCGTCTTCCGTTCAATGCGTCGGGGCGACTACGACGAGGCGGAGCTGGAGCGGCAGCTCGGGAACCGAGGGTTCTTCTACCGGTTCTTCGGTCGCTGGATGAAAGCCATCACGAGGGAGTGGCAGCTGTACCCGGTGGGTGTTGTATTCGGCCTCGGCTTCGATACCGCGACCGAGGTGGCGCTGCTGGCCACCACCGCGCTGCTGGCCTCCCAGCACATCCCGTGGTACGCGATCTTGTGCCTGCCGACCCTGTTCACGGCCGGCATGACACTCATGGACACCATCGACGGATTGTTCATGAACCTGGCCTACGGCTGGGCATTCTTCAACCCAGTCCGCAAGGTGTATTACAACCTGGCGATCACCGGACTGTCCGTGGCCATCTGCTTCTTCATCGGCGGGGTCGAGGTCCTCAGCCTGTTGCCCCAGGAGATCAACGGCCTCAGCCAGAGCCGCGGATTCTGGGGCTTCATGACGAACTTCAACATCAACACGGCCGGTTTCGTCATCGTGGGCATGTTCATCCTGACCTGGCTGGCGGCGCTGCTCGTCTGGCGCTACGGCCAAATCGAGGAGAAGTGGACCGCCAAGCTCCAGCCGACAACGGCCGGTGGCATCGTTCAGGACCCCGCCGCCATCGTACGCGGCGAATCGGAAAACCGGTCTGGCTAGCGGGCGGCCCGCGCGGTATCGATTGCACCGTCGCCTACCCGCGCCGGTGAGATGATCACCGAGAGAAGGCCGGCGGCTACGAGAGCGGCGGCGGTGGCCTGGGTGATCGCGCCGAGCTGAAGCCCGATCTGGGTGGCGGCGACCGTGAACGTCAAGCAGGTGCCAACTCCTTGCGGGAGCTGGGCAGCTGTCGTCGGCCTCGAGCAGCGACGGCGGCCCCGGTGCCCAGGAGAGGGAGACCGGTGCGAGTGTGAGCCGTCTGAGGCTCCGTTCGACGTCTGCGCACAGCTCCCGTATGAGGACGAGCCGTCTCTGACAGGCACGGGACGCGAGGTCGAGCCCTGCGTCTGGATGGCCGGTTCGTTCCTCCCGCGTCGAGATAACGGTGGAGGGCGGACCGGGGACTGATCCGGGGGGTTGCCCGGGCGCGATCACGCGTGCCCTCGGGCAACATCCCGGTCATACAGTCATCGCCTACGCCAGGAGCAGGAGCCCCATGCCCTCAGTGGAGACCGCGCAAGTCAGGCTCGATCGAGTTACACCCTCACACTGTCGAGTCATACTCGACAACCCGCCGCTCAACCTCGTGGGTCCGGAATTCTTCATCCAGATTCGAGACATCGTCACGGCGCTCGAGAACGATGACCGAGTGAAGGTGGTGGTGTTCGAGAGTGCCGTCGACGGCTTCTTTCTCAATCACTCCGACTTCCGGGCGGATTTCGAGGATCTCACCAGCATCCCCCAAGGTCCGACCGGTCTCGAGGCGTGGCCCGACGTCCTGGTGCGATTGACGCGCGCCCCGTTCGTCTCGATCGCGCTGATCCGCGGGCGGGCGACCGGAAACGGCAGTGAACTCGCGCTCGCGTGTGACATGAGCTTCGCGAGCCGTGAGAAGGCGGTCTTGTCGCAGTGGGAAGTGGGCGTGGGCCTCGTCGCGGGTGGAGGTCCGATGGCACGATTGCCGCGGATCATGGGGCGGGGACGCGCGCTCGAAGTGCTCCTGAGCGCAGATGACATCGGAGGCGCCGATGCCGAGCTTCTCGGCTACGTGAACCGTGCGCTACCGGATGCCGAGCTGGACGGTTTCGTAAACGCGCTCGCAGCCCGGATCGCCTCGTTCGACAAGTGGGCGATCGCGAACACCAAGCGGCTCGTAAACGAAGCCAGCCTGCCGCCCGACGTCGAGATGAGAGCCGGCTGGGACGCCTGCATGGCTTCAGTCAAGCGACCCCAGGCGCAGGAAAGAATAGGAGCCCTCCTGGAGCAAGGGCTACAGGAGCTTGGAGACTCGGAAGTTCGACTTGGATTCTACGTCGGACAGCTGGGCCTCAAGGGCGAGCGCTGAAGCCCAGACGCCTATCACTCTCTGAAAGGAAGCACGACCATGGAACTGCTCACCCTCGCGAAGAAAGTCGCTGACCGCGTCGAGGCGGAGTCGGTGAATCAAAACGTACCCGTCGCGGTGACCGTGATCGACGTTCACGGCAACGTCGTTCTCACCCACCGCATGTCCGGAGCGCCGGCGTTCTCCCTCGACCTCGCCGAGCGAAAAGCGTACACGTCTGCCCTCGTCGGCATGCGCACCGCTGACCTCGTCCCCCTCGTGCAACCAGGCGCGGAGCTCTATCCCCTGCTCGCCGTGTCCGGCGGTAGATATTCCGCGATGGGCGGGGGCGTGCCGCTGACCAGCGGGGGCCAGGTGATCGCAGGCGTCGGAGTCAGCGGCGGAACGACGGCCCAGGACGTCGCCATCGTCGAAGCGGCGATGACAGATAACTCGTAGCCGGTGTCGGCAGGCAATCCGCCCAGGTCAGCAGTAGGTAGTTCACCTCAGCCTCGCCTCCGTCGACGGAATGGATGATCGCGTACGCGCACGCGCCCGCGCGCGCTTGTCGATCTTCGGTCAGAGCGCTTCATGTCGCCACCCTTCGGGTCTCGGATCGATGCCGTTTCACGCAAACGACGAACGGGAACCACCAGCAGGACACGTGCGCCGAGCGAGGACGCGCCGGCTTGCATCTCCAGACGTCAGAAGCGTGACGCCCGGGATCCCGTGAGGCGTTTGACCTCCGCAACTGACAGGCCTGAGCGCCCCTCTCGACCGCGTCACTTCACTATTCGTGAACGCCAATCCGAAAGGCTTGACCGCGATGTCACGACAACTCATGATCCCGGCCGCAGATACCCGGCTCTACGCCGTCGACGCCCAGGGCGCCCCGCCTGCCCTGCTCTTCCTCAGCGGCGGCTTTGGCACCGTGCAGAACTGGAGCCACGTGATCCGCCGTCTCGACGGGAAGTACCGCACGGTGCGGTTCGACGCGCGGGCGCGCGGGAAGTCGGGCAGATCGGCCGACTATTCCGTGCAGGCCGCCGTTGACGACATCGGGCGGGTCATCGACGCGACCGGTATCGACCGCCCGATCCTCGTTGGTTGGTCTCACGGCGCGACGATCGGGGTGCGATACGCGGCTCAGCACGCCGGGCAGGTCCGCGGACTGGTACTCATCGACGGTGCTTACCCGATCACGATGTTCGACGAGGCCGGAAAGCAGAAGGTCCGCTCCCAGTTCCGTCGGTTGCGGTGGATCATGCGGATCCTGGCAGCGCTCGGCCGCTCGGCCCGGATGTCTCCCGCCGAGTCCGCGGACGTCGTGATTGAGATGGACGCCGTCAACGGCGAACTCGGACCCGACTTCGCGGCGCTGGAATGTCCGACCGTGTTCGTCGTCGGCACCGGAGCCCACCCCGGCGCCACCGAGGACGAGATGCGCACGCTGCGCGCTGCTGTCGCCGACGCCGAGCAGAGCAACGAGCGCGTGTCGGTATTCGCGACCACGCCCCACAAGCACACGCAGATCCTCAACAAGGCCCCCGACACTGTGGCCGCCGCGATCGAGCACGTCATCCGCGAGTCTTCCTGACTGGCGTTTGACCGCTCGACGCAGCATGCCGCGGGGACGAGACCGGACGAGTGATTTCATGTCGAGAACGGCTGACCGGCTCCGCTCACCGGGGTGAAGGGCCACGACAGGCGCGGCCCACGACAGACACCAGGAGACCACCATGCCGAAGTACCTGCTCCTCAAGCACTACCGCGGCGGCCCGGAGCCGCACCATCCCTTCCCCCCGATGGACCAGTGGGAGCCTGAAGACGTGGAGGCGCACATCGCCTTTCAACGGCACGTCAGCGAGCTGCTCAAGGAGAACGGCGAGCACGTCGACGCGCAGGCGCTCACGCCGGCGCGC
>Ga0210385_10001680_pt1 | contig 13597 bp, 11 predicted proteins | sample IncBWH26OmetaG_FD_160107 | JGI IMG/M metagenome (GOLD analysis project Ga0210385, IMG submission 160107) | Forest soil microbial communities from Barre Woods Harvard Forest LTER site, Petersham, Massachusetts, United States - Inc-BW-H-26-O ... | reverse complement strand
CCAGCTTCCCGTCTCTGCTTCCACGGTGCCCCGAAACGGCGTGTTCGAAAGGTTGACCGAAATGAGGAACTCTTCCGATTCCGTGCGGCGAATGTAGGTCAAGACGTGCTGCTCGTCCGAGTTATGGAGCCACACCAGTTGCCCCTGTTGCAGGGCGGGGTGCTGTCTGCGCAGCGAGTCCACAGCCGCGTAGAACTTCGGGTATTCCGGATGCCACTCGGCAGCTTGCCAGAAGATCTTTTGCGGCTCAAAGAGAGCGGGCGCGCCCGATTGCGTGGAGTCTCCAACCTCCATGCCGTTGTAGATCAGCGGTACACCATCGAGCGTCATGACGACGGCCGAGGCGGCGATGGCGCCCGGATAGCCATAGCGTGTGGTGGCGCGCAGCTCATCGTGATCGTCACTCACTCGCATATGCAAGGCGCCCTTGGGAAAGAGGAGGCGCTGCTGTTCTATGGTCGAGCGAAGGGAGCTTGCGGGCGCGCCGTCCATGATCACATCATTCAAGGAATGCAGCAGCGGCCAGGCATAGTCCAGATCGAAAGCGCTGCGCAGGAGCTCCGGCTTTGAGGCTTCCGCGAGCATCATAATGTCCGGCTTCACGCGGTCCAACTCGACACGCGCCTGTTCCCAGAAGCTGGTTGGGATTTCGCCGGCCGCATCGCAGCGATAGCCATCGAGATCGAATACCTTGATCCAATACACCAGCATCTCGGTCATATAGCGGCGCAGCTTCGGGTTGGAATAGTCGAGCGCGGCAACGTCGGTCCAATCGTATGGGTAGGTCACGTTGCCCTGCTTGTCCTTTTTGTAGAAATCCGGGTGCGCCATCAACACGCTGTCCCATGCTGTATGGTTCGCGACCATGTCGATGATGACTTTCATCTGCCGGTGATGCGCTTCGCGAACCAGCCGCCGCAGGTCGTCCCTGGCGCCGAGTGCCGGATCGATGGCGTAGTAATCACGGACCGCGTAGGGGCTGCCGAGCGTTCCCTTTTTCTTCAACTGGCCATCCGGGTGAATGGGCATGAGCCAAAGGATGTTGACACCCAGGCTATGAAGATCGTCCAGCCGCTTTGTGATGCCATCGAGGTTTCCCTCCGGCGAGAAAGAGCGCGGGAAGATTTGATAAATGACGCCGGCTTTGAGCCATTCGGGCGACGAGCGCGCGGGCTGCCAAGCAAGTTCAGTGCCGGGTTGCTGGGCAGATAAGTGATAGTTCGGAAACAGGAGAACGGCTGCGAGGAGAGTGCGAGCGAAGCATGGCTTCATCTGCATAAGCCGAGTAGCATATCAGGATGGCTGGCGAAACGAGCGCGGGATCGCTCCGCAACAGCTTCAAACACCGTACTGGCCCTAGAAACCGGGCCGCACCGGTACCGCTGTGTCTTTGCTGGTAAGCGTAGCGGACGGAGTTGCCATTATGTGCATACCGACGCCGTCGGTGGATGTTGCATATACAGAAGACGCAGGCTGGGTTCCGCAAGGCGCCCCATTAAAGTTCGAGACTGACACATTAAGATATACATGAGTAACGCCGGATGCATCGTGGTATACCCAGTTGCTGTAAACGGTCCACTTAGTATAGGGACAGGATTCAGCCGTGGCCGTGTACGTGGCATAGCCGGGCGGTGCAACGACGAATTCGGCACCTCCACCGACAGGGCTATAGCTACCGCTGTTTTCAACGTTCTGTATCAATCCGCCATAGGTGCCGGTCGGCACCGTAGATAAGTTAGGGGTAGCAGCAGTAATAGAACTGCTGGTTGCTGAAGAAGCGCTGGTCTGGGCGATCAACGTACCAGTCAAGTCAAAATACTGAAGTACCGGCATCCCATATTGAGAACTTATTCCTGAGGCTTTCCCCGAAACCGAGGAAGGAAGTTTGCTCTCATATAGCGTTCCCGGCGAGAAGGTGAGTGCTTCGCCTTCCTCGACAACCGAAGTTGGGCTATAGAAACAAGTGATGTCCTGGTGGCTACTGCGAGGCAGGCAAGATTTCGTCTCATGGCGCTTCTTCTAATCGAGTCCTAGTTTGCTGAGTGCGCCTTGAATTAGATCAAGCTCGTCGGCCACGTCCATGGCTGACAGTCGCTGCGCCAGCCGGTCCTCGAGTTCGCGACGCTGATAATTGTTCCTTACTCGAAGGACGGTCTGTTGCGGGTTGTTGACCTTGGCCATCTCCTGGCGAAAGCCTACCGCGTCCCATTCTGCAGGAGGGACCTGATAGGCCGGATTAAAAATTTCTGATCCACCAGAGTTTGAATGACGTGAATCGCTTGTAAAGGCGACATGGTCGATTTGATTTGCTGGCCTACCTCCCTTTTTTCCTGGGCCATACCACGCCCGAGAAAAATCGGATTCACTAAAAACCCTTCCATCCGCAGAATGCGTACTTGACTGGCACTGGTTTTCACGTACTCCGGCAACCCGAACCGATCGGCGAAAGCGTTAATGAGAGAGACAATATCGGCTTCGTCAACACCTCTATGCAGACCTTGCCAGAAAGACAGCTCTGCATTAACGGCGTGGGGCTTTATCAGACTTGCTATGTCCGGCTGAATGGTAAACCTGTGAGGAACACCGATGATTGCGTCCGCCAAGGCATTAGCAGAATCTTTGTCCCCGGTAATAGCGGCTGTTCGGGCGCAGCTTTCAAGTAAATGCGAGTGTGATTCCAAAGGGATACCATTGCGAGGTTGCGGTCTAAGATTTTGTGCTGCCAAATAACTGGCTGCCGCGCAAATTGCGACGACTGCGCGCGCGCGCATAGCGCCTCCTACTGTAACAAACGAAAGACCTGTAACTGAATTGCTGATCGAGGTTACATCCCGATCTACTAATATGTCAACCAAATTTTTTCTATTCGGAGCAAGTTGGGTCCAATTGTATGAAAGCAAAAATACTTTGTTTCTAAAGTGCCGAATTAGACGGGCCAGGTTTTCGCAGCTTCGCTAGCATTGCCGTTTTCTGCGGGCTCGCAGCTAACATTCTCCAACATGCCCACACTGGGAATTGTACAATCCAAGCGTGCCGAAAGCTGTGCAGGAAAAGCAGGCGTTGACGTTCGAAGAGGCGCGGCGGATGGTGATAGAAGTTGTGCGGTCGCTCGGAAAGCGCGCTGGTGCGGAGACAGTTGAGCTGGGCGCGGTACATGGACGAGTGTTGGCCGAAGATGTTCGCGCGGATCGCGATTACCCGGCGCTGCGGAGATCGCTGCGCGACGGATTCGCCATCCACTCGGAGAATGTTCCGGGCTTGTTGCGCATTCGAGGAGAGGTGCGGGCGGGCGAAGAGGAACAGACCTCGCTGACGGACGGAGAAGCGCTGGAGATTATGACCGGCGCGCCCGTGCCTGATGGCGCGGATGCGGTGGTTATGGTGGAGCACGTGATACGCGAGGGTGGCGAGGTGAGGATCGAGCGGCCAGCCGAACCGGGGCAGTTCCTCAATGACCGCGGGGCGGAAGCGAAGAGCGGCTCCGTTCTGATTCCCGAAGGCACGCGCCTGGATGCGAGCCATATCGCGACGCTCGCGATGACGGGGCATACTTCGGTTCGAGTAGCGATGCGGCCAGGGATCGCAATTCTCGCGACTGGGGACGAGATCGTGGCTCTGGAAGAAAGCCCGGCTCCGCACCAGGTTCGAAACTCCAACGCGTACATGCTCGCGGCGCTAGTGAATGCCTCGGGCGGCACAGCAACCGTGCTGCCGATTGCGCGCGATACCAAAGAAGCACTGCGCCCGTTGCTGGAGCGCGGTTTGCAGCACGACATGCTGGTGGTGACCGGTGGAGTGTCGGCCGGGAAATACGATCTTGTGAAGCCGACGCTGCGAGAGTTTGGCGTAGAGTTCCAGTTCGAGCGCGTAAGGGTGCAACCGGGGCAGCCCACCGCGTTCGGGATGCTCGGAAACAAACCAGTGTTCGGGCTGCCGGGCAATCCGGGCTCGACGCTGATTACGTTTCAACTCTTCGCGCGCGCGGCGCTGGAATTGCTGAGCGGAGAACGCGAACCCATGCTGCCGCTGTTGTCGGCGCGCTTTGAGGCGCCGTTTCGTCATAAGCAGGGTCTGACACGTTTTCTTCCCGCGCGTCTCAGCGCAGATGGCCAGCATCTGCGGCACATTCCATGGCAGGGCTCGAGCGATGTTCCGGCGCTGGCGAAAGCCAATGTGTTTCTGGTGGCCGATTACGATCGCGAGAGCTGGGAACCGGGGGATTCTATCCGCGTGATGTTGAAGCCATGAAGAAGCGGCTTTCGCATTACGATTCGGCCGGGCACGTTTCGATGGTGGATGTTTCCCGCAAAGCGGTCACGGAGCGAACCGCCACGGCGCGCGCCTTCGTCAGCATGTCCGCCGAGGTGATTCGAGCGCTGCCGGATAATCCCAAAGGCGACATTCTGGAAGTGGCGCGCATTGCCGGCATTAGCGGCGCGAAGAAAACTTCCGACCTGATTCCGCTTTGCCATCAATTGCCGCTGACGCACGTGAGCATTACATGCCGCATAGAAGAGAACGGCATTGAGATCGTCGCGAGCACATCCACTGCGGCGCGGACGGGCGTGGAGATGGAAGCCATGACAGCGGCATCCATCGCGGCACTGACGATTTATGACATGACCAAAGCGCTGGATAAAGCGATCGAGATCCGCGAGATTCACCTGGTAGAGAAGACGGGAGGAAAATCGGGGACGTACCGGCGAAAGGCGGCAAAGTGATTCGAGTCGCGATTCTCACGATCAGCGATGCCGCGGCTGCGGGCGGGCGGGAAGATCTCTCCGGCCCGGCGATTCAAGAGCGCTGCGAGGAACTGAACTGGGCCATCGCCGCTACGAAGGTTGTACCTGACGACGTCGAAGGGATTGCGACGCAGTTGAGAGGGTGGGCCGATGGTTCGATTGCGTCGGTGATCCTGACGGCGGGTGGGACCGGTGTAGCGGTGCGTGACGTTACGCCGGAGGCAACGCGCAGCGTGATCGAGCGCGAGATTCCGGGATTGGCGGAACTGATGCGCTCCAAGGGCCTGGAGCAGACGAAATTTTCGGTTCTATCGCGCGGGGTGGCGGGAACGCGCCAGCGGAGTTTGATTGTGAATCTTCCGGGATCGCCGCGCGGGGCCTTGTATTCGTTGGCTGCGATTGAAGATCTGATTCCGCATGTTGTGGATTTGCTGGAGGGCCGCACGGAACACTGACGAAGGAAATGAGAAACTGAAACGGGTAATAGAAACTCAGGACTTTGCGGAGACATCTCAACGGTATGAGAAAGCGGCCGACGGGGGCATTTCAAGGATTGAGTCGAGCATGTTTGCCGGGCGTGCTGCTGGCGCTCGCGACCGCTCTGGCCGCGCAGACGTTGCCGCCGGGGCAATTGCCGCCGGGTCCTCCTCCGCAGCCGGGGCAAGTGGGCCCCGCACCGGAAAAGCTGCCAGCAGGAACGCCTGAGCCTGCGCCGCGCAGCGACCAGCCGGTTGCGCGACCGGAGCCGGTCGCGGGCACGAGTCCCGATACGATTCGCACCTCGGTGCGTTATGTGCTGGTGCCCACGACCGTTCTCGACCCCGATGGCCATGGCTACGTGAACGGGCTGGAGGCGAAGGACTTTGAAGTTTACGACAACAAGAAGCTGCAGCATGTGACGGCCGAGTACACCCAACAGCCGCTTTCCGTGGTGCTGGCAGTGCAAGCCAACTCGGAAGTAGAGCCGCTGCTGCCGGAGATCAAGAAGACAGGGCTTCTGCTGCAGGGACTAGTAACCGGCGAAGACGGGGACGTCGCGATCCTGGCTTTCGATCATCGCATGCAGCACCTGCAGGATTTCACCAAGGATCCGGACAAACTGGACGACGCGATGCACAAGGTCACGGCGGGCTCCAGCAGCGCGGCCATAGTGGATGCGGTGCTGGAGGCGGACCAGATGTTGAGGCGCCACGATCCGCAAAACGTGCGCCGCCGCGTCATCATCCTGATGAGCCGCAACATCGATAAGGGCAGCGAATCGCACCTGGAAGAGACGGTGCGAAAGATGCAGTTCGACAACGTGATTGTCTACTCGGTGGATATCTCCAAGGTCAAGACAGCCGCGTTGAAACAGCCGGATTATCCGCGGCCGCAGAACGGCGGCGTTCCGCCTGAGGCGCTGCCGAACGTGCGCGGAAGCGGCGGTGCACTGAACGAGACGGACGTGGTCAAGCAAGAGGATGGCAACATATTCAATGCCGCACCACCCCTTCTACGCTCCATTCACGATCTATTCACGCGAACTCCGGCCGAGGCATTCACTTATTTCACCGGCGGCCGGGAATATTCGTTCCGCAACGAGAAGGCGCTGGAAGCGGCGATTACCGATATCGGCAAAGACCTGAACAGCCAATATCTGCTCAGCTACAACCCGAACGATAAGGATGAGCCCGGGTTTCACACGATCAAAGTGGTGGTGAATCGGCCGGGATTAGTCATCCGAACGCGGCCCGGTTATTGGTGGGCGGGCGGCCAGCAGTAAGCAAATTAAAACGCGCACAACGGCCAACAAACGCGCTAAAGCGAAGACGGCTGTGCGCTCAAGCCCCCGGCTGGAAGCGCAGCGCGGCGAAGCTGACAACACTGTGCGGGTCGATCTGCCACTGATGGTAATCGAGTAAGTCGCCACGGAGGCCGGGCCATATCTTCAGGAATGTATAGAGCGGCGATGCTCCGCACCATTTCAGATCGTCGTGCCCATCCTGGACCAGAGACCAGTAGCCGCGGATGTCTCCATTGTTGATGTGGCGGATGCGCTCACGGTCCCGCTGTTCGATGGCGAGCATCTCGCCGGTGTTCGCGGTAGCCCGCAGTTGGTCGTTATAGCGGCGGCCCATGTGCGCCATATCGATCCCGAGTACCCAGAACAACCGGTTGCGCTCGCGCGCGGCAATATCGCCGAGGGTGTCGAAGAATCTCGCAAGGTTGTCGTTTTCCTCCGGCATGCCGGATTCGTAAATGCTCTTGACGAAGGGACCGCAGAGGATGGGCAGGATGCGCACGCGAGGACCGTACAGGTGCTGCAGGAAGACGATCTGGAACTCAATGGAGTGTTCCACGGAATGGCAGTAATCTTCCATGCGAATGGCATCGCCGGCACGGCGGCTGAGCTCGGCCACCAGATCCAGATCCGTTTGCGCTTCGCCGAGCGGAGTGATGAATTGCTTGCGCGTTAGCCCAAAGCGGTCCGGCGCGCCGTAGTGCGAAGTGCCAAGAATGACGAAGGTGCGCTCAACGCCATCGGACGGTGGAGGCAAGCAGCGATAGGCGGCGCAATAGGTCTCCCATCCTGCATCGGGGCTGGCATGCGGAGCAGCGATGCCAATGGTGTTTGAGGCGCCAACCGGCGGCCCGATACGCGCCTTGAGTAAAGCCGAAAGCTGTGCGGCGTCGTCCGGATATGCGGAACCCGCGAAGACGGCCTCGCGCGTGGGCTCGGCGGCGAACTCGGCTTCGCGCTGGGCCTTTAGTTGCGCGTATGTTTCCGTTTCCAGGAAGCCGGCATCATTCAGTGAGTCGAATAAGTGCTGTTCCAGGTCGCCAACCTGGATCTCGCCCGTAATGCGAACTAACTCAGAGCGCAGATCGAGGTTTGACTGCACACCGTCGAAACATTCGAGAACTTGCACCAGCGGCGGCGGCACCAGCAGCGTGGCGTCTGAATAATGATACGGATCGCGGATGAACAGGCCGGGCCGCGCGGGATCCGCCGAGAGTTGGAAATCCAGGTTTAGCCGCAGTCTGGGGAGCAGGACGGACACGCCTCATTTTACGAAGCGGGGCGGGGTATTTGTTCTGCCAGCGGTGCGGTGCAAAGCGCGGCTAGATTTCGACCGGCAATTCGCGCATGCGGTCGAGAAACTCGCGCGGCACGCGCACGTTGCCATGCAAGCCGGTACCCAGGTCGACGTCCGGTTTTGGCGTGCCGTGGAAATCCGATCCGCCGCTTGGCAACAGGTTCAGTTCTTCGGCGAGCTGCCGGTAGTGCGCCTGCAGTGTGGGCGAGTGCTCGGAGTGATAAATTTCCAGGCCGATCAAGCCGGCTTGTTTCAAATGGAGGAGTAACTGCCGCTCGGCATCGCGCGGCAATGAGAGCCTGACCGGGTGCGCAAGGACCGGCACGCCGCCGGCATTCCGGAGAATCTGGATGGCCTGTTCGATAGTCTGGCTCTCGCGATGAACATAAGTGGGGGCGTCTTCTCCCAGATATCGGCGGAAGGCGTCGCTCGAATCGGCAGCGTATCCTTTCTCGACCAGGATGCGCGCAAAGTGCACACGTCCGGCCAGGCTTCTGCCACGCGACTCCACTTCTTCCAGCGCGACGTTCACACCGCGGCGCTGCAGCGCGTCTGCCAAACGCAGATTGCGGCTGCGGCGCTCCTTGCGCTGCTCTTCGAGAAAAGCGACCATTTCCTGGGACGGCTCGCGACGAGGAAAATAGCCGAGCAGGTGAGCAGAGCGCTCGGTGCCATTGCCGAGATTCAGCCTGGAATTCAGTTCGATGCCACGTACCAGATCGAGCCCGGTATCGCGAGCGAAAGGCAAGGCTTTTTCATACCCGGAAAACGTGTCATGGTCCGTGATGGCGAGGGCATCCAGATCGCTGCGCCTGGCAAGCAGCACGAGTTCTTCGGGCGTCAGGCTGCCGTCGGATTCGTTGGTATGTGAATGCAGGTCGATGAAACGAACAAGCCCTGCGGAGCCGGAATGGTCAGACACTAGCGAAGCTTCAACTCCTGGTAAGTTTCGAAGATAAACGTCTGCCCGCAGGTATGGGCGATGAAGCGGCCGGCGCCGAGCGTCTTCTCTTTCGCACGGTTCTCAAAGAACACAGCGCCATCGGTGCTGTCGCCGGGTTTCAATTTCGTGGGGACCAAGGTAATGGCCGATGCCGCGGCGGCGGCCGTGAAACCGCGATTTACGAATTGCGCCATGGCGGCCTCCCGGCGCTGCTCATATCCATTGGTGGAACGGAAGTTGGAAAGCGCGTAGATGGTGTTCTCATAAAGAAGCTGCAGCTTGATCACGTCGTTGCGGCTGGCCTTCTGAAGAAGAGATTCCACTACTTCGTCGGCGGAGACGGGTGAAAGCTGGGTGCCGTCCTGGCGCGCAAATGAGAAGTCGCTCGACTTGACGGTCCAGGAAACTAATGAGCCGTTGGTTACCGTCACCTGCATGATGCTGTACTCTTTGATGTGCGGCGGCAAGGGCGCGAACATGACCGTGATGCCGTCTTTCGTCAAGGCTTCATATTCTATGCCCTTGGATTCGAATTCAATCGGAGCAGGTTGTGAAGCAGATTGAGTTTGTCCCGGCTGGGCGGATGGCGCGGCCTGGTTAGAAGCGGTGGGCGCTGAGGTGTCGCTGGAAGAAGCGCCGGGAGCGGGCTGGCCGGGTTTCGCCTGGGTCTGCGCATTCTGAGCCGCGGCAGGTTGCTGCTGCGATTGTGCGCTCGTAACTGCCGCCACAGCAGCGAGAAGAACCAAACCGCTGCACGCGCAAACAAAGCGAGCGGACGCGTTACGAGAGATCATCCAAAAGACCCATCTACATAATAGACTTTACTTTGCGGGGTCGAACCGGCGACGTTATGCTTGGATCTCAATTTGAGACGTGTCCCTTGAGAGCAAGAATTCTGCTGTTACTTTTCACTTGCGCATCCGTTGCTCGAACCGAAACAGGATACAACGCGTGGCTGCGATACGAGCCGATTCGCGACGCAAGCGTGAAGACCCTGTACGGGCGATTGCCCGCGACTGTTGTGGCGCTCGACGATTCGGCGGTTCTGTCTGCGGCGGAAGCCGAGTTGGTGCGGGGCGTCGAAGGCATGTTGGGCAGAACTCTGCGAACGGCGACGACGGTTCCCGCGGAAGACTCGATCGTGCTTGGGACTATCCCGGCGATCGAACGAGCGTTTCCGAACCTGAACGCACGGGGCGACGTTAGAACAGATGGCTTTTGGCTGAAATCCGCAGCTTTCGATGGCCATAACGTGCTGCTTATTGCCGGGCTAAACGATCGCGGCGTGCTGTATGGCGTCTTCGCGCTGCTGCGCGAAATGAGCCTGCATGAGCGAATCGATCAAGTTGATGAGCTGCAAAATCCGCATGCGCCAGTACGCTGGGTCAACCAATGGGACAACCTGGACGGCAGTATCGAGCGCGGCTACGGAGGACGCTCGATTTTCTTCGAGAACAACAACGTTGTCCCCGACTTGACCCGCGCCGCCGATTATGCGCGCCTGCTGGCGTCGGTTGGAATCGATGGATGCACGGTAAACAATGTGAACGCGAATCCGCGGACGCTCGATTCCGATTTTCTGCCTCAGCTTGCCAGAATCGCCGCCGTATTCCAGCCGTGGGGTGTGCGGCTGTCGATCTCGGTGGATTTCGCGAGCCCCAAGACGGTTGGCGGCCTGGACACGTTTGATCCGCTGGACCCTCGCGTTGCGAACTGGTGGCGCGAAAAGGCGGACGAGATCTACCGGTTGATTCCAGATTTCGGCGGGTTCGTCTTGAAGGCGGATTCGGAAGGGCGCGTAGGGCCGTCGGTGTATGGCCGAACGCATGCGGACGCGGCGAACGCGCTGGCGCAAGCTCTGAAGCCGCATGGAGGCATCCTTATTTATCGCGGGTTTGTGTACAACCATCACATGGACTGGCGCGACCTAAAGAATGACCGCGCGCGAGCCGCGTACGATAATTTTCACGCGCTGGATGGAAAATTCGATGCGAATGCGGCGGTGCAGATCAAGTACGGGCCCATCGATTTTCAGGCGCGCGAACCCGTCTCACCGCTTTTCGCCGCACTCGAGCATACTAACGAGACGATCGAGCTGCAGATCACGCAGGAATACACCGGACAGCAGCGGCAACTCTGCTATCTGGTTCCTATGTGGAAAGAAATTCTCGATTTCAATCTGCACGCGAATGATGGCGATACGCCGGTGAAGGAAATCGTATCGGGCCGGACCTTCCGTCGACCACTCGGTGGCTTCGTGGGAGTGGCGAATGTAGGACGCGACCCTAGCTGGCTAGGGAACGCTTTCGCCATGGCGAATCTCTATGGATTTGGGCGCTTGGCGTGGAATGCCGATCTTCCGGCGCGGCAGATCACCGAAGAATGGACGCGATTGACGTTTGGAAGCGACGCGCGGGTGGTGGATACGGTGATGAACCTGCAACTCGCATCGTGGCGAGTGTACGAAGGCTATACGGGGCCGCTAGGACTGGGCACATTGACCGACATTCTGCATGGCCACTATGGCCCAGGAATTGAATCGGCGGAGCGGAATGGCTGGGGCCAATGGATTCGCGCGGACCACGATGGCATCGGGATGGATCGGACCGTGGCAACGGGAACAGGTTATATCGGCCAATATCCGGCCCAGGTTGCGGCCCTGTACGAATCGCTCGAGAGGTGCCCGGACAAGCTGCTGTTGTTTATGCATCACGTGCCGTATACACACGTGCTGCATTCCGGGAAGACCGTGATTCAGCACGTTTACGATTCCCATTATGAGGCTGCGGAAGAAGCGCAGCAGTTTCCGGACTGGTGGGAGAGCCTGCGCGGCCGGGTAGATGAAGAGCGGTACGGGGCGGTTCTGGGAATGCTCGAATACCAAGCCGGTTACGCGATCGTGTGGCGCGACGCGATCTGCAGTTGGTTCTTGCGCATGTCGGGCATTCCGGATGCTAAGGGACGAGCCGGACATTTTCCGAATCGCATCGAAGCGGAATCGATGGAGCTCAACGGCTATCAAGTTGAAAGTGTCACGCCGTGGGAAGATGCTTCGGGCGGCAAAGGGATCGTGTGCCGAAGCGCAAAAAGCTGTTCCGCGCAGTTTGTTTTCGGTGGCGCGCCGGGCTGGTACGATCTCGATGTTCAGTACTTCGACGTGAACACTGGCGCGGCTGGGTTCAAGATGTTCGTAGGCGTTCAGCAGGTGGCTGCGTGGACGGCGGATGCGCGACTACCGGCAGCGATGCCGAACGGAGATTCCTCCACGCGCCGCCGGATTGCCGGGCTGGCGCTACGTCCGAAGGACGTGATCCGGATCGAAGGCATTCCGGACGCGGGCGATACGGCGGCGATTGATTACGTGGAGCTTGAGCGGCGGGACGAACCCTAACGCCTGCTTGCGCCGAAGCCGGTTAGCAGCGCTTCGCCGCCATTTTGGGAGTCAAATAGGAGCGCAGAATGCCTTTGGGTCGCGCGCGAAAGTCTTCGAAGTCCACGCGCAGCAGCGCGCCTTTTTTGAAGTCGACTTGCATATCCGCGGATCCCAGCAGATAGCCGGACAATTCCGCGAACAACGGATTGTGGCCGACCAGCATCAGCGACGGCTCATCTCGATGTCCGCGTATCTCTTCCCACACCTGCTCCACACTCGAGCCAGGCAACAGCACTTTGCTGAGCAAGATCTGGTTCTTGTATCCGAGAACTTCTACCGCCACGTCGGCGGTTTGCACCGCGCGCTTCAGCGGGCTGGTGAGAATCAGGCTGGGCTGCACATGTGCTTCCGCTGCCGCTTTCATCACCTGGCGCAACTTGCGACGTCCCTCTTGCGTCAACGCGCGCTCGGCGTCACTCAGCCCTGGCCGGTCCTTTTCAGCAACTCCGTGCCGCAGCAGATAGAGTTCCATGGGGGAGGTTTCGCCTTTCATTCTGTCATACTGGTCTAGCGCATCGAGCGCGGCGCCCAGGGCCCCCGCCCGTTGTGCGCGTTGAGAAGAAACGCCTCATGCTGCCCAGTCCGGACGCGCAGGACCGCATTCTGGTAGCGGTCGCCATCGCGGCTGCGGGGTTTATTCACGTCTCGATTGCAGCCAGCCAGATTCTTCTTGGCGCCGGCGTTTTGTTGCTGCTCATCTTCCGGCAGAAGTTGGAATTTCCCCGCGTCTGGGTACCGCTGGCCGGGCTGTTTCTTTGGACAGCGTTGGCAGACGTTCTTTCGCCCGACCCTTGGGGCGGCCGTGCGCAAATCAAGAAATTCTTCGTGTTTTTGTTCATTCCATTGATGTACGGGGTCTTTGCGCGCCAGTTCGAGAAGGTGTTCTACGCGATGGCGGCGTGGGCCGCCGCCGCAAGCGCCTCTGGAATCTTGGGCCTGGCGCAGTTCGTGCTGGATTACGAGCGCGAAAAATCCGCGCCGTCCGGCTTCTATATTGCGTATCTCCAGCGGCGGATGATGGGATTTGAGAGCCACTGGATGACCTTCGGCGGGCTGCAGCTCAGCGTGTTGTCACTGCTGCTCGCGCAATGGTTTTTTTCGAGCCGCAGAATGCCCGCTTGGGCATACCTGAGCGTGCCGGTCATCTCGGCCGCCATTCTGCTCGGCTGGACACGGAGCATATGGCTCGCGACCGTGTTTTCGGTTCTGTATCTGGTTTGGTGTTGGCGCCCGAAGATGATCTGGATTGTGCCCGCGGTCGCGCTACTCGCCTTCGTAGTTGCACCGCCAACCACTCGCGAGCGGCTGATGTCGCTGGTTCATCCGCGCGAAGGCGTGGATTCAAACCGCTTCCGCTCCGTCACTTTTTGGACAGGCGTGGAGATGATCAAAGCGCATCCCT
>Ga0210385_10001679_pt1 | contig 13605 bp, 9 predicted proteins | sample IncBWH26OmetaG_FD_160107 | JGI IMG/M metagenome (GOLD analysis project Ga0210385, IMG submission 160107) | Forest soil microbial communities from Barre Woods Harvard Forest LTER site, Petersham, Massachusetts, United States - Inc-BW-H-26-O ... | reverse complement strand
CGTCTCTCCCGGCGCATGCGCCCCGTCGCCCGTCGCCCCGATCCCCGCCAGCCCCGGAACAATCCCCGCCACAAACGAAATGTCCCCCGCGCCCCGTTTCATCGGATCCAGCTCCGGCATCGGCGCAAATCCCAGGCTCGCGTTCGCCCCGTTCAGCATCTTCAGCAGCGCCCGGCTCTCCGCCGTCGGCGCCATCGCCGGATACCCTTCCTCAAACGTGAGCGTCGCGCCCGTCTTGGCCAGATGCGCGGCGGCAATCCCCTCCATCTTCTTCTCCACCCGCTCCGTCTGCTCGTTCGAAATCGTGCGAATGTCCCCGCTCGCGTACGCAGCCGGGGCAATCACATTGTCCTTCCCCGTCGCGGTTCCGTTATTCCCCGCGTCATCCACACTCACCGACGACCCGCCCACCACCATCCCCACGTTGTAGGTCAGATACGGCTCCGGCAGCTGCGTCCTGAACGCATCCAGAATCCGCGCCAATTCGTAAATCGCCCCGTACCCCTTGCTCTCCGAGAAAATCCCCGCCGAGTGTCCCGTCTCTCCCGTCGTCTTCAGGTGCCAGGTGATCGAGCTCCGCCGGCTCACGCTCCCATAGAACACCCCGTCGATCCGCGGCGTCCCCTCAAACTCCAGCGCCACATCGCTGTGATGCGCCGCCGCAATCATGTCCCGCCGCGAAATGCTTGCCGGAATCCCGTGCGCCTCTTCATCGCCGCTCAGCACCACCGTGATCTCCGCATCCTTCAGCACGCCCGCCGCCTGCATGGCCTTCAGCGCATACAGCATGTCCATCAGGCCGCCCTTCATGTCGCTCGTGCCTGGTCCGGTCGCAATGTGCCCATCGACGGTGTACTTCTGGAACGGGCTCGTCTTCTCGAACACCGTGTCCATGTGCCCGATCAGCAGCATCCGCTTCCCACATTTCCCCGCTCCTGCAGGACACGCGTGTTCCGCCACCAGATCGCCCGCCCTCTGCACCTCGTCCATCGGATTCCACTGCACGTCGAAGCCCAGGCCCTGCAGCTGGGCCGTCATGATCCTGCCCACCGCCCGCACACCTTCCAGGTTGTGCGTCCCGCTGTTGATGTCCACCAGCTTTTCCAGCAGCGCATTCGACTCCGCCTCATGGGCGTCGATATACGTCACCATCGCCTTCTCTTCCGGAGAAAGCGGCCGCACATTCTGCGCAGAGACAAGGCTCACTCCGATCGCTGCAGCAGCAGCCCAACAAAGAACATCGACGCGCCAAAGAGGATGCATTCGCATGCCCGAGAGCATACAGTACACGGCCCGCAGGCCGGAGGTCCGGGTCGGATGCCCTGTTCCCTGTTCGCTGTACGCTGTGCGCTGTCCCCTATCCCCTGTTCCCTGTCGTGTACCCTGTATTCGCCATGCCCTGGTATGACTACGTCGCTTCCTTCTTCGCCGGAATGTTCCTCTCCAACGCCGTCCCCCACTTCATGCATGGCGTCTCCGGCGATCCCTTCCCTACGCCCTTCGCCAAACCTCCCGGCAAAGGACTCTCCTCGCCCACCGTCAATGTCCTCTGGGCGCTGCTCAATCTCGCCATCGGTTATGTACTGATCCGCCTCGGGCAGGTCTCGGACCACAACATTCCCGCTCTCGTCGTCTTTTTCATCGGCGTTGCAGCGATCAGCATCATGTCGAGCATCGGCTTCCGCGATAAACATCCCCGCTGACGCGCTATGGTTCGCGCAGCGCTCGATTCGGATCCAGCCGCGCCGCGCGCCACGCCGGAATGCTGCTCGCCGCCACACTCACCAGGAGCAACACACCCGCCATCACGGCGAAGGTCGCCGGATCGGAAGACCGGATCCCATACAACATCCCCGACAGCAGCCGTGTGACCGCAGCCGCAATCGCCAACCCCCCGATCATCCCCATCAGCGTCAGAGTCAGACCGCGCCGGACAATCTGCCGCAGGATGTCCGCCCGTTGCGCGCCCAGCGCCATCCGTACTCCGATTTCCAGCGAGCGCTGCACCACCATATATGACAGCAGTCCGTAGAGCCCGATCGCAGCAAGTATCAGGGCGATCCCTGCAAAGCAGCTCAGCAGCAGTGTCTGGAAGCGAGGCTGCGCCGCCGATTTCGAAAGATAATCCTCCAGCGTCGAGACCTGGTACACCGGCACGCCCTTATCCATATCGTGGACCGCCACGCGGATCCCGTCCTCGAGCATCAGCGGATCGCCGTTGGCGCGAATCACCAGATACGGATTCGTCACCACCGCCTGGGCATAGGGCAGGAAATACCCTGGCTGCGCGTCCGCGGTCAATCCCTTCAGTTTGGTGCTTCCCACCACGCCCACAACTTCCCGCACCGACTGGTCGAAAACATCGTCGCCCAAACGCACCTGGATGTGATGGCCCAGCGGATTCTCTCCAGGAAAGTACTTTTTCGCAAACGCCTGGTTGATGATGATCGTCGGCGCCCCTTTTAATCCGTCCTGTTCCCCGAAAACCCGCCCCGCCATCAGCGGGATGCGCATCGTTTCAAAATAGCCTGGCATCGCCAGTCCCAATGCTTCGCTCGGCTCGTCTCCCTTCGCAACGGGCCGCCCCTGAATATTGAACGAAATCGTCGCATGGGTACCGCTCATCGGCAGCGGCCAACCGGCCGACACCGACTTTACTCCGGGCATCGCGGCCACGCGCGCCACCAGTTGCTCATAGAACTGGACGTGCTGATCGTGCTTGTATCTGCCGAACGGAACCCCGACCCGCGCGCTCAAGACCTGCTTCGCATCGAAACCCGGATCGACGTTCAGGATGCGCACGAAGCTTCGCATCAGCAGTCCCGAACTCACCAGCAGCACCAGCCCAATCGCCGTCTGCGCCACCACCAGCCCGTTGTGCACGCGATTCTGCCCGCGCCCACCTGCCACGCTGCGTGAACCCTCGCGCATGGCCAGCGCCGGCGCCGACTGCGACATCTTCCACGCCGGCACCACTCCGAACAAAATCCCTGTCCCCAGCGATACCACCAGGGCAAACACCAGCACCGTTCCATCCACCGACGCATCCTGCATTCTTGGGATATCCAGCGGCATTCGCTTCACCATGGCGTGCATCAGACCGTAGCCCAGCGCCACGCCTGCAGCGCCGCCGCACAACGACAACGTCACCGCCTCCACCAGCAGCTGCCGGATGATGGCCGCCCGGCTCGCGCCGATGGCCGCCCTCAACGCGAATTCCCCGCTGCGCCGCGCCGCCCGCACCAGCAACAGTCCCGCCACGTTGGCACACACCATCAGCAGCACCAGCGTCACCGCGCCAAACAAAACACGCAGCGCAGGCCTGGTATCGCCGGTCATGTGCTCGAGTTCCGGCTCCACCAGCGCCGAGCTGTCCACCATGTTCGTGTCCGGATACTGCCGCGCCAGCTGGGCCGCGATCACACTCAGATCCGCCTTCGCCGCTTCAACCGTCACCCCGGGCTTCAGCCGCCCAATCGCCGACAAAACATCGAAGCCGCGCTGCCCCGTCTTTTTCCCCGCCGCATCGTCGGCAATCGAGATCCACATTGCCGGCGCCGGATTCTCCAGCGGAAACTGAAACCCCTGCGGCATCACTCCGGCCACCGTGTAATCGTGGTCGTCCATCCGAATGGTCTTGCCTGCAATGTCTTTCGCTGACTGAAACAACGACTGCCAGAGGGAATAGCTCAACATCACTGTGCGATTGCCCGCAACTTCATCTTCCGGACGAAGATCCCGGCCCAAAATCGGAGCGACGCCCAGCACCTCAAAGAAATTCGACGAAACCGTCTCCGCGTCCAGGCGCTGCGAGTCGCCCTTCAGTTGCAGCGTCACTCCGCCCCCGGCATAGCTGGCGATGCCGCTCAGGGTGTGGTTCTTCGCCCGCCAGTCGAAATAGTCCGGATAGCTCAGCGACTCCGGCGCCGCTCCCGGCAGCGAATGATCCTGCTGGCTCAGCCACAGCAGCCGGTCCGGCTGCGGAAACGGCAAAGGCCGCAGCAGCGCTGCATTCACCAGGCTAAAGATTGCCGTGGTTGCGCCGATGCCCAGCGCCAGCGTCAGGATCGCTGCCACCGTAAACCCCGGCGCCCGCGCCAGCTGTCGCAGGGCAAAACGAAAATCCTGGTACCAGCGTTCCAGGCGCACCCACCCCCATGCCTCGTGGGTCTGTTCCCGGATCAGCGTTTCATTGCCAAAGGCGCGCCGAGCCGCATAGTGCGCCTCCTCCGGCGACAAGCCGTTCTCCCGCTGCGCTTCTTCTTCGAGATCAAGATCGGACCGCAGCTCGCGCTCCAGATCCGCGTCCCTCTTCCCCATCGGCCACCATCCCATCTCCACCCTCCTCGTCGCGGCCGCATCGGCCTGCCCAGCGTCCCAGTCTTATTCGCTTCGTAACGCGCGCATGGGATCGACCGAAGCAGCGCGTCGCGCGGGAATATAGCTCGCGATCATCGTCACCGCGATCATGACCACGCATGCGGCCAGAAATGTGACCGGATCGCCCGGCTTCAATCCAAAAAGCTGGCTCGCGATCAGTCGCGAGGCGAAGAACGCCGCAGGAACTCCCGCCACCATGCCCAAACTGACCAGCAGCAAAGTCTCGCGCAACACCATCGCCGCGATCCGTCCCCTCTGCGCTCCAAGGGCCATGCGTATCCCAATCTCCCCTGTCCTCCGATTCACCGTGTAGGCCATCAGTCCATACAGACCGACGCAGGTCAGCAGCAGCGCCAGGAAGCCGAACGTGCTCGAAAGTGAACCCACCAGGCGCTCTTCCACCAGAGAATCGTCCAGCTGATCGCTGAGCGACTTCACGGCGTAGACCGGCAAACGCTCATCGATGCTCTTCACCGCGCCCAGCGCCGCGGTCTCAACATGCGCGGGATCCATCGCAGTCCGGACCTCAAATGTCGCCCCGCCTTCCGGCGCCTGCCACATCGGCACGTAGAGCATCAGCGTCGGCGATTCGCGCAGATCGTGAACCTTCACATCGCGAACCTCGCCCACAATCTGCATCCAGCTCGTGTCGCCGCGATAAGCAGGAATGCTGACGAAGCGCCCGACCGGGTCGGTATCGCCGAAGAAATGGTGCGCCATGCTTTGATTCACGATCGCGACCTCCGGCGCTCCGCTGCGATCGCCCTCCGCAAATTCGCGTCCGCGCATCACCGGCGTCTCCATCGTTGCGAAGTACTCCGGTCCCACCGGCTCAATGTCGACCGGCGCCAGATCGTCTCCCTGATGAGCGTAGGGCCCCTGCACCTTGACGCTGCTGTCGCTGACATTCGTGCTCAAGGGCTCATGCACTGAAAGCGACGCGGAGCGAACGCCGGGCATCGCACGCAGACGGTCGAGCAATCGCTCGTAAATGGGAACCACGTCCTTATAGCCCGCCACCGTTGGGTCGACGTGGAACAGCAGAACATTCTCCCGGTTGAATCCCGGATAGTAGTCCCTCAGATTCGTGAGGCTGCGGGCCAGTAATCCGGCGCCCACCAAAAGCACCAGCGATATCGCCACCTGCAGCACCACCAGCGCTTTCCCCAGCCCGTGGCGTTCCCGCGCGCTCGTCGCGCTGCGCGTGTTCTGCGCCAGCCCGTGCGACGGGTCCACATCCGTCGACCGCCACGCGGGAATCGTGCCGAAGATCAGCGCCGTCACGAGCGAAACCGCCAGCGCAAAGGCCAGCAGCCGCAGATCGGGCTGCACGCGCAGCGAAACCGGGCTGCGTCCCTGCGCCATCAGAGCGAGCAGCGAGCTGCTGCCCCAGTACGCCAGCGCGACGCCCAGCGCTCCGCCCATCACCCCCAACAGGATGCTTTCCGTGATGAGCTGGCGCATCAGACGAAACTTCCCCGCCCCGATCGCCAGTCGCACCGCGATCTCCCACTCCCTCGCGTTGGCACGCGCCAGCAGCAAATTCGCAACGTTGGCACAGGTGATCAGCAGCAGCAGACCCACCACAGCCATCACCACCCACAGAGGCTTGGAAAATTGCTGGCGCAGGCTCGCCAAACCCTGGCTCGCCGGATCCAGTTGCAGCCGATAGTCAAGCACCGCCTGACGCAACGCCGGGGAATCCACCGGCTGCCCCGCAAGGCTCGCGACCGCTTCCTGTTTCAGCTCGGTGAAGACGGGCTGCAGGCTGGCCGTTGCTTTTTCCCGCGTCACCCCGGGCTGCAGTCGGCCCATCATGTACAGCCAGTTCCGCATGGGCGCGGTCAACACGTCATACTGGCTTCCCGATGCAGCAAAACCAGGGTTCACCAAAACCATCGTGGTCAGCGGAATCGACACATCGATCTTCGCGCCCGGTTGAACTCCATAAAACTCCGGTTCCGTCACGCCAACCACCGTGAACGGAGCATTGTTCAGCAGAATCTTCTTCCCCACGATCTCCGGATCGAGCGCAAACCTCGATCGCCAGTAGTCGTACCCGATCACCGCCACAGGGTTCTGCCCCGCAGCCAGGGCGTCCGACGGAAGAAGCGTCCGGCCGCGAATCGCCTTCACCCCGAGCACGGAGAAGTAGCTGCCCGAAACCAGCTGTCCCTCGGCCAGACCGCTGTGCGCGTCCACCTCAAAGTCGATGTTGTGCAGCTTGCGAAACGCGAGCACGCCCGCCAGCACCTGGCTTTGCTCGCTCATCGTTTTGAATGCCGGATACGAGAACGCGTCGTTGATGGGAAACGTCGGACTGATGTTCTTGAACTGCACCAGCTCTTCCGGGTTCTCCACCGGAAGCATCTTCAGCAGCGCCGCATCGATCAGGCTGAAAACCGCCGTCACCGCTCCAATGCCCAGCGCAAGAATCAAGACCGCCGTTATTGTGAATCCCGGTGCTCTCAGCAATTGCCGCGTTGCATAGCGCAGGTCCTGCCAGAAACGCTCTGCCGGCGCCCATCCCCACGCCTCACGCGTCTGCTCTCGGATCAATGTCGGATTGCCAAATGCCCGCCGGGCAGCGGAACGAGCCTCTTCCCCCGACAAACCGCTGTCTCGCTGCTCTTCCTCTTCCAGGTCAAGATCGGAGCGCAGCTCCCGCTCCAGATCCGCGTCTCGTTTCCTGATCTGCCACCACCGCATCTCAGCTCTCCTCGGCCGCCGGCCACATCACCCGCGCCACAGCTTCGGCCATCTGCTTCCACTGCGACTCCTCCACCAGCAGCTGCTTCCTTCCCTTTTCCGTCAGCCGGTAATACTTGAACTCCCGATTGCGATCCGGCGCCGTCTCCCATTTCGAAAGCACCCACCCCCGCCGCTCCAGACGATGCAGCGCCGGGTAGAGAGACCCATGCTGCATCTGCAGAAAATCGTTCGTCGTCCGCTGAATGTGTTTCCCGATCTGATGGCCGTGCGCTGGTCCATACAGAAGCGTGCGCAGAATCAGCATGTCCAGCGTCCCCTGCAGAACCGCCGACCGCTGCTGTGTCTCTTTTGTCATAGAAGTCATTCGACCCTCAATATTCCGATGATGGTAGACATTCGACCCTCCATTGTCAACCGGCCTGCCCGGAATGATCTCCTGTCACCTTCCACTCAATGCTCCGCCGTCCCGCTAACGCCGTCCCCGCTCCCTGTACCCTGTTCTTCATGGACCTTCTCATCAACGGCCAGCAGCGCAGCTTTCCTCAGCTCGTCGCCGGCGCCACGCTCCACGATCTCCTCACCGCACTCGCCCTCAAGGCCGACCGCGTCGCTGTCGAACACAACGGCTCCATCGTCTCCCGCCCTGCCTGGGTCTCCACCCCCATCGCTGACGGCGACAAATTCGAAATCGTCCACTTCGTCGGCGGCGGCCATCGATGACTTCTCGTCTTTCCTGAATGCTGAGCGCTGTCTTTCCCGTTGCCCCCTCTCGGCCGCCCGTGTAGTCTCGAAGCTTCGAGGTCCCCCCACCAACCTCCATCCTCCAATTCAGCTGTAGGGATTCTCATGAACCAACCCATCGTTTTCGTCAGCGGCAGCAAAGGGGGTGTCGGCAAATCTCTCACCACCATGGCCGTCCTCGACTACCTCACCAACGAACATCGCTACGTCCGGCTCGTCGAAGCCGACACCACCAACCCCGATGTCTGGAAATCCTACCGCCGCAACGTCGAAGGCGAAGTGTTCAGCCTCGATGAGGTCGATGGCTGGATTAACCTCGTCAACACCTGCGACGCCAACCCCTTCAAGGCCATCGTCGTCAACACCCCGGCGCGCAACAACGACGCCGTCCTTCGTCACGGCGGCATCCTCCTCGACTCCCTCAAGGAACTCGCCCGCCCCCTCATCACTCTCTGGGTCATCAATCGCCAGCGCGACTCCCTCGAGCTCCTCAAGAACTACCTCGAAGCCATGACCACCGGCGTCGTCCACGTCGTCCGCAACGGCTACTTCGGCGACCAGAGTAAGTTCGAGCTCTACCAGTCCAGTTCCATGCCGGAAACCATCGCGCAGCAGGGTGGCAAAAGCCTCTTTCTTCCCGACCTCGCCGATCGCGTCACCGACGAGCTCTACTCGCGCCGCATCACCCTCCAGGAAGCCGTGCAGCAGCTCAAACTCGGCGACCGCGTCGAGCTCCAGCGCTGGCGCACCCACGTCCGCGATATGATGTCCCAGGCCGGCGTCTAGCCGGGTACCCCATGCAAGCCCTCTGTCGACCGGGTGGCCCATGCAAGCCTTCTGCTGGCTTGAGTGGCCAACGCATACCATGGAATGCGTGAACCCGCTCCCCAACCGCCGAACCCTCGCAAAATCTGCCCTTCTCGGATCCGCCTCGGCTCTCTTCGCCTCACCTCTCCTCGCCCAGTCAACAACCTTCAACCCGCAGCTCATCGACCCTCACAGCTTCGGCGCCACCGGTGACGGGCACACCGACGACACCGCCCCCCTCCAGCGCGCTATCGATGCTGCCGCAGAAAAGGGCAGCGCCGTCTACTTCCCGCCCGGCGTCTATCTCACGCGTGAGCTCCACGTGCGTCCCGCCGTTGCGCTGACCGGCATTCCCGCGTGGAACTACAGCAAAGCCGACGGCGGTTCCATCCTGCGCCTCGCTTCCGCTGACGCCACCTGCCTCCTCAATCTCACCGACGCGCGCGGCGCCACCATCCACGGCCTCGCGCTCGAGGGCGCTCACCTCGGGCAAAACATTCACGGCATCGCCACCAGCCGCGCCGCCTACGGGCCGCATGAAGACGGCTTCCGCATTGACGCCTGCCAGATCGCACGCTTCACCGGCAGCGGCATCAACCTCTCCCACGCCTGGTGCTTCAGTGTTCGCCACTGCGAGATGATGGCGAACCACGGCGACGGCCTCACCCTCCGCGGCTGGGATGCTTTCATCCTCGACAACTGGTTCTCCGGCAACGGCCGCGCCGGCTTCGCCGCCCGCGACGAAAACGCCTCCGTCACCTTCACCGCCAACCGCGTCGAATGGAATCACGAGGAGAACATGCTCGTCACCGGCGGCGACGGCTATCAGATCACCGGCAACTTCTTCGACCGCGCCGGCACCATCGGCATCGCGCTCCGCAAAAATCCGCAAAGCGAGTCCTGGAACAAAGGCCCCTGCACGCAGTTCAGCATCACCGGCAACTTCATCAAGCGCAGTGGAAAATTCGCTAAACCCGACACGCCCGACTCCGCCCAAATCCTTCTCGACGGGTCTACCGGTGTCACCTGCACTGGCAACACTCTGCAGTCGGGCCGCGACGACGGCGATCAAGGTCTCTGGAGCCCCAGCTACGGCATCGTCGTCCAGGGATTAGAAAACTGTGTCGTCGCCAACAACGTTCTCCACGACGGCGCCCTTCGCCAGCTCATCGTCGACAACGGCGGCCACAAAGACGGCGCCATCCTCAAAGACAACCCCGGCCGCCTCCTCACAACCAAATAGTTCCGTCATCCATAACGTGCGCCACGCACACCCCGGGTGGCCCATTCAAACCCTCTTTTGGCTTGAGTGGGATCCGAGGTACTTGAGCGAGCAGAGCGAGTCGAATGGCTCTGCCTGGCCTCGGCAGATGTGAGCTACGCCCACAGCGCTGGCTCTTCCGAACGCTGATCGCCGAACACTGAACGCTTTTTCGGTACCCTGTTTCCATGAGCCAAAAAATCCGCTGGGGCGTCCTCTCTACTGCCAACATCGGCGTCAAAAAAGTCCTTCCCGCCATGCAGCGCGGCCAGTTCTCCACCGTCGCCGCCATCGCCTCGCGCGATCATGCCAAAGCCCGCGCTGTCGCCGCGCAGCTCGACATCCCCACTACGTACGGCTCCTACGACGAACTCCTCGCCGACCCCGCCATCGACGCCATCTACAACCCACTCCCCAACCAGCTCCACGTTCCCTGGACCATCCGCGCCGCCGAAGCCGGCAAGCACGTCCTCTGCGAAAAACCCATTGCCATGAACCGTGCCGAAGCCGAAACCCTCCTCGCCGTCCGCGATCGCACCGGCGTCCTCATCGGCGAAGCCTTCATGATCCGCTCCCACCCGCAATGGCTCCGCACCCGCCTGCTCCTCGACGAAGGACGCATCGGCGACTTCCGCTCCATCGCCGCCTTCTTCAGCTACTTCAACAACGACCCCCACAACATCCGCAACAAGCCGGAAACCGGCGGCGGCGCGCTTTACGACATCGGCTGCTACTGCATCCACTCCGCGCGGTTCGCCTTCGGAGAAGAGCCCATCCGGGTCTGCGGCCTCATCGATCGCGACCCGCAGCTCCACACCGACCGCCTCACCTCCGCGCTGCTCGACTTCCCCGCCGGCCACGCCATCTTCACTTCGAGCACGCAACTCGTCCCGTATCAGCGCGTCCAGTTCTTCGGCACCAAAGGCCGTATCGAAATTGAAATCCCTTTCAACGCCCCGCCCGATCGCCCCACCCGCATCTTCATCGACGACGGCCGCGATATTCATGGCTCCGGTATCGCCACAGAAACCTTCCCCATCGTCGATCAGTACACGCTCCAGGGCGACGCCTTCTCCCGCGCCATCCTCGAGCGCACGCCCCTCCCCGTCTCCCTCGAGGACGGCATCGCCAACATGGCCGTCATCGACGCCATCTTCGCCTCCGCAAAATCCGGAAACTGGGAAAAGGTGGCTCACTGACCATGGACCACCAACCATCCCTCGCGCACCTGCACTACCAGCTCATCCGCGGCCTGATCCAAACCGCCGCCTGCCCCACAACCACCGAGTTGGCCAACCACCTCGGCACGACTCCTTCCGAAATCGAGGACCTGCTGCGCTCTCTCGCCGACATCCACGGCATCGTCCTTCATCCCCACCGCAACGCGCCCTGGATCGTCCACCCCTTCTCCCTCACGCCCACTATCAACTGGATTGAAGCGCGCGGCCGCAGCTGGTGGGCGCCCTGCCTCTGGTGCGCCTTCGGAGTCGCCAACCTCGTCGGCGGCGACGTCCATCTCCACTCCCGCTACGGAGCCGAAAGCGATCCCATCATCATCCCCGTTCGCGACGGAGAGCCGGCCGGCTTTGAATCCGTCGTCGTCCACTTCGCCATTCGCCCCGCCCGCGCCTGGGACAATGTCCACCAGCACTGCTCCATGGTGCTTCCCTTCCGCTCCGCCGACGATATTTCAAAATGGTGCATCCGCCACAGTCTTCCCCGCGGCGAAACCGTCCCCCTCCGCCAGGTCGCGGACCTCGCCCGTGTCTGGTACGGTACGCATGCCAGCCCCGACTGGCACAAGTGGACCGTCCCCGAAGCCCAGGCCCTCTTTCACCAGGCTGGCCTCACGTCCGCCTTCTGGAATCTCGAAAACAAAGACGGCCGGTTCTGACCTGGCCATCTCGTCAACTCCGCAGCGCACCCGCGCTCAGGGAATCGTGCTCAGTACCCTCCCCACCTGCCCGTTCCACTTCCCGGCCTTTGCGTCAAACGACTCCGAACCACCCACCCCACGCTAGAATTCATTCCGAAATAGAATCGAGAATCCAGCGATGACATCCAGCGATCTTCCCACCCGGCGCGATTTCCTCGCCGCTGCCGGAGCCGCCGCCGCCGGCACGCTTCTCCCCTCCGCACTCTCCGCCTCAGCGTTATCTTCACCAGCAGCATCGCCGCTCGGCGCATGGATCGACGACGATCATGGTCTGCCCGCGTACCACTACACCGGCCCCCTGCGCTTCCCCACCAGCCCCCTGTACGACAAAGCGCCCATGCTCCCCGACGATCCCTTTTTTCTCCTCGGCAACTACCGCCTCACCCTCTTCGCGCACGCCAGCGGCGCTCTCCAGTTGCTCACCGGCGAGCGCGCCTGGGGCCGCATGAATCAGGGGGACGCCCGCTTCAGCGGCGCCTGTCAGGCCACCATCGAAATCGACGGTGCAAAACATGCCCTCATCGGCATCGACGAGCCCGCAGCCATCGCGGCTGCCAAACGCTTTGGCGTCGGCTTCGCCCGTTACGACTACTCCCTCAACCCATCCCTCTCCATCACGCGCCGCATTTCCGTCCAGCCCTCCGCCAAACCAGGCGCAGGCACATCCGCGTTTCTCGTCGAAGTCTTCCTCCGCAATACCGGCGCGCAGCCCCTCAAGCTCCGCTACCTCGAAGCCATTGCGCCCCGCTACCAGCCGATCTTCGCCGAGTGGGACCAGGACCAGCACGCAGTCCTCTACACACCCGAACCACCCGCCGGCGATGGCAAGGCTCTCACCGTTCGCTTCACCGCCCAGCCTGGACACCGCATGACCTTCCCTCCCTCCGGCCAGATGTCGCGCCTCGAACAATTCCCGCCCGCTCTGTTTGTATCTTCCGCTGATACAAATACGCTGCCCATCAGCTCGGGTGGAACCATCGGCAGCTGGCTCGGGGCTCTCTGGGGTGGCTCACTCCAGCCCGAAGAATCCCGCCGTCTCGCCTTCGTCATCGGTTATTCCCGCGATTCCGGCTCCGCCATCCACGCCCTCGCGGCCCAACTCGCCCCGCCCTCCGGTCCTGACCCGAACCTCATCGGCTCCGCATTCGGCGAGGCCTGGCGCAACAAAATTCCCGCCTTCACCAGCGAATCCGACCCCATCCTTCGTCGCGAGATGCGCTGGAATGCCGCCGTCCTCGAACAAATGGCCACCTGGCGCGAGTACTACGACGAAACCATCATCCCCCAGGGCACCGTCTACGACTACACCTGGGGCATGGTCGGCTCCATGCGCGATCAGGCACAGCATGCTCTGCCCCTCTGCCACACCAATCCCGCCCTTGCCCGTTCCACGCTCCGCTTCATCTTCAAGCGCATGCTCCCCGACGGCAACATCCTGCTCAACGATGGCGGCTTCGGCTGGTCGCCCTCCGGCGCGCAGCAAACCAGCGATCAGCAGCTCTATTTATTCCTGCTCCTCGCTGAATATCTCCGCGTCACCCGCGACCTCTCCATCCTCACCGACACCATCGGCTACTATCCGCTGGAGAATTCCGGCCACGATACCGGCCTCGCTCACGTCCGTCAGGCCTTCCTCTTCCTCCGCGACCGCGTCGGCATCGGCCCCCACGGCATCATCCTCCGCTGGAACTCCGACTGGAACGACATGTTCGGCTGGTGGCCCTCTGCCCATCCTTACAACACCACCTTCACCGTCTCCGAACGCCAC
>Ga0210385_10001675_pt1 | contig 13621 bp, 12 predicted proteins | sample IncBWH26OmetaG_FD_160107 | JGI IMG/M metagenome (GOLD analysis project Ga0210385, IMG submission 160107) | Forest soil microbial communities from Barre Woods Harvard Forest LTER site, Petersham, Massachusetts, United States - Inc-BW-H-26-O ... | reverse complement strand
CGCGCCCCCAGGGCGCTCCGCAGCCTCCAGCACCAGCACCCGCCACCCCGCGCGCGCCATCGTGATCGCCGCCGTCAGACCGTTCGGCCCGGACCCCACGACCAGCGCGTCATAGCTCATGGGCGCCAAGCATAGGCGCGCCGGTATCCAGCATCCTGGACAAGATGCCCGCTCTTGGCGCATAATTGCCGATCGCATGCGCCACGAGAGCTCGCTCACCTCGTTGTCATGGATTCCCTCCGAGGCAATCGAGGGATCACAACGACTGCCGTTCGATGCGGGCATGGCCCACTACGACAAGCCACCGCCCGAAGTGATCGACGACCTAGCGGCGCTGCGCGATGCCGACCGTTTCCGCTTCGCCAACGCGCTCAGCGGCTGGATAGAGGTAAACGACAAGGGCCGCATCACCGACTACGGGCAGGCAGGCGGAGGGATGATGGGCTCCACCACCGTAAAGCTCGGCCCCGTCGCCCGCACGTTCGAAGCGATCGCCCTCCCCGACATCGTGCCCAAGCCAGTCAAAGGCGACGGCTGCGTGCGCTTCGTCCAGACCGTCGGCGGGCGCACCGGCGTGCCCGCGCCGCGCCGAGTCCGCCGCCGACCGTTCGTGCAGTGGCAGGCGCCCCTGGTGTGGACCACCCTGTCGCTCACCATCCACGCCGACGGCAAAGCGCAGGCCGCCATGACCGGCCACAGCCGCTTCCCCCGCCACTGGGTCTACGACCACCAGGGAAAGCTCTCCCACAAGTCGGGCCTCGCCGACTTTAAGGACTGGTACCGCAAGTCCTTCGGCCGGCACACGCCATGGGGCGACACCGACTCCAAAGCGCTCGTCACCGCTGTGGAGACCGCGCTCGAGCGACAGCTCTCCACACAGATCATGCAAGGTCAAGCCAAGCCCAGCATCCGCAAGGTCAAGGCCGGCGAGGCACTCGTCAAGCAAGGCGAAAGCGGCTCCGAGGCGTTCCTGTTGCTCGACGGCGTGCTGCGCGTCGAGGAGGACGGCGTGCGGCTGGCCGAGTACGGTCCCGGCGCGCTGCTCGGCGAGCGCGCCCACCTGGAGGACGGCAGGCGGACCTCCACGCTCGTCGCCATCACGCCGTGTCGCGTGGCCGCTGTCGAGGCCGCCACGCTCGACCGCGGAGCTCTGCACCAGCTCTCCAAAGATCACAAGCGAACGCGTCCCGACCGGAGCTGAACCGCTTGCAGATCCGCTTCTGCGGCGTGCGAGGATCCACCCCCGCGCCAGGCATCGACTTCGTGCGCTACGGAGGGCACACATCGTGTCTGGCCGTGTCACACGACGGCACGCAGTTGCCCACCCTGCTGCTCGATGCCGGCGCCGGGCTGCAGTGCGCGAGCCCTTTGATGGGCGGCGCGCCATTCCTCGGCACGATCCTGCTCACGCACCTGCACTGGGATCACATCCTCGGGCTGCCGTTCTTTCACGCAGCCGATCACTCAGACGCACGCGTCAGCGTCGTGCTGCCCGAGCAGCCGAGCGGCAAGTGCGCCGCTGCGGTGCTCGCCCAGGTGATGTCCCCACCATACTTCCCCATCGAGCCCACCCAACTGCGGGGATCGTGGACGTTCGACACGATCGTCCCCGGCGAGCAGCAGATCGAGGGCTTCCGAGTGCTCACACGCGAGATCCCCCACAAGGGCGGGCGCACGTTCGGCTACCGCATCAGCGACGGGCACTCGACCGTCACCTACATGCCCGACCACTGCCCCACCGCGTTCGGCCCCGGCGAGCACGGCTTCGGGGAGTACCACCCCGCCGCAGTCGAGCTCGCGCAGAATGCCGACCTGCTCGTGCACGACGCGCAGCTGTTCCCCGAGGAGCTCCACGAGGTCGACTTCGGGCACGCCGTCGCCGACTACTGCGTCGGACTCGCCAAGCACGCCGGCGCACGCTCGGTCGTGCTGTTCCACCACCGCCCCGACCGCACCGACGACGCACTTGACGGGCTCGCCCGCCGGCTCGGGGGCGGGTCTCCTGCTGTGAGCGTCGCCACTGAGGGGACTTTGCTCGAGCTTTGAGCATGGCGGCGCGCGAAGGACGTGGACCCGCGGTCATAGATCAACCAGGAAGCCCACGAGTTCGACTGGTCGGGCGATTACGCTGGCGCGATGCTCACAGCCTTCGACGGCACATGGGACTGGACGGCAGTCGGCACGCTCGCTCTGGCACAGACGCAGCGCGAGATCGAGCTTTCACGAGGGGAGGTCGAAGAAGCACACAGGCCGGTGCTCATGCCGCTGGCGGACTCACGGCCGTTGGGCGTCGTCGAGACGAGTTTGCCCACCAGTCCGGCCGCGCGGCCCATGTTTCTTGGCGCCAATCATCAAGATTCACGGATTGGCGGGCCGTTGGGACGTTCTCGGGCGATCGGACCGGCGAGCTAGATCGAAGGCACGGCCGGATATCGTCTGTCGGGTGGACCAGGCGTTCATCAGGAACCTGGCCGACGCTCCGGCCTTCAGCCACTCAAAACGGGCGACGATCCTCGACTTCGAGGACGAGAGCACACGGTGGCCCGATACGGGCGTCAACGTCCAGATCATGGAGCCGGGCGTGCCGAACTGTCGCTACCACTCCGAGCCGGTGCAGGAGGATTTCCTGGTCTTGTACGGCGAGTGCATCGCGATCGTCGACGGCGAGGAGCGCCAGCTCCGGCAGTGGGATTTCTTCCACTGCCCCGCTGGCGTCGAGCACGTTTTCGTCGGTGCCGGTGATGGTCCGTGCGCCGTGCTGATGATCGGCTCCCGGCGCAAGGACGAGGCGCACTATCCGGTCAGCGAGGTCGCAGCGAAGTACGACGCCTCAGCAGCACGAACGACCGACGAGCCAGACGAGGCTTACGCTGACTGGCGGGACGAGCCGTGGCAATCGGTCGCCAACCCGTGGCCGCTGGACAATTAGGTGCGACATGCTCATCACTACCGTTGACAACCACACCGACCCACAGCTCGGTGGGACGTTGTTGCGTGCGCGCAGCGAGGTCGCGGGATTGCGGGTCGCTCCTGCGGCTGTGTAGCCACCACGCTCGCCAAGCCGGAGCGGGGTCCAGTCACACCTCCAGACGCACGCCATCCTTGCTCGCAATAAGACGTCGCCCTGAGAGGCCACCCGGGTCGTGCTCACCCGGCAGGTGGCGTGGCTTGCCGCGCGCCTTTGCCCGCAGCTCACCAACCTCGAGCTCGCGCTCGCAGTGGGGACAGCGCACCTCGACGCTCACCTCATGACCGCAGTCCGCGTGCTCGACCCGCACCGGCCCGCTTCCCTGCGGCCACTGCCAGCGATCGCCCCATTGCATCAACGCGAGCAGCGCCGGCACCAGCTCGGCGCCCTTCTCCGTCAGTCGATACTCGTGGCGATCGGGGCGCTGCTGGTAGAGGTGGCGCTCGAGGATCCCCTCGCTAACGAGCCCGTCCAGGCGGTCCGACAAGACGTTCGCCGAGATCCCAAGGTCCTGCTGGATCTCGCCAAAGCGCTGCACACCGTATGCGACGTCCCTCAGGATCAGCGGCGTCCACCACTCACCAACGACGTCCAGGGTTCTCGCGATCGAGCATGGATGGTGGGCTAGAGCAGTGCGCTTCATCTGCCCGAGTCTATCGCTTGCATAAGGAGAGTGACTCGTGTATGGTCGCCGCGGGAAAGTCACTCCTATAAAGAGAGTGACTACACCAACACACGCAACTCGACCGCGAGGAGGCCTTACACATGCCCATGCTCGACGCCTACATCCCCACCGGCGCGCTCACACCTGCAGCCGAGGAGCGGCTGCTCGCCGACCTGACCGACATGCTGATCAAGAACGAGGGCGCCGATCCGACCAACCCCCAGGTGCGATCGATCGCCTGGCTGTTTGTGCACCGCCCCGAGACCGTCTATGTCGCCGGTGCACACGCCGAGGAGCCGCATTACCGCTTCATCGCGTCCGTGCCCGAGGGCCAGTACGACCCCGAGCGCCGTCAGGCGATGGTGCACGACATCACCGAGGCCGTGCTCGACGCCGAGCAGGGGGCGCACCCGCGTGACCCGGGGCGCGTGTGGGTCTTCACGCCGGAGGTCCCCGACGGCAGCTGGGGCGGCTTCGGGCGGATCGCCACGCTTGCCGATATCGCCACGCTAGCCACGGGCGACCCCGAGCGCGGTCGTCGCTACGCCGAGGAGCGACTCGGCGCGCGACACGCTGCGCCAGCGCTCACCTGAGCTGAGACCCTCCAGGGCCGTGCTCGCCGCGCTGCCCTGGAGGAAGTGCATTTAGGGGCTGTTCTCAGGCATCGGCACCGCTGACAGATCGACCTGCGTCAAGCTGGCATGCGTCATGACCAACTTGGGCGAGATCCGCAGGGTGCTGCGCCACCGCGACTTCCGCATGCTCTGGCTCGCGCAGTCCACGAGCGTGATCGGCGACAACATCGTGCTCGTCGCGCTCGCCCTGTTCATCATCAAACGCACCGACAGTCCCACCGACCTCGGCTTCGTGCTCGCCGCGCAGGCGCTGCCGCTGGTCGCGTTTCTATTGATCGGCGGCGTCTGGGCCGATCGGCTGCCGCGCCACCGCGTGATGATCGCCACCGACCTCGTGCGCTTCGCGCTGCACGCGCTCCTGGCGACCCTGATCTTCGTCGGCCAGGTGGCGATATGGCAACTGATCGTGATCGAGATGCTGTTTCGCACAGCCGAGGCGTTCTTCCGGCCGGCCGCCAACGGCCTCTTGCCGCAGACCGTCCCAGAGGCGGACATCCAACCTGCGACTGCCATCACCGGCATCTCCAACAACTTCGCCGAATTCGCCGGGCCCGCGCTCGCCACAGCGCTCGTGCTCGGCGCCGGCGCCGGCTGGGCTTTCGCCCTCGATGCCGCCACGTTCATCGTCAGCGCCGCCTTCCTCTCGCAGGTACGTCCGCGTACGCGCGGCGGTGAAACCACGGGCTCAGATTCAGAGCACGTCGGCGATGCCGAGCGCGTCGGCGTTGGGACCTCGATCCGCGAAGGCGCAAAGGAGGTGCGCTCGCGCACCTGGGTGTGGGCAACGCTCGCTTCGTTCTGCATCGCACTGTTCTGTGGCCTGGCTTCGTGGTTCGTGCTCGGCCCCGTCGTCGCCCGAGAGCAATACGGCCACATAGCCGTATACGGCTATGTGGAGATAGCCATCGGCTTCGGCACGATCATCGGCTCGCTCATCGCCGTCACGTGGCGCCCGCGCTATCCCATGCGCCTCGGCATGATCGCCACGTCGCTTTGGCCGCTCGCTTCGATTCTGTACGCGGAGGGCATCACCCTCACGCTGGTGATCCCCGCATGGATACTCGGGGGCGCGGGCTTCGCCCTGTTCGACGTTTGGTGGGTGACCGCGCTCGCCGAGCGCATACCGCCGCACGCGCTCTCCCGCGTGAGCTCCTATGACTGGATGGCGTCCCTGGGATTGCTCCCGCTCGGCTACGCCGTGATGGGGCCGCTGGCCACGCACTTCGGCGCAGTCGACGTGCTGCTCGCCGGCTCATCCCTCGCGTTCGTCGCCTTCGTGCTCGGGCTCGTGCCGCGGCAGACGCGCATGCTCGAACGTCTACGCACCAGCCCACGCACCGACCAGCCCGCCGGCGAGCTCGAACACGTCCACCGAGGACGCTGACCTGCACACCATGCCACCGACGGGCTTCAGCGCTCTCCGCGACACGGCAACCCGTAGTCTGCGAGCAGCATGGATTTCCTGATCGCCAAGGACGACCTGCACAGCTGCCGCTTCGCGGACACTGCCGCCCTTGACCCCGGCCCCGGCCAGGCGGTGCTGCGCGTCGACGCGTTCGGCCTGACGTCCAACAACATCACCTACGCGATGTTCGGCGAGGCCATGTCCTACTGGGACTTCTTCCCCGCCGAGGAGGGCTCGGGACGGATGCCCGTGTGGGGATTCGCCGAGGTCACCGCCAGCACCGTGCCGGAGCTCGGGACTGGCACACGCGTGTTCGGCTACCTGCCGCCGTCGAGCGAGCTGCTCGTTGAGCCCGCGCACATCAACGCGAGCGGGTTCACAGACTCCTCGGCACACCGTGCCGCGCTGCCAGGCGCGTACAACCGCTACTCACACACGGACGCCGACGCGTTCTACGACGCCGAGCACGAGGACGAGCAGATGCTGCTGCGGCCCCTGTTCCTCACCTCATATCTGATCGATGACTTCCTCCACGACGCCGGCTTCTTCGGTGCGGAGACGATCGTCCTGTCGAGCGCGTCCAGCAAGACGGCCAGCGCGCTCGCCTACCTGCTGTCGCTGCGCAAGGACGTGCTCGTCGTCGGGCTGACCTCCACCAGGAGCGCCGAGCTCACACGCACGCTGGGCGTGTACGACCACGTGCTCGCCTACGATCAGCTCGAGTCCCTGCCCACGGGTCGCGCGGTGTATGTGGACATGGCCGGCAATGCCGAGCTGCGCGGCGCCGTGCACGGCCACTACCGCGAGGATCTCGCTCACTCGGCCGTCGTCGGCGCGACCCACCACGACCGTATGGGCGCCGTCCCCGACGAGCTGCCGGGCCCGCGCCCGACATTCTTCTTCGCGCCCGCGCGCATCGTCAAGCGCGCCGGCGAGTGGGGCGCGGACGGCCTGCAGCAGCGCATGGCCGACGCCTGGCATCCCTACGTCGCGTGGGCCGACGGCTGGCTGCAGGTGATCCACGGCCACGGACCCGATGCGTTGCAGAGCGCGTACCTCGATCTGCTCGACGGGCGGATCGACCCCGCCACCGCGCACGTGCTCTCGCTTTAATCGGTCCGCCCACCTCGACCACGCTAAGCAAGCAAGGAGCCACATATGCCCGACATCGAGTTTCAGACCAGCGCCGGCAGCGCCCCCGGCTATCTCGCCGTACCGGCCTCCGAGCACGGCCCGGGCGTCATCGTCATGCAGGAGTGGTGGGGCCTGGACGAGCACATCCGCTCGATCTGCGACCGCCTGGCGGGCGACGGCTTCTACGCGCTCGCCCCCGATCTGTATCGCGGCGAGACGACCACCCAGCCGAGCGAGGCCGAACAGAAGATGATGGCCATGTCGATGGACCAGGCCGAGAAGGACATGTGCGGCGCCGCCAACTACCTCGCCTCCCAGCCCGGCTTCGCGGGCCCGGGCGTGGGCGCAGTCGGCTTCTGCCTCGGCGGCGGGCTGGCCGTGTGGGCCGCCGCCACCTGCCCCAACATCACCGCCGCCGTCAGCTACTACTACGTGATGCCACACGGCAAGCCCGACTTCAGTGGCATCGACGGACCTGTGCTCGGGCACTTCGGGACGGCCGACGAGTTCATCCCGCAAGCGGACGCAGACAAACTCGAGTCTGAGCTGCGCGACGCCGGTGTGGATGTGACCTTCCACCACTACGAGGGCGCGGGCCACGCGTTCTTCAACGACACCAACCGCCTCGGCACATACGACGCCGAGCTCGCCCAGACCTCCTGGGAGCGCACGGTGGAGTTCCTGCGCTCGGCGCTCGCCTCCTGAGCTCGCCAGAACGCCGCCCGCACAGCTTGTCGAGACTCGCCTTCACGCTGGCGACAGCAGCCGTGCTCGCCGTCGTTGCCCTGGTGTCCAGGCCGCCCGCGCGCACCACGCGGGCGGCACCCGCCGCGGATGTGCTGCCCGTGGCGCCGCCAGCTACCCAGTGGTCGACGCCTGCCGACATCAGCGGCTGCGCTGCAGACCCTGTCGCACGGGTGGTGTTCCCGAGCGACCGGCCCAACCAAGCCACCGGACCGGGCGCGATCGTCTGGAGCGCGTCCCCGTCCTGCCCCGGCGGGCCGGGCGCACGCGTGGCACCACTCAGTGCCAGCGACGTGCCCGGTGCGCCGATCGTCCCCCGTAGCGCCTCCGGTGCGCCGATAGCGCCACGCGGGCAGATCACGGCCAGCGCTGCCCCGCACGGGCAGATCGCGATCGCCGGCACATCACCCGCAAGCGCCGGGCTGTTGATCCAGGGGCCAGCCAGCGGCCCGTACGCGCCCCTGACGGCCAGCGGCGGCTTGGCGGCGCCGCTGGCGCTCGACACTGCCTACCTTGGCGACATGGCGCTCGCCAGCTCGCCGGCCGATACGCGCGCCAACGGCGCGCTGGACGTCCACGTCGAGCGCTTCTACTCCCACGACTTCAACCGCAACGTCTCCGCGCACGCACCCGGCGGCGGACCGGTGCAGGTGCTCACACTCGCCATGGACTTCCGCGGCGAAGCCCTCGCCGTATGGGCACAGCGGGGCACGATCTACGCCCGTCTCATCCCCAACAAGGGTCCCGCGCGACGGCTGCAGCACCTCGGCCCGGCTGGCTCGGACCCCAAGATCTCCGCGCTGCTCAGCGACGACAACCGCGCAATCGTCGCCTGGGCCGAGCGACGCGGGACACAGACGAGCGTCTACATCGACCGCTCCGCCCTGGGCGTTCGGTTCCGCCGGCCACAGCTGCTCGAACGCTTCCGCAACCCTGCCGGGCTCGCCTCCCCCGCCGGGTCCCCCAGCCTCGTGCGCCTTAGCTCTGAGAGCGTGCTGCTCGCGTGGGCCGGCGCCGCTGCCGGGCGCTGGGTCGTGCGCACCGCCCCTGTGGACCTCAACGGTGTGCTGAGCGTCGGCACGATCGCCGCACCCAGCTCGGACGCGCTGCTCGCCGACCTCGCGCCTGGGCCCGCCGATGAAGCACTGCTGCTGTGGACCGAGCCGCTGCCCACCCGCGCCGGCCAGCCCGACATGGCACGACAGGCGATCTTCGCCGCGCGGGGGACAGAGGTCGGCGGTGGGCGTGCGAGCTTCAGCGAACCCGAGCAGGTCGGCGCGCCGGGCCCCGTCAGCAACGCGACCGTCGCGTTCGACCCCAACAGCGACCGCGCCGTGGCCGCTTGGCAAGCAGAAGCCGGCACCATCGACTACTCGATCCGCGGCGCCGAAGCCAACCCGTGAGCCCGTCCTCGACAGCAGCGCACCGCGCAGAGCAGGGCTTTTAGGAAAAGATGGTCGCCGATGGATAGGGACTACGAGCTCCAGACCCACCAGGCAGAGGACCGTCACTGGTGGTATCGAGGCAGGCGCACAGTGCTCGAGGGCGTGATCGCTGAGCTCGGGCTGCCCTCGGGCGCACGCATCCTCGACGCCGGCTGCGGCAGCGGCCGCTTCATGGTCGATCTGGCCAAGCGCGGAGCGGTCACCGGCGTGGAGCTATCCGACACGAGCGTCGCGCTCGCCCGCGAGCGAACCATCGGCGATGTGATCGCCGGCTCGGTGCTCGAGATGCCGTTCGCCGACGACAGCTTCGACCTGGCGGTCAGTCTCGACGTGATCGAGCATCTCGAGGACGATCTCGCCGCGCTGCGTGAGTTTCGCCGCACGGTCGCCCCGGGCGGCGCCCTGCTGGTCACCGTGCCCGCCTACCAGTGGCTGTGGAGCGGCCACGACGAGATCAACCACCACCACCGTCGCTACACCCGCCGCTCGCTACAGCGCGCCGCCGAGCAGGCCGGCTGGAGGCAGGTTCGCACCACCTACTTCAACTCGCTGCTGTTGCCCGTGGCCATCCTGCTGCGGGTACTCGATCGCTTCAGCGCCAAGACCACCGAGTCGAGCCTCGATCTGTGGATTCCCCCGGAACCCATCAACTGGGTGCTCGAGCGTCCGCTGACGCTCGAGGCCGCGTTGATCGCACGCGGGGGACGAATTCCCGCCGGCCTCTCCCTGCTCGCTGTCTTCCGCTAGAGCTGGGCTACACAGGCGGTGCGTCGGCAGCCACCGGCGTGTGCACACGGAACGTCCAGGCGCGGTTGACGAAGAACGTGGTCACGGTGACCACCACCGTCGCGCACACCTGCGCGAGGAGCTTGTCCATCTTGCCGTCGTGCACGAACAGGTACAGGAGGCCCTCGTTGACCCCCAGGCCACAGCCCTGCACGATCGCCCAACGCACCGGTGTGAGGGCATCGCCGACGTGCTCACGAAACGTCCAGCGGCGGTTGAGCAGAAAGCCATTGGTCGCGCCCACCGCGAACCCGATCGCCGATGCCGCCAGATACCACACGCCGAACACCTTCAGCAGCAGCGTGTACACGACCAGCGTGAGCAGCGTGTTGGACACGCCCACGATCCCGAACTTCACGAACTGAACGAGCATCGGAGCGCTCAGACGTCGCGATGCCCGCGCTACGCTGGGGAGCGATTCTCCGGTCTCGGTCGGTTCGGAAGGCGGCATAGTCAGAATCAACGATAAATTGAGCACTCGCTTAAGGCGTTCGTTGAGAATAGAGACACGGCAACCGCCGCCTCAACCTCGCCACCCAGCCAACGATCATGTCGGATAAACCACTTCGCACACCCATCCTGCTCAGCATCGTGGCGCCTATCTACGACGAGGAGGAGCTGGTCGAGCAATTCGTCGCTCGCGCGACTGCTGCCGTCGCCGACTACGAGTTCGAGCTCGTGCTCGTCAACGATGGCAGCTCCGACCGCACACCCGAGCTGCTCGACCGCATCGCCGCCACCGATCCGCGCGTGCGCGTGATCCACCTCTCGCGCAACTTCGGCCACCAGGCCGCGCTGACCGCCGGCTTGGAGCATGCTGTCGGCGATGTCGTCGCGATGATCGACGCCGACCTGCAGGACCCCCCCGAGCTGGTCCCCGACATGCTCGCCCAATGGAGCCAGGGCGCTGACGTCGTCTATGCGGTGCGCAAGGAGCGCGAGGGCGAGACCGCCTTCAAGCTCGCAACCGCGTCGTGGTTCTACAAACTCTTCAACAAGCTCGCCCAGGTGGATCTCGAGCCCAATTCCGGCGACTTCCGCCTGCTCGACCGGCGTGCGCTCGACGCGCTGTTGACGATGACCGAGCGCTCGCGCTTCCTGCGCGGCATGACCGTGTGGGTGGGCTTCACCCAGACCGCCATCTCCTACCAGCGTGACGCCCGCCATGCGGGCGAGACCAAGTACACCGTGCGCAAGATGCTGCGCTTCTCCCTTGACGCGATCGCCTCATTCTCGCACCTGCCCCTGCAACTGGCCACGTATGTGGGCGTGCTCTCCGCAGGCCTGGCCTTCGTGGCGATTCCCGTCGTGATCGCGCTACGAATCGTTGGCTCCTACCTACCCGGGTTCGGCTCCATCACGATCGCGATCCTGCTTCTTGGCGGCATCCAGCTGATCGCCCTCGGCGTGATCGGCGAGTACGTGGGGCGCATCTACGACGAGGTCAAGCACCGACCGCTGTACATCGTGCGCGAGGAGCGTAATCGCCCGAGCGGGCCGGGGCGTGTCGCTGCCGGTCCCGCCGTCCGTGCGGGGCTTGCCGCGCAGCCGCCCGTACAGGTTCTGTAGCGCCCGGCCAGCGCCTGTTACCAGGGCGTGATGCGGGTGCGCCAAGCAGCGCCTCCACGAGCTGGACCTGTTTCCATGGCCCGATGCGTTGCTGCGCCTGGCGTCCCTCCCCCAGAGCCGGGCTGGCGCTCGAGCACGCCACGCTCGCCGCCACCGTGGTCCTAGCTGTCTCATGGCTCGTGACGATCACGGCCGGCGTTGCGCATGCGCAAGCAGGCAACTGCCCGGGAGCCGACGCCACTCCCTGCCCCTACACCGCCGTGCAGATCATCGGCCAGCGCGCCGAAGGCATCTTGCGTTTCCCCGAGGCGGTCGCAGTGGACACCCAGGGAGATGTCTACGTGGCCGATCAGCTGAGCTATGTCGTGCAGAAGCTCACCGCCAGTGGCACCTATGAGACGCAATGGGGCTCCTATGGCGCCGGACAAGGGCAATTCGGGCCGATCGGCGGGCTCGCGACCGACGCTGCCGGTGACGTGTACGTGGTCGACTCGAGCCATGATCGCATCGAGAAGTTCTCACCCGACGGGACCTTCATCACCTCGTGGGGGCGTCGTGGAAGTGAACTTGGCGAGTTCGACTTCGGCTCCTCCCAGAACTACACGCAGCCTCCCGGTGGTGGCATTGCGGTCGCGGGCGATCACGTGTACGTGGCCGACTCTGGCAACAATCGCATCGAGCGCTTCAACCTCGAAGGCGGCGAAGCGATGACCTGGGGCACATACGGGAGCGGGCCCGGCCAGTTCTCCTATCCCCGAGGGGTGGCTGCGAACGAAAGCGAGGTGATCGTCTCAAATGACGACAACCACCGCATCGAGAAATTCAACACCGAAGGCGCTTTTGAAGCCGAAGCCGGCTCAGCGGGCAGTGGGCCGGCGCAGTTCGGTTTTCCCTACGGCGTCGCGCTGGACGCCGCAGGCAACGTCTACGTGGCGGACGACAGCAACGATCGCGTCGTCAAGCTCACCCCACAGCTCGACTTCGCGGGCACGTGGGGCAGCTACGGCTCCAAGCCCGGCCAGCTGGAGTTCCCGCGCGCGATCGCGAGCGATCCCGCCGGCGACACCTACGTCGCCGACACCGCCAACGACCGCATCCAGGTGTTCAACCCCGAAGGCGACTACCTGAGAACCATCGGCATGTCCGCGCACGGGCCCGGCGTGATGACCGCCCCACGCGGCGTGGCAATCGATCCGACCGGCCAGCTGCTCGTGTCCGACACCGATGGCAACCGCATAGAGATGTTCGCTGCCGGCAGCGACACCTATGCCGGCCAGTGGACGGTGGCGGGCGGGCACGCCACCGGCTTCTACTACCCGGAAGGCATCGGCATCGACCCGCGCGGATCTGTGTATGTCGCAGACACCGGCAACGAACGGCTGGTACGACTCCGAGGCGAAGGCGCCTACCTGGGGGAAATCGGAGGCCCAGCCGAGCTCGGCGGCGCGCAACTGGCCGGCGCCGGCTCAGTGGCGGTGTCCGGCGTGACCGAGGAGACCTACGTCGCCGACACCGACCACAACCGTGTTCTCGTGTATGGCCCCGAAGGCTCACTGCGGGCCAAGTGGGGCGCCGGCGAAGGCAATGGCGCCGGCGGCAACGACCCCGGCGCGTTCGATCGTCCCGACGCGCTGGCGATCGCCCCGAGCGGCAACATGTACGTGGCGGATACCGGCAACAACCGCGTCGTCGAGCTCTCGGCGACCGGCGAGGTGCTGAGCGAATGGGGCACCAAGGGCAGCGCCGACGGCCACTTCCGCTCGCCGGTTGGGGTAGCCATCGACGCTGCCGGGAACGTGTACGTGCTGGACAGCGAAAACGACCGCGTTCAGGTCTTCAACGCGCAAGGACAGTTCCTCGCCAAGTGGGGCGTCCGCGGCGACGGAGTCGGCGAACTCTCGCAACCGTCGGCGATCGCGGTGGGCTGTGAAGGGAACGTGTACGTGGCCGATACGAACAACAACCGCGTCGAGCGCTTCGACCTGGCCGCACCGGCGGCCGGCGGTTGCCTGGCGCCGGGGAGCTGGCCGGCGCCTGCGAACGTACCGCCGGTAGTGCACGTGAGTCTGCCGCGAGCAGCCGGCGTGCTCGCCCGACGCGGGCTGGCGCTCGCTGTCAGCTGCAAGCAGGGCTGCAAGATCCGCGCAACCGCGACGCTCGCCTCGCCCGCGCGCGGCCATCGGCCGGTGCCGCTGATCGCTGCCGCCCGCGGGCTACCCGCGCGGGCGACCGGGCACGTGCGCCTGCTCGTGGGATCCGCAGCACTGAAGC
>Ga0210385_10001674_pt1 | contig 13627 bp, 10 predicted proteins | sample IncBWH26OmetaG_FD_160107 | JGI IMG/M metagenome (GOLD analysis project Ga0210385, IMG submission 160107) | Forest soil microbial communities from Barre Woods Harvard Forest LTER site, Petersham, Massachusetts, United States - Inc-BW-H-26-O ... | reverse complement strand
GCTGGCGGCCCGGTCCGCCGCGTCGGTGATCAAGCCGGCGGCGGTCAGCGCGGTGACCGCCTCGTGCGCGGCGGCCTCCTCGACCAGCCCGGCAGTGATCAGGGCCCGGACCGCCGCCGCGGCGGCTGCTTCCTGGATCTGCTCGGAGGCGGCTTCCGCCTCGGCGGCCTCGGCGGTGGCCACGACGGCGCGAAGCACCGCGGCCGCCTCGGCCGCCTGTGCCTCCGCGATCACTGCGGATGCCTCCTCCACCGCGGCGACCTCCGCCGCGACAGCTACGTCGGCATCGTCAGCCAGGAAGTCGTCGCTGATGAGGGCGCCACCCGCGGCGGAGACGGCATCGACGAGCGGTTCGGCCCAGTGATGCTCGACCAGCACGAAGGCAACCCCGGTTCCCGGGTCGACGGAGCCCGCCAGGGCCCGCACGGAGGCTAGCTCGGCGGCGGGGGCCAGCAGCGAGCCGAAGTCCTCGTCCTCGGCGACCTCCAGCTCCTCGACCGTTCCGTCCTGTCCCTTGGCCAGGAACATCACGTCCAGGACGCGCAGCGCGCCGCGGCCTTCGATTCGGTCGATCTCCGCCAGCAGGCGGCTCTCAGCATCAGCGCCGAGACGGAAGGTCAAAGCAAGCAGCTGCAACGGTGCGGTCATTGTTGCCCTCCTCGAGCCGGTCTGGCCTGGCCGAGCTTAACAGCGCCATACTGGCACCGGATGGACGGGATCAGGGCAGGGAGCCGGGAGTCCGGCTGCCCGGCGGCGGGGGTTGTCGCGGCGTACGCAGCCGCAGTCGTCGCGTTCGGGTATGCGCTCGTCAGCTTGTACTGGGCGGCCGGCGGGCGTGCTCTGCTCAGCACGGTCGGCGGGTATGTCGAACACCTGACGGACCAGGGCGGGGCGGCCCCGGTGATCGTTGCTCTCGCGGTGGTGCTGGCGAAGGTGGCTGGCGGCATGCTGGCGCTTGCGCTGGTGCGGCCCTGGGGGCAGGCGGTTCCGCGCCGGTGGCTGCTGGGCGGATCGGCCGCGGTCAGCCTGCTGCTGGTGGCCTACGGCGGCATCAATGTGCTTGCAGGCTCGCTGGTTCTCTCCGGTGCGATCTACCCAGCCGGGAGCGTGGACCGGACCGCGTTGCGCTGGCATGTCGGGCTCTGGGATCTGTGGTTCCTGGTCTGGGGGATCTTGCTCGCGCTGGCGGTGGCCGGCTACCGGAGGAGGGCGCCGATCCTTGGTCCAGGCGATGGCACCAGGAAGCCAGTGTTATCGCCTATGAGCGATATCGCTGTTTACCAATAACCTGGTATTATTGGTCTATGGTGATACGGCGTGACGAGTACCTGGTGACCACGCCGCGGGACCTGGGCGCGGCGCTGAAGCACTTCCGGACGACGGCGGGGGTGACACAGGTTGATGCGGCCGACGCCATGGGGATCGGGCAGCCGTACCTGTCGTCGCTGGAAGGCGGCAAGTTCGGCAGCTCGCTGACGCATGCGCTGCGGCTGCTGCGCTTCGTGGGCTGCGAGGTGGTCGTCCGCCCGAGAGCGCCCCGTGGCTGACCGTCTCGTCGCGTGGCTGTATGGCACGCCGGTCGCGGTGCTGACGCGCGGGCCGGAGTTCCGTATCCGGCTGGAGTGGCGGGCCGAGGCCATCGAACGGTGGGGGCTCGGCAGCCCCGTGCTGTCCGTAGGACTGCCGATCGGTTCGCCGGTCAGTCCCCGCGACATGCGCGGCCTGGATTTCCTGGAGAACATGCGGCCCGAGGGGCCGGCTCTTGAGCGGATGGCGGCGCTGGCCGGGGTCCGCCCGGTGGACACCTACGGCATCCTCCGCGCGTTCGGCCGGGACTGCGCGGGCGCGATCATGGTGCTCCCTGACGGGGAACAGCCCGGCGGGAACGCCGGCAGCGGGTACACCCCGATAACACCTACCGAACTGCGGCAAGTGCTCAACGCGCTCGACGCCACCCCCCTGGCCGCCGCGCCTGACCGGGGCTTCCGCCCGTCGCTGCCCGGCCTTCAGCGCAAGGCGCTGCTCGGCCGCGCCGCCGACGCGATCTGGCAGCTTCCCCGCGGGGATGCTCCGTCGACGTGGATCCTCAAGCCCGACGGGCCGCATCGCATGGCTGCCAACGAAGCGACCTGCCTCTGGCTCGCCGCCGCGTGCGGGCTGGAGGCGGCGGACGCCGAGTTGCTCGACGCCGCCGGGCTAGCCGTGCTGGCGGTCAGGCGCTATGACCGGCGGGACGCGGCGCCCGGGGGCATTCCGGACCGGGTGCACCAGGAGGATGGCTGCCAGGCAACCGCCATGCCTCCCGCGCTGAAGTACGAGGAGCAGGGCGGCCCGTCACTGCGCGACTTCGCCGACCTGCTCAGGAACTTCGGCGATCCCCGCGACGTGAGCACCCTGCTGCGCCGCATGACGTTCAACATGGCCGTCGGCAACGCGGACGCGCATGCCAAGAATTTCTCCGTGCTGCACGACCCGGACGTCCCGGCAATCAGGCTTGCGCCAATGTACGACCTGCTGTCGACGATTGCCCTCGAGCTGACCGACACCAGCGGGCAGCCGATGCGCGCCGACACGCATCTGGGTCAGCGAGTCGCCGGGCAGGCCGACATCCGGAACGTGACCGCGGCCAGCCTCATCGATGAGGCGGTCTCGTGGGGCATCCGGCGGCGGGCCGCAGCCGCCATCGTGACCGAGACGCTCGAGCGGGTACTGACGGCCATCCCGGCGGCGTCAGGCGACGACCAGGTCCTCGCCGTTATCCGAGACCAAGCCGGGCACCTTAGCCGCGGCTAACGAGGCGGGGATGCCGCATCGGCTAAGGGATCTGTCGTGCCTGGCCCGTCCTACGCGGCGCCAGCAGCGAAATCGCCACCCTCGGCTGACGACTGCATCGCAAGCACTCGGAGATCGGCCCGGCCGCCAGGCGACCGGCCGTCAAAGCGATGGTGATCATCCAATGCTGAAGGCGCGTCGGCGGGATTGACGTCCCGTGTCTGCTGCTCACGAGCTGCGAACGTCCACCAGTGACCCAGGACGTAGTTGGCTGGTGTAAGCAGGACAACAAGCACACCGTTGGCTATCAGGTAGTTCATGCCGAGCTTGATGAGGAGCGGGTACAGCGCGAGGCTGAGCACTGTTCCGGCAGCTCGTTTTACGTTGTAACGCAGGCAAGAGCGCCAGAACGGAGCGTTTCTGTCGCTCCAGGTCCATCGCAAATTAGCCAAGAAGTTCGCCTGAACAGACAGTACGACCTGAACCACGTAAGCCGGGACGGCCGATACGTGTAGTAACCGGACGAGAAACGCCTGGAAGCATATTCCCAGCGCGAATACGGCAAAGCCTATGAGGCTAAAAGATGTCAGCCTTTTCCCGTGTTCCGACGCGACTCGCGAGATCAAGCTCGGCTTCCTGTGGCGGCCCCGTTCTCTCAGCTCAGTAGCCTCAGCTGCAGCTAACGCCAACCTGCGGCCACGGACTTCGGTCAAGACGCTCTCCTGTCGCCTGCCTGGATCACTTCAGCGCGTCGACATGCTTGGACGCGAACCCGGATGGAGACGCGCAGCGACTGGCATGGGGTTTACATCGATCTCAATGCCTTCGCTGAATACGCCGCCAATAACCCTTCATCCGCCTATGATCTCTATCTAGGCATTTGGAAGCGCCAGCGCCTGCGAGGTTCTGCATCTCAGGTCGTGGTGCGTAGTACTTATGGTCGGCTTTCAGTCGAGACGCTCCATTCGAGTCTTCCAAGGGCGTGGTTGCCCTTCGGGCCACATCGCTCATGCAATCTCGTCTAGGCTTGACGTGATTCCTGAGTTGACCAACTATCAAAAAGGCGGATCTGTGGGCTCTCGGATAGGCTTTACGCCCGGCTCCGCTTTAGTGGCCTGCTTGCTATGTGGCGGAGTCATCGCGGCGGGATGCGGGGCACCGAGCGACAGTCACGCCGAAGCCACCGGTCGCTCGGAGAGCGTCCGCCCGGCTCCTCAGCTTCACGTGCAGAATAACGAGCTCGTCGACGCCGATGGCCAGCGAGTCGTCCTGCATGGCGTCAACCGTTCGGGCGGTCAGTTCGCGTGCGTTCAAGGCTTGGGAATCTGGAGCGGGCCAATGAACCAAACGTCTGTCACCGCCATGAGGAACTGGGGAGTGAACGCGGTCCGCGTACCGCTGAACGAAGCCTGCTGGAATGGCGAGTCGTATGTGAACGCTAGTTATCGCGGCATGTACTATCAGCGGGCGATCGAAGCTTATGTGCGGCTTTTGAACCGTAACGGCATGGTAGCGATCCTGGACCTGCACTGGACCGATGGCTCCTATACGGGCCCGTCATCGGCATGCTCGTCAGCGCAAGCGGTGTGCCAGAAACCTATGCCCGACACAGCGCAGTCGATCCCGTTCTGGAAGTCGGTGGCACAAGCATTCAAGAATAACGGCGCGGTCATCTTCGACTTGTTTAACGAGCCCTATCCAGATAAGGCCGCCGGCAATGAGACCGATGGCTGGAACTGCTGGCTGCATGGGGGAACGTGCCACGGCATCTCCTACCCGGTAGCCGGCATGCAGTCCCTAGTGGACACGGTGCGGTCCGTCGGCGCGAAAAACGTGATCATGCTAGGCGGGCTGACCTGGGCGAACAACCTCACCCAGTGGGTGGCATACGAGCCGTTCGATCCGGACCACAATTTGGCCGCTTCCTGGCACTCTTACAGTTTCAACAGCTGCAATGCCACGTCTTGCTGGAACAGCGAAGTCGCCCCGGTGATCGCGAAGGTGCCGGTCATCGTCGGCGAACTGGGCGAGAAGGACTGCGCGGACACCTACATCGACCCGCTGACTGCCTGGCTCGATAGCAAATCGACCAGCTACCTGGCGTGGTCCTGGAACGTGAGCAAGAGCTGCGAGGCGGGTCCGAGTCTGATCAGCAGCTATGACGGGACCCCGACCAGCTACGGCGCGGGATACCGGTCAGACCTCCTGTCGCTGAGTCCTTAGTGCTCACCGTCCTTAGCGCCCAGTTTCGAGGCGGCTTGGGGCCGCGCACGGGTTCGACCTGTGCGGTCCCGGGCGAGACCCGGTCATAGCCGGGCTAACGGTAAAGGTCCGCAATGCAGGCACAGACGACTCCAGAAAGATCATTGGTCTCCAGTGATTAACGTGATGTAAGTGGACAATCACGTACCGTTATGAATTCTGCCATGCAAACTCAGTAACCGTCCGGTCACAATGAGGCGTCTAGGTAGGGGCGAAGGCACCGGGGCCCCGACGGCAAGATCGAATAAGGAGGAACTGAACATTGCCCGAGGGGGGACCGGCCAATGTCCAACTGTCTCTTTCGCCCCATGATCTGGATTCTGGCCCGATTAAGGCCATTCCCGATGGCTTGGGTGCGCTGCTGAGTCTGGCTACTCCGGAGCTTGCGGTTGGCCCGGTGGCCGACGCGCCGCCGGCCCCGGCCGACCGGATCGCCGTCTCTGTCCTGGGAGGACGTCGCGCGGCCAGCGAGCCCAGGCCGGCACGGCGACGCGTTCCTGCTCGCGCGCTCCTGCCAATTATTCTCGCGATCCAGGCCGGTCTTTCACTTCCTCTCGTGTGGTCGAACACCGCGTTCACGGATGAGGCGCTTTATCTGCGTTCCGGCCATCTCGAAATCGAGCACTGGCTGTTTGGCACACCGATCCCGGCGTTCCCGACGTACTTCTCGGGCTCCCCGGTCATCTATCCACCGCTCGGCGCGCTCGCCGACAGCGTCGGCGGCCTTGTCGCGGCACGGATACTCTCCTTGGTCTTCATGCTCGCGGCATCATCGCTGCTGTGGGCCACGGCAAGCCGCCTCTGCGGGCACCGGGCGGCGTTCTTCACCACGGCGCTGTTTGCCGTGCTGGGCCCAACCCTCAGGCTTGGTGCCTTTGCAACCTACGACGCCATGTCACTCTGTCTCATCGCGCTTGCGGCATGGTGTGCCGTCCGAGCCAGCGAGCACGAGCGCGCTTCTGGCTGGCTGGCCGCAGCCGCAGTGTCGCTAGCAGTGGCGAACGCGGCTAAATATGCCGTCGCCCTCTTCGATCCTGTCGTGATCGGCATGCTGGTTTTGCTCGCGGCTCGCGCCGGTAACTGGAAGCACGCATTCGGTCGCGGGCTGACCCTGGCCTGCTACACCGTGGGCATCCTCGGGTTCCTGCTGGTTCTTGGGGGTGGCGAATACATCACCGGAATTGCGCAGACCACGCTCACCAGGGTCGGCAGTACCAGTTCGGCATCTCTGGTCTTCGGAACGGCCTGGCAGCTGACAGCCGTCGTCGTGGTCACGTCCGGCCTCGGCGCGCTCCTCGTGCTGTTCGACCGGAGGCCGCTGGCCTTGCGGCTCCTGTTCGTGCTCCTCGCCGGCGCGGCACTGCTCGTACCGCTCGAGCAAGCCCGGATCCACACGCTGACGTCGCTCAGCAAGCACGTTGCGTTTGGGGCATGGTTCGCGGCGATCGCCGCCGGCTATGCAGCTGAAGTTGTCATCCGCTGGGCCCGCCACCGGCTCCTGCAGGGGACAGCGATCGCCGTCTGTGCGGTGCTGCTTATTCCTGCCATGCGGCTTGGAGAGACTCAAGCCAAGGGCATCTTTGCAACGTGGCCTAACTCGACGGCGCTTATGGCCAAGCTGCGGCAGTTGCTGCCTGGCACCAGTGGGCCGATCCTCGATGACAACAACCGCGCGGTCGCCGAGTATTATCTACCGAAGGAAGGCGATGAATGGTATCGCTGGTCGACCGGTAGCAGCCTTCGCCTTCCGGACGGGAAGTCGCTGAACGTTCCGGTGGGCGAAATACTCACCCCGGCGACCTACATTGACAGGATCAAAGAGGGTTACTTCTCTGTAGTCGTCCTTACATTTACTTCATCGGTGGTGCTCGATCATGATATCGAGCCTGCCCTGGCCGCCAATTCTCATTATCACCTTGTGGCAGAGGTCCCATTCGGCAAGCGCTACAGCCAAATATGGGAGTATGAGCCACAGAGGGTCTTCCGGTCCGATCATCTCGGCCCTCTGACGGCGAAACCTAGTTCCGCACTGAGCAGTCTGCTTATGCCGCCAGCCCGTCTAAAGCCGATTCTGGGAACCATAACAGACGTTGTCGTCTTCACTGGTATCGCGATTCTGCTTTTCGCGATACTAGTCCGGCTTGCCTGGCGACGCGGAAAAGCGAGCCATGAAATATGAGGCACGAATACCAGATACCGACGGTGACGATCAAGAAGCCTCGATCATTTCTGTGGGTCACAGGCGTCGCCGCTGTCGTCTTGCTGCTTGCGGCCCGGCACGTCTGGTTCATCATGTCCTGGGAGAAATACCGCTTCCTCGCAGTCCTCTGGATGGCCTACTTCGTCATTACAGCCTTCCAGTGGATGACCGCCTGGCTGGAACGGCCGTACACCGTGACCCCGGTTCAGCAAGCGCGCCTTGACCGGATGAGCGTCACCATCAACATCCCCGTCTTCAACGAGGATCCCGAGGTGCTGGACCGGGTGCTCTACGCCGTCTTCAGGCAGACCCGGCTGCCGAACAGGATCGAGGTCGTTGACGACGGCTCAAAGGTCTCCTATGACGCCGTCCGCGACTGGTGGATGCGGAACCACCCGAGAAACGTGGAGTTCAGCTGGGTGCGTCAAGAGAACGCAGGTAAGAAGCGGGCGCAGGCCCGGACGTTTTGCGGTGATCTCGCTGACATATTCATCACGCTTGACTCTGACACTGTGCTCGAAGAGCGAGCGATCGAGGAGGGGCTGAAGCCCTTCGCCGACCGGCGGGTTCACTCGGTCGCCGGCATGGAACTGGCCTGGAATCACGACTGGAACCTGCTAACGCGCCTCAACAGCTCCCGGCAGCTGACCTGGGAGCTCGTGACATGCTCGTCGCAGAACGTCATGCAAGGCAACGTGCTGATCAACCGGGGAACGTTCGCCCTCTACCGGGGCAACATGGTCCGGGACGTCCTGTCGGCTTATGTGGGCGAGACCTTCTGGGGGCGCCCGATCATGCTTGGTGACGACACGTTCCTGACCACGATGGCGCTATGCCGCGGCCGCGCCGTTCAGCAGCCGTCCGCAGTTTGCCTGGCCATGTACCCAGAGAACCTCTCCCACCACCTGCGCCAGTGGACACGATGGATGCGGGGCACGACGCTGCGCACCTTCTGGCGCCTGCGCTACCTGCGACTCGGCTCTTGGGCCTGGTTCTATTCGGTGATCAGTCTGTGGTGGTACGTCGCGTCGGTCGCCATAACTATCATGCTCGTTGTCCAGTGGCCGGCATCGGCAAGCTATACGGCGATGATGTTGGCCGTGGGCACGCTGTGGGCCTGGGCCATGGCAACGCGGATCTTTGCGATCCATCGTTCCGATCAAAGTTTTCTTGGACGCCTTGGTGCGGTCGCACTTGCCCCTGCTGCAGTGTTCTGGGTACTCGCTGTCCTGAGATTTGTGCGAATTTATGGAACGGTTACGTTTCTGCGACAAGGCTGGACTACTCGCACTGAAGTAGAAGTACGTGCAGAAAAGCACTCTGAGGGGCAATTGAATGGCGCGGATCTGCCTATCCCGCCGGAGAAGATAAGCAGCCTTCGTAACGGGGTCCTGGCCGGGAACGGCCACGTAGGGCGACCTGATGTAATAAGATATTAGCAAGATCATGTAATCTCATAGCGAATCCTGAACGTCCAACTAATGGTACGCCGTAACTAAGGCTTAGGCGTAAGTAGCCGATGCGTTTACGCGCTTTTGCGGCCGTTTTAGTGCGATTCTCACGGGGGGAGTCCTGACCAGCTACTCCGAGACGCCCATTTCTGTTAATGGAGCGCCAGAACAGCAGCAGGCCGGGCTTGCCGCCCTCACGGCCCGCATCACGCTCGCCGATGGCACCGCGCCCTCTCAGGGCTACCAGATCGCGGTCCCGCCAGCGCGTCCAGCGCCAGACCAGCTTGAGCGCAGCCCGGGCGCGGACGACCGCTTAACTGCTCCCGCGCCGGATCTGCGACGCTCCCGGTGGTGGCACCGGCTGATGGTGGCGTGCTCGGCCCTCCTCGGCATCGCCGCTGTCGGCGCAGCCATCGGGCTCCATTTCGTGCATGCCCGTGCTGGTGGTGTCCGCGTCACGGTGGGATGGCCCGGCATGCAGTACCTAATCTATGCCGCCTGGCTGGTACCGCTCGCTGAACTCGCGCTGCTGATCGCCGGCCAGCTCTTTTATCGCTACCGGTTTCGTGCCGCGCCCGGAAAATTCCGTCACCTGATAATTCAGGTCACCACGACAGGCAGGGAACAAGATCGGGTCAACGAGGTGATCGGTCAGATCCGGGGCTACCACTTGCGGATGAGCCACGAAATCTGGGTGGTCACCGAGCCTGGGCACGGCGACCGGTATCCCCAGGCGGACCGGGTACTCACCGTTCCGGCGTCCTTCACTGCGCGCTCCGAGCGCAAGGCCCGAGCCCTGGAATACTCCCGCCGGGTCCGGGTGACGTCGAGGCTCGACGGCCCAGACGTCAAGATCCTCTTCAATGACGACGACGTGGCGCCGACCAGGGGATACATCGAGAGAGCCTTTATCGCGGACTACGACATCTGCGAAGGCATCACCGCTCCTCGCGCCGAGTACGCGGTCCGGCCATTCGGCCACTTCCTCACCAGCCACGCTGATGACATGCGCACTCATGCCTGCCTGGTGTACTGCTCAGTCTTCCAGGGCATAATCGGCCGCCCGCTGCATGTCCATGGCGAAGGGCTGACAGTGACCGGGCAGGCGGAGAGCCGGGTCACCTGGGACTGGCCGGCTTTCGCCTCCGAGGATCTCGTCTTCGGGCAGCGGGCAGTCCGCGCGGGGCTGCGCTGGGGTTGGTTCCACGAGTACGTAGAGCTGACCTCCCCATGGAACATACGAGACTTCATGACCCAGCGCAGACGCTGGCTTTGGGGTGACATCCACGGGGTGTTCCACCGTGATGTGCTGTCGCTGCCGGGTGCCATCGTGGTGGTAGCGAAGTACCTGGTAGGCCTCGTCACAGTGGTGTTCTCGCTGACTGGCCTGTTCCTGAAACTGACCGGTCAGATGCCTGCTGCGTCGCCCATCTACAGCGTCTCAAAGGTCGCGATTGCCGCATGGCTCGCTGTGTTCTTCACCTGCGGCTGGATCGGCGCCAGTTCGCGTGTCTCCGGGCGCAATGACGACTCAAGGCTGCTCAACGCCATCGCCGCTGTTGTCATGGTGCCGGCCGGCTCTTTGCTGACGCTTGCCGGATTCTTCATCCCACTTGCCCAGGGCAACCCGCGCACGTTCCAGGTAATCAGCAAGACACGCAAGGTTAGCCCGCGAGAGAGTCAGCTGATCCCGTGACATCCACGACGACACCTGTGACAACGCCAGCTCTCCCTGCCCCGCGCGCCGGGCAGGACGTCATAATCGCCACCAGGCTCTCCCGGGCACGGCACCGTCGGCCAGATGCTGAGAGACGTATCCGAGCGCGCGCATTGGCCTTCGCTCCGGCGGCCGGGTTCCTTCTACTGCAGGCGCTGCTCTCGATTCGCCTGCTGCATGTCTCCGGCGCCTCCGGCGACGAGAGCCTGTATATCTACAGCGGTCACCAGCTGGTCCACGAACTATGGCATGGCGGGGGTAGCCCCTATTACGAGACCTACTTCTCGGGTGCCCCGGTCATCTACCCCGTGCTCGCCGCCATGCTGGATCACGTTGGGGGCCTGACCCTGGTACGCCTGGTAAGCGGCGGTTTCATGCTGGTCGCAACGGGGTTGCTGTACGCGACAGCGCGGCGCTTGTTCGGCTACTGGCCGGCTGTCATAGCAATCGGGTTGTTCGTGTCACTCGGTATAACACAAGGTCTGGGGGCGTACGCCACGTTTGATGCCATGGCGCTCATGCTCATGGCATTCGCGGCCTATTGCGCGGTGCGAGCGCCCGACGGCAGCAAGTGGCTTCTCTTCATTCCTGCCGTTCTGCTGACGGCCAACGCAACCAAGTACGCATGCGTCCTCTTTGACCCCGTCGTGATCATACTTGCGGCACTCGCGCTCCGTTCCCAGGGATGGCGCAGGGTTGCGCAACGTGCGGCAGCGCTCGGTGTGGCTACAGCATCACTGCTAGCCATTGCGGTCACATTGGCAGGTACTTCCTATGTGAAGGGCATCCTGTTTACGACGGTTGCCAGGAAAACCGGAACCGGAATCCTCAACCTTAATCCATCGAATCCAATGGGGATCGTCAGGTTCTCGTGGAATTTGATCGGGCTCGTCGTTCTCGTGGGCGCCCTGGCGGTCATTGTGGCAATGCTGATACCGAAAGAGCGCTCTGCTTTCTCCGTCTTGCTTCTCTTTGTTGTCGCCGGATCGCTGGTAACGCTTGAAGCCGTTCACCTCCATGACCTTACGTCGGTGAACAAGCATGACGACTTTGGTGTGTGGTTCACGGTCATGGCTGCCGGCTATCTGCTGGCCCGGGGTGCAGAACTGGTCCACAGCTGGTATGCGCGGGCCATATGGATTCTTCCGGCTCTCGTTGTTGTAGGAATAACATTACATCTCTATACCAATCTGCAGCCAATCGATGGTTCACCTAATATGCATGGAACCAGGCTCGTGGTCCCATATCTAAAGGCGGACTCGAATTACAATTACCTTATTGGTGGCAGGATAAATGATTCGATCATGTACCATTATCACCTGGCGATTCCCTGGTACCGTGACTTCGACGACAACTATGTCAAGTACCCGGTACCTGGGCGCGGAGGCGACAGGAGTGGCTCGGTGCCCGGGCTAACCTGCGCCAGCCCCGGGCCTAGATGCGTCTACGTAGCCGGCCCGGCCGGTGCGGAGGCCGCAATCCGGGCTCACTGGTTCGCGGTCGTCAGCTTCGTTGGCCAGAACTACCTGCCGATCGACAAGGTCGAACTCGAGGCCGTCCAGACAACCCCTGGCTACGAGCTTGTGTCCTCCGCCGGGGGCCAGACATATGTCTACGCTCCGGACTACCCGGACCTGGCGCCCAAGGCAACGAGGCCGACACACCATACGCGGAGGGCTCATCACCGGCACAGAGCGCATAGGCCTGGCTACTATGAGCAGCGGGGGACAGGCTCTGACCTGCCCAAAGGCTCGTGATCAACCTTCGGTTCCAGGCAGACATCTGCATAGGCGCTGATGGCCGCGCCTCAAACGGGGGAGTTGTCGTGAAGCTGCGAGTACTTGATGCTGCCCGGCTACTTGTTTGCCTTGGCTGCTTCATGGCAATGGCCGGGCTTGTCTCAGATACCGCCGCGGCGAGCTTAGCGCCACAGCTGCATGTGTCCGGCAACAGGCTGGTTAACTCCGACGGCGCGCAGGTCGTACTGCACGGCGCGGACAGATCGGGCACCGAGTATGAATGCGTGCAGGGCAACGGCATCTTCGACGGCCCGCACAATCAGGGATCGATCACGGCGATGCAAAAATGGGGCATCAACGCCGTCAGGGTGCCGCTGAACGAGGCCTGCTGGAACGGCCAGACTTATGTCAAGGCCGCCTACCGGGGGGTCAGGTACCGAAATGCCATCAAGGCCTATGTCAACTTGCTGAATGCCAATGGCATGGTGGCGATTCTCGATCTGCACTGGAGCGACGGAGCTTACACCGGTCCGTCCTCAGGGTGCGCCTCTGCTGAGGCGGTCTGCCAGAAGCCGATGCCGGACTCCGGCGAATCGATCCGGTTCTGGTCTTCGGTGGCGGCCACCTTTGCAGGCAATGACTCGGTGATTTTTGACCTGTTCAACGAGCCCTTCCCGGAGGCCTCCCTGCCTAGTGAGACGGCAGCCTGGAAGTGCTGGCTGCACGGCGGCCCAGCCTGCTCGCCGGGCATCTCCTACTCGGTTGCTGGCATGCAGACGCTGGTCAACGCCGTACGCGCCGCCGGGGCAAACAACGTGATCATGGCCGGCGGCTTGGCCTGGTCCAATGACCTGTCTGGATGGCTGAAATACGAGCCCGTCGATCCCGACCACAACCTGGTCGCTTCCTGGCACTCGTATAACTTCAACGGCTGCGACACCCAGGCGTGCTGGAACAGCCAGATATCGCCGGTCATCGCCAAGGTTCCCGTCATCGCCGGCGAGATTGGCGAGAACGACTGCGCCGACGACTACATCGACCCGCTGATGGCCTACCTGGATTCGAAGTCCACCAGCTACCTCACCTGGGCCTGGAACGTTGGCTTCAGCTGTTACGGCTTGATTGACAATTACTACTCGGGCCACCCGACCGCGTATGGCGCGGGATACAGATCCCACCTCCTATCGCTGGCCGGGAGCTGAGCTCGGTACGCGATAAGGGCGTTTGGGCCCGACCCCAAAAGTCCAGCCAGTAAACTAATAGCCGTGCCGTATCTGCCGGACGGCAATGGTTTCAATATAGCCATGTTTAGGCGATTTGCGTACTCACTCGATATGAGCGAAGGATTTCGGCGATTGCACGGAGGCAGGCCTTAGTGGCATCTCGGACACTGCAATCTAAGGTTAGCAGACTCCTCCATATGAGGTCATTGTATGTCAGTGTTGTCCTGGTGGGAGTATTTGCTGCCCTTATTCCCAGTATGACA
>Ga0210385_10001673_pt1 | contig 13629 bp, 9 predicted proteins | sample IncBWH26OmetaG_FD_160107 | JGI IMG/M metagenome (GOLD analysis project Ga0210385, IMG submission 160107) | Forest soil microbial communities from Barre Woods Harvard Forest LTER site, Petersham, Massachusetts, United States - Inc-BW-H-26-O ... | reverse complement strand
CACACTTCTCGGGATTCGACCCGACATCATTCGTATGCACAAGCTCCTGGCGCTTTTGGATCAAGGCCAGGCGCGGCACGGTTATCGGCACACCTACGTGCATTCCGGCCAGCACTTTGATTACGAGCTGGATGGGGTCTTTCACCGGCAGCTGAACGTCAAGCTTCCTAAGGTGAATCTCCGAACGGGGCGAACCTTAAAGAAGGCCGGGAAAACAAGCCACGTGCACCAAAGCGCTTTGCTTTTTCAAAAGACGGCGGAGATGCTCGAGCGACTGCAGCCCGACGCGGTGCTGTACCTGGGCGACACGAACACGGTTCTTTCTGCAATCATCGTTGCCAAGCGCAATATTCCTGTCATTCACATCGAAGGCGGAGGCCGCAGCTTCGACTGGCGCATGCCGGAAGAGAAAAATCGGATCGTCGTTGATCACATGTCGGACCTGATCTACTGCTACCTCGATCGCTATAAGCAGCTTCTGCTCAGCGAAGGAATTCCCGAATTTCGCGTAGTCACTGTGGGCAACATCATTGTGGACGCGCTGGGAAGTTTCCTCCCGGTCGCAGACAGGAATCCCATCTTGAATCGTCTGGGACTCGGCGTCGGAGAATATGCTCTATGCACGCTGCATCGCGAAGAAAATATTGATAACCCAGAGGTGCTGCTTGAGAAATTGACAGGCCTTCGGGAACTCTCTGGGATTCTTCCGGTCGTTCTTCCGGTGATGCCGCGGCTTAAGGCGCGCATCCGGAAATTTAAATTTGGCGGAATCCTGAAGAGTCCGAAAATTATCGTGACGGAACCGCTCGGATTTCTCGAGTTCCTCAAGCTTGAGAAAGAGGCGCGCGTGATTGTCACGGATAGCGGCACGGTGCAGGAAGAGGCGCTAATCCTTGGCGCGCCCTGCGTGGTGACGCGGCGCTCTACGGAGCGACCGGAAACAATCGCGGCGGGCGCCAGCATTCTCGCGGAGGATTCCCTGTGCGCGAACGCGCGGCGAGCCATGCAAATGGCGCCCGATTGGGACCGCAATGTCTTGAACCCGATGGGCGGAAGTCCGAGCGAGCGGATTTACGCAGATCTGCTGAGCCGGATTCGATCCGGCTACTTTACAAAGTCGCGCAGCTTCGACGCGCTCGGAGAAAGCCAGTTTGTTCGCGAAGCCTACGGCCGCGAGACTTGTCCATTGGCTCAAGCTGCATCTGGAAACTAATACCGTCAGTACGATTGGCTAAGCCTGCGAAATGCGAATCCTACTCCTCGTCGATTGCTATTTGCCAAATACGAAATCGAGCGCCACGCAGATGCACGACTTGGCCCTGGAGTTCCGTCGGCGAGATCACGAAGTCACGGTTCTTACTCCCAGCGACAGGATTTCGGCAGATCTCGAAATCGTAACGGAAGATGGGCTCAAGGTCGTCCGCGTAAGGAGCAGAAAAATCAAAGGCGCATCCAAGGTATTCCGCGCCACGGAAGAGATGAGGCTTTCCAGCCTGACCTGGCGCCGCGCCAGACGGTTCTTGCTCGCGCATCCCGCGGATTTGATCGTGTTCTATTCCCCGACAATCTTTTGGGGTGCGTTGGTGAAACGTCTGAAATCGCTCTGGGGATGCGCCGCGTATCTGATTCTGAGGGATATTTTTCCTGCGTGGGCTGTAGATGCTGGCTTGCTGCGAAAAGGGCTGGTCTATCGCTTCTTTCGGCGAAAAGAAATTCAGCAGTATGAAGTCGCGGATCGAATCGCGGTTCAGTCGCCCGCGAACCTCAGCTACTTCAACCAAGATTTCGCGGCACGACGGTACCCTGTGGAGGTGCTTTACAACTGGGCGACCCTGCACGAGCAAGACTTGCCGGTCACGAATTATCGAAAGCAGCTTGGGTTGGAAGGCAAAGTGGTTTTCTTCTACGGCGGCAACTTGGGTGTGGCAAACGATGTTGACAACATCGTCCGTCTAGCGGCGCGTCTTTCCCCGGAAGACCACATTCGGTTCCTCCTCGTCGGCGATGGCAGCGAGGCGGCACGACTCCGAGCGGCCCTCGCTGAGAATGGCCTTCATACAGTCCAGGTTCTGCCGGCGGTCAGCCATCGGGAATATCTCGCGATGGTCGCGGAGTTCGACGTAGGTTTGCTCTCACTGGATCGGCGTCTGAATACCCATAACGTCCCCGGAAAGCTACTCGGGTACATGTACTGGAGCAAGCCCACCCTCGCGAGCATCAATCCCGGAAATGACCTCTTCGAAATACTCGAAAAGAATGGTGCGGGCTTGTGCGTGTTGAATGGAGACGACGAAAGTTTCGCCCAGGTTGCGCTGCGACTCGCACAGGACGCGAATCTTAGAGCCTCCTTGGGAAAGAACGCGCGCCAACTCCTGGAGCGAGGTTTCTCGGTCGAGCACGCCGTTAATGAAATCTTCCGCCATCTCGGTGAGGTAGACCCTGTCGCTTTGTCGAGCAGATCAAAATCAAGAGTCGCAGCCGATTTTCGGATGCACCCACCAGAACTCGCAGAAAACTCTAAATCATAAATCGCGCGCCGGCTCCACGCGGCGCATCTTCACCGGTTACTGCTCGCAATTGTGCAGAGAACCGGTCGGGAGGCAATTGTGATCGTCAGCTGCTACCTGCTGGTGTTTGTGAGCAGCATTGTACTGTCTCTGCTGTGTACCCGTTGGGTGCGAAACTTCGCCACCGCCCACGGATGGGTGGCAGCACCAGAATTGGACCGCCACGTCCACACGAATTCGGTTCCACGGATCGGCGGGGTGGCGATCTTTGCTTCGTTCATGGTGGTGGCCGGCCTGGCGATGCTACTTCCCCAGTGGACAGGAATCACACTGGCCATGCCGGCCCGGGCGATGCTCAGCATCCTGGGATCTGCGTTCATCATTTTCTTGCTGGGTCTTTATGATGATGTTCGCTTCGTTGGTCCTTACTGGAAATTCGGAATTCAAGCGCTCGCGGCTGTGATGCTATACGAGGGTGGTGTGGGGATTCATCGCCTGGACCTGCTTTCCGCTGGGCACGCGCTGCGAACAGCCATCGGCCTGCCGCTAACGGTGATTTGGGTGCTGCTAATCACCAACGCGTTCAACCTGATCGATGGGCTTGATGGATTGGCGGCGGGCTCCGCATTGTTTTCAACCTTTGTCGTGTTCGTCACATCGCTTGTGGCTCCGAACGCGGCCACCACCCTGCTGGCGATCGCGTTGGCCGGCGTGATTCTCGGTTTCTTGCACTTCAATTTTCACCCCGCGTCCATTTTCCTGGGTGATTCCGGAAGCATGTTCATCGGATTTATGCTGGCGGCGCTGGCGCTGGCCGGCTCGGAAAAAGCGCCGACGATGATTGCCGTGGCGATCCCAGTGGTTTCCTTTGGTTTGCCGATATTGGACGTGGCGCTGGCGGTCTCGCGCCGATTTCTCAGCGGCAAGCCTCTGTTCCGCGGCGATCGCGATCACATTCACCACAAGCTTCTGAATCGCGGCCTCTCGCAACGCAATGCAGTGCTCGTGCTCTACGGAGTTACGGCGTGCTTCGCGCTCCTGAGCCTGGTGCTGCTGCACGACGCAGCGATGATCGCGCTGGTTCTCGCGATGATAGGAATCGGGATCGCGCTCGGCGTGCAATACCTCGGTTACGTGGAATTTTCCGAATTGCAGTACGTCTGGCGCAGAACCGCCGAGCGCAAGCGGGTGATCGCCAACAACGTGGAATTGCGCCGCGCCGTCGAAGCGCTGAATCATTGCGCGGATGTGCAGATGTTGTGCGGGATTCTGCGGAACTCTTTGCACTCGATCGGCTTCGATGGATTCCGTCTAGAACGCCACCTCGCGGAGAGATTCGCGGATTTCCCGCTGATGCCGCTGCAACGCACCCAAGAAGGCGAATTGCAATTATTCTGGGATCACGAGGGAAGAAGCGAATCCATCTGGGAGTTGAGATTGGAACTCAGCGCAAGCCCCGATCATCGATTGGGTCGCTTTTCATTGCTCCGCATAGGCGTCGACAGTCCGCTGCTCGTAGATTTCAACCTGCTGAGCTGCGAATTTCGCATGGCGCTTTCATATGCGGTCTTGCGCACGATGAACGGCCATAGCTCCCCCGCGCTTCTTTCAACGCAAGGCAACGGCGCCTCCAGCGTGAAGGTGGTGTCTGCGGCCAGTTGAAGCCGTCGAACATTATTGCTCGATTGTCTAGTTACACCAGCGGTGTGAGAAGTTCGTAGGTCAAGTCAAAGAGCAGCGTGATTATCCACGACCATCAGACACCGCAAGCGCCCCCCGTCATACAAAGTATCCGACACGAAATCCTTCGACCCGCGATCATTCGCAGCACTCGCCTAGATTCGTCTAACCTGCTTCGCCGCACTCGAGTGTCGTCGTCGCCGCTTCGTGCGAAGGCTCAGCCCTTCCTTCCGCTATAGCCGCTGCACGAACTCCCGTCGACCCTCAGACCTCGCAGTTTTCTTGGAAACATATCCTGCAACATTAACTTGTCCAGACTCGATTCCCCGCTAGTTGCTTGAGCTTCTGCTTCTCCTCTTTGCGTGCCTTCAGGCGTCGTATCTCGTGCACCATCTGGCTGCTTTCCGCCCAGCGTCCAATTCAAGCACTCGGTTACGCTCGATCGCATATGTACGCTAACGGAATCATGGATCTTTCAGTTCGCCTCTCTCGCCCCATCCGATTTTTCGATACAGTTACATCGAACTTTCGATGCAGTAAGGAGTCGTTCATCCTGTATTATCCGCTCAATAATAATGTCGCGCGTTGGCGATGCAGTGCCAAAAATTGTCTAGGCCGGCGCTAGCAAATCTCGCAGCTCCGCATGCCAGGGCTCAGGGTGCGGCTCTGAACAGCGGTTCCTCGCGTTTTTCTGGAGCGCAGGCTATGTCGGCGAACGGGTGGAGGTCGTCGCCAGCGGGGAACGAAAAATGGCTGCAACGGATTGCTTCGGGCCTCGATTTTCAATCTCCGATGCGCCCAATGCCGCGCGTGCCTGGAGCCACAAGGCGAAAACGCACGCGAAACCCGAGCCATTCGGCTCCATCGACTCGGGCCGCAAAGCCGTGTTAACTCATGTGATATGTCGTCTCGCGTTGAGACGGTTATGCCCGGACTTCGCGCATAGCGTACATACCGGAATTTCCTGGGCAAAGTACCATTACTGCAGTATTAACGCTGATGGACCAACTAGTGAAAATCGTTGGAGTATTTGTGGAAATACTGTTCCCTGGAATTGTGCCTCCTCCCGCATTCCACTGATAAATAAGCACTTATTTTTTCCCCAAAATGGCCCGCCACTTGCGAACTATTCGCCACCCGCCCGAGTACTTTTGTACTGGTGTCCGAAGTGTCAGCAAGAGTTGACTTCGGTTCGAGAGGAAAACGAATGGTTACGATAAAAGCGTTGGGATTGGCGATTCTTCTTACAGCAGCACCCCTCACGCTGTGGGGCCAACAGAACAATGCAGTCTCCGCCGTGGCGCAGCCTGTCGCAGCCTCGACTGCCGGCAACGCCCATGCCGACGACGACCGGCCGGCGCTCCAACAGCGCAATCCGCGCTATCAGGTGATGAGAGACGACATCCTCAATGTCTCATTCCCGCTGTCGCCGGAGTTGAACCAGACGGTCACGATCCAACCGGACGGATATATCACTCTGCTGAATGTCGGGAGCGTGTTTGTGCAGGGGATGACGGTGCCGCAGGTTACCGAAGCGATAAAGAAAGCTTACGCGAATACTCTCCACGATCCCATCATTAACGTGGACTTGAAGGACTTCCAGAAGCCCTTCTTCGTTGTCTCGGGACAGGTGGCAAAACCGGGCCAATATGATTTGCGCTACGACACCACTGCCTCCGAAGCGATCGCGGTCGCCGGTGGCCTCATGCCGACCGCCAAGACGCAAGTTCTCATTTTTCATCGCGTGTCGTCCGGATGGATGGAAGTAAAGAAGTTCAATTTGAAAGACATCCTGAACGGAAAGAATGTAAACGAAGACGCGGTGCTTAAGCCTGGCGACATGATCTTTGTGCCAGAGAAATTCATCACAAATTTCCGAAAATACGTTCCTTATACTCTGGGACTCTATTCCTCGTTCAATCCAGCAGCGCTATAGGTGAGATGCAGTCTGATGGGCAATCCGAAAAGATTCCAATGAGAATCTGCCACGACGGCGAGAGGGAGAAACAAAATGAGTGAGTTGGATTATCGGAATACACCTGGGAATACGAGGCAGGAACCTACGATGCGCGACATCCTTACGCCTCTGTTCCGTCGTCGCCGTCTCTTGATTCTCACCTTTTGTGGAATTTTTCTGGGCGCGATAGTCGCGGCTTTTCTCCTGTCGAGCCAGTATGAGGCCTCCATGGAGATCCTCGTCAATCGCGATCGGATGGACCCAGTCGTGACTGCGGAACAGTTTTCGCAAACGACCCCCGTCGCGCCTGCCCTGACAGAGGAAGACATCAATTCCGAAGTCGAGTTGCTGCAAAGCGCAGACTTGCTCCAGCAGGTCGTGCTCGCCAACAAGCTTCAGGATAAAGAGAAGGACTCGATCTTGGCGAAGCTGATGCCAAAAAGAGACGAAGCGTACTACGTTTCCGAAGCTGTGAAGCACCTCGGGAAAAAGTTGAAAGTAGATGCGGTGAAGAAAACGAACATGATTGAAGTCAGTTACCAATCGTCGGATCCCCAGACGGCTTATGGAGTGTTGAACACGCTCTCCACCGCGTATCTCGAGAAGCACGTCACCGTTCACCGGCCGGTGGGAGCTTACGATTTCTTCGCCAAGGAAACGGACAGGTACCAGAAAGCGCTACAGGATTCAGAGGCGCGGTTGGCGAATTTCGGGCATGACGAAGGGATAGCTGCTCCAGATGTGGTCCGCACGGATCTAGCTCAACAAGTTTCGATCTCCATTGCAGCTCTTGACCAAGCTCACCAAGCCATCTCCGCAGACGAACAGCGCATTCATGACGAAGAAGCGCAACTCAAGGTAACGCCTGCAAGATCAACCACCTTGCAGGTTTCGAACTCCGCTGAGGTGCTTCTCCAGACGCTTCAGGCCGATTTGTTGGCTGCACAACTCAAACGCACTCAGCTCGCCATGAAATACGATCCGAGCTACCCGCTCGTGCAGGAAGCTGATCAAGAAGTTGCCCAGACGCAAGCTGCAATCGCCGACGCGCAAAAAGCTCAGTACTTGAACCAGACTACGGACCGGGATCCTACCTACGAGTTTCTGCGGGAGGATGTTGCCAAGACGAAGGCAGATCTTGCTTCTCAGCACGCGACTGCGGCGGCCGTCGGTCGCAGCATCGACTCCATGAAGACTGAACTCGTCGATCTGGATCGCAAGACTGTCAAGCAGTCAGACCTGCTTCGCGATACCAAGGCGAATGAGGCGAATTATTTGCTTTACCTGTCGAAGCGCGAACAAGAAAAGACTTCGGACGCGCTCGATCTGAAACGGATTGCCAATGTGGCGATTGCCGCTCCACCGAGCGTGCCAATATTGCCTGCCTACAGTGCACTGCTCGTGCTCTTGATTGGTCTGTTGGTGGCTGTGTTCGTGAGCGTCGGCGCGGCGTTTGTCGCGGAATATCTCGACCCGTCGTTCCGTACCCCTGCAGAGGTGAACGATATTCTGAAGATCACGGTGCTGGCCTCCATGCCGAAGAAGGTCGCTTAGCACCGATGCTTCTAGACTATTACCAACTCGCAGAGCAACCGTTCGGCGTGACGCCGGACTCCCGGTTCCTGTACTTGGGACCGAAGCACCGGGAAGCGCTCGCTTCACTCGTCTACGGCACGGAAAGTAATCGTGGGTTCCTCGCGCTGATCGCCAAGCCAGGAATGGGCAAGACGTCCTTGCTCTACCATTACCTTTCCTACCTGCGCGACAAAGCTCGCACCGCTTTCGTGTTTCGTACCGATTGCGATTCGCGCGAATTCATTCGCCACCTGCTGCTGGATCTCGGCATAGACGTCGCGGGCATGGATTTGCCCGGCATGCATGACGCCCTGAACCGTCTGCTCACCGATGAGATGCGCGCGGGTCGGCGCTTCGTGCTGGTGATTGACGAAGCGCAAAATCTGGACGAAAAAGTTCTCGAGTCCATCCGCCTGCTCTCCAATTTCGAAACTCCTTGGACAAAATTGATGCAGATCGTGCTCGCCGGTCAGCCTCAGCTCGCTGATCGCCTGGCCAGTCCATCCATGGCGCAACTCCGTCAGCGCGTTTCCATGGTGATTCGCATCGAGCCCTTCACGCCCGAGGAAGTGAACGCCTACATTGACCATCGTCTCTGGATTGCGGGCTGCGAAAAACCCGCGTTCTTGACGGTCGGCGCTCGCAAGCTCATCGCTGATCACAGCGAAGGCATTCCAAGAAATATCAACAATCTGTGTTTCAACGCGATGTCGCTGGCATGTGCGCTCCAGCGCAAAACCATCGATCGCGACATTGTCCGCGACGTGATTGCGGACCTGGATCTCGAACCGTTGCGCGAGAAGAACCTTGTCGCGCCCAAGCCCGAGAGGAAATCGGTGCGCGTTCCGCCCATGCTGTTGACCGCCGCAAAAAAGCAGTCAGCTTCTGGCGGTTGGATTCCCAAGCTCGCGATAATCAGCGCTCTGTTGCTGGCAGCCGGTGGGCTCGTCGTCAATCTGAACCACCGCGCCGGCGGCTCCTCCACCTTGCCGGACGCCGTGGGCACCGTCTCGGCCGCGCCGCCTCCAGCTCCTACTCTGCAACCTGCCCCGGCTCCGGTTGCTGCTCTTCCTGCTGCTCCAGCTCTGGATCCTGCTCCGGCTCCGGTTGTCGTTTCAGAGGTGTCACTGATGCCCGCGCATGAAGCTAGCGCCACCGTTAGACAAGCAACCGAGGACGTTCGCGTGACGCCGGGACAAACTCTCTATCAGATCAGCCTGAACAAATTTGGCAAATACGACGGCAAAGTCCTCGAACAATTACGCGGACTGAACCCTTCGCTCGATAATCCCGACCGTATTCGCACCGGCCAGAAAATCCGTATCCCAGCAACGGCACCACTATCCACCGACGGGCAGCACGCGGGCCAGCAGGCTGCAAATGCTGCACCCACAGAGGCAGGAAAACCATGAGCAAGAACTTTGAGTTGATGCAGCAAGCAGGCAACGAGCATTCCCTGCGTCCGACTCCCACGCAAGAGCCCGCGCCGAGCGTCAATTTTGGCAACGGCCATGGCAACGGCAATGGAAAACGCTATCGCGAGGCGGACGGCCTCGATCTCGACCTGCTGGCTGGCGAAGAAGCTCTGCGCCTAGTGCAGCGCGTGTTTTTGCTGCAAGCGCAAGAGCCGCCGCACATGGTTGTATTCGCCGGCATTGACCATGGAAACGGCTGCAGCCGTATCTGCGTCAGCGTAGCGGAGACCCTCGCGAAGAATGTTCGCGGAACGGTCTGTTTGGTCGAAGCGAATTTGCGCTCGCCCGCATTGCCTGGAATGTTTGGCACCACCAATCATCATGGATTGACGGACGCCCTGCTTCATGATGGCCCGATCCGCTCTTTCGCGAAGCCGGTCCGTGGCGACAATCTGTGGCTGCTTTCCAGCGGCGCATTGGCGGCGGACTCTCCGAAACTCCTGAACTCCGAACGCATAAAGACGCGCTTCGCTGAACTACGCAAGGAATTTGATTTCGTGCTCATTGACGCGCCGCCGCTCACTCCCTATTCGGATGCGCTTGCTTTTGGCCAATTGACGGACGGATTCATTCTGGTCGTGGAAGCGAATGCTACGCGACGTGAAGCGGCCTTACAAGTGGCCGAGAATCTGCGGGCCGCGAACGTTCGGATTCTGGGCGCGGTCCTGAACCAGCGTACTTTTCCTATTCCAGAAGCGCTCTATCACCGACTCTAAGGCCGAGAAGGTTGCGAACGGCATGTGTTGCGATTTTCTAAATTCGCTTGCTGCGCCATTGCAGAAACGTAACGGCACTGAGATCGCTGCCGGGGCGTTGGACGAATAGATGACGCGGCTCAAAATTTCTCCGGGGGCGTGGGGTCACCTTGCATTGTGACTCAAGCTAGCGGAGCTATGTTCCCGTGCGTTGATTTTGTCTATCTCCCGGGCGGTTGAAGTCACGGACTGCGGCGGTTCGAGTGCTCAGCTCGGCGGCGCGCAGCTCGACTGTAGGTGATGTTCTGCACTTGCAATCGAATAGGGCATAAGCGCTGACACCAAGGCAGCCCAAACAACGGGGTGGTTTCGTGAACCAGGCCAAGCGGCGACTAATAAACAGCACAGCTAAGTTGATCGACCTGGGAATCCTGGTGCTTTCCCTTGGTCTGACGACGATTCTAGTCGTTTCTGAGCACGGAACTCTATCGGTTACCGAATTCCTCGCGCTCCGGATCCAACTAGGAAACTTCGTACTTTTTACTGTCTTGGTTTTCATCTGGCACTTGATTTTAGCAATGTGCGGGTTGTATGAATCGAAGCGCCTCTCGACGCGCCGGTCGGAACTGATCGATGTGCTCAAGGCGGTGACGCTCGCGACTTTGTGTCTGCTGGTGCCCCGGGCCTTCTTAGCCAAACGAACCATCTCATTTGTTTTTCTCGTTCTCTTTTGGATTCTCGGTGCAACCCTATTGATGGCGGTGCGTCTGGTCGTTCGTTATCTGCTCGGAGTCATGCGCCGCCACGGCCTGAACTCCCATTTCATGCTGATTCTTGGTACCAATGCTCGTGCGATCGAGTTCGCTACCCGAATCGAGGCCAAGCCCGAGTTCGGATATCGCGCGGTGGGTTTCGTGGACGATGATTGGCCCGGCAGAGCAACATTTCTTGAAACAGGGCGCCAAGTTTGTTGCGACTTCGCCGGCCTCTCCGAATTCCTCCGCCACAACGTCGTGGATGAGGTTGCTATTTACCTTCCGCTGAGATCCTTCTATGAGCACTCCGCTCAGGTGGCAGCGCTGTGCGAAATGCATGGAATCATCATGCGGATCAACTCCGATATCTTCAATTTGAAGATCGCAAAATCTTCGGCTAATGACTTCGACGGTCAAGCGCAGTTCACGGCCACGGCAATCGGTCAGCAGGGTTGGCCTCTTGTGGTTAAACGTGTGCTGGATATCAGCATTTCTTTCACTCTGCTCGCCCTTCTCGCACCACTCTTTCTCGTCATAGCCCTCTTGATCCGGTGGACCTCGCCGGGTTCAGCTTTCTTTGGGCAAAGGAGAGTGGGACTGAACAAACGGCAGTTTGTCATGTACAAGTTTCGGACCATGATTCCAAACGCCGAGATGGCGCAGGAGCAATTACTCGCCCTGAACGAGATGACAGGACCCGTATTCAAAATCAAGAACGATCCGCGCGTCACGCCGATTGGACGTTTCCTGCGGAGGGCGAGCCTCGACGAACTGCCCCAGCTTTGGAACGTCTTAAAGGGTGACATGAGCCTCGTCGGGCCACGCGCCATGTCCGTGCGCGACTATCAGTTGTTCAGTGAAGATTGGCAGCGCCGCCGCTTCAGTGTTCGTCCTGGCATTACCTGCCTCTGGCAAGTGAACGGCAGAAATTCGATCCCTTTCGAGCAGTGGATGCAAATGGATATCGAATATATCGATAAGTGGTCGCTCTGGCTCGATGTGAAGATCCTGGCCCGCACCATTCCAGCAGTGCTTAGGGGCTCGGGTGCTGCATGAGGAATAACATCGCACGGCGACGATTCCCCCCGCCCGCCCATTGCACGAGGTACCACACCCTGTGGTGGATGCCTCGATGACAATACCCGAGAGAGCTTGTGCCGTTGCGGACACGGCGGAATCCGTGGAAATCGGGGCACAGAGTACGACGGATTTTTTGCGTAAACTGTTTCGGTTGTTGGACGAGCATGGTGTGCGATATTGCGTGATTCATTCGTGGGAGATGCTTCCAGAGCACCTCGGTAGCGATTTGGATCTGGCGGTCCACCCAGATGACAAGCCGCGAATTCCATCGATCGTCGAAGCATTAAAGCGTTCTAATTACCTCGCTTATCAGTGGAGTAATTACATCACGAACGGCCATAGTTTCTACTTTTACTGGCTTGCTGGCGGTAAGGTGAATACTGTCCCCGTCGACATTATTTTTGAAGACCGGCGATCGGGAATGATCATGGCGTCAGGCGAGGAGTTCGTTGCCGGACGCGTCCAGCACGGGGAGTTCTGGATCGCGTCGCCCGCGATGGAGTTTTCCTACCTGTTAGTAAAGAAGGCGAACAAGGGAAAAGTGTCGTCTTCTCAAACACTCAGACTGCAGCGTCTCGCCCAGAGTCTCGGGCGCCAGTCGGCTGAAAAGATTGTCGGAAAGGTGTTTCGGGAAGACTTAAAGCACAGGATCGTCGGAGCCTGTCTCGACGGATCGATTGACCAGGTTTTCAGCGCCTTGAACGGGGAAGCTTGGCAGACGCCGCCGTCGAAGCGTCTGCTGAAAACGATCCGATATTCGGCGGGTCAATTCCGGCGAGCCATCTGGCGAATGTCTTATCCAATTGGGATGTTGGTCTCGGTGCTAGGCCCCGATGGAGTGGGAAAGAGCACAGTGCTGGAAGGTCTCGCCGCGGCATTCAGCGTTCCCATGCGCCGCCGCTCTCTTTTTCACTGGCGTCCACAACTGCTTGCCAAGCGCAGAGACAAACGTCCCGTCACAGATCCACACGGCCAGTCGCCGCGCGGATCCCTGGTTTCGATGGCCTATCTCTCCGTGTTCTTCGCGGATTGCTGGGCAGGCTACCTGTTTGTAATTAAGCCTCGGCTCGTGAGAGCCGGCTTCGTGCAGTTCGATCGCTACTTTCATGATGTGTTGGTGGATCCGCGACGCTACCGCTATGGCGGTCCCAAATGGTTCGCGGAGCTTCTTTGCCGGCTGCTTCCGGAGCCGGACTTAGTGATTCTTCTGGACGCTAACGAGGATTTGATCCTGTCGCGAAAAACTGAACTGACGCGCGCCGAGATTCAACGCCAGCGCCAGGCATACGCCGAATTGCGATTCCAGCGAGCGAAGGAAGTTTGCGTCCGGACGGATGCTGGAATTGAGTCAACTCTCGAAGCATCCGCCACGGCCGTGGCGGAATTCATGAAGCAACGATTCGACAAGAGGATCGGACATTGGATGAAGGTGGTCTCGTGAGGAGTGCAGCCATTGCGATCGAGGCAGCTTCCCGCTTTCGCGGGTCCGCGGACACGCTCGACGAGGTATTGAGGTTGTTTCTCGGCTGGGAGCAGGCGGATCCTCTGCCAGAGGCTGAGGACCTTCCCAACAATGGAGCCGCGCTCCCGGACGTGGTGGTGTCCCGCAGCCAAGCGTCCAGCGTCTCCAAACAATTGGCTCGCCAGGGTTACACGCGCCAGCATCGCTTTGCCATACTCCCTTCGCGAACCCAGCCTCGCTGGCTTCTGCCTCTCACGGATGCTCGCAGAGCGATCGATGGCTTCGAGCTGTACACACCATATTCGCGGGCCACGCGGCTGATGAAAGCGCTCGTGGTTCGCGTCCGGGCGATTGGATGGGAAGGGTGGGTGCGGCACAGCGTCCTGATGGCGGCGCGGGCTCCTCTGCCAATCGAAAGACTCGCGACGGAAATCACCGGCGAG
>Ga0210385_10001672_pt1 | contig 13632 bp, 10 predicted proteins | sample IncBWH26OmetaG_FD_160107 | JGI IMG/M metagenome (GOLD analysis project Ga0210385, IMG submission 160107) | Forest soil microbial communities from Barre Woods Harvard Forest LTER site, Petersham, Massachusetts, United States - Inc-BW-H-26-O ... | reverse complement strand
TGACGGCTTCGGCGAACCGGTCAAGGAAGCCATCGGAGCCCCGATCTCGGGCGAGGAAGACGGCTGCTTCGGCGAGCAGCACCTCTGTCACTTCGGGCGACGCGCTCACCCCTCTCATGTCCGCTCACCTCCAGGGCCGTCACATCTTTCTACCCCCGCTGTAGGCGAATTCAATGCGCCCGCCGTCAGGTGTGGCGCTTCGGCGATCTGTCTGCAGTGAAAGAGCAGCTCGAGGCCACGCAGTCCGGCAAGGCTTCTGAACGCGTTCATTTCGGCCGTCGACCATCCTTTCGCCAGCGCCCATACATCTTCGGGTGTCCCGAATTGGCGCTGCTCGCTCGGCAGCAGCTGGCTGCAGACATCGGCCAGGAACGTCAGATCCCCCTCGCCGACAACGTCGTCAGCAGCCGCGCCCGCTGTGTCATCGTCTGCCGGCCCGGCCGTGGCCTTCAGGTCAGCCCATGCGGCCGCCAGCGGCAGCAGCACCCATGCGTGGTGCACCCGCTCGTGCGCCCGCCCTCTCCCCAAGCCGCATTCGGGACAGTGCCCGGACGCGCGTGAGTAGCGTCCGCATTCACGGCATAGCCAGATCGGTCCCAGCGGCTCGGTGGAGCTGTACCCCGCGTTGCCACCCTCCTGCGACTGCGACGCGACCACGATGCCCAGCTTGGGGCGGAGCAAGCGCCGGCCGTCACGCTCGATGAACTCACTTCGGTAGACCAGATGCTGCTGCCCGCAGCAAGCCGCCCGCTGCACCAGCGTCCGGCCGCCCAGCCCCGCGACCGAGACCAGGTGCACCTTGCCGCCACAGTTCAGGCAGAACTCCGGCAGGATGCGGTCGTAGCGCAGCACCGGGCCGCCGAAGCCGCGATCGGACGACAGCCAGCGGCGGGCCAGCACGCTGGCGGCCACGTCGTTGGAGCGCAGCTTCGGCCGCACCGCCGGCCCGGCAGCGGCCGCGCGGCCCGCGTCAGCGCCGCCGAGCCAGCGACGCTGCCAGCCCCACAGCGTGGAGGCGTACCGCGCGCCGCTGCGGCTGCCGGGCTTGTGCTGCCCAGGCCGCCAGACGCGCAGGTCGTGGTCGTCTTGCCGGCACGGCCCGCGCCGGGCGAAGCCCAGCTCCTCGTCTTCGGCGGGCGCCTTGCACCCGCAGCCGCGCCACAGCGCGCTCGCCTCGTCCGCGACCAGCGCGGCCAGGCTGGCCGCCCGCGCTGCCGTCCGCGGCCCGGGCAGGAACTCGATGCCGAGCCAGCGCTCCACCGTGGACAGCGCCGAGCCGGCCGCGCTGACCCCGAGGTTGCAGAACAGGTGGAACGGGAACAGCCACTCGCGTGGCGGCACCCCGCTTGCCTGCGCGGCGCCGCCAGCGACCGCCGCCGCCACCGCCTCGCCAAGGATCCGGTCCGCCAGCGCCACCCGGTGCCATCCCTGCCTCCGGTCGCCCGCTGCCGCGGCAAGCAACTCGTCCAGCTCCGCCGTCCGCCGGGCCAGAGCATCGAGTGCGGCGGTCCACTCGGCCGAGCCGAATGCCCTCATCCTGCGATGCACGTGCAGCAGAGTTGCGCCCTCCTCGCCCGGGTCCAGCCGCAGCGTGGACAGCGCCGCGATCGCGGTGATGGCCGTCACCCTCGGGCATTCTTGGCCAGAAGCGCCGCTGACCGCCTGCGCCGCCACATCCACGATGCCGACGGCCAGCAGGCGCACAGGGAACTCGTTCTGGTAGATCAGGGGCTCCACGTCGTTGTTGGCTTTGTTCTGGCTCAGCGGGCCGAGCGGGCCGAGCCGTAGCCTGCGCCGCAAACCCGGAGGGATGGACCCGGTGAGCGCGGTGAGCATCGACACCGGGTTGTCCGGGTCGCCTTCGGCGTCCGGCAGCTGCCGGGCCGCCAGGGACGCGGCCACCTTGTTCATGACCTCAGACCAGCGCATAAAGCCTCCAGTCGTGAAGCCCCAGACGCGTCCTCGAATTGCCAGGTAGGGATAACGCGTGGCGGGACACGGTCGGGCTCATCGGCGAGTCGGGGTCGGGAGCGGGGAGTCATCAGCTGCAGGCGGCAACCGTTGCGGGGAATCATCAGCTTCAGGCGGCAACCGTTGCGGGGAATCATCAGCTGCAAGCGGCAACCGTTGCGGGGAATCATCGGCCGCAGGCGGCAACGGGCGCAGTCCCTGGAGCTTGGCCAGAGCAGCCGTGGCCACGGCTGCCCAGCCCGCACCGGCAGCGCCGCTCAGCCAGCGCGCGGCCGCTTTGACCACCGGCGTTTCGAGCGCGGCGAACTCATCGACGGCGGCGGCGGCCGCCATGGCCCGGACGTTGGCCGCGAGCTCGGCTGCGAACGTCGCCGGCCAGTCAAGCTCGACCGCGACGTGCCAGCGGGCGGCCGGCGCTTCGGCCAGCCAGGCGCTGAGCGCGAGCGCGGCCTGGTCGGGCAGCAGCCGGCCGTGCAGGAAGCGAACCAGGACCGCGGCGTCCACTTCGTGCGCTTCGAGCAGCCGCAACACCCCGCGGGCGAGCAGCGCGTCCGGGACGTCCCGGCCGGCCAGCACGGCGAGGGCGGTCCACACCACGACCGATTCCTCGTGGCTGAGCAGGCCGACCACGCGGGCGAGCACATCCGGCGGCAGGTCCCTGCCCTGCAGCAGCTCCAGCGCGCCCACCACCACTGACGGGCTGCCGTGCCCCAGCAGCCCGCCGATCCGGTGCAGCACGTGCTCGGCGAGGTGGCGGCCGCGCAGCACCGAGTGGGCCCCGCCGACGATCGACGGATCCCTGCGCTCCAGCGAGCCGATCACCCGTGAAATCACACTCGCTGGCAGGTCCCTGCCCTCCAGCACCTGCAGTACATGCCCAACGACCGTGACGTCCTCATGCTCGAGCAGGTTGATGATCCGTGCCCTGATGTCGTCGGTGAGGTTCTTGTCCCGGAGCACCCCGAGCGCGTGCGCGACGACCGGCGGCCGGTCGTGCTCCAGCGCGCCGACCACCTGGGACAGCACGTCGCCAGGCAGATCAGTGCCTGCCAGCAGCGATCTGGCGCCGTGGCCGACCGACGAATCCTCGTGCTCGAGCAGCCCGACCAGTCGGGCGAGCAGTTCATCGGGCAGGTCACGGTTCTCCAGCAGGCCGAGCGCGCCGGCCACCACCTCGGGGCTCTCGTGCTCGAGCAGCTCGACGATCTTGGACAGAATCTCCTCGTCGAGCTCACATGATTCCAGCACGCTCAGCGCGCTCCACACCACCAGCGGGTCCCCGTGCTCCAGCAGCTGCACTATCCGCGACAGGATCTCGTCATCGAGATCGCGGCCTTCCAGGACGCTCAGCGCGCTCCACACCACCAGCGGGTCGGAGTTGGCGAGCAGGGCGACGATGGGCGCCAGCAGGTGGTCCGGAAGGTCACGGTTCTCCAGCAGCGACGCGGCGCGCTCGGCCAAAGCCCGGTCCGGGCTGGCCAACAGGGTGACGATCCGTTCAAGGAGGTCATCGCGGAGTTCACGGCCGTCGAGGACCAGGCGGGCGCTGGCCGCCACCGCGGTGTCCGGGTGCCCGAGGAGGCCGACGATGCGCTCGAGCAGGTCATCGGGGAGGACCCGGCCCTCGAGCACCAGGCGGGCGCTGGCCGCGATCGCGGTGTCGCCATGACCGAGCAGCTCGACGATGCGGGCGACCAGGTCGCTGGGGAGAACCCGGCCCTCGAGGGCGAGCAGGGCGCTGGCGACGACCGCGGGATCACCGCCCCCGAGCAGGTCGACGACGCAGGACAGCACCGCGTCGGGCAGCTGGCGCGTGACCGCGCGGGCCCGGGCCGGGCCCGGCTGGCGCACCCCGCGGAACGCCTCGAGGCCGAAGAGCGCGTCACCGGCCACTACCTGGTCGGGGTCGGTGAGCAGGGCCAGGTACTCGGCGAGCACGTCGGCGTTGTCGAGGTGGTTGGCGAGCGCGACGCAGGCCGGCCGGCGCATGGCCGGATGACGCAGCGCCATGGTCAGCACCGGCGAGCGGGGGCGGAGCCTGGCCATCGCGATCGCGAACTCGGGCCGCCGGTCCACGATCGCGGCCATCGCGATCGCGAGTTCGTCGTGCAGCACCTCGACCAGGTCCTCCGGCTGGTCTTCGAGCACCGCGACGGCGCCGGCCACCCCGGCCAGCAGCGAAAGGTCGGGCCGGGACGAGGCATACCGGTACAGCCATCGCACATACCGGTCAGCGGCTTCGTTAACGGCCATGGGTACATCCTTGCCAAGGCGGGGCCTCATGCCCAGACCGAGTCGGGTAAGAAGTGCCGACGGGTATGCACCAGGCCGGTGTTTTCTGCCGCGCCTACAGTGGCCGTAGGGCCTGGAGATGCGGAGACACATTGGCGGAGACAACGGTAGACGAGCGGGTGACCTGGCTGACCGGCGTGGCCAGGCGGGTCACCGACGAGACCCCGTCGGTCCGCACGATCGAGCTGCTCGCGCCGGGCTGGCCTGGGCACCGAGCCGGGCAGCACCTGGACGTGCGGCTGACCGCGGAGGACGGCTACGAGGCAGAGCGCTCGTATTCGATCGCGTCGGCGCCGGGCGAGCCACTCTCCATCACCGTCGAGCGGCTCGACGACGGCGAGGTGTCGCCCTACCTGACCGAGGAGCTGCGGACCGGCGACGAGCTGGAGGTGCGCGGCCCGATCGGCGGGTATTTCGTCTGGGACGGCGATAGCGACCGCGGCACGCCGCTGCTGCTTGTCGGCGGCGGGTCGGGAGTGGTCCCGCTGCGGTCGATCCTGCGCCACCGGCAGCGGATCGGCGCCAGCACGCCGACCCGGCTGCTGTACTCGGCCCGCTCGCTCGGCGACGTGATCTACCGACAGGAACTCGACGGGTATCACGACGGCGTGGAAGTCATCTACACGCTTACCCGGACCCAGCCTCCTGGCTGGACCGGGCACTCCGGCCGGGTGGACGCCGCGCTGCTCGCCGACGTCGCCTGGCCGGTGAGCCAGGATCCGCTCACGTTCGTCTGCGGTCCGACCAGCTTCGTCGAGACCGTCGCCACGGGCCTGGTCGGGCTCGGCTACCCACCGGGCCGGGTCAAGACCGAGCGCTTCGGCGCGACCGGAAGCTGACAGGCAACGGCGCCAATGGGTCGTTACGCGCTGCTGATCCTGCCCTCGGCCAACCGGGTGTACGCGGACGCGTCGACCTCGCTGACCGTGGCGGAACTGGAGGCATTCGGGCGGTCGGTCCTTGGCTGCCGGATCGCCGGGGCAGCGCCGGCCACGATCGGCGGCGTGCCCTACGTCACCTTCACCGCCGACCACATCGACACCAGGGACGCGGCGCTGCTGGCCAACCTCTCGTCGGTCTACGCCCTGTTCCGGGTGGAAGACGGCGGCAGCGGCGGCCCGCTGCTGCGGCCGGTCGAGCTGCGGCCGCTGGACCGGTTCGACGACGACCTGCTCACCATTCAGAAGTACCAGGGCAAGACGAACGAGCAGTTCACCAAGCTGCTGCTGAACGTGACGCTGCTGGCCTCGGGGTTCGCAACGGAAATGCTGGACCGGAAGTTCGCGGTGCTTGACCCGCTGTGCGGCCGGGGGACGACCCTCAACCAGGCTCTGATGTACGGCTTCGACGCGGCCGGTGTCGACCTCGACGCGAAGGACTTCGACGCGTACGCGGCGTTCATCCAGACCTGGCTGAAGCGCAAGAGGGTCAAGCACCATGCGGAGCGGGCGCGGCTGCGGCTCGGCGGCAAGGTGGCGGGCAGGCGGCTGCGGGTCAGCCTCGCCGCGGATGCCGGCGACTACAAGTCCGGCCGTACCCAGCAGCTCGACCTGGTCAACGCCGACACGGCACGGGCGGCCGAGTTCTTCAAGCCGGAGACGTTCGACCTGGTCGTCGCCGATGCCCCGTACGGCGTCCAGCACGGTAGCCGGACGGCGGCCAAGGGGCTGGCCCGCAGCCCGGTCGACCTGCTGACCGCCGCCGCGCCCGCCTGGGCAAGACTGCTGCGCAGCGGCGGCGCGTGCGGGATCGCGTGGAACACGCTCGTCGCCCGGCGCGAGCAGGCGGCCGGGATCCTCGCGGACGCCGGGCTCGATCCGGTGGAGTGCGAGCCGTATCTGGGCTTCCGGCACCGGGTGGACCAGGCGATCGTGCGGGACATCCTGGTCGCCCGCAAGCCATAGCCCGGGGCCGGGCATGCGGCGGGGCCGGCCCGCGAGAGCTCCCGGGCCGGCCCCGCTGCGCGCTAGATCAGCTGCGGTCCCAGGTGACGCTGAACGCGTTTCCGCTGCCGTTCAGCGAGCTGGGCGTGGCCTCAGTCGCACCGGACGAGGTGATCATGGTGATCTCGTCGTCGGTGAACGAGGAGATCACACCTGATGTCGAGCCCTCCGTCACCGTCGCCGAGGACAGGGTGACGGTGCCGAAGTCGGTGAGCGGGTAGACGCCTGACGAACCACTCGGCGCCTCAGCGATCCACTCGGCGCTGGAGTTGGCGCAACTCGAGCACGTCTGCTTCGTGGAGAAGCTGTTGGCGGTGTGGGTGGAGTCGGTGACCGCCAGCGTGTAGCTGGAGCCACTGCGCACCACGGAGGCGCTGATGTGGTCGCCAGGCGCCAGCGACTCACCAACCACCTGGATGTCGTTGGTTGGATACATCTCCCACCATGTGTAGTTGTACGCCGTGCCGCGGTAGCACTCGATCAGCGTGCCGTCCTGCTCTACCGAGCTGCTGCTGTACCCGTCGATCCCGACCCAGAAGGCCGCGAGCGACTCCGTCCGCCCGGAACAAGTCCCCGCGGGCTCGGTCCAGCTGGAGGTCACCTTGGAGAAGCCGCTGCCGGTGTCGGCGTAGCCCGACCAGTTTGTGCTCTCCACCTGGGTCAGCCCCTTGACCCTTGATGCGTGCCCGGCCACTCGGTGATTGGCACCGTGCTGGCCGATCTGGAGGTGCTCAATGGCGGTGCGAGCGGCCGCGGCAGCGGCGGCGCTCGGCGACGCGGCGGCGGTGCTGGCGCCGGCAGCCGGGCCGAAGGCCAGGAGCATGCCGATGGCTGGTACGCACGCGACTAATGCGGTGCCGAGGAGCCGATGAGGACGCAGATGCATAGGGGGGTTGCCTTTCGTGTTGGCGCGGCCACGGGCAGCCGCTGTCGTAACCGGATCGTAACTTTGCTGACCGTGGCCATCAAGAGTCAGGCAAAGCATGTAAAGGCTTGACATCACACTTGAACCGGTATATGTCGCCATAGCTCGGGCGGCCCCATAGCCCTGAAAACCCTTGGCGCGGCCCAACGGGCCCCGGAGCGCTTTGGCGCGACACAACAGCCCTGGGCCCCTTGGCGCGGCGAAATATCCGCTGTCAAATAGAATCGGCACTCATTGGCGATCCAACAAGAGAGTTGTATGGCCCGAGTTTTTCCGATCTCCGGTACGACCGCAGCGAGGAGCGACCACCGCATGTCGATCGAGGAGATCGAGCGTCAGATTCATGACGCATACTTGCAACTTGCGGAGTCAGTTGCACGGATACGTGAGAGTCACGAGCATTACCTGGACAGCCTGGCTGCCCACGACGCGCAGCAGATACGGCAGGAACCGCCCGAGTTCAGCGGTTGGTACGCGGCCCCTGCGGCTGCTGATACTGCACATGAAACTGTGATCGCTGCGGCGATGCAGGCGCACGATCAAGCCGTTGGCGGCCTGCCGGATGCGGTTAATGGGCTTACTTCCGCCAATCCCTGGGCGCTGGCCGACTTCGGCAGCCCGGAATGGGCCGGATATCAGCCGGACCTGAATGCCCCGTCGCCGACCGGAGTTCGGGTGGGGGTCCTGAACGTGGGCGCGGTGAAGCGGGCAGGTGAGATGGGTGGGATGCCGCCCATGCCGGCGGTCGCCCGGTTCACCGGGCACGGCCATCTGCTGATCGAGGCCGAGCGCGGCGCCACCACGGGAGCCCGCTCGCTGCTGCAGGCGCTGGCCCTTCGGCTGGCGGTTGCCACGCGGCCGGGCACGGTGCGGTTCGCGCTCGCCGACCCGCTCGGCCAGGGCGAGCAGCTGAGCGGGTTCCTGCGGCTGCCGGCCGCACTGCGCGTCGGCACCGGGGTCGCGTCGAGCGCCGCCGAGATCGAGTCGCTGCTGAAGACGCTCACCGACCACGTCGTTGAGGTGACCCAGACCCGGCTGACGAACGTCTACGACTCGGTCGAGGCCTACAACGCCGCCACGACCGGGGTGTCCGTGCCGTACCACATCCTGGTTCTCGCGGGTTTCCCCGGTGGCATCAGCGAGCAGTCGGCCGAGCTGCTGACGCGGCTCGCCCGTAACGGCCCCCGCGCCGGGGTCTACATCCTCGCGACGATCGAGCACGGCGTGGAGCGGGCCCACGGCCCTGGTCTTTCCGCCCTGGCCACGGCGACGGCTGACCTGCACGTGGCCGCCGGGCGGGACGGGTACACCGTGACCTGGAATGACCCTGACTTCGGCCAGTGGCCGATCGAGCCAGACGCGATGCCGCCGTCCGCGCGGGTCAACGCGTGGCTGGACGCCGTGGGCGCCGCCGCCAGCCTCGGCTCGCGGGAGCTCCCGTTCGCCCGTATCGCGGTCCCGCCATCCGAACGCTGGTCCGCCGACACCACCGACGGTCTCGACGCGCAGATCGGTGTCGACAGCCGGGGCGAGCCGCAGCACTTTGTCATGGGCTCCCGCGGGGTGCACAACGGCCTCGTCGGCGGCGACGTGCGCATGGGCAAGAGCAACCTGCTGCACGTGCTGATCACCCAGCTCGCGCTCAAGTACCCGCCGGAGGAACTCGAGCTGTACCTGCTCGACTTCAAGGAAGTCGAGTTCGATGCGTACTTAACTCAGCGGCTGCCGCACGCCAAGGCGATCGCGTCCCGCACGGACCGCGAGTTCGGCCTGAGCATGCTGAGGCGCTTCCATGACGAGATAGAGCGGCGGGCGCGGCTGTGCCGGCAGGCCAGGGTCACCCAGCTCCCCGAGTACCGAAGAGAGACCGGGCAGGTGCTGCCCAGGTCCCTGGTGATCATGGACGAGTTCCAGGTGCTGTTCAGCGAGGAGGACCGGCTGTCCCGGGAGGCCGGGGCGCTCCTGGCGGACATCGCCAAGCGGGGCGCTGCCTTCGGGCTGCACCTGCTGCTGGCCACCCAGTCGCCCGGCGGCTCGCTGACCGTGCACCTGCGGCCCGCATACGAGCAGATGGCGCTGCGCATCGCCCTTGGCTGCCTGCTGCCGAGCGTCTCCCAGGCGATCCTGGGCGAGGGCAACGACGCCGCGATCAGGCTCAGCAGGGCTGGCGACGCCATCTACAACGACCGCCGCGGCGAAGGCGCGAACACGGTCATGCGGATCGCGATGCTTCCGACCAAGGACCGGCTGGAGTGGATCTCGACGATCCGGGCCCTCGCCGGAGACCGCGCCTATGAGCCGTCCGCGACCTTCGATCCCGACGCTCCAGCAGAATTCACGGAGAACCCGGCATGTGCGGTCTTCGCGGCAGATCCCAGCCGGTGGCCCGTTCCGGCCCCTACGACGGCGGCCTGGCTCGGCGAGGCGATAGAGATCAAGCCGGCCACCGCCGCCGTGTTCGAGAGCTTCGTGCGATCGAACCTGCTGGTGATCGGCGACGAGGAACATGGGCACGCGCTGCTCCTTGCGACGCTGCTCAGCGCGGCGGTGCAGCGCTCGCCCGCCGACGTCTCCTTCGAGATCGCGCAGTTCGCGCGGCCGTCCTCGTCGTTCCACCGCTACTTCGATCCGGTGCAGGACCTCCCCCACGAGACAAGAATCGTCGGCGCCTCCTGCGCTCTCGACGTGCTGCGGGACCTGACCAAGGATCTCGAGGCGCGACTAGCGGACGCCGGAGCAGCATCGCAGCCACGGCGGTTCTTCATGGTCGCCGGGCTGCACCGGTGGCAGGAACTCGGCGCCGACGGCGAATGGGGCAAGCCGACCGAGGCGACGACGCTGCTGACCCGGCTCGCCGAGCACGGTCCCGAGGTGGGCATTCACGTGGTCGTCTGGGCGGACAGCTACGCCACCGCCGAGCGCGCTCTGCGGCGCCCCGGCATCGGCCAGTTCACGCTTCGCGTAGCGTTGCGCCTGCAGTCGCCAACCGAGAGCGACGCCCTTCTTGGCGTTCCCTCCGCGGCCAGCCTGGCCGATGACCGCGCCCTGTTCCGGGACGTGGACTGGCCGCATGAGCATGTCGAGAAGTTCAAGCCCTACTCGACCAGTTCGCTGTACGCCTTTGCCCGCACCGCCTTCAGGAGACCGGCATGACCCCGATGCCAGCGCAGGCCCCCACCACGGCGCTGTCGCCCTACCTCTCACTTCGCCAGGCCGTGCGGCCGGCGATCGTGACCTATACGGTTCTGGCCAGCGAGCAGGAACGGGCCGGCGCCCTCGCCGAGGAAGCCAGCCAGCTTCTCGAGTCGACGCGGGAACTGCTGGAGGCGGTCGGCCTGGTTCACCTGCTCAGCCCGGATCCGGGTGCGGAGATCCCGGGCAATGATCGCGGAGACCGGCAAGCCCGGCTGCTCGCCGCCTACGCCGACGCGGGGGTGCTGTGGGCCAAGGTCGTCGGCCACTCGATAGCGCTTGCCGACGGCCTGCTCAGCCAGGCCAGATGGCACGATGTGCTCAGGCTGGCCGACTTCCTGGACAACGCGGGCGAGACGGTGGTCGCCGGCAGCCTGCGCGAGCGCGCGAACGACGCCATACGCGGCGAGTACTACGCCCGGATCAGCTGCATACACGACAAGATGTCGCGGGAGGAAACCGCGACGGCCATCGACACGCTGCGGTCGCTTCCGAAGGAGTTCCCGGAGCGGAAACTCGAGATCGCGCTGAGGCTCCGGCCCCTCGGGGCGTCGGTCAAGAACGTCACCAAGCTGGACCGCCAGTCGAGGAGCACAGTCGAAGCGGCAATGAGCAGCCTCCCCGATTCGGCCGACTACTACCTGGCCGTTCTCTCCGAGATCTATTACAGCTTCGTGAGGTAGAGGAGGATCGTGACCGAGGTCAACATCAGCGATATTGAAGCGCTGGCCGACTTCAGATCGCACCTAACCGAGTTCAACAAGGATCTGTCGGAGAGTTTCAAGGCCATGCGCACGCACTGGCGTGAACTCGGTGAGGTCTGGCGCGACGACATGTACCGCCGGTTCGGGGAGGCGCTGGAGGAGGTCACACCAGGCGTCGATTCCTACCTCGCGGCGACCGAGGGGCACGAGGCGTATCTGCTTGCTCTCGTCGAAAGGCTCCGGGCGGTCCGCGAACTCTCGGCGGGCTGACGGACGTGGCCGACATCCACGCGGACATCGAGGCGCTCAAGGAGCTGGCCGGCGCGCTCAGCCGGTACCGGCACGCGCAGCGCGAGGTGGCCGACCGAGGCGACTACCAGATCGCGGCGACGCGGGCCTCCTTGGAGGAGAAGGCGAGTCAATGGCGGTCGCTGCTCGCCCAGAGGCAGGCCGATCTTGCCGCCTGCCAGCATGCGGCGGCCACGGACGCCGAGGCCGGTGGCCACCCTGGCTGCCACGCCGAGGCCGCAGCTGTGCGGGAGGCCGAAGAGCGAATCGAGTCCATCCGGCGCTGGCAGCAACAGGTGGAGGATGGGGCGAGCGCGTTTGTGGGTCCGTCGAGCCGGTTCCGGAACTTGCTCGATGTCGACCTGCCGCGGACCGAGCACCACCTGCTGGCCATCATCGACGGCCTGGAGGCCGCGCGGGGCGTCCGGGCGGCGCGGTCCTGACCCGCACCCGAGAAGGAACCCGCTAATGACTGGCCGCCCGCACGAGGACGGCGAGCTCTTGCTCAGAGAAATAAGCGCCGCCTGGGCCAGGACGCAGGAGCACTGGCATGATGACATGGCGAGCAGCTTCGGCCGCTCGCACTGGGCGCCGCTAGTCGATGAATCCCGCTCCTACCTGCGGGCACTCGGTGAGTTCATGGAGTTGCTGACCGCCGCCGAGCGCGAAACCGAGTACTGACCAACGGATCTCGTTCGTTTCCGGTTCACCCGGATCGCCAGTGGATCGGCCCCCCCAAGGGAAAATCGTCTCCCGAGAGGTATTCGTCCCTTGCCCGCGCAATAGTGCGATCCGCTAGCCTCCGTTGGGGACGGATTGACTTAAGTTGCCTCCGCGGCTCTTGCGTCAGGTCTGAACGCTCTGTCTGCGGTCGTGGCGCTCGGGTCCGGGTGCCTGTCGATCCCGACCTCTGGGTCCGGGCGGGCCATGATCAGACGCTTGCGTCCGGACTCCCCGATCCGTGCTTGCCGTGCCCAGGTCTGGGCCGGTCCATTCTGCTATTGGAGGCCCAGTGGTCCCCGTTACCCCCGGCAAACACCGGAGGTTTGAGACCGAGCCGCCTAGCACAGCTGACCTTTACCAGGAGCCGACGGCTATGGCATACCCCGAATCCGGTGCCCCAGGCATGTGGGAACCCGACCCCGCGGCTGAGTACGGATATCAGGCCAGCGAGGCAGCTCCGGCTATGCAGGCCGTTGCTGACTGGCCGCCAAGCACTGACAGCGGGCCCTGGCCGCAGTGGAACGCGCCGCCGCCCGCGCTGTACCCCGACCATCCGTCGGCGCCTGTACCGCGAGTGCAGGTCGGCCCGCCTGCTGCAGCTGGGCGCGGCATGCCTGGGCAGGCCATGCGCGGCAACCCCGGGTACCCCAGCGGGCCTATGGCCGGACCACCCCAGCTGCCGCAGCGGCAGCCGGGCGCGTCCGGGCCGATCGCCCGGCCGAACGGCGGACCTCGCGCCAACGCTGCCGGTCCCCGCACGGGCGGCCCGCGCCAGGGCAATCCCGCGCGCAACAGGGGGCCCCTGACGCAGGACTTCAACACCGGTGACATCTACAACACCGGTGAGATCTACAACACCGGTGACATCTACAACACCGGCCAGTACGACTCCGGCCAGTTCCCCCCGGCACGCGCCGACTTCCCGTCAGGCCCCAATGGGCAGCCTCGGGCGGGCGGCCCGGCACCCCGGCCGGGCGGGCCAGGAGGGCCAGGCGGCCCGGGCCGGGCCAACGCAGGGCCGAACGGGCCCGCACGAGCAGGCGGGCTGGCACCGCAGCGGGGTGCACCGGCGCCGCAGCGAGGCGGACCCAGGCGACCCAACGCGCTTCCAGGCCCCGCCGGACCGGCCGCTCCCAACGGCTACGCACAGCCAGGCGCACCCACCGGGTACGCGGCACCCAGCGCACCAAACGGCTTTGCGGCACCTACCGGACCCAACGGGTTCGCGGCACCCGGCCCCGCCACCGGGGGCAACGGGTTCCCCACCCTCGGCGGACCGGCCGCACCCAACGGCTACCCGGGACCGGGCGGACCCAGGCGACCCAACGCGCTCCCAGGCCCGGCCGGACCGGCCGCTCCCAACGGCTACGCACAGCCCGGACCCAACGGGTATGCGGCACCCACCGGACCCAACGGGTACCCCACCCCCGGCGGACCACCCGCACCCAACGGCCGCACACGGCCCGAAAGGCCCGCACGAGCCGGCGGACCCGGCCCCGCCACCGGAGGCAACGGGTTCCCCACCCTCGGCGGACCGCCAGCATCCAACAGGCCAGCGCGCCCCGACAGGCCTGCACGGGCTGGAGGGCCGACG
>Ga0210385_10001671_pt1 | contig 13638 bp, 8 predicted proteins | sample IncBWH26OmetaG_FD_160107 | JGI IMG/M metagenome (GOLD analysis project Ga0210385, IMG submission 160107) | Forest soil microbial communities from Barre Woods Harvard Forest LTER site, Petersham, Massachusetts, United States - Inc-BW-H-26-O ... | reverse complement strand
ACCGCCGCGAGCGTCGAGTGGACGGTCGTCAACACCGAAGTCGAGGCGCTGCAGCTGGAGTACTCCTGGATCAAGGAGTTCGACCCGCGCTTCAACGTCAAGTACCGCGACGACAAGTCCTACCCCTACCTCGCGGTCACGATGGGCGAGGACTACCCCCGGGTCATGGTGATGCGCGGCGCCAAGCGGAAGGGCACGCGCTACTTCGGCCCCTACTCCCACGCCTGGGCGATCAGGGAGACGGTCGACACGCTGCTGCGCGTCTTCCCGGTCCGCACCTGCTCCACCGGCGTGTTCAGGCGCGCCGGGCAGATCGGCCGCCCGTGCCTGCTCGGCTACATCGGCAAGTGCTCCGCCCCCTGCGTCAAGAAGGTCACCAAGGAGGAGCACCGGGCCCTGGCGGAAGACTTCTGCGACTTCATGTCCGGCCAGACGAGCCGCTTCATCAGGAAGCTCACCGCCGACATGAGGCAGGCCTCCGATGAGGAGGAGTACGAGCGCGCCGCCCGCGTCCGCGACGACATCAAGGCCCTGGAGCGCGCGCTGGAGAAGCAGGCGGTCGTCCTCGGCGACGGCACCGACTGCGACGTGATCGCCCTGGCGGAGGACCAGCTCGAGGCCGCCGTGCAGATCTTCTACGTCCGCGGCGGCCGGATCAGGGGACAGCGCGGCTGGGTGCTGGAGAAGGTCGAGGAGACCACCACCAGCATCCTGGTCGAGCACTTCCTCGGCCAGTTCTACGGCGACGGCACGTCGCCCGACAGCAACGGCATCCCCCGCGAGGTACTCGTCCCCGAGCTCCCGCCGGACGCCGACGCGATGACGCAGTGGCTCAGCGGCCGCCGCGGCGGCCCGGTGCACCTGCGCGTCCCGCAGCGCGGCGACAAGAAGGCCCTGGCCGAGACCGTCGCCCGCAACGCCAAGCAGTCGCTGGCGCTGCACAAGCTGCGCCGCGCGAGCGACCTGACGACCCGGTCCAAGGCGCTGCACGAGATCCAGGACGCCCTCGAGCTCGACGACGCGCCGCTGCGCATCGAGTGCTACGACGTCTCCAACCTGCAGGGCACCCACGTGGTGGCGTCCATGGTCGTCTTCGAGGACGGCCTGGCCCGCAAGAGCGAGTACCGCCGCTTCTCGATCAAGGGCTACGACGGCAGCGACGACGTCTCCGCGATCCGCGAGGTGATCACCCGCCGCTTCCGCCGCTACCTGGAGGAACGCGAGGAATCGGGTGAGCTCGACACGCTCGGCGATCCCGAGGCGCGCGAAGACCAGGACCCCGAAGGGCAAGACCAGGGTCAAGGTCAAGAGCAAGCGGAAGCCGAACGACTGGTTGTTGCACCGCCGCCCAAGTTCGCCTACCCGCCAAATCTGGTGGTCGTGGACGGCGGCGCGCCCCAGGTCGCGGCGGCCGCCGCCGCCCTGGCCGACCTCGGCATCGACGACGTCTCCGTCTGCGGCCTGGCCAAGCGGCTGGAAGAGGTCTGGCTGCCCGCCCAGGAGTACCCGCTGATCATGTCCCGCACGTCGGAGGGCCTTTACCTGCTGCAGCGGGTGCGGGACGAGGCGCACCGGTTCGCGATCACCTACCACCGGGCCAAGCGGGGCAAGGCCGCGACCACCTCGGCGCTCGACGCCGTGCCCGGCCTCGGCCCGGCCCGGCGCGCGGCGCTGCTGAAGGCGTTCGGCTCCGTGAAGGCCGTGTCCGGGGCGACGCCGGATGAGATAGCGGCCGCCGTCCCCGGCATCGGCCCGAAGCTGGCCGAGACGGTGGTCGCCGCACTGCACAGCCCGTCCGGGGTAAAGGGAGCACCCGGGGGCAGGGTAACGGGGGACCGAGTCAATGACTGAGAATGCTGGTGAACGTGCCATGCCTGGCGTGCCCGACATCGTCATCATCACCGGGATGTCCGGTGCGGGGCGGTCGACCGCGGCCAAGTCGCTGGAGGACCTCGGCTGGTTCGTGGTGGACAACCTCCCGCCCGCGCTGCTGCCGACCATGCTCGACCTGGCCGACCGCGCCTCGCTGGCCGGCGTCGCCGCGATCGTCGACGTGCGCTCGCGGGCGTTTTCCACCGACCTGAAATCGGCGATCTCCTCCCTCGGCGCGCGCGGCGTCGCCCCCCACGTGCTGTTCCTCGAGGCCTCCGACCCGGTCCTGGTGCAGCGCTTCGAGAACGTGCGCAGACCCCATCCCATGCAGGGGGCCGGCACGATCCTGGACGGGATCAAGGCCGAGCGCGAGCTGCTGCGCGAGATCCGCGGCGACGCCGACATCGTGCTCGACACGGCCGCGCTCAACGTGCACGAGCTGCGGGCCCGGATGCACGGCTACTTCGGCGGCGACTCGGTCACCGGGCTGCGGCTGAACATCGTCTCGTTCGGCTACAAGTACGGCCTGCCGGTGGACGCGGACCTGGTCGCCGACTGCCGGTTCCTGCCCAACCCGCACTGGGTGCCGGAGCTGCGGCCGCTGTCCGGCCTCGACGCGTCCGTGCGCGACTACGTGCTCGGCCAGCCGGCCGCGTCCGAGTTCGTCGCCGCCTACCTGGCGGTGCTGGAGGTGTCGCTCGGCGGGTTCGAGCGCGAGGGCAAGCGGTACGTCACGCTCGCGGTCGGCTGCACCGGCGGCAAGCACCGCTCCGTGGCGATCGCGGAGCAGCTCGCGGCGCGGCTGGCCGGCCGCGACGTCACCGTGTCGCACCGCGACCTCGGCCGGGAGTAAGTCTTTGTCTGCTGAAGGTGCGCCGCGAGTCGTCGCGCTCGGCGGCGGCCACGGGCTCGCGGCGTCGCTGTCCGCGCTGCGCCGGGTGACCGACAACCTGACCGCGATCGTCACCGTGGCCGACAACGGCGGGTCGTCCGGCCGGCTGCGCAAGCAGTTCGGCGCCCTGCCGCCGGGCGACCTGCGGATGGCGCTGGCGGCGCTCTGCGGTGACGACGAGTGGGGCACGACCTGGGCCAGCGTCGTGCAGCACCGCTTCGGCGGCGACGGCGACCTGGCCGGCCACTCGCTCGGCAACCTGCTGATCGCGGGCCTGTGGGACCTGCTCGGCGACCCGGTCGCCGGGCTTGACTGGGTGGGGCGGCTGCTGCGGGTGACCGGGCGGGTGCTGCCGATGGCGGCGGTCCCGATGGACATCATCGCCTGCGTCGAGGGGGTGGACCCGGCCCTGCCCGCCGCGATCTCGACGGTGCGCGGGCAGGCGGCCGTGGCGGTCACCCCGGGCCGGGTCAAGTCGATCTCGCTGCTGCCCGCCGACCCGCCCGCCGTGCCGGAGGCGGTGACGGCGATCCTCGAGGCGGACTGGGTGGTGTTCGGTCCCGGCTCGTGGTTCACGTCCGTGCTGCCGCACCTGCTCGTGCCGTCGCTGCGGTCCGCGCTTACGGTCACCTCAGCGCGTAAGCTCGTGGCGCTGAACCTGGTGGGACAGCCGGGGGAAACCGAGGGATTTTCCCCGCACCGGCATCTGGAAGTTCTCGCCGATCACGCGCAATCATTGACTTTCGATGTTGTGCTCGCCGACGCCGGCGCGGTGGCCGGCGCGGAGGAGGAGCTGCGGAAGGCGGCGGAACTGCTCAGCGCCTCGCTGGCGCTCGCCGACGTGGCGGCGGCGGACGGGACGAGGCACGACCCGGTGCGACTGGCTTCGGCCTTCCGCCAGGTTTTCCATGCAAGTTCGTAAGGGCGCGGTGACGGGGGTCACCGTGAAACAACAGTCCCGTCCCGGCGGTGCGAACGTGGCACGATGGCGGTCCTCGCCAGCGGGCCGCACCGGCGGGACAACGGGGGTACGGGGGGTTCATCCCCCCGGGAGAGGACAGGTCTGCCGCGATGGCGTTGACGGGCGTGGTGAAGGACGAGCTGAGCCGGGTGCCGGTGGTAAAGCCGTGCTGCCGTAAGACGGAGGTATCCACCCTGCTGCGGTTCGCGGGAGGGCTGACGCTTGCCTCCGGGCACATCGTCATCGAGGCCGAGCTCGATACCGCGGCGGTGGCGCGCAGGCTGCGGGCGTCGATCTCCGAGGTGTTCGGCCACCCGTCCGAGCTGCTTGTGCTCGCACCGGGCGGCCTCCGCAAGGGCAACCGCTACGTGGTCAGGGTCGCGCGCGGGGGCGACAGCCTGGCCCGGCAGACGGGCCTGATCGACAGCTTCGGCCGCCCGGTGCGCGGGCTGCCGCGGCAGGTCGTCTCCGGCGGCATCTGCGACTGCGAGGCGGCGTGGCGCGGCGCGTTCCTGGTGCACGGCTCGCTCACCGAGCCGGGCCGGTCGATGGCCCTCGAGATCACCTGCCCCGGCTCGGAGGCGGCGCTCGCGCTGGTCGGCGCGGCCCGGCGGCTGAAGATCTCCGCGAAGGCCCGCGAGGTGCGCGGCGTGGACCGGGTGGTGATCCGCGACGGCGAGGCGATCGCCGCGATGCTCACCCGGCTCGGCGCCCACGACAGCGTCCTGGCCTGGGAGGAGCGCCGGATGCGGCGCGAGGTCCGGGCCACCGCCAACCGGCTCGCGAACTTCGACGACGCCAACCTGCGCCGCTCGGCGCGGGCGGCGGTGGCGGCGGGCGCCCGGGTGGAGCGTGCCCTTGAGATCCTCGGCACCGAGGCCCCCGAGCACCTGGTCATGGCGGGCCGCCTGCGCGTCGCCAACCGCCAGGCGTCCCTGGAGGAGCTGGGCCAGCTGGCCGACCCCCCGCTGACCAAGGACGCGATCGCCGGCCGCATCCGCCGCCTGCTGGCGATGGCCGACCGCCGCGCCTCCGACCTGGGCATGCCGAGCACAGAAGCCTGTCTCACGGCGGACATGCTCCCCTAACCCCGGCCCCACGCCCTCGCTGCCGGTGACGGTGGATCGTCGGGAGCACCTAGGTGCTCCCGACGATCCACCGTCAGTCGGACGCGGTCCTTACCCGGCCCGGCGGCCGGGGGAGGCGTGGCGGGCGAGGGCGATCGCGACCAGCGCCAGCAGGGAGACCGTGGTGAGGGCGAAGCGGAGGCTCATCGCGGTGGCTAGGAAGCCGATCGTGGGCGGGCCGAGGAGGAAGCCGGCGTAGCCGAGGGTGGAGGCGGCCGCCACCCCGTTCGGGCCGGCCAGGATGCCGACCCGGGCCATGGCGGTGGGGAACGCGTTGGCGACGCCGAGGCCGGCCAGCGCGAAGCCGGCCAGCGCGAGCGGAAGCACCGGGGAGAGCGCCGCGGCGAGCATGCCCGCGCAGGTGGCCACGCCGCCGAACACCAGCACGCGGGTCTGGCCGAGGCGGGCGAGCAGCGTGCTCCCGGCGAGGCGGCCGCAGGCCTCGGCCAGGGCGAACGCGGCGTAGCCGGCCGCGGCCAGGCCCGGCGCGACGCCGAGGTCCTCGCGCAGGTGGAGGGCGCCCCAGTCGCTCACCGCCCCCTCGCCGTAGGTGGAGCAGAGCGCGATCACCCCGAGCAGCAGCACCGTCCGCCACAGCCCGGAATGGCTGGCGGGGGTGCCCGGGTGGAAGCCGCCCCCGTTCGGCGTCCCCGGCATCTCGCCTTGCGCCGCGGCCGCGGCGCTGGCGGACAGGGGCGTGGTCAGCACGGTCCGGGCGCATCCGGCGGTCACCGCGAGGCCGAGCAGGCAGACCAGCGAGAAGTGGGCGAGGGGGGTGAGCGCGGGCGCGGCGAGGCCGCCGAGGGCGGCGCCGGCCAGGCCGCCGAAGGACCACGCGGCGTGGAATGAGGGCATGACCGGGCGGCGCAGGACCGCCACCAGGTCGACCGCGAGGCTGTTCATCGCCACGTTGAGGCCGCCGTAGCCGATGCCGAAGACCGCCAGTCCCAGCCCGAGGGCGGCGGCCGAATGGGCCAGGGCGGGCAGCAGCAGGGCGAGGGACAGCCAGGCGGCGGAGACAACGGCCACCCGGGCGCTGCCGAACCGGCGGCACAGCGCCCCGGTCAGCGCCATCGTCGCGATCGCCCCCGCGGACACCCCGAGCAGTGCTATTCCTAGGGTCGCCGGTGACGCGCCCACCGCCGCCTTGACCGCGGGGATGCGCACCGCCCAGCTCGCGAACACGAAGCCGTCCATCGCGAAGAACGCGGTGATGGCGGCGCGTGCGCGGCTCGTTCCGTTGCGTGCGGTGGCCGAGAACGGTATTTTGTATAGCAGCTGCACAAAACCAGGATAGGGGGAAACTGACATGGGGACAACCGGGTGGAGCTGACTTCATCCTCGCTGCCGGGCGTGGCGCTGACGCTGATCCACACGGGGCGGGCGCCGACCCGCTCGGCGCTGACGAGGCAGCTCGGCGTCACCAGGGCGACGGTCGGGGCGGTCACCGGGGAACTGCGTGACCTCGGCCTGATCCTGGTCGACCAGGGATCGGGGCTGCCCGGCGGCGGCCAGCAGGGCCGGCCCTCGCACCGGCTGCTGCCCGATCCGTCGGGTCCGGTGGCGCTCGCGGCGCAAGTGCACCCGGACGGCTTCGCCGTCGCGCTCGTCGGCCTCGGCGGGAACGTCGTCGCGCGGCACGCGGTCAACGGGCCGGTGCCCGCGGACCCGGAGCCGGCGCTCGCTTCCGTCGCCGCGGCCGCCGCCGCGCTGCTTGAGCTGTCGGGGCGCCGCTGCGTCGGGGCCGCCGTCGCGGTGCCGACCTCCGTCACCCTGCCCGGGGGCGCGGCGGTGCGGGCGCTGTACGTCGGCTGGCCCGACGGCGCGCCGGTCCGCGACCTCTTCGCGGCGGAGCTGGCCCGGCTCGGGGTCCGCGGCCCGGGCGTCGCCCCGGTCGGGTGCGAGGCGGTCAACGACGTGAACGCGCTGGCGCTGGCCGAGCACCGGCACGGCGCCGGCCGCGACGCCACGCACCTGCTGGTGGTGTCGGCCGAGCACCGCGGCGTCGGCGGCGCGCTGGTGCAGCGCGGCGCCCTGTACACCGGCAGCGGCGGCCTCGCGATGGAGGCGGGCCACGTGAGCGTCGACCCGGGCGGCTGCCTGTGCCCGTGCGGCAACCGGGGCTGCCTCAGCGTGGAGACCGACGTGGAGCGGTTCCTGGAGGACGCCGGGCGCCGGCCGTCACCGGAGGTCCCCGTTCTCGACGAGGCCGTCGCCGTGCTGCGGGCCTGCTACCCGGGCGACCAGCGGGTGCGCGCGGCGGCCGACGCGGTCGCGGCGCGCCTCGGCCTGGGCCTGGCCGGGCTGATCAACGTGGTCAACCCCGACCGGGTGCTGCTCGGGGGCATGTACCGGGAACTGCTCGCGGTCGCACCGGGGCGGCTGCGGGAGGCCGTCGCGCGGCGCAGCCCCTGGGGCCACGGGGCGCAGGTGCCGATCGAGGGGTGCGCCCTGGACGACGCCGGGCTGGTCGGCGCGGCGGAGGCGGCGTGGCAGCCGGTGCTCGACAACCCGGCCCTGCTGAAACCGGCGTAGGTACAAACACCGAACTGTACTGATTTGCGGGTGATGCAATTGCAGCGAGGGTGAGTGCGTCGTATCGTTACGACGCGTCAGCAAGGATTCCCGCAGATGGCGCAGTTACCTACGAGAAGGATCGGTGACGGGGATGCGGACTACTGGGTGGGCCTGAGTCGCCTTCGCTTACGCGAAGACGCCACAATATGAGCGCCGACCGGGCCCTGCCCGGTCGGCGCTTTCACGTCGGTGGCCGGTCTGCGGCCCGGGGCGCCGCGGTGCCTAGCGGCCCGGCGTCAGTGGATGCGGGCGTAGAGGTTGCTGGCGCCGTAGCCGGGGTAGGCGGCGAGCAGCCGGAAGTGGGCCGAGAACCAGGACTGCAGGGCGGGCGTCCACGGGATGCGCGCGGAGGCGCCGCCCGACAGCCACACGTACTGCGCCTGCCCGAAGATGTGCTCCCAGCCGGCCACGACGTTGGGGGCGCGCCCGGCGCCGCCCTGCGGCGACACCCCGCCGCTGAGCGCGAGGGTGACCGCCAGGGAGTCGATGAGGTCGGGGCAGCCCGGGCTCGGCGCCTCGAACCGGTTCGCCGCGATCGCGAACGAGACCTGGTCGGCGACGAGGCAGGACCCGGCGGGGACCAGCGCGGACACGTTCGGGCTGGCCGGGATGTGCGCCGGGGCGAGTTCGCGCGCCTCGATGGCCGCGATGGCCAGGATGACCACGGTGACCGCGGCGGCGACGACCCGCCTGGCCGCCCTGGCCCCGCCGGCCGAGCCCCGGATCAGGCAGGCGAGGCTCTGCACGGACGCGCCGACGGCGATGGCGAGCCACGGCGCCGGGAAGTCGGGGTAGTGGTAGAAGAACGCCGAGTAGTACAGGATCGCGACCGTCGCGAGCACCGCCGTGGCCAGCGCGAACCACTCGAGGACGGTCCGCTCCCGGATCCCGCGCAGGTAGCCGGCGGCGATCAGGGCGATGCCGACCGCCGCCGCCGCGTACGCGGGCCAGCCCACCGCGACGGTGTGCGTGGACGCCTCGGCGCCCATGGCGAACAGCGAGTGCGTGGTGGTGCCAGGGGCGGCGAACTTCCCGTCGCGGCCGAGCACGTCGATCAGCCCGGTCAGGTGCGCCAGCCGCAGCGACAGCGGGGTGTACGAGCCGACCCGGCTGACCTGGTCCAGCAGCGTCTGGTGGATGAACCCGGACGGGTCGGCGAGGGCGAACGGACCGGCGAGGACGGCGAAGCCGGCCACCGTGCCGCCGGCGACGGCGACCGCGCGCCTGGCCCGTGACGCCTGCGCCGTCGGGCGGGCGATGAGGCAGGCGGCGAGCAGCACGGCCGCCGGGACCGCCGCCCAGAACTTGATCGCCACGCCGAAACCGAACGCCACGCCCGCCCAGGCCAGCCAGCGGGGGCTCGCCAGGCGGCCCTGGCGGAAGGCGGCGTTCGCGGCGAGCAGGCAGGCCAGGTTCATCCAGGGCTCGAGCAGCAGCGTCCGCCCGGACAGCACGTCGGCCGGGTAGACGGCGAGCAGGCCCGCCGCCGTCGCGCAGGCGATCGCGCCCCGGTGCCGGACCAGCCGCCCCGCCAGCGGGATGCAGGCGGTGCTGGCCAGCACGCTGAGCACCCGGGCGACCGCGAACCCCGTGGCCTGCGACGTCAGCGACCCGATGACCGCGCCGGGCAGGGCGACGATGACGATGCCTGGCGGCTGGACGAACGCGTAGTCCTTGTACGGCATTGCCCCGTGCAGCAGCCGCAGCGCCGCGCCGAGGTAGACGCCGTCGTCGTACTCGACGTTGCCCGACGTCAGGAACCCGGGCCGGGTCACCAGGAAGAGCCGCAGCGCGAGCCCGAGCAACGTCGCGAGGAGGATCGCGATCCCGGCCGGCGTCCGGACCCGCAGGCGGCGGCCGAGCCCGGCCGCCCGCCCGGGCGGGGCGTCCCCGGCCTGCGGCGAGAGCCCGGCCTGGTCACCGGACACGCTGTCCCTCGCACGACGGACAGCAGGCATGGGGACGCTCCGGGAGTACGAGGGGACAGGTCGTCTAGAGTGGCCCAATTTACCATTCCGGGCCGGGCCTCCCGCGCGGACCGGGCGCACCCTTGACAGATCTTGGACTGATCGTGACGCCATTGCGTCAGCGCCAGTCCAAGATCTGGGCTCGGGGCGGTTAACCCGCGGATAACAGCATCAAGCGCGACGCGCGAGCCGGCGCCCCGGGTCACCGGCCGGATGGGCGGAGCGTGAACTCGTTCGGGATGATCTCAGCCGGCGGCGGCCTGCGCCGGTTCCGGGGCGGCGGCGCGCTCCAGGCGGATGATCACCGACTTGGACGTCGGGGTGTTGCTCACCGCGGCGGTGGAGTCGAGCGGGACCAGGACGTTCGCCTCGGGGAAGTAGGCGGCGGCGGTCCCGGGCGGCGTGGCGTACTCGACCACCCGGAAGGCCGGCGCGCGGCGCTCGTGGTCGGACCAGACGCTGACCAGGTCGACGATGTCCCCGTCGGCGAAGCCGAGGGCGCTGAGGTCCTCGCCGGCCACGAACACCACCCGGCGGCCGCCGTGCACGCCCCGGTAGCGGTCGTTGAGCCCGTAGACCGTGGTGTTGAACTGGTCGTGCGAGCGCAGCGTCTGCAGCAGCAGGTGACCGGGCGGCACCTCGACGGCGCTGACCTGGTTGACGGTGAACCGGGCGTTCCCGGTCGCCGTCTTGAAGCTCAGCGAGTCGTGCGGCGGCCGCGGCATGGTGAACCCGCCGGGCTGGCTGACCCGCGCCTCGTAGTCGGCGCAGCCGTCCACGACGGCGGCGATGTGCCGCCGGATCACCGAGTAGTCGGCCCCCATGGCGCCCCACCCGATGTCCTCGCCGAACAGGGCCGCGCCGAGGCCGGCCACGATCGCCACCTCGCTCCGCAGCTGCGCGGACGCGGGCGCGAGCCGCCCGGACGACGCGTGCACCACGCTCATCGAGTCCTCGACGGTGACGAACTGGTCGCCGCCCGGCTGGACGTCCCGCTCGGTGCGCCCCAGGCACGGCAGGATCAGCGCCTCGCGCCCGGTGATGACGTGCGAGCGGTTCAGCTTGGTCGAGACGTGCACGGTGAGCGCGCACCGGGCGAGGGCCGCGGCGGTCACGTCGCTGTCCGGCGTGGCGGCGGCGAAGTTGCCGCCGAGCCCGATGAACACCTCCGCCTTGCCGTCGCGCATCGCCCGGATGGAGTCGACCACGTCCCAGCCGTGCGCGCGGGGCGGCTCGAACCCGAACTCGTCCCGCAGCCGGTCGAGGAACGCGTCGGGCATCTTCTCCCAGACGCCCATCGTCCGGTCGCCCTGCACGTTGCTGTGCCCGCGCACCGGGCAGGGCCCGGCGCCCGGCCGGCCGATGTTGCCCCGCAGCAACAGGAAGTTCATTACCTCGCGGATCGTCTCGACGGCGTTCCGGTGCTGGGTCAGGCCCATCGCCCAGCAGACGACCACGCCGTCGGCGGCGATCACGTCGTCCGCGAACTCCTCGATCCGCGACCGCGAGAGCCCGCTGAGCGACTCCAGGCGGTCCCAGTCGAGGGAGCGCCACGCGGCGGCGGCGGCCTCGAAGCCGTCGGTGTACCGGGCGATGAACGCGTGGTCAACCGCGCCCCGTTCGAGCAGGGCCTTGTTCACCCCCGCGAACAGCGCCAGGTCACCGTTCACCCGCACCCGCAGGAACCGGTCGGCGAGCTTGGTCCCGTGGCCGGCCAGGCCGCGCGCCTTCTGCGGGTTCTTGAACCGCATCAGCCCCGCCTCGGGCATCGGGTTGACGGCGACGATCTTCGCGCCCCGCTGCTTGGCCTCTTCCAGGGCGGCGAGCATGCGGGGATGGTTGGTGCCCGGGTTCTGCCCGACGACCACGATCAGCCCCGCGTGGTCGGAGATGTCCTCCAGGGTGACGGTACCCTTGCCGATCCCGATCGTCTCGGTCAGCGCCGCGCCGCTGGACTCGTGGCACATGTTCGAGCAGTCGGGCAGGTTGTTGGTGCCGGTCCGCCGCGCGAGCAGCTGGTAGGCGAACGCCGCCTCGTTGGACGCCCGCCCGCTGGTGTAGAACAGCGCGCGGTTGGGATCGGACAGCCCGCGCAGCCGGTCCGCGATGAGGCGGAGCGCGTCGTCCCAGCCGATCGGCTGGTAGTGGGTGCCGTCCGGGGGCAGGTACATCGGCTCGGTGAGCCGCCCGTTGGACTCAAGCCAGTGGTCGCTCTGCTGCCGCAGGAACGACACCGGATGGGCGGCGAAGAACGCGGCGTCCACCCGCTTGCGCGTCGCCTCCCACGCCACCGCCTTGGCGCCGTTCTCGCAGAACTCCGCGTGCTTGCGGTGCTCGGCCGCCGGGTCGCCCCACGCGCACGACGGGCAGTCGAACCCGTCCGTCTGGTTGACCTTGAGCAGCGTCTTGACCGAGCGCGCGGTCCCCATCTCGCTCAGGGCGTACCGCATGGACACCGCCACGCCAGGCATGCCAACCGCCGAAGTCTCCGGCTCGCCGACCTTAAGGTGCCGCTCGTCAGCGGTCCGGGCATCGCTCATGCTGTATGCAGTAACCCTTTTTCACTGGGGGCCGAGGCGGGGGTGCCTCTCCCGTCACCGTCTAATCTCGCACACCAGGATAAAGAGGGCATCACGCAGGTCCCCTGCGACCGCGAGCCGCCCGGCTCAGCCGATCGGCAGCACCTCGACCTCGGCGCCGGCCGCGAAGCTCACCTGGCCGGCGCGGATCGGCCACCACGCGTCGGCGCGCCCGAGCAGGCTGATGGCGCCCGCGCCGCGCCTGGACGGCGCCGCGACCGGAATGCCGTCGCCGGCGTCCCCGGCCAGCGTGACCAGCACCCAGTCCTCGACCCCGGCGGGGGAGGCCCAGGCGCGATCGAGCCGGGCGCGGACCCGGCGCCTGGCCGGCGCCTGCCCGGTGAGCGCGCCGAGCATGGGCACGGCGAACAGCTCGAAGATAACCGCGGTGGCCAGGGGGTAACCGGGCAGCCCGATGACCGGGGCGATCCCGGCCCGCCCGGCCGGGTGGCCCTGGCCGCCGGTGTGGTGCTTGGCGTGGCCGAGGAGCGCGGGATGGCCTGGGCGGATCGCCACGCCGGCCACCGCCACGCCGCCGACCTGGTCGATCACCGCGGGGGCGTGGTCGCCGCGGCCGCGGCTCGACCCGGCGATGACCAGCACCAGGTCGGCCTGCGCGGCGGCCCGGCGCAGTTCCGCCGCGAGGGCGTCCGGGTCGTCGGGCACGACCGCGCTGACCACGGGCTCCGCGCCCAGCTGGCGGCACCGGGCGGCGAGCATGAGCGAGTTCGTGTCGATGATGTCACCCCAGCGCGGGACGGCGCCGACCGGCCGGATCTCGTCCCCGGTGGGGATGACGGCGACGGCCGGCCGCGGCGCCACGGTCACGGTGCCGTGCCCGCCGGCCGCCACGGCGGACAGGTCGCCGGGCCGGAGCCGCCGCCCCGCGGGCACCAGGATCTCCCCGGCGGCGAAATCCTCGCCCGCGGCCCGCACGTTCGGCTTGCGTTCCGCGCCCCCGGTCCGCCCGCCGCCGTCCGGGGCGACGACGATCACGCTGCCGTCCGCCTGCGGCAGCAGCCGCTCGCGGACCACCACGGTGTCCGTGCCGGACGGCATGGGGTCACCGGTGTCGATCCACTCGAACCGGCCGGCCGGCAGCCGGACCGCGCCGTCCTCCGTCCCGGCCCGGGCGCCGGGGGCCGCGGCGAGATCGGCGGCGCGCACCGCGATCCCGTCCATGGCCGCGCAGGCGGCCCGCGGCGACGGCCACCGGGCCGCGACCGGAGCCGCGGTGACCCGCCCGAGCGCGTCGGCGACCGGGACCAGGTCCGCGTGCCCGGTCCCGGCGGCGTCGCCGGGCGGGTAGCCGGGCGCCGACCAGCCGGCCCGGGCGAGGGCGCCGAGCCACCGTTCGTAGGCGACGCGCGGTAGCGGGCGGGATGCCTCGTCGGCGGAGCGCATCACGCTCCCGCCGTCGCTCGGCGCCAGCCCTGACCGGTCATGCCGGTAGCGCTACCCGTTGTGCGCCGGTGTAGACGTTCATCGACGGGCCGCGCAGGAAGCCGACCAGGGTGAGCCCGGCCTCGTCGGCCAGCTCGGCGGCGAGCGACGAGGGCGCGGAGACGGCGGCGAGCAGCGGGATCCCCGCCAGCACGGCCTTCTGCACCAGCTCGAACGAGGCGCGGCCGGACACCAGCAGCGCGCAGCCCGCCAGCGGCAG
>Ga0210385_10001670_pt1 | contig 13639 bp, 17 predicted proteins | sample IncBWH26OmetaG_FD_160107 | JGI IMG/M metagenome (GOLD analysis project Ga0210385, IMG submission 160107) | Forest soil microbial communities from Barre Woods Harvard Forest LTER site, Petersham, Massachusetts, United States - Inc-BW-H-26-O ... | reverse complement strand
CGAGCGGGTCGAGCTCGTCGTCAGCTGGCATCGGTCCCCCCACCGCGGCGCTTGCCCTCGCCTTCGCTCCCTTGCGTTCCCGCGCTCCCTTGCGTTCCCGCGGCATTCCCGCCGCGCTGGATGGGCATCGGCCCGGTGGCGCGCTGCGCGAGCATTTCCTTGAGCTTTGCCCTGGCATGGTACAGGTCGGCCTTGATGGTGCCCTCGGGCTTCTTGAGCTGAGCGGCGATCTCCCTGATGCCGAATCCCGCGTAGTAATGCAGCAGGAACGGCTCGCGCAGCCGGGCGGGCAGCGTGGCCAGCAGCTCCCTGATGTCCACGTCCTGCGACGGGTCGGAGTACGGCTCCGGGTCGGTGCCCGCGGCCGCCTTGCTGAAGGCGCGGCGCTCCCGCTCCATCTTGCGCCAGTGGTCGCGGACCAGGTTCGTGGCGATCATGTAGAGGTAGCTCTGCGGGCTGTCGAGCTTGTCGATGCTCGTCCACTTGGACAGCAGCCGGACGAACGCCTCCGACGCGATCTCGTGCGCGGTCTCGTCGTCGTCCACGAGCCGCCGGACCCAGCCCGCTAGCTTCGGGTACTGGGTCGTGAACAGCTGCTCGGTGAGCATCCGCCGCGCGCCCGTGCCCGCGGCCTCGGTGACGATGGCATAGGGCCCGGTCTCCGCGCCCGCATCCGTCCCCACCGGCCCTCCTTCTCGCCGCCCCGCTCGTGGTGTCCCTGTTGAGATTGTCGCTGCCAGGGCCGCGCCCCCGCCACCAACGGACATGAGGTCACCGGTCAGTGGCACATCGAGGGTATCTGCAGGGTACATCGATGGGTTCCACACCTTCGCGCGGCAGCGGACGGCCCGTTTTCCCGAACCGTCCCTAAGACGCCGCTCCTGCCCCAGTGGTTGTAGTAGATCTTTTGCCGCCCGGCGGCAGGCCTGAGGCGGCTAGCGCGGGCCCCGCCTGCTAGGCGGGGCTGGCTACCGGGAGGCCGGCCGACTCGGCGGCGTCGAGGAGCTCCTTGTCGTAGCAGACGAAGGCCGTCAGGTCCCGCTTGAGGGTCAGGGCCGAGGCCAGGTGGATCGCGGCGGTGGTCGACAGCCCCCCGGGCGGGAGGGTGGCCGCGTTGTCGAGCAGGTCGTGGGTGAGCGAGACCAGCGCGACCCGGCGGATCATCCGCTGGGCGCGGGGGAGCGCTCCCGGCTCGGCCTGCCAGATCGCGCGGAGCACCTCGGCCCGGTGCAGGGCGCTCGAGACGAGCGCCTGGTCGGCCCGCGCGGCGATGTAGCCGCTGAGGGCGGTGGTCTCCGGCTCGTTAAGCGCCAGCTTGACCAGGGCCGATGAGTCGAGGTAGATCACGGGCGCTCCCGGTCCTCGGTGGCGCGCAGCTGCGCGAGTGCCTGGCTGGCCAGCGGCTGCCCGGCGGACGTGCCCGGGTAGGGGTCAATTTCGAGGATGCTGCCCTCATCCTCGGCCCGTTCGACCACGCCCTTGGCGATCCAGCGCTCAACCGGGCTCTCCGGGTCGCGCACCGGGATCATCTGCGCGACGAGACGGCCGCGGTTGGTGATGTCGACGGTATAGCCCCGCTCCACCAGGTCGACGTAGACGCTGGCGTGCTGCCGGAGCTCGCGGATCCCGATTCGCTGGGCCGGCAGGTTCGACGTCGCGTGGTGGACCGGGTCGCCCGCGTACCCGAGATCCGGGTTGAGCGGCTTGCCCCGTCGCCTGTCGCCCTTCTGTGCCATGCGGTGACTGTAGCACATGACATGCTACAGTCACGATTATTTTGGCAACGTGTTGCCATTTGCGGCGGCAACCCGACCGCCCCGGGCGGGGCGTGCGCGCCCGTCGCGACGGCGGACCTCGCCATGTCCATTCCCGGTCGTTTTCTCGGGCGGACACCAGTCACGATCACGCCGAGTTTTGATGCAGGATAGAACTATGCAATCGCCGCGGGACTTTTCCATGTACGGTGCCGTTGACCTTGGCGCGCGACAGGCCGCCGCGCAGCGTAGGCAGCAGGCGGCGCGGGCCGCCGCCGCCGCCGACGCTGGCGACGGTCCCCCCGCCAGCGGTCCGGTCTCGGACTTCGTGTTCGAGGTAACCGAAGAGACCTTCAACAACGACGTAGCGCTCCGCTCGCGGGCCACGCCAGTGATCGTGGACCTGTGGGCCGAGTGGTGCCAGCCCTGCAAGCAGCTCAGCCCGGTGCTTGAGAAGCTGGCCAACGAGGCGGGCGGCGCGTGGGTGCTCGCCAAGATCGATGTCGACGCCAACCCCCGGCTCGCGCAGGCGTTCCAGGCGCAGTCGATCCCGATGGTCGTCGCGATCATCGGCGGCCAGATGGTGGACGCGTTCGCCGGCGTGATGCCCGAGGCCCAGGTGAAGCAGTGGCTGACCCAGGTCCTGTCGGTCGCCGAGCAGCTCGGCGTCGGGCCGGGGCCCGGGGCCGCGGGTGAGGGCGCGGACGGCGACGAGGCCGTCGACGACCTGCCCCCGGCGCTCGCCGCGGCCAGGGACGCGATGGAGACGGGCGACCTCGACGGCGCGGCCCGGGCGCTGGAGAAGGCGCTGGCCGACGCGCCGGCGGACTCGCTCGCCAAGAGCTGGCTGGCCCAGGTCAACCTCATGCGCCGGGTGTCCTCCTACGACCCGGCGACCGTGTCCAGGGAGGCCGCGGCGCACCCGGAAGACGTTGACGCGCAGCTGCGGGTCGCCGACTTCGAGATGGCGAGCGGGGACGCGGAGAAGGCGTTCGACCGGATCCTCGGTGTGATCAAGCGCACATCCGGTCCCGAGCGGAACAGCGCCCGGGTGCACCTGCTCGACCTGTTCGAGGTCCTCTCGCCCGACGACGAGCGGCTTAAGAAGGCCAGGAGCCAGCTCACCCTGCTGCTGTTTTGAGCGGAGACGCCCTCACCTGGCCGGACGCTGAATCGGGGTGACCGGCTCGGCGAGGGCCTCGAGCGCCGGCAGCGCGGTCGCGAGCGCGGTGCGCTCGTCGCCGCTGAGCTGCGTCAGCCACTGCGTGAGCAGGGCGGTTCCCTCCGCACGGAGCCGCTCAAGGGTCTCATGGCCCTTGGGCGTGATCGCCAGCGTCGATGCCCGCGCGTCCCGGGGATCGGCGTCACGCCTGACGTACCCGAGATCCTCCAGGACGGCCACCATCCGCGTCAGCGTGGACGGTGCGATGCCCTCGGCGGCGGCCAGGTCGCCCAGTCGCAGCGGGCCGGACTGCTCCACCGTGGACAGCGCCGCGAGCTGCGTAGGAGTCAGTCCTGCCAGTGAGTGCCGGCGCAGCCGCCGGGACAGCCTGGCCAGGGCTACCCGTAGCCGCGTTACGTCGATCACGTCGGATTCTGTATGCATTCCACTCGCTCCGACGGTCGACGGGCTTATCGTTGTATCCCGCGCCATGCATGAAGAGTACGCGGTGCCGGGCGGACCTCAATATTCTTAGGGTGTTTCCCGGCAGTGTCGCCGGAGGGAAGGCGGAAGCGAGATGACCATGGCGCCGAGTGTGTCGTACTCGATCACGGCACGGCTTGAGGTGGCCTCGCACGGCCGCGCGGTCAGTGAGATCACCCGGGCCGTGGAGCAAGCGGGCGGCGTGGTGACCGCGCTGGACGTCAACTCCGGGAACCGCGGGATGCTCCGGGTGGACGTGACCTGCGCCGCGACGGACACCGCGCACGCGGAGTCGCTGGTGGCGGCGATGGCCGCCATCCCCGGCGTTTCCGTGCACAAGGTCAGCGACCGCACGTTCCTCCTGCACCTCGGCGGCAAGATCGAGATGCGCTCCAAGGTCCCGCTGCGCAACCGCGACGACCTGTCCATGGCGTATACCCCCGGCGTGGCCCGGGTGAGCCTCGCGCTGGCGGCGAAGCCGGAGGACGCCAGGCGGCTCACCATCAAGCGCAACAGCGTCGCCGTGGTGACCGACGGCAGCGCCGTCCTGGGCCTCGGCAACGTCGGCCCGTACGCCGCGCTGCCGGTCATGGAGGGCAAGGCCGCGCTGTTCAAACGGTTCGCCAACATCGACGCCTGGCCGATCTGCCTGGACACCCAGGACGTGGACCAGATCGTCGCGACGGTCGCCGCCATCGCCCCTGGCTTCGGCGGGATCAACCTGGAGGACATCTCCGCCCCGCGCTGCTTCGAGGTGGAGCGCCGGCTGCGCGCCATGCTCGACATCCCGGTGTTCCACGACGACCAGCACGGCACCGCGATCGTGGTGCTGGCCGCGCTCACCAACGCGCTCCGGGTGGTCGGCAAGGACCTGGCCAATGTGAGGATTGTCATGGCCGGCGCGGGCGCGGCAGGCACCGCGGTGCTCAAGCTGCTGCTGAACGCGGGCGCCAAGAACGTGATCTCCTGCGACATCAACGGCGCGGTCTACCGGGGCCGGGAGGGGATCAACGAGAACCTCGCCTGGATCGCCGAGCACACCAACGCCGAGTGCTACGCCGGCGACCTGGCGGGCGCCGTGGTCGGGGCGGACGTGTTCATCGGCGTCTCCGCGCCGAACGTGATCGGCGGCGACGACGTTAAGAACATGGCCCACGACGCGATCGTGTTCGCCCTCGCCAACCCCGACCCCGAGGTCGACCCGGACGAGGCGCGCGAGCACGCGGCCGTCGTCGCCACCGGCCGCAGCGACTACCCGAACCAGATCAACAACGTGCTGGCCTTCCCCGGGGTGTTCCGCGGCCTGCTCGACGCGCAGTCCACCACGATCACCGACACCATGCTGGTCGCGGCGGCGCGGGCGCTGGCCGACGTGGTCCCGGCCGAGGAACTGGGCCCCGACTACATCATCCCGTCGGTGTTCCACCCGGACGTCGCCTCCGGCGTGGCCGCCGCCGTCCGGGACGCCGCACTAGGCGAGGCGGTCGGCGGGCGCGACTGACGCGACGCGACCGGGCGACCGGGAAGTTATCCCGACAAAGGTTTATTACCGCACCGCGACCGGCACGCGTCACTGCCCAACCTGCAGCATGATGGAGACATGGACCACACGGGTTCGGATCCGAAGGCTGGCAGGCTGCTCGTTGCAACCCCGATGCTCGGGGATCCGAACTTCAAGCGCGCCGTGGTGCTCATCGTCGAGCACGAGGACGTCGAGGGGACGCTTGGCGTCGTGCTCAACCGGCCGACCGAGATCGGGGTCGGCCAGGTGCTTGAGCAGTGGACGGAGCTCATCACCGAGCCCTCGGTGCTCTTCCGCGGCGGCCCCGTCGCGCCGAACAGCGCGCTCGCCCTGGCCATGATCCCCGGCAAGGACGAGCCGCTCGGCTGGCGGGCGCTTGACGGCGCCCCCGCCCTCGCCCGGCTCGGCCTCCTCGACCTCGACACCCCGCCCCGGCTGCTCGCCCCCGCGATCACCAGCCTGCGCGTGTACGCGGGCTACTCCGGCTGGTCGCCCGGCCAGTTGGAGGCAGAGATCGACGAGGGCGCCTGGTACGTGCTCCCGGCTCAGCCCGGCGACGTCTTCGCCGCCGACCCCGACGCCCTGTGGCGCCAGGTCCTGCGCCGCCAAGAAGGCGACCTGGCCTTCCTGGCCACCTACCCGGACGACCCCACGTTGAATTTATCCCGGGGGGCGACCCGGGTGCGGGGCCCGCGGTTTCGCCGGACCCGCGTGGTGGGCACTTCGGGCGCCGCACCGAGACGGTAAGCTGGGGGCGTGAGCACCGAAGTAATGCCAGACAGCGACCTGAAGGTCCATGAGGACCTTAAGCCCGACACGTCGCATGGCGATCACGAGCGGTTTGCGCACTACGTCGACAAGAACGACATGATGCAGGCCGCGGTCTTCGGCACGCCCATCAAGGCGCTGTGCGGGAAGGTCTGGGTGCCGAGCCGGGACCCGCAGAGATTCCCCGTCTGTCCCGAGTGCAAGGAAATCTACGAGTCGCTGCCGCCCGGCGACGACGGCGACGGCGATAACGCCGAGTAGTGGCGGTCGCCCCCGAGTCAGCCGCCCCCGTTCTGCAGCAAGCACTTCCCTCTCTGCGCGGCTGGCAAAAAGCTGCTTACGCTGAGTATTTTCGGGCTGCTAAGCGTGATTTTCTGCTCGTGGCCACGCCCGGCGCGGGCAAGACGACCTACGCGCTGACCATCGCCAAGGAGCTACTCACCAGGCGCGAGATCCAGTCGGTCACGATCGTGACGCCGACGGAACACCTCAAGTACCAGTGGGCCCAGGCGGCCAAGCGGTTCAACATCGCGATCGACCCGTCCTACCGCAACGCCCAGGGCAAGGCGGGCGCCGACTTCCACGGCGTCGCGGTCACCTACGCCCAGGTCGCCGCGCACCCGGCGCTGCACCGCGGGCGCACCGAGAACCGCACCACCCTGGTCATCTTCGACGAGGTCCACCACGCGGGCGACGCGCTGTCCTGGGGCGACGCGGTGAAGGAGGCGTTCGACCCGGCGAAGCGCCGGCTCGCGCTGACCGGCACGCCGTTCCGGTCGGACGCGAACCCGATCCCCTTCGTCACCTACGTTCCCGAGGCCGACGGGTCCAAGCGATCCGCCTCGGACTACGTCTACGGTTACGGCCCGGCGCTGGCGGACGGCGTCGTCCGGCCGGTGATCTTCCTCGCCTACTCCGGCGAGATGCACTGGCGCACCAGGGCGGGCGACGAGATCAGCGCCACCCTGGGCACGCCGATGACGAAGGAACAGATCGCGCAGGCCTGGCGGACGGCACTCGACCCGAGCGGCGAGTGGATCGAGCGCGTGCTCGAAGCCGCCGACAAACGGCTCACCGAGGTGCGCCGGGGCATGCCCGACGCGGGCGGCCTGGTGATCGCCTCCGACCACGAGACCGCGCGCGCCTACGCGGCCCTGCTGCGCAAGATCAGCGGCGAGCGGCCGGCCATCGTGCTGTCGGACGACCCGACGGCCAGCAAGAAGATCTCCACCTTCGCCACCAGCACCAACCGCTGGATGGTCGCGGTGCGGATGGTCTCAGAAGGCGTGGACGTGCCCCGGCTCGCGGTCGGCGTCTACGCGACGAGCGTCAGCACGCCGCTGTTCTTCGCCCAGGCGGTCGGCCGGTTCGTCCGGGCCCGCAAGCGCGGCGAGACCGCGTCGGTGTTCGTGCCGTCGGTCCCGACCCTGCTCGGCTTCGCCGCCGAGCTGGAGGCCGAGCGCGACCACGTCGTGCGCCACCTGGACAAGGACCCAGAGGCCGAGCTCGAGGCGGCCCAGCGCGAGCGCAAGACGCAGGACGACATGGAGCTGCTCGGCCGGTCGATCGAGGTGCTGAAGGCCTCGGCCACGTTCGACCGGGTGCTGTTCGACGGCGGCGAGTTCGGCACCGCGACCGCGGCGGGCTCGGCCGAGGAGGAGGACTACCTCGGGCTGCCCGGCCTGCTCGAGCCGGACCAGGTAACCACGCTGCTGCGCAAGCGCCAGGCGGCGCAGCTGGCGGCGCGGTCCGCCGCCGCGACGGCACCGGGTGAAGCGCCGGACGGCGGGCTGTTCGCCCTCCCCGGCGAGCAGCCCGCGAAGGCACCGGAGGTCAAGGCCCCGACGGTGAGCCGGGAGCAGCTCGCGGCGCTCCGCAAGGAGCTGAACGGCCTGGTCGGCGCCTGGTCACACCGCACCGGGCAGCCGCACGGCGTGATCCACAACGAGCTGCGCAGCTCCTGCGGCGGCCCCGCGCTCGCGCAGGCCTCCGCCGAGCAGATCAAGGCGCGGATCGAGAAGATCCGCCAGTGGGCCCTCTCCCGCCGCTGACCAAGCCTCGGCGCTTGTCCAGCCTGGTCGACTACCGGTGCGTCAGCCCGCGTCCCGCAGGTCCGCCGCGGGCCGACGCCGGCCCGCTGACCAGGAACGATGTCCCCTAGAAGGGGCCTGAAAGCGGGCACTGGCTCAAACTGAGAACACTCGCGGGCAGTCCTGGGCGTACCGATGCATTAACCCCGCATTCGCGGGCGCCCAACACGAAGGAGTGCAGCGATGAGCGCTGATGCATCCGCTTCCAGCCTGGTTCCCCCCCAGGCTACGGTCGCCCAGGAACTCCCCGCCGCGCCGGAGCCTACCGAAGCCTCGGCGTCGGGTCCGCTCCTCGGCGACCCGATGGCGCTCGGCCTGCCGTGCTTTATCGCCGGCGCGGTGTCGCTCGGGCTGGCGCTGGTAGGCGTGGTCCCGGCCGCGGCCGTCGGCGCGGCCCTGCCGATCATCCTCACCGCGACCGCGATCGGGCTGTTCCTCGCGACGATCTGGAGCGCCGTGCTCGGCCAGAACGCCGTCGCCGCCGTGTTCGGCATCTTCGCCGGGTTCTGGCTCAGCTACGCGGTGCTGGTCCTCGGCCTCACGCACAACTGGTTCGGCGTCGCGCCGGCCTCGGCGCAGGCCACCCAGGAGCTGTTCCTGGTGGCCTGGCTGGTCGTCATCGTCATGCTCACGGTCACCACGCTGCGACTGCCGAGCGCGTACACCCTGCTGTTCGCGCTCGTCGACGTGGCCCTGCTGCTGGTGTTCCTCGGCGTCAACGAGGCCTCGAGCGGTCTGCTCAAGGCGGCCGGGTACGTCGTGCTGGTGTTCGCCGCCCTCGGCGTGTACCTGTTCGCGTCCACCGCCGCGGTGGCCACCGGCGGGCGGCCGCTTGAGCTCGGCAAGCCCCTGGTGGGTTAGGAAGTCAACGATCGACGGTGCCGTCCTCGCCTGCTCGGCCGGCGTGGACGGCACGCGTGGCGCGGCCCCGGGGCCGGCAGCGGCGAGTGACCGCCGCCGTCGGCTAGGCGGGAGAGATCTCCACCCCGCCGTCGCGCAGCGACGTGATCGCCTCGGCGGTGGTGCCCGGGGCGACGCCGGCGGTCAGCCCGAGCAGGACGCGGGCGCTGAACCCGTTGGCGGCGGCGTCGGCCGCCGTCGCGCGCACGCAGTAGTCGGTGGCGATGCCGACCACGTCGACCGCGTCCACGCCGTGCGCGCGCAGCCAGTCCGCGAGCGGCGTGCCGTCGTCGGCCATCCCCTCGAACCCGCTGTACGCCGCCGCGTGCGCGCCCTTGCGGAACACCGCCTCGATCGGCTCGGTCGCGAGCTCGGGGTGGAAGTCGGACCCCGTCGTCCCGGCGACGCAGTGCCGCGGCCAGGAGTGCGCGTAGTCCGGCTCGTCGGCGAAGTGGCTGCCGGGATCGACGTGGTAGTCCTTGGTCGCCACGACGTGGCCGTAGCCGTGGTCGCCCGCGGCCAGCAGCGAGCTGACCGAGCGGGCGACCGCGGTCCCGCCGGCCACGGCCAGCGAGCCGCCTTCGCAGAAATCATTCTGCACGTCAACGATGATGAGCGCGCGCACTGTCTTACCTTACGTGGGGGCGACCCCCCTGTACCCCCGATCACGGAAGGGCTCCGCCCCTCCGTCGCCTCCCCGCGGGAGGACGCCGCAGAAAGCGCGGCGCCCCCGCGCCGTGGCTGGGGTTAGGGCCCGGTGGTTGCTGTGCAGGCAGCGCGTAAACCGCGCTGCCTAGTCTTCCGGGGCGTCGGGGCCGAAGATGGTGGGGATTGCGGGATAGCCGCGCGACAACTGGACGGCGTACCCGGGGAGCTCGGCGAGCACCGCCGTGTGCCGGGCCCGGGCTTCCGCGAGGGGCTCGTGCCCGACGATCTTGCCGTCCTTGACGAGTTCCTGCAGCAGGACGCGGTCCTCCGGGCGGGGCGTCGGCTGGGTGAGCCAGATCCGCTCGGTAACTGCCTCGCCAGTGGCGGACCGCTCGCGGACGGGCCACTTCCGCCCGCCCCGTCCCGGCTTACCCACCGAACGCTTGGCAACCGGCCGCAGCGCCGCGTAGTCGACCGCCTCGCCGTCGGCGAAGGGCTCGTCGGACCGTGCCACCAGCTTGTAGACGAGCGCCGCGGTCGGCGCCCCCGAGCCGGTGACGAGCGAGGTCCCCACGCCGTAGCCGTCGACCGGCGCCACCGCGAGGCCGGCGATGGAGTACTCGTCGAGGTCCCCGGTGAGGATGATCCGCGTCTGGGTGGCGCCCAGCGAGTCGAGCAGCGCCCGCACCGACACGGCGAGGGCCGGCAGGTCGCCGCTGTCGATCCGCACCGCGCCGAGCGACGGCCCCGCCGCCTCGACCGCGGCCCGGACCGCCTGCTCCACGTTGAACGTGTCCACCAGCAGGGTGGTGCCGGCCCCGAGCGAAGCGAGCTGGGCGTCGAACGCCGTCCGCTCGCTGTCGTGCGCGAGGGTGAACGAGTGGGCCGAGGTGCCGCCCGACGGCACCCCGTAGGCGAACCGCGCCTCCAGGTTGGACGTGGAGGCGAATCCGGCGATGTACGCGGCCCGCGCGGCGGCCACGGCCGCCATCTCGTGGGTGCGCCGCGACCCCATCTCGATGAGCGGCCGGCCGGCCGCGCCGGGGCCGCCGGCCGCCGTCACCATGCGCGATGCGGCCGAGGCGACCGCGCAGTCATGGTTGAGTATCGACAGCGCTACCGTTTCCAGCAGCACCGACTCCGCGAACGTGCCCTCGACGACGAGAATGGGCGATCCGGGGAAGTACACATCACCTTCAGCGTAGCCCCAGATGTTCCCGGAAAACCGATACGATGACAGGTACTGGAGCGTGGCTTCGTCCACGATCTGGTTGTCCCGGAGGAAGGCCAGCTCGTCCGGCCCGAAGCGGAATCGCTCAAGCGCGTCGAGCAGCCGGCCGGTGCCGGCGACGACGCCGTAGCGGCGGCCGTGCGGCAGGTGCCGGGCGAAGACCTCAAAGACCGCGCGGCGCGAGGCCGCACCGCTCCGCAGCGCGGCCTGGAGCATGGTGAGTTCGTAGTGGTCAGTCAGCAGCGCGGTTGTCCCGCTGTTCACCGTATTGGTCACAGGTGGAAGACTACGGATAAGGAGGTGCGGGCGAGTGAGTGTGGCACCCGCTGAGGTCGATCTGCCGAGGTCAGCGGATGAGGTAACACCAGATAAGCCCTGGTTGACGCTCGTCTGGAACGACCCGGTCAACCTGATGTCCTACGTGACCTACGTGTTCGAGCACGTTTTCGGTTATCCTAGGCCGAAGGCGGAGAAGCTCATGCTTGACGTGCATCATAAGGGCAAGGCCGTCGTGGCCAGCGGCACCCGCGAGGCGATGGAACGCAACGTTGAGGTGCTGCACGGCTACGGCCTGTGGGCAACGGTCCGTCAGGATGTTTAGGCCGACGAAGGGCGGGGGCGCGAGCGCCTGGCTGTCCGCCGGAGAAGCGAACCTGCTGCGGACGCTGGTCGTCCCGGTCACGGAGCTGCTCAACGACCCGACCCGGCCCGCGCCGGCGCCCGCGTCCGTGTCCGCCGAGTCGACGGATCTCTTTGACGATCTCGAGAAGATGTTCAACGAGACCACCGCCGAGCCCCCGGAGACGCCGGTCGACCCCGTGCTGGCCCGCCTGCTGCCCGACGCCTACCAGGACGATCCCGAGGCGGCGGGCGAGTTCAGGAAGTACACGGAGTCGTCGTTGCGGGAGGCGAAGAAGTACTTCGCGCAGACGGTCCTGGAGACCCTCCCGGCCAAGGGCGGCCGGGTAAAGCTCAGCGCCGACCAGGCCAGGGACTGGCTGCGGGCCCTCAACGACGTGCGGCTGATGTTCGGCGTGCGCCTCGAGGTGACCGAGGACTTCGAGGACCAGCTCGCCACGCTTGACCCGAAGGACCCGCGCGTCGCGGCCTTCGAGGTCTACGGCTGGCTCGGCGCGGTCCAGGAGTCCCTGGTAAGAGCGATCGCCAGGTAGCCTCGCCGATTATGCTGACGATTGCACGCCCCCTGTACGAGAAGATCATCGAGCACGCCCGGCGGGATCACCCGGACGAGGCCTGCGGCGTGATCGCCGGCCCCATCGGCAGCGACACCCCGGTGCGGTTCATCGCGATGCAGAACGCCGAGCGCTCGCCCACGTTCTACCGCTTCGACTCCCTCGAGCAGCTCAAGGTCTGGCGTGAGATGGACGACAACGACGAGGAAGCCGTCGTGATCTATCACTCACACACCGCCACGCAGGCGTACCCGTCGCGCACCGACATCTCCTACGCGAGCGAGCCCCAGGCCCATTACGTCCTAGTATCGACGCGGGACGAGGCGGAAACCGAGTTCCGGTCGTACCGGATCCTCGACGGCGAGGTCACCGAGGAACCAGTAACGATCGCGGAATGATCGGGCACCGATCCGGGTTCCATCCAAGGCGTTAGAAGTTCTCCGAGGAGCGTTGACACACATGGCCATTGAGGTTCGCATCCCCACGATCCTGCGCACGTACACCGGCGGCGCCAAGGCGGTCGAAGGGTCCGGCGCGACCCTGGACGAGCTGTTGAACAACCTGGACGTGGCCCACGGTGGCCTGCGTGAGCGGCTGGTGGACGGCGAGAAGCTCCGCCGGTTCGTCAACGTTTACCTGAACGACGAGGACGTCCGCTTCCTCGGTGGCCTTGAGACCCCGGTCAAGGACGGCGACACGGTGACCGTGCTGCCCGCAGTCGCAGGCGGAGCGAACTAGTCATCCGAACGGATTCGTGCGATGCGTTACGACTCGCTGCTTGCGTCCCTCGGCAACACCCCGATGGTGGGGTTGCCGAGGCTGTCCCCGTCGGACGACGTCCGGCTGTGGGCCAAGCTTGAGGACCGTAACCCGACCGGTTCGGTGAAGGACCGCGCGGCGTTCTTCATGATCGAGCAGGCGGAGAAGGACGGACTGCTCCGCCCCGGCTCGACGATCCTCGAACCGACCTCGGGCAACACCGGCATCTCGCTGGCGATGGTCGCGAAGCTCCGCGGCTACCAGCTCATCGTGGTGATGCCGGAGAACACGAGCGAGGAGCGCCGCCAGATCCTGCGCATGTACGGGGCGGAGATCTTCAGCTCCCCGGCGGCCGGCGGGTCGAACGAGGCGGTCCGGGTGGCCAAGCGGCTGGCCGCCGAGCACCCGGACTGGGTCATGCTCTACCAGTACGGCAACGAGGCGAACGCCCGGGCCCACTACGAGACGACCGGCCCGGAGATCCTGGCCGACCTCCCGTCGGTCACCCACTTCGTGGCGGGCCTCGGCACGACCGGCACGCTGATGGGGACCGGCCGGTTCCTGCGCGAGCACGTGCCCGACGTCAAGATCGTGGCGGCCGAGCCGCGCTACGGCGAGCTCGTGTACGGCCTGCGGAACGTCGACGAGGGCTTCGTCCCCGAGCTGTACGACCCCTCGGTGCTGACCACCAGGTACTCGGTGTCATCGGAGGACGCGCTGCGCCGGACCCGCGACCTGCTGTCCAAGGAAGGCATCTTCGCCGGCATCTCGGCCGGCTGCGCACTGCACGCCGCGCTCGGCATGGCCGCCCAGGCGGCCAAGGCGAAGGAGCGCGCCGACATCGTGGTCCTGATCGCCGACGGCGGCTGGAAGTACCTGTCCACCGGCGCGTACAGCGGCACGCTCACCGAGGCCGAACAGAAGCTGGAAGGCCAGCTCTGGGCCTAATCCCGAATTTTGTTCATATCTTTACCGGGTCAAGTCGCGGAGTTGCCTGGCTGCACAGTGCAGAATGATCTTCATGCGGCTTACCGTGGTGGGTTGCGCCGGCAGTTTTCCTGGCCCGGACAGTCCCGCGTCTTGCTACCTGCTTGAGGCGGACGGGTTCCGCCTCGTAATTGACCTAGGT
>Ga0210385_10001667_pt1 | contig 13649 bp, 11 predicted proteins | sample IncBWH26OmetaG_FD_160107 | JGI IMG/M metagenome (GOLD analysis project Ga0210385, IMG submission 160107) | Forest soil microbial communities from Barre Woods Harvard Forest LTER site, Petersham, Massachusetts, United States - Inc-BW-H-26-O ... | reverse complement strand
CCGAGATCGGCGCGAGCGGCCAGCGCGGGCGCCTCGGTGCCGTCGTCAGGACAGACGGCTATGCCGATCGCGACCTCCATCGGGACGTTGCGATGCGTGGCGGAGGTGCGCACCAGCCGCGCCAAGCGCTCCGCGAGCATCTGCGCACCGGTGCCATTCGTCTCGGGGGCGACCAGCCAGTAGCGACCGAGCGTCTCGCGCGAGAGCCGATCTGTGGCACGCATGCCGCGCCCCAGCGCACTCTCGACCTGGGCCACGAGACCGTGCAGATCGTGCGGGGTCTCCGAGCGCTCCAGACGCGCGACATCGACGATCTCCACCAGCAGGACCGCGAACGGAAGACCGTCCTCGGCGTGGCGGGCAAGCAGACGACCCACCGAGGAGACCCAAGCGGAAGGGCCCTCCTCGCGACGGACGTCTCTGATCTCGATCTCGGGCTGAATCGGCTCGACCGACGCCAGCGGCTGCTGTGCGGCGGCCTGCTCCTGCTCGTCGACCAGCTTTGTGAACGTGTACTCGCCGGCACTTGTGGGAATCGACTGCAACGCCGCGGGAGGCGAGGTCTCCGGCCGCGACGGGGCCGGCGGTCTACGACGCTCGACGGAGGGCTCGTCAGAGCCGGCGACGCCTTGTGGCGAGTTGACTGGCGGGGTACCGGCTTGCGTCGAGCCCGCGGTGGCGGCCCTGGCGCCGACCGCTCCTCCGGCGCCGAAAGCCTCGGGCTCATCGCGGGTCCGCTGCCCACCCACGGAATCAAACTTTGAATCTGGGGCGTCCGAGCCCGTGGCGCTGGCTCCGGGTGTGACGGCCAGCAGCGCCACTGTTGAGGAAACCTCTCCGAGCCGCTCGGAGAGCTCCCTGACTCGCTCGGCTTGGGGCCCCCCGCTCAGCTCCTCCTGCAGTGTCTCCCAGAGAACATCACTGAGCTGCTGAGCGGCACGCGCGGCACGTACCAAGCGCTCGGCGGCGGCCGAGGAGGAGATCGATTGGTCAGGCTGGTCTTTCACAGGAGGTTGATATCAGCAAGCAAGGACAGGACGCGCGCCGATCGGCAGCTTGCCGAGCACTCTCGCCGGTCACGTCACACTTCAGATCAACGGTCGAGTAGGCGCACTTCATCCGCGGATAGCCTTTGCGGTGTGAGGCGCATGCCGAAGCTTGCCGAGGTGTCAGAGCTCGTCGACCACACGACCGAAGACCGGGCGAGCGGCGCGATGCGCTCGGTGCAGAGCGTCGATGTGACGCTCGGGCAAGCGGAGCTCGAGAGGCTGTGGACTCCAGAGCACCTGGAGCGACTGGCTCGCACCTACTGGCGCTTCATCACGCATATGACGCTGGGGCTGGTGCGGGTGATCTACAGCGAGTCGGAGCGCTCGGTGGTGTTGTTGGAGCGCCACCTGAAGCTGCTGAGCTTCGATGCGCCCGAGTACGAGATGGACCCTGAGCGCGGGGTGGTGCGCTGGCGGATCAAGCGCGGACTGCTCGTGGCGCGCAGCGGACACGGCGGCCTCGGCCATCTGCAGATCGACGTGCGCCGATTGCCGGCGCAGACCGACGGCTGGGCGCGCTTGCATGTCGAGGTGGAAGTCGCCAACTTCCATCCGGCGATCGCGACGAGACTCGGCAAGCGTGTCTACAACGCCACACAGGCGAGGATCCATGTGTTCGTGACCAACGGCTTCCTGCGCTCGCTTGCGCGCCTCGACTTGGCCGAGTCGAGGGTTGGACAGCTCGACGCCCGCCAATCACGCGAGCAGCAGCCCTGAGGCAACCCTCTACCCGAAGCGCCCGTTCCCGGCCAGCGCGCGCAGCTTTTCGCGGTCGTGCGTCGCTCCCACCCGGCGCACCGTACCCGAGCGCGAACGCGTGACGAGCGATTCGGTGGTGGCCCCGCCGGCGGAGGGATAGCGCACTCCTTGCAGGACGTCACCGTCGGTGATGCCCGTCGCCGAGAAGAAGACATCGTCGCCGGCTACGAGATCGTCGCGATCCAACACGCGCTCCAAGTCATAGCCCGCCTCGAGCGCAGCCCTACGCTCCTGCTCGTCGCGTGGCCACAGCCGTCCGAGCAACTGACCGCCGAGGCACTTGATGGCCGCGGCGGAAATGACGCCCTCGGGCGTGCCGCCGATGCCCCACAGAAGATCGACGGGGGAGCGCTCGGTGACGGCGAGCAGCGAAGCTGAGACGTCGCCATGAGGGATCAGACGCACACGCGCGCCGATCTCGCGAATCTCGCGAATGGCAGCCTCGTGGCGGGGACGATCGAGCACGACGACGATCACCTCGCCTACCGGACGGCCCTTGCGCTCAGCGATCAACTTGACCGTCTCGGACAATGGACGGTCGAGGTCGAGCAGATCGGCGATCTCAGGACGGCCGGCCATCTTTTCCATGTATACGCATGGTCCGGGGTCGAACATCGTGCCCTTGCTGGAGAGAGCGATCACGGCCAGAGCGCTCGGCATGCCGTGGGCGGCAAGCGTGGTGCCCTCGAGCGGGTCGACGGCGATGTCCACCTCGGGCGGAGAGCCATCGCCGATGCGCTCGCCGTTGTAGAGCATCGGCGCCTCGTCCTTCTCACCCTCGCCGATCACGACTGTGCCGTCCATCGCGACCGAGTGCAGCGCATAGCGCATGCCGTCGACGGCGGCCTGATCGGCGGCCTCCTTGTCGCCCATGCCGACGAGCGGGGCGGCTGCGAGCGCGGCGAACTCGGTGACGCGCACAAGCTCGAGCGCGAGGTTGCGGTCGGGGCGCGTTGACATATCGTCGCTCATCGAGACAGAAACCTACACGAGCAGGCTAGGATGCCGGTCATGAGCGAAATCGGATTCGTCGGACTGGGCAAGATGGGCGGGAACATGGTTCATCGCATCCGACGCGATTCCGAGCACGAGGTGGTGGCGTTCGATTTCGACAAGAAGGCCGTCGCCCAGGCTCAGAAGAACGGGGCCCGTAGCGCGAGCTCGCTGGCAGATCTTGTCAAAAAGCTAAAGGCGCCGAGGATCGTGTGGATCATGGTGCCCGCCGGCGATCCGACTCAGCAGACGGTCGACAAGCTTGCGAAGCTGCTTGACAAGGGCGACACGATCGTCGACGGAGGCAACTCCAAGTGGATAGACGACAAGCGCCGCGCAAAGGAATTGACGAAGCTCGGCATCCGTTACGTGGATGTTGGCGTATCCGGCGGCGTGTGGGGGATCGACGTTGGCTACTGCATGATGGTCGGCGGCCCGCCGGCAGCGGTCAAAGGGCTCGCGCCGATCCTTGACGTGTTGGCTCCGCCAACCAGCGCGGACAGCGTGACGGCGATCGGCGATCGCGGCTGGATGCACTTCGGCTCCTCAGGCGCCGGGCACTACGTGAAGATGGTGCACAACGGCGTCGAGTACGGGCTGATGCAAGCTTATGCCGAGGGCTTCGACGTGTTCGACAAGTCCGAGTACAAGCTCGACAACGCCAAGATCGCGCACCTGTGGAACCAGGGCTCGGTGGTGCGCTCATGGCTTTGCGAACTTGCCGCACGAGCGTTCGAAGCGGACGGCAACGAGCTGCAGGCGATCGAGGGCTTCACCGAGGACTCGGGCGAGGGACGTTGGACGATCGAGGATGCCACCGCCAAAGACGTGCCGACGCCCGTGATCACCGCGTCGCTTTACGAGCGCCTGAGCTCGCGCGGTAACGGCGACTTCGCGCACAGGGTGCTGGCGGCCCTGCGCAACCAGTTCGGCGGTCATGCCGTGAAGCAGGCTCCAAAGAAGTGACGGCTATCGCCGTCGAGTCGGAGAACCCGCTCACGGCTGGACTGGAGCGCTTGCCGGTCCCCCCCACGACGCTCGTGATCTTCGGCGCCACGGGCGATCTGGCACGACGCAAGCTGCTGCCGGCGCTGTACAACCTCGCGCACGACGGTGCGCTGCCCGAGCGTTTTCACCTCGTCGGCGTGTCCCGCCGCGAAAAGGAGAACGCCGACTACCGTACGGAGTGCGAGCAAGCGATCCGTCAATTCTCGCGACGCGCGCCCGATCCAGATGTGCTGGGGCGCTTGTTGGAGCACGTGAAGTATGTACCGGGGACCTTCGACGACGAGCGGGTGTACTCGAAGCTCGAGAAAGTGCTCGACCACTTCGAGGAGCGCGACGGTGAACCCTTGAACAGGGCGTTCTACCTGTCGACGGCGCCCTCTTTCTTTCCTGTGATCGTGGAGGCCCTGGGCAAGCAGGGACTCGACCGCCACGAGCAGACCGACGTGCGCGTGGTCATCGAGAAGCCGTTTGGCACCTCGCTCGAGGAGGCCCGCGAGCTCAACCGACGCGTGCTCGGAGTGTTCGAGGAGCAACAGGTGTTCCGCATCGACCACTACCTGGGCAAGGAGACAGTCCAGAACATGATGGCGTTCCGCTTCGCCAACGGCATGTTCGAGCCGCTTTGGAACCGAAACTACATCGACCAGGTACAGATCACCGCGGCGGAGGACATCGGGATCGGCACGCGCGCCGGCTACTACGACCACGCCGGCGCACTGCGTGACCTGATCCAGAACCACATGCTGCAACTGCTCTGCCATGTAGCGATGGAGCCGCCGGTGAGCTTCACTGCCGATGAGGTACGCAATGAGAAGGTCAAGGTGCTGCAGTCGATTGCCGAGCCCCTCGAGGCGGAGATCGAGCAGATGGCCGTCAGAGCGCAGTACAGCAAGGGCCACGCGGGCGGCGAGGACGCGGAGGGCTACCTGGAAGAGTCCGGCATACCGCAGGACTCGATCACCGAGACCTACGCGGCACTGCGCTTGGAGGTGGACAACTGGCGTTGGGCTGGGGTGCCTTTCTACCTGCGCACCGGCAAGCGACTGGCGCGCAAAGTGACCGAGATCGCAGTGACGCTCAAGCCGGTGCCCCACCTTGCCTTCAGCCAAGATGGCTCGCTTGGGGTACTGCCCAACCAACTGATCCTCACCCTGCAACCCAACGAGGGGGTCTCGCTGCGCCTTGGCGCAAAGATCCCGGGATCGCGCATGGTGATCAGGCCCGTGCATATGGAGTTCCTCTACGGGACCGCATTTCTATCGCAGTCGCCTGAGGCCTACGAGCGCCTGATCACCGACGCGATGCGCGGTGACGCGACGCTGTTCACACGCGACGACGAGGTGGAGGCGCAGTGGCGCATCTGCGATCCGATACTGCAAGCCTGGGAGCATGCACCGGGCCCATTGCCGCAGTACGAATCCGGCTCGCAGGGTCCCAGCGAGGCAGACGAGATCCTGCTGCCCGAACACTCGTGGCGAGCTATCTGAGGAGTAAGCCTCGATGTCGTCCAACTCTGCTCGCGGCTCTATAGCTTGAGCTCTTCTCCCCCTACCGCCGCAACTCGATCCCTGCCTGATGCGGTCTGGAGCGACGAGCGCACCACACCCGACGCGATCGAAGCAGCGCTACGACAGCTGGTAAATCGGCGTCACAGCGAAAACGGCGGCCTGGTTCCAGCGCGTGCGCTGAACATGGTGACGTTCGTCGAGAGCGGCTACAGCGGCGAGATCGCAAACCGCCTGGCGGCAGTGGGTCGCTACCACGCCTCGCGACTGGTCGTGCTCTCCTATGACCCCCACCGCACGACCCTCAACGCCCGTGCGGTCGTCTCCTCCGAGGGCGAGCCCGGCAACGACGAGCTGGGACTGTTGCGAGAGACAGTCACGGTCGAGATCGGCGAGCGCCACCTGGATGACCTCGTGACGATCGTGGACCCGCTGGTCGTCACCGACCTGGCGACGCTGCTGTGGTCGCCGCACGGGCATCCCGAGGCCGTCGATGCCCTACTCGAGCTTGCCCAGGCGGTGTTGGTGGACTCGCTCGACGATCCCTCGTGGCGCGACGCGATCGGACGAGCATGCGAGCTACGCGAACGTGCCTATGTGGTCGATCTTGCGTGGCTGCGCAGCACTCCTTGGCGCGAGCGGGTTGCGGCCGCGTTCGACTCGCAGAGCATGCGCGCCGAGCTGCAGAACATCGACACGGTCTCTGTTCGCCACCATCCCGACTCGACGGTGGCCGCGATGCTGTTGGTGGGCTGGCTGGCCTCGCGCTTGGGCTGGGAGGTGAGCCCGTTGCGATCCGGCGCAGGCGCACTGACAGGCGTGGCCCAGGCCGCCGAGCAACCGGTCGAGGTCAGGCTGGAGCGAGCCCCCGAGCTCGAGGTCAGGGGCCTCGACAGCGTGGCGATCGCGACCGCGACAGACCGTCGCCTGGCACTCAGGCGCGGTACCGGCGGGCTGCGCGCGCGCAGCCGCGACTCAGGTCGCCGCGAACACGAATGGACGATCCTCGGCGCCTCCCGCGGCGAGAGTGGGATTCTCGGCGAGGGGATCCGCCAATCGCTGTTGCGCGACCCCACATACGGGCCGGCACTGGACGCGGCAGAGACGATGACGCCCTGAGTGCCCTGCGACCGACCCACTGAACACAACCACCTATGTGCTGCGCCCATCGCGCCTTGACCCAATGCCCACCGGACTGATTTGACGTCAAACATGCCCGCCGATGAGGGAATTGCCGCGACCCGGCGCTGACCTTCTAGAGTTGGCGGGCGAAGCTATGGCTACGATCGCTCCCCGCGACCCCATCGCTCACCACCGCCAGCCTCCCGGGCCGGAGGAGGCGCTGGCGGCACTCGACAGCGTCAGAGAGCGCACGCTCGCGCTCGTCGCTCATCTGAGCGACGAGCAGCTCAGCCGGGTGCTCTCACCGATCATGAGTCCTCTGGTCTGGGATCTTGCGCACATTGCGGCATATGAGGACCTGTGGCTAGCCCACCGCCACGGCGGCCTCGAGCTGCTGCAGCCAGACTTGGCAGAGTTGTATGACGCCTTTGAGACTCCCCGCTCCGTACGAGGCGAGATCGAGCTGTTGAATCCCGCACAGGCACGCCTATATCTGAACGATGTGCGCCTACGCAGCGCACAAGCACTGTCGCATAGAGGCGTCGGCGACAGCACCATCTACGAACTGGTGCTGCGCCACGAGCTGCAGCACACGGAGACGATGCGACAAACGATGGCGCTGGTGGGCCTGTTGGCGGAGGGCGAGCCCACCACCGGCCCGCGCTGCGACGCTGGTTGGCTGGAAATTGCCGCGGGACCATTCGAGATGGGGGCTCCATCGGAGGGCTTCGCATATGACAACGAGCGACCCCGCCACACACGTGAGGTATCCGGCTTCGAGATCGCGCTCAGCCCGGTCAGTAACGCGAGCTGGACGAGCTTCAGCGAGGCGGGCGGGTACAAGCGACGCGAGTGGTGGTCAGAGGAAGGTTGGGCTTGGAAGAAGCTACGGGAGGACACCCGCCAGCACGCAAGCGTGACCGATGGACATCCCGACGTGCCCGTCTGCCACGTCAGCTGGTTTGAGGCCGAGGCATTTGCCAAAGCGCTCGAAGCGCGACTGCCCAGCGAGGCCGAGTGGGAGAAGGCAGCCAGTCAAGGGGTACTCACGGGCATCGGTCACGTGTGGGAGTGGACAAGCAGTCATTTCGACGGCTATCCCGGATTCGTGGCACACCCCTATCGCGAGTACTCGGAAGTGTTCTTCGGCGAGGACTACCGAGTATTGCGGGGCGGCTCATGGGCGACCGACCCGCACGTCGCGAGCATAACTTTCCGCAACTGGGATCTGCCCATCCGCAGCCAGATCTTCGCCGGTCTGCGTCTCGCCCGGGACGTCGAGTGATGGAGCCAATCGCGAACCCAGACAGCGAGACGCTCGACGGACAGGCGACGATCACGATCGACTCCTATCTGCACGAGGGCCAAGAACGCTCCCTGGCAGACGATGTGCTCGACGGGCTCACGCGTCCGTTCAAGGAGCTTCCACCCAAGCATTTCTACGACGCCCGTGGAGCGGAGCTGTTCGACCGTATATGCGAGCTACCCGAGTACTATCCCACGCGCACCGAGCGCTCGATCCTGCAAGCCACTGCCGGCCAGCTGGCGAGTACAACCGTTGCGGCGGAGCTCGTGGAGCTCGGCTCGGGCACCGCAGCCAAGACAAGGGTGCTGCTCGATGCGCTGCACAGCGCAGGCACGCTGCAGCTGTACATACCGGTCGATGTGACGGAGAGCATGGTGCGCGACTGCGCACAGGAGCTCACAAGCGAGTACCCGGGCCTGCGCGTGCACGGCGTGATCGGCGACTTCGAACGTCACCTCGATCGAGTGCCAGAGGCGGTCGGCCCGCGCCTCGTCGTGTTCCTGGGCGGGACGATCGGCAACTTCCCGCCAGGTAGCCGCCGACGCTTCCTACGTGAGATCGCGAAGCTGCTGGGACCCGACGATCATCTCCTGATGGGCACCGATCTGGTCAAGGATCCACAGGTGCTGACACGTGCCTACGACGATTCCCAGGGCGTGACGGCCGAGTTCAACCGCAACCTGTTGCGCGTGCTCAACCGCGAGCTGCAGGCCGACTTCGACCCCGAGGACTTCGACCACGTTGCGCTGTTCAACCGCGAGCACGAGTGGATCGAGATGCGTCTACGCGCGCGCCGCGAGCACACCACGACCGTGCACGACCTCGGCCTCTCGGTGCACTTCGAGCAAGGCGAGGAGATGCGCACCGAGATCAGCGCCAAGTTCACCCGCGACCGCGTGCAGGACGACCTCTCCGCGGCTGGCCTGGAAATCGTCAGCTGGTTGACCGACCCAGACGAGCTGTTCGCGCTGACGCTCTCGCGCCCTGTCCGCCTGTAGGCTCCTGGCCATGCAAATCGACGGAAGCTCGGCACTGGTGGCGGGCGGCGCCTCGGGACTGGGCGAGGCAACCGCACGACGCCTGCACGAGCTGGGCGCGATCGTGACGATTGCCGACGTCAACGCGGATAAGGGCGCGGCCTTGGCCTCGGAGCTGGGCGCCGAGTTCGCCGCTTGCGACGTACGAGAGGAGGCTCAGGTGCAAGCTGCGGTCGAGCAAGCCGCCGCGGCCGACTGTGGGCTGCGCATCGCGATCTGCTGCGCCGGCATCGGCTGGGCACAGAAGCTGGCCGGCTCCAAGGGCCCGCACCCATTGCTGCCGTTCGAGACGACCGTCCAGATCAACTTGATCGGCACGTTCAACGTGCTGCGCTTTGCCGCCGCGGCGATGATCGCCGGCGATCCGTTGGAGGACGGCGAACGTGGCGTGTGCGTGAATACCGCGTCAATCGCGGCCTACGATGGGCAGATCGGCCAGATCGCCTACGCGGCCTCCAAGGGAGGGATCGTCGGCATGACTCTCCCGGCCGCCCGTGATCTGGCTCAGCAGGGCATCCGCGTCAACACGATCGCCCCCGGCCTGTTCGATACGCCGCTGCTTGCGGCGCTTCCGGAGGAGGCGCGTCAAAAGCTCGGCGCCGGCGTACCTTTTCCGCAGCGTTTGGGTGCTCCAGCCGAGTATGCCCACCTGGTCTGCCACATCGTCGAGAACCGGATGCTCAACGGTGAGGTAATCCGCCTCGACGGGGCTCTGCGTATGCCACCGCGCTGAGCGCGGCAGACGCTTTCTCGCGCGAGACCCGGTCCCCACCGGCGAGTAGACGCGTGGGCTGGGCCGGTCGGGGGTCCGGCCCAGCCACGCTTCGGGACACGGCCTGCGAAGTGAGCGAAGTCGCTTCTCAGGTGGGCATAGGCACTGCTTGGTGGGTCAGCAATATCCGTCGACGCACAACCGCACAGAGGAGGGCTGCGAATGGCTGCAGAACGTCGAAACGGTCATTGCTCATAAAGCTTATCAAGAATATGAGATATTGCAAGCCGGCACACGAACTATTGTCGAGGCCCGTTAATCGCCCGAGACTTTGCCGAGCAGCCTCATCGGCCGGCAGCCTCCGACCAGTCGATCTGCTTCGCCAGTCGAGTGGGGCCGTAGTCGATCAGAGTGCTGCGCTCGATCCACCGATACTCCCCGTCGTGCAGGCCGAGCCAATGGCCGACACGCTCCAACGGGTCTACGATCAAGACCTCATCGACCGCGTGCGCGGCATAGAAGGGCAACTTCTTCCATGTCTCGTCGCCGGGCGAGACGATCTCTACCGCGAGCGCGACAGTGGGATAGAAGAGCTCGTCGGGGCCGGGACGGTGCAGAGCGCCATCGGGCACCCGATAGTTGTCTTCACCGCCGATGTTGAAGGTTCCAAGCGCCGGCAGGAGGCTCGCCGCACGCGAGGGTCCATCGAGAAGCACAGCCAACTGCTGCTGGATCCGGTGGTGGCGACCGTGCGGACCGGGGTTCATGTGCAGCACCCCGTCCCACATCTCGTCGCGACCATCGAGGCCGAGCTGGCGCCGACGCTCGAGCAGCGACTCAATCTCCACAGGCAGCGGATCGAGCACGACAAGCGACATGGCGCCGAGTCTAGTACCTCATCAGTCCGCTGACAAGGGTCTGCATTATCGAAAGAGGTGTACGGTCCAGCTTGCACACCCTCCTAGTCCGACCCGGCACGCCGGGCGGGACAAAGCTGGCAGCTCAGTCCCGCCTGACGCCAAAGAATGTCTCTGTCAGGCCTACAGCCGTTCCACCAGCATCGCCATGCCCATGCCGCCGGCCGCGCACATCGACTCGATGCCGTACGTGCCGTCGAGCGTGTCGAGGTCGTTGAGCAGCGTGGTCATGATGCGTGCGCCGGTCATCCCGAACGGGTGGCCGAGGGCGATCGCGCCGCCGAACGGGTTCAGCTGCTCCTCGGTGATGCCGAGCTCCTGCATGCACGGCACGATCTGAGCTGCAAACGCCTCGTTGATCTCGACCACGTCGATGTCCTCGATCTTCATGCCGGTATTGGCCAGAAGCTGTTTTATCGCGGGGATCGGCCCGAGGCCCATGACCTCTGGGCGCAGCCCGGCGACGGTCGAGGCGACGATGCGCGCCCTCGGTTTGAGACCGAGCGCGGCCGCCTTCTCGTCGGACATGACGAGCACCGCGGCAGCTCCATCGTTGAGCGGACAGGCGTTGCCGGCTGTGACGGTGCCGCCCTCCTTGAACACTGGCGGTAGCGACGCCAGCTTCTCGAGCGTCGTGCCCGGGCGCGGCCCGTCGTCCTTGGTGACGACGGTCTCCGGCACGTCGATCTCTTTGCCTTCCTTGTCCACGTCTTTGTGAGCGGGCACCGTCACCGGGATGATTTCCTTGTCGAAATGACCCGACTCCTGCGCGGCCACGGCGCGGGTCTGAGAGATCAGCGCCCACTCGTCCTGGGCCTCTCTGCTGACTTTGCGTTCCTCGGCGACGTTCTCGGCAGTCATGCCCATCGGGATGTAGACGTTGTAGTAGGAGCCCTCGGAGCCGTCCACGAGCGGGTGGAACTCGAACGAGGCGCTCCCGCGACCGGCCCTCGAGACAGCCTCGACACCGGCCGAGAGATAGGTGTCGCCCTCGCCCGTCTTGATCGCGTGAAAGGCCATCCTGATCGTCTGGAGCGACGACGCGCAGAAGCGGTTGACGGTGGTCCCCGGCACGTGGTAGTCGATGCCGGCGATCAACGAGGCGATACGCCCGATGTTGTAGCCCTGCTCTCCCTCCCCGTAGCCACAGCCCATCATCACGTCGACAATCGAGCTCTGCTCGACCTGAGGATTGCGCTCCACGATCGCCTTCAGCGGGATCGAGGCGAGGTCATCGGCGCGGACGGACTTGAGCGACCCCTTCACGGCGCGCCCGATGGGCGTGCGCACGGCGTCGACGATCACAGCTTCAGGCATTTGGTGCAATCTCCTTGGTTGGGGGACCAGGAGACTATAGGTCCAGTCGAGACACTCCCAGCTCGTCAAAGCCAACGTGATGGGCAAGCTCGTGGCGCACCGTCTTTGTGACTTGCTCGCGCAGCAGGTCGGGATCGTGGCCGAAGTCGCGGCGAATCGTGTCGCGGAAGATGACGATGCGATCATGGGCCGTGTCTCGCGCCACGGTGGCGCCCTGATAGAGCCCATAGGCGCCGCGCGCGCGGCCTCCGTCGGAGATCACGACCGCGACGTGGGCGAGCGCGTTGCGCAGGAGATCGGGCAGATCGTCGAGCGCATCGCGCACGAGCTCCTCGAAGTCATCGTCGTTGAGCGGGTCGAGCTCCATGAACTCGGCTTCGTCGGGATCTACCACGAGCCCTTCGCGCGCCAGCTCCTCGGAGTGGCGTATCAGCTCATCGAACTCGACCTCTGACTCTGGGTCGTGCCAGTTGGCAAGCCGCACCGCCACGAACGCCACGGCGCCCGACAGCACGGCGACGACAAGCGCCACGATCGCGACCTCCTCGACCGCACGCACGAAGCCGATCGAGCTAAGCCCTTGTCCTAGGACGAGCGCGACCAGTCCAATCGCGAACGCTACAAGCGCCGCCACCGCGACGCGACGGGTGTGACCAAAGGCGCCTGGTGGCCTCGACACGCGCATCCCAAACCTACTTGGGCGCTCGCGATGTCAACAAATGCACGGCCGACTTAGCCATCCTTCGGATGGTAGAGCCAAAGCCGATGCGCCGGGTTCAGGCAGGACGTGCCCAGACACGGTCGGGATCGCGACTGCAGAGAGATGCACCAAAGTCCCAGTTTTTTTTCCTCTAGAAAAACCCGCAATTTGCGAACAATTCATGCCGTCCAAACGATCTTTGGAGGTGTGGTTTCGAATGCGTCGGGTAAAAGCTGCTCAAACCTCTCCATATGTCATTCAAATTCTCCACACATGCGACGACGCCCACTTAGACGCAACGCCAATAGAGATCGGCGCGCGCGAGGCATCTCTCCCAGAAGCATCTGTTTGGGTGCTTCTCTTGCCGTACTGCTCAATCTCCTGGTCTTGACCGGTCCGGCTTACGCGAGCGGCGCCGGCTCGGTTCTTCCGATCGGAGCCATACCAGTAGTCAGCGCCAGTGCTGTGCAGTCCGGCAACTCCGCGGCCCAGTCCGCGGTCGCACCCGTGACGAAAGCCATCGCACAAACCGTCGAAAAGACCACGGCGCCCGTGACAGAAGCCGGCCCCAAGGTCGTGTCCACGGTGCCAGCGCCCACGTCCGGCGCGGTCACGCAGAGCGTGGGCAAAGTGGCGAAACCAGTGCTCGACGCGACCGCGCAGACCGTTAACAAGGCAGCCGCACCGGTGCTCCGGACCGCTGCGAAGGCCATCGGCCAGACGGCGGCGCCCGTAGTCGGGGCCGCCATGCAGAGCGTCGGCAAGACAGCGGCCCCGGTGCTCAAAACGGCGGCCCCAGCGCTCGATGCGACTAAGCAGGTCCTCGTCAAGACAGCCGCACCGGTGCTCCAGACAGCCACACATGTCATCGGCGGTGTGGCAGCCCCGGTAGGCAGGGTGACCGCCTCGACCGTCGCCGGGGTCGTCCAGAGCGTAGACGGCACCACGGCCCTCGTGAGCAAAGCTGCCTCGCAGGGAACCGACCAGGTCACCGCTCTGACTGATTTGACTGCGACACAGGCCGTCCCGCCTACGATCGCAGGCACCGGGCACCTACCCGCGCCACCGCCGCCACCGCCTTCTCCCACCACGCCGGCGCCCACCGGCAAGGCGCCTTCGAACCCCATCGCGACAACCACAGATGGCCTCTCAGGCGCGGGCTCCGCGGTCGTGACGAACACCATTCCGTCCACCGCCATGCCCTCTTCGAGCGTGCTCCCCTCA
>Ga0210385_10001664_pt1 | contig 13668 bp, 9 predicted proteins | sample IncBWH26OmetaG_FD_160107 | JGI IMG/M metagenome (GOLD analysis project Ga0210385, IMG submission 160107) | Forest soil microbial communities from Barre Woods Harvard Forest LTER site, Petersham, Massachusetts, United States - Inc-BW-H-26-O ... | reverse complement strand
GAACCCGCGAGCTGGCGCTGTCGGCGCTGGCAAGAGATCGCCAGCTCGGGTGGCAGCTGCTATCAGACTCGGGCCGGCTTCAAATCCAGACCATCGATTCCCTCTGCGCCATGCTCACCCGCCACATGCCGGTGGTGTCGGAATTCGGTGGCATTGGCAAAGTCATCGAGAACGCGGGCGAACTCTATCGTCTCGCCGCGCGCCGCATGCTTGCCAAGCTTACTGAAACCGGCGCCGAAGATGCCGAGCTGTTTCGCCGAGTCTCCTTGCATTTCGATAACGACATCGCGCGTGTCGAGCGCCAGGTGGCGCGCATGCTGGAGCAGCGGGACCAATGGCGTTCGCTCGCGTACCAAGAAGACTCCCAACTGGTGGACGATTTCCGCCGCTTGCTGGACGAAGCCCATGAAGCTCTTCGCATCGTCTTCCGCGAGCGTTCGTGCGTCGATTTCACGGAGGTCACGCGCGCAGCTATCAAAGCGCTTGGCACCCCGGAGCAGCCCAGCGATCTTCTGTATTGGCTCGACTACCGCATCGAGCACCTGCTGGTCGATGAATTTCAAGATACCTCGCGAGCGCAATACGACCTGGTCAACGGATTGACGGAACAGTGGTCGGAGGGCGATGGGCATACGCTTTTTTTGGTCGGCGACCCGATGCAGAGCATCTATCGCTTCCGTGAAGCCGAGGTGTCGCTCTTTCTTCAGTGCTGGGAAGACCGCCAGCTCGGGTCGGTGCGTCTCGAACCATCGCGGCTGACCACCAATTTCCGCTCTACTCCGGAGATCGTCGAATGGACCGAAGCCACGTTTGCGCCGATCATGCCCGAAGACAATGTGGCGGAAAGCGCGGTAAAGCTTCGCCCCGCCCAAGCTGACCGGCCGCGGAGCAAGGCTAAACCGCAGCTCATTCCGTTGATCGACGATGACGGCGAGCAGGAGGCTCGCGAGATCGTTCGCATCCTCGAGCGCGGACCAAAAGAAGCAACAACCGCGATTCTGGTTCGCAGCCGGTCGCATATCAAAGAGATTCTTCCGGCGCTGCGCCGCGCCGGTATCCGCTACGAAGCCATCGAGATCGACGTTCTCGAAGAGGAGCAGCATGTCCTCGATCTCATCTCTCTGACTCGTGCGTTGGTGCACGTTGGGGATCGAGTCTCGTGGCTCGCGTGCCTGCGCGCGCCGTGGTGTGGCCTCACACTGGCCGATCTGTCCTCGCTCGCTGAAAACCAGCCGGAGAGGACCATCTTCGATCTACTTTCCGACCCCGAAAAACTCGCCGCCCTTTCACCCGATGGCCGGAGCAGGGCATTGCGGGCGCAGGAAATGTTGGCCGCCGCGGTTGCGAGCGTGGGCCGGATGCCGTTGCGCGAGCTGGTGGAACAGACTTGGCTGGCGCTCGGCGGACCGGCCGCATTGCGCGAACCCAACCAGCTCGAAGATGCGGAGACCTATCTAAATTTGGTTGCGGAGTTCGACGAAGGCGGGATCATTCGCGATTTCAGCTTGCTCGAAGAGCGCCTGGAATGTCTGTACGCCAAGCCGAGTACCGGGGCTGAGCGCGTTCAGGTCATGACGATTCATCAGGCAAAAGGCCTTGAATTCGACACCGTCATCATTCCTCATCTCGGCAAGGGCGCGAGGTCCTCAGAGCGAGAACTATTGGTCTGGGTGGAAGGCGTGGACGGTCTCGCGATTGCCGCACAACCACAGCAGGGCGGGGAAGATGCTCTGTACGAGCAGCTTTCAGAGGTGATCAAGAAAAAAGAAGAACACGAGCTGAAGCGGCTCTTCTATGTCGGGTGCACGCGGGCTATTAACCGGTTGTATCTGCTCGGCAGCGTCAGGGTGAACAAGAATCGCACCAGCTTCGCCAAAGCATCGAGCAGCACATTTCTGGGGCTCATCTGGAATACGGCGCTGCCGATTTTCACTACGGAGTTTAGCCGCAAGACTCCGGCCCAGGCGAATCTTTTCGATGCGCCTGAGCAGGCACGCACGTTGCTGCGGCGTTTGCCGGCGAGCTGGCGGGCGCCAGTCCGACCCGCATCGGTCCATTGGCAACCGGAACTCCAGCGCGCAACCGCTTCGGGCCGAAATATCACCTACGACTGGGTCAGCGACACCAGCCGGCATATCGGAACGATGGTGCACGAGTTACTCAAACGTTCTGCACGGGCGCGCGTGGATGTCTCAGCTCCGTTGATCAAATCCGAGCTGCTTCGGCTGGGAGTTGCCAAATCAGAAGAGCCGAAAGCCTCCGAACAGGTCATTCAGGCTTTGCGAAACACATTCTCGAGCGAGCGAGGGCGCTGGATACTCGAGGCGCACGCCGAGGCTCGATCCGAGTGGGCTATCGCAGGGCGGATCCAGGACCAGCTCATTGCGGGTACGATCGATCGTGTTTTCCGCGACGCCGAAGACCGGCTGTGGATCGTTGATTTCAAGACGAGCGTACACGAAGGTGGCCGGCTTGAAGCTTTCCTGAACGAAGAGCAGCGGCGCTATCGGGCGCAGCTCGACAACTACGCCACGCTGCTCGCGCGAATTGAGAAGGGTCCCATTTGGCTCGGCCTGTATTTTCCGCTGCTCGATGGCTGGCGTGAATGGCAGTTCGAAGCCGCAGCCGAGCTTGCCGCTCAATACACTGGAAGCTGATGGCGACGAGGTTAACGGCGAACGTGAAAGCGGGCGGTTGTGCCTCGAAGCTCAGTCCGAAGATTCTGGACCGCGCGCTGAGGACCGTTCCACGTGTAACCAATGAAAAGGTTCTGGTCGGCTACGACACAGCGGACGATGCGGGCGTTTATGATTTGACCGAAGCGGGCGGAAGGCCGCTGGCGATGGTGCAGACGGTCGATTTCTTCACGCCCATCGTCGACGATCCCTATACATTCGGCGGCATCGCGGCAGCCAACGCGCTGAGCGACGTCTATGCGATGGGCGGCCGACCCGTTACCGCGCTTTCGCTCGTCGTCTTTCCTGCCAAGGGCGATATCCAAGATCTCGAAGCCATTCTCAAAGGGGGCGCCGACAAGATCCACGAGGCAGGTTGCGTGATCCTGGGCGGCCACAGCATTTCGGAAGACGAGATCAAGTTCGGGTATGCGGTGACCGGCCTGATTGATCCGAACCACATTCTGACAAACGCGGGCGCGCGAGCTGGCGATGTGCTCGTTTTTACCAAACGAATTGGCACTGGGGTCATCTCGACCGCGCTTAAGAAGGGAATCGCGGAGGAATCCGATATGGCGGCTTCGATCGAGCAGATGCTGACGCTCAATCGGGAGATCTGCGAGGCCATTTTGCCATTCGAAGTCCATGCTTGTACGGACGTGACCGGGTTTGGCTTGCTCGGCCATGCGCGCGAAATGGCGCTCGCGAGCGGTGTAACGCTCGAAATCTCGGCCAGCGCGGTCCGGTTTCTGCCGGGGGCGATCGAATACTCGAAGGCGGGCGCGCATTCGGGCGGCTTGAACAACAACCGCGAGTTCGTGGAGAGCTGCGTGCTGATGTCGCCTGACATTCCCGCCGAGATTTGCGCGCTTTTGTATGACCCGCAGACCTCGGGCGGCCTGCTAATATCGTTAGGCGAAGAGGATGCAAAGACTTTGCTGAAAGAGCGGCCCGAGACGTATGTGATCGGCCGGGTCAAGGATTACGAAACGAAGCCAATCGAGGTGCAGCCCTGAATTACGAGACGAACCCAATTATCATCGCCCTGGATTTTGACAACACGAGCGAGGCGCTCGAGCTGGTCGATCGACTGGGGCCGGCAGCAGATTTTTATAAGGTTGGCTTCGAATTGTACGCCGCGGGGGGCATGGAGTTCGTTTCGCAATTGGCTTCGTTTCGCAAAAGGGTCTTTCTAGACCTGAAGCTTTACGATATCGGCGAAACGGTGAAGCGGGCAACGAGGAAGATCTGCCAGTCGGAGGCGGTGACGTTTCTCACCGTGCATGGCAGCCGAAGGGTGATGGACGCGGCGGCAGAAGGAAGAGGCGGAAGCAAGGTGAAGCTGCTCGGGGTCACGGTGCTGACGAGTTTCGACGAGGAAGACCTGCGGGATCTGGGTTATCCGGTGCCGGTTTCGGAGTTGGTGGAGCTGCGGGTGAAGAAGGCGGCCGAGAGCGGAATGGATGGGGTCGTCTGCTCGGCGCGAGAGGTGAGGCGAGTGCGGGATGTGGCAGGACCTGATATGACGCTGGTGACGCCCGGGGTTCGATCGGCGGGGGCGGCGAGCGGCGATCAGAAGCGTGTCGCTACCCCGGCCGAAGCGGTTCGGGATGGTGCCGATTACCTGGTGATTGGACGCGAGGTCACGCGGGCGCGCAATCCGCACGCCGCTTTGGAAGAGATTGCTACTTCAATAAGCATTGCTACTTCAATAGGCTAAGCATGGCCTGGCCGTTCGGGGAGCCGAGACCTGTGCAAGGATCCCATCCTTTGGCCGCTTTGTAAGCGCCATTGTTGCCGGACGTGATGTCGTGCAGCGCATTGTGTTGCGCGATGGTTCCATAGAGCGCGGAATGGAACCAGCCGAGGTTTCTTCCGAGCTGCTCGTTTAACAGCGCGATCAAGCCGGCCCAGAGAGGCGCGACCGCGCTGGTCCCGCCGACGACGCCTTGCTGTCCATCCACCAGAATGTCGAATCCAGTATCGGGATCGGCGACGCCGGCCACGTCCGGAACGCCCCGTCCGGTGGTGTTGACCGTTCCGGTTGGCGAGGGAACAGCAATGTTCGCCTGGTACTTGGGTTTCGAGAAATGGGAACTGACCCCGCCACCGGTAGCTCCACCATCTGCGCCGTCGTTCCAGACTGTTTCGGATTTGATTTTGCCGTTCGAACCCGAAAGCCTGGTGCCGCCACAGGCGAGAACCCACGGACTTGATGCCGGGAAATCGACATGCACGCCTCCGTCCGGTTCGCCATCGGAGGAGCCGTTGTCACCCGACGCAACACACACCGAGATACCCAGGAGCGCCGCGTCGTGGAACGCTGCGTTGAATGCGTTCATGGCCTGCGGCGTCCATTCGCTTTCCGCACTGCCCCAGCTAATGGAAATGACAGAAGGCTTGCGCGCAGTGTCATGGATGGCGGCGTTGATGCCGTCGAGGAAACCCTGATCCGTATTGGGCGCGAAATAAGCGGCAATGTTCGCTCCCGGAGCGACTCCGCCCGCCACTTCGATGTCGAGAACCACCTCGCCATCCGGACCATCCGGATCTCCGGTCGGGCTGTTCTGCGCGTCATCGACCGGTACCGCGGTTACGGACACATTGTTTGACCCCAACTGCTGCCAATAACTCTGAAGGTCGGAGTCGTCAAAGCCGCCGCCCAGCTCGATTAGGGCGATGGTCTGATTCGCTCCGGTGGTCTGGGGAAAGCTGTACAGTTGCGCCACTTGGGGTGGAGTATAGGAAACCGATTGCGATGCGCGCGGCCTGAACGTATGATACGTTGACGCTGCGGGACGCTGGTCAAAACCGAAAACGGCAACGACCCGCCCGTCGAGCGATGCCGGAACGTGCAGGCTTCCTTGCCGGGTACGGAGCACTTGGTGTCCGACTTGCCGTAACGCGACGTCTGCGCGGAAAGCGCCGGCCAGATCGCCGAGGCGGCCGCTGATAGTGACCGAGCGTGCCGACTCGTTGATAGAAACGATGGACCACTGATGCTGGTATACGAATTCCTTTATCGCCTGAACGTCGGCCGGATCTGCGCCGTAGAGATTTGCGAGTTCACGGTGCGAGAGGTGCCTGGCGCACCAATCCGGGTCGGGGGCGGAGGACCGCCGTCTGAGGATTAAAGTAAGTTGAATGATTTCGTCAGGGACAGGATTGCCGGCCGGCGTCGAATTGGCCGGATGTTCGCGCTGGCTACCCTGCAGAGGGACATGAGAAGACATAATAAGGACTCACTCCTGCGAAGAGCGTACCGGGAGGCGAGCCCGTACGATATAAACCGCTGGTTTATAGGTATGTGGCCAAGCTATTGCAATATAATGACTTTCCAATCTATCAGGTCTGGCGTCGAGCGCTGTGAACGCGGGGTGGCGGCGTGGTGTTTTGCCTTGTTGATGCTTGTCGGGCTCGCCGCGCAGCCGATGACCGCGCAGGGTTTGACAGGGGTTTTATCTGGACAAAAATCCGCCGCCGCGGCGACGGCGCCCGCGGATCCTTTGAAACGGACAACTCCCCGAAGCGCAATCTACGCTCTTCTGGAGGCTTGCCACAGCAGTAATCTAACGCTGGCATCGCAGTATCTGGATCTGCGCAAGCTTCCAGCGAACGATCGGGGAACGGAAGGGCCTGAACGTGCAAAAGAGCTGTGTTCGATCCTGGATCGCGACCCGCAGTTCGAGGTAGACCAGCTCAGCAATTCGGCGGAAGGCGATCTGCAGGATTCGCTTACGCAGAACATAGACAATCTCGCCACGTTCCAGTTGAAGGGTCAAACCATTACTCTCCGGATGCAGCGTGTGAGCCTACAAGGCGTCAGCATCTGGCTGGTTTCAGCCGACAGCGTTGAGCGTATTCCGCAATTGAATACGCTGGCAGGCGAATCGGAGTTCGAGAAGAAGCTGCCGGAGTGGCTGGTCAGCATTACGTTCATTGGAACGGCGCTGTGGACCTGGATCGGGCTGGTCTTGCTGGCAGTGCTGCTGTCGCTGATTTCCCGCCTGCTTTCGCGAATTACGATCGCAATTGCAACTCCCATAGTTAAGCGCTACGCGAAGACACTGCAGGCGTATCGGCTGGAGGCCTTCACAGAGCCGCTGAGGCTGTTGTTGGCGGTGGCGGTGTTTCGCGCATGCATGGAGCTTCTCGCTCCCTCCGCGCTGCTGCGCACATATCTGCTGAATCTGATGGCTCTGTTGACCGTGTTGGGCCTCGCGTCGCTAGCCATGCGCATTGTGGATGTGATTTCGGATCGGGTCACGTCACGGCTTGACCCGCGCCAGCGAGCACTCTCTTATTCCGTGATCCCGCTGTTTGTCCGGTTCGTAAAGATCTGCCTGTTTTGCATCGCGGTTCTGGTTGTGCTCGAACGGTGGGGTTATCCCACCAGCACCATCATTGCGGGCGTGGGGGTGGGCGGGTTGGCGATCGCACTCGCGGCGCAAAAGACCATCGAGAATCTGTTCGGCAGCGTTTCGGTGATTATGGATCGGCCCGTTCTGGTGGGGGATTTCTGCAAATTCGGCGGTCAGCTCGGCACGGTAGAAGATATCGGGCTGCGCTCCACTCGGCTGCGAACCTTGGATCGAACTGTGGTCACGATTCCGAACTCGGTGTTCTCGACGATGACGCTTGAAAATTACGCGCGACGGGACCGAATGTGGTTTCACTTCACGCTGCAACTGCGTAGGGACACCACGCCCGAGCAGATACGGAAGATGATGGAGGCGACCGCGGCCATTTTGCAAGAACACCTGAAGGTGGATGCGTCGGGAGTACCAGTGCGCTTTGTCAACATCTCCCAGCAGTCGTTTGACCTGGAAGTCTTTGCGTATGTGTTAACGACCGACGGTAACGAATACCTGAAGGTACAAACCGAGCTGCTGCTGAAACTTATTGAAGTGGCCTCCGGTCTGGGTGTGGGCTTCGCAGTGCCGATTCAGGAGGCACTGCCGGAACGGAGCGGGGAATCGCAGCCGGCCAGCTAAAGTCGGACGAGGACGTCCGACGCGGACCGGAGGTTCGCCCCACGTTACCACTGTGCGCGCAGGATTTCGAAATAGATGTGAAGCCCTTGGCGGAACTGGTCGAGCGGAATGTGTTCGCTATCGCTGTGCATTGTGGCCACTGTCTTCTTGTCGAGAACCATGGGGAAGAGCCCGTATCCGGCGACACCGCGCATCCGGAATTTCTGACAATCGGTGCCAAAGGGCGCGATCAGCGGCGTCACCGCTGCGCCGGGATGCTCCGTTTGAAGGACGCTCTGGATGACCGCGTAGAGCGGCGTATCGGTCGGGCTGGGACGCGGGTCATCCGGATTCGGCGAAATCTGCTCAACGGCAACGTGCGGATCGTTGATGCGCGCCTTCACCTCCGAGATGAACTCCGCGGCGTTCTGGCCCGGTAATAGCCGGCAATCCAGCGTTGCTTCGGCAACGGATGGGATCACGTTCACCTTCGGCGGATCGCCCACGCCGCTGCGCAGGGAAGTCACCGACATGGTGTTCTGCTGAATTGCGTTCATGAATTTATTCGGAGCGAAGGTTCCTATGTCTCGCCGCATTTGTTCCACAACCGCGTTCGGTTTGCCGGCAGGCGGAAGCTGCTTGGCGTTCGCGATTGCGCGCAGCAGAATATCGTTCGGGTTGTCCGGCGTAGGTTGCGAAGCGTGCCCGGATTCTCCGGTGGCCCGGAGCCGAAGCCAGAGCACCTGTTTGTCGGCGACGGTGATTCCGAATACCAGTTTTCCCTCGGAATATAAGTCGCTCGATCCGACGCCGCCTTCGTCCAGGACGTATTCCGGATTGAGCTCGTCCCAATGATTGTCAATCATCCACTTTGCACCGTATATACCGCCTGACTCTTCATCGCAGGTGGCGAGAAATACGATGTCGCGGGGCGGAGTGATGCCGAGCCGTTTCAGCAGAATCAGCGCGGTCAACTGCATGACGCCGGTACTCTTCATATCGAGGGCGCCGCGGCCCCAGATGACGCCGTCCTTGATATCAGCTCCGAAGGGGTCCTCCGTCCAGCGAGACTTGTCGACGGGAACCACGTCCATATGATTCAAGAGCAAGAGCGGGCGCTTAGCACGATCCTTTCCCGGGAGGCGGACGACCAGATTCGTTTTGCCACCGGGCGCACTTTCATACAGCGTGGCTTGCAGTCCGGCGGCAGCGAATTCAGATTGCAGCAGCTTTGCCGTCTGGCTGGTATCGGCGGGAGGATCAACGCTTCGAATTCGAACGTAGCGTTGCAGCAGATCGATTGCGTGCTGCTCGACGTTGGGCCAATCCGGTTCGGCGGCGCTGGCACTCAGGGCGCAGAAGCCAGCGAGGAGAACGGCAGCGCAGAGACGTTTCATTTCTCGAATTCTGGCACACCGGAGAGCGGGCTCGGATTGCCGTCTAATCTGAACGCCTCGAGAAGCGCGCCGGCAGCAGGACCCCACAAGGGCGCGCGGGCATGGCAACCGAGCGTTGTTTGAATCTCGCGCGCGAATGCAGAGCGCAACAGGGCACTTCGAAAAACTCCACCGATGCAGGCGACGGGCACGCTTTCGCCTGCGGGAAAGAGATGGCGGTGGACGCCCTGGACGAACCAGGCGAGTGCGCGGCAGGCGTCATCGACGATTTCGAGCGCAGCATGATCACCCTGCTCAGCGGCCTGCGTCACGAGCGGCGCGAGAGAGGCGATCGCGGCACGGTCGAAGTGGTTATAGAAGCGATGCATGAGCGTGTTTGCATCGGGTGCTCCGGCCGCCTGGAGCAAGAGATTGCGCAAATCCGTATGCAAGCCCCAACCTTCTTCGAATTGCAGGGAGGCGCGGAGGGCTCGACGGGCCAGATCGAAAGCGCCGCCTTCGTCGCCGAAGAGGTAACCCCAACCGCCGGCGCGTGCGGTGGTCCCGAAGGCGTTGCGGCCGAAGGCCATTGATCCCGTGCCGGCGATGACGATGATGCCGGGCTCACCGGCGAGCGCGCCTGTGAGAGCGATTTCGGCATCGTGCGTGAATTTATATTTGCCGCTGCGCACGAGTTGCCGAAGGGACAGCTCCTTGTCCTCGGCGCCGCCACTAAAGCCAAAGCAGGCCGCCGCGAACGATACAGTAGCGGCATCGAGTCCCGCCGGTTGACAGGCGTCTGCGATACACGCGCCGATGGTGCGGAGAAATTTGGCTTGCCGTTCGGCTGCGGCGACGTGATTGCAGGGTCCACCGCGGCCCTCGCCGAGTATGCGGCCACTTTCGCCGGCTATCAGAGCGGTCGTGCTCGATTGTCCACCGTCGATACCGAGGTACAGACGGTCCATGGTCATGCGAGTGTCTTGTCTTTGGCGTAACAGATGGGATCGAGCGGGCAATTGGCGCAGCGCGGCTTGCGTGCGATGCAAATCTGCCGGCCAAAGTGGATCACCTGGTGAGAAAACAGAATCCAATGGCTTTCGGGAACGATCTTCATCAGATCTTGCTCGATCTTCACGGGGTCCGTGTTCTTAGTCAGATCGAGGCGCAGCGAAATTCTTTGAACGTGGGTATCTACCACAACTCCACTTGGAATGCTATAGGCGGTTCCGAGCACAACGTTCGCCGTTTTTCGCGCGGCGCCGGGGACGGAGAGTAACTCGTCCATGGTACGCGGTACCTGGCCGTTGTAATCGGCGAGAATTTTCTTGGCCGCTCCAATGAGCGAGCGCGACTTATTGTTGAAGAAGCCGGTGGAACGGATCTCTTGCGACAATTCCGCCTGCGATGCGGTGGCAAAATCCTCCATGCGCGGGTATTTTTCGAAGAGGCCGGGGGTCACTTTGTTGACCCGCTCGTCCGTGCATTGAGCGGACAGGATGGTGGCCACGAGTAACTGCCACGCATTGGCGTGATGGAGGGCGCAGGTGGCGCGGGGAAACAGGTTGTCGAGTTCGGCAAGAATTTTCTGCAGGCGTGCTTTGCGCTCAGCAGCGGTTTTGGGTTTGGGTACTTTTCGGGGCGGCGTGACTGGATGGGTGGGCGTTACGGCGGCGAGTTGCGTCTGGGGCATGAGGGAAACGACTAGGGTAGCGCAAAACACAGATGGGTCCGTTCGCACTTGGGTTCCGTTGCCTGCCAAAGCACGCAAGAGAAGCTGTGCAGCTTGCATTTGACATGCTCTAAATTACCGTCTAAAGTTTAGATGTAATAGCAAATGAGTGCAATCGAGTTGAAACTGAAACAGGCGAGCGCCGTCCTGGGTGTTGCACCGAAGGATCTGCAGAATCTGGTGCAGCTTAAGATTCTGAGGCCGCGCCGACAGGACAGCGTTTATTTGTTCGACAAGGACCTCCTGCTCCAGGCGAAACTTGCGTTTTATCTCAAAGAGTCCCTCGGCACGTCGAGCGAGTTGCTGGCCCGCTTCACGGAGGCGCTTTCGCGGGATCTGCGCGGGGGTGGCGAGCCGAGCAAGGTGCGATACGTATGGTTGCGTTCACGGCCAGCAGGGGGGCAGGAGGCGATCGAGGTTCGCATCCCGCTGCAGGGTCTGGCAAGAGAGTTAGAAGAGCAATTACCGCTGGCTTCGATGCATAAAGACCTACCTCGCGGACGGAAACGGCCGGGATGGAAGCGCGAATTCCTGCAGAGTTTGAAAACGGCTGCGGGCGATTTATCCGGAGTCACAGAAGCTGAGATCATCAGAGCCGTTCGACGACATCGAGCAAAAGGGAAGCGACCGCCGGAGATCAGCGTTGGGAGACCGACGAAGCGCGCCTAGAGGAGTTGTGGACACGTCAGTGCTGGTCGCCGGTGTGGCCGGATTCAAGTCGCGGATCAGAACTCTGGGTAATCCCAGTGCAAGGCTGCTGCGCGATTGGGTCGACCGCGCGACACGTTTGTGTGGCTGGTATCGGAAGAGATTCTCAATGAATACCGACAGATTCTCAAACGGCTCGGCGTGCGCCGAAGTGTGATCGGCAATATTGTTAACCTGCTGCGGGAGGAAGCGGAATTCGTCGAGACGCCAAGCACACTCGCAGTCTCGCCCGATCCGGCAGACGACCCATTTTGCGCCTGCGCTGAGGCCGGGAGCGCATCTTTTATCGTTACGCTTAATCCGAAAGACTTCCCTCAAAGGTCATTGAGAGCAAGAGTGCTTGCACCTGGCAGTCCATTGCCGACGACGGCTCGGCGCGGCGCACGCAAGAAACGCTAATGAGCATCGCGGATTGAGGAAGGGGGCTCCTCCGCAGGAGAGTTACAGGCATACTCGACAGGTGTGCCCGTTGGTTATTATGTCGCGGCGCCGTTTTCGAGGAAATTGCGCAGGCGGTGGCTGCGGCTGGGGTGACGGAGCTTGCGCAGGGCCTTGGCTTCGATCTGGCGGATGCGCTCGCGGGTGACGGCGAAGTTTTGCCCCACTTCTTCGAGGGTGTGCTCACTGCCATCCTGCAAACCGAAACGCATCTTGACGATTTTTTCTTCGCGCGGACTGAGGGTCTTCAGAACTTCGGCGGTCTGCTCGCGCAGATTCAGGTTGATCACCGCTTCTGACGGCGAGACCATGCGGCTGTCTACCAGGAAATCGCCCAAGTTGGATTCTTCTTCCTCACCCACGGGCGTTTGCAGCGAAATCGGCTCCTGTGCGATGCGCAGCACCCGGCGAATCTTGCTGGGGTTCAGATCCATGCGCGCGGCAAGCTCTTCGGTGCTGGGCTCGCGCCCGAGCTCCTGCTGCATCATGCGCTGGAGGCGAACCAGCTTGTTGATGGTCTCGATCATGTGGACCGGAATGCGAATGGTGCGCGCCTGGTCGGCAATGGCGCGCGTGACGGCCTGGCGGACCCACCAGGTGGCGTAGGTTGAAAACTTATAGCCGCGCTTGTAATCGAACTTATCGACGGCGCGCATCAGGCCGATGTTGCCTTCCTGGATCAAATCCAGGAATTGCATGCCACGGTTGGTGTAGCGCTTGGCGACTGAGACGACCAGCCGCAGGTTGGCTTCGATGAGGCGCTTTTTCGCACACTCGGTTTCGATTTCCCCGCGCTCGACGATCTGCAATGTACGGCGCAGCTCGGTGCTGGTTGAGCCGCACTTGTCCTCGACCATTTGGATTTGCGCGGCCAGCGTCTTGAGTTGTTTGCGGAGCGCCGGAGCGGAGCCCGATTCGGCCACCGACGGCTGTTCCAGCTTGCGCTGCAAGCGGGCGATCTCCTGCTCCAGCGGCTTCAATTGATCGACAACATTTCTGAACGCCGCACTCAACGAACGCTGGTAGCGGGTGGCGAACGGCAGCGCACGGATGTAGCGCGAGATGCAAATCATGAGGCGGGCATGCTCGAAGCGGAGCTTGCGGTGCTGCTTGGGCTTCATGTTGCGGGAGGTGCTGATCAGTTTCTGCTGGGTCTGCTGGACTTTACGGTACAGCTTCTCGATTTCCTGCGTTGCCCTGAAGAGTTGATCCTGCAGGCGGCGAAGCGCGTCCTCTTCGTCCTGGCCGGGCTGCGGATCGGGCGCTTGCAGGACGTCGAGAACCGAGAGCACGCCGCGCTCCACCGCGTGCCTGGTGTCGAGCAGAAACTGAATGATCAGCCGGGAGCGCGACAGCGCCTTACGGACGGCGTTCTCTCCGCGCTCGATGCGCTTGGCGAGCTCAATCTCGCCGTCGCGGGTCAGCAGTGGAACCATGCCCATCTCGCGCAAGTAGACGCGAACGGAATCGTTACTCTTATCGAGCGTTCCGGGGGTCAGGTCGAGATCGGAAAGGTCTTCGGCGTCCTGTTCTTTCTTGTCGAAATCTTTGGGGTCTTCGAGCAGCTCAACCGGCGTGCCGTCGAGGTCTGCGAACAGATCGTTCAAATCTCCGCCATTAGGCAGATCATCGCGCATGACTCCGGCGACCTCATCGTAGAGTCCGAAGCCTTTGTCGTTACCGTCCTGCATCCACAGCCTTCATCAATCTGCTTTTTTCCCGCGCACAACAGGCACCGAACGCCCTTCGCCCTTTGCGCTCGATTG
>Ga0210385_10001660_pt1 | contig 13680 bp, 12 predicted proteins | sample IncBWH26OmetaG_FD_160107 | JGI IMG/M metagenome (GOLD analysis project Ga0210385, IMG submission 160107) | Forest soil microbial communities from Barre Woods Harvard Forest LTER site, Petersham, Massachusetts, United States - Inc-BW-H-26-O ... | reverse complement strand
CCTGGGTGCCTTTCGCGCCCTTGAGCAGGTCGGCCACCTGAGTGGTGTTTAGACCGGCGCAATCTTTGCCGTCGATCGAGAGAATGATGTCGCCCGGCCGGATACCGCCCTTGGCTGCGGGCGAGCCTTCGAACGGAGCCTGCACCATCGTCTGGTTATCGCGCGGGGTGATGATCATGCCAACACCGTAATAGCGGCCTTCCTGATTCTCACGAAACTGCGCGTAGGCTTGCGGATCAAGAAAGTTCGAGTGCGGGTCGAGCGAGTGCAACATGCCGGGGATGGCGCCGTCGTAGATGGCTTTGTCGGCGTCGACCGGGTCGGCGTAATTGGCCTCCACCGTCGCAAGTACCGAGGTGAAACTCTTGGCCGATCCTTGAACATCATCCGCGGTCGCGGCCGAAGTGGTGCGCGAGGGGCCTAAAAGGCCGCCTAACAGGGCCGAGACGCCGAGAACGCTGCATAACAGAACAATGCCGCGCTTTGAGTCTTTTGACTGCGGATTCGAAGAATTTTGCATCGGTGCGGCACCTGTTCCGGGCGGCGGCGTCACGCTCCCCCCATCGCCTCGCCCCTTGGGCGAAGTATAGCACGTTCATAGCATTGGCCGGATTGCTGCGGAAGTGGGGTTTTTCCCTTATTTCACAGGCGGATTGCTAGGGCGAGCAAGGCGGGGCCGACCAGCGCCAGGTCGGCCAATACTCGGAGAGCAGAGCCGGAGAGGCGGCGGCGTGAAGCCTCCAACAGCAGCGTGAGAAGCGCGCTGGTGGCCAGTGCCGCGCAAACGGGCCCGGCGACCGGGAAAATGATGCCTGTGGCGAGCGCAGCGGCAGCCAGCATTGCTGCCAGCTCGGCAATACAAGAATCGGCCAGCTTGACGATTGACGGCTGATCGTCGCCAGCAGCGCCATTCTCCCAACATTCGATGGCGACGCAATTCAAGGTGCACAAGAGCGCAAAGAACAAACAGGACACCCAGAGCCTCGGAGACGATACGTGACTCTGAGACCAGACCGGCAAGAGCGTTCCTAGAGCAAAGACGAATCCGACCGCGACTTCCTTCGGGAACCAGCGGGCGGCAGATTCGCCGCCCAGGTGAACGCAAACCAAGTAGACGCTGACAATCGCTGACAGGATCAGGCCCGATTTAAATTCCGCGGTTGTGAGGACGTGGCGAACGAGCCAGACGCTGGCGAGTGTGCCGCCGGCGAGCATGGCTGCAAGCGCGGCTCTGTGTTGGGCACAAAATTTGTGGCGTGCTCGCAAGAGATTTTCGTCTCCGCGCCAACCGTCGAGCAGCCGATCGAAAACGTATATCAGCCAGACGATGAGCGCGAGCAGCGCGATTGTCCCAGCGGAGACGGGGGCGCCCTCGGTGCGCGCAAAAAGGATGGCCCAGACTGCGGCAACCGCGGGCGCGTCCGCGCTCAGAATATTCCACCAAAGCCAGAGAGGCACGGCGGTCGAACCGTCTGCAAACGGATCTGGATAGGCCGCTGCCGCGCGGGCCGTCGGGGATACCAGGAACTGCGATCTGTCCACTCCCGGAATACGAGCCGGGATGCGTCTATCTTCTAACGAAGGAACCGAATCCAATTCCGCTGCCTTTCCGCTGTTTTCTGCCAGCTCAATCGATCCACTCCCATTGTATCGCATCGCGGCGCTTCGACCGGCGAAGTTCGATTTCCCTCCGTTTGACACGCTCTGATCGCTCTTCTATGATTCGAGTGAATGCTCAGCGTCCCGCACTTAATTATTGTGTTTGTGGTGGCTTTGGTTGTCTTCGGCCCCGAAAAGTTGCCGGAGCTTGCCCGCAACGCAGGCAAGTTCATGGCGGAATTTCGCCGCATGAGCGGCGAATTCAAGAGCACCTTCGACGGGCACATGCGTGACCTCGAGCGCGAAGCCGATGAACGAAAGAATCGGCCCGCGGCTACCACGGCGCTCCCCGCCGATAACACAATTGGAAACAACGCGGTGCCGGTGTCGGCCGACGATGCGGCCGCCGTTGGTCTTCCGACGCTAACTGCGGCAACAGGAATCGTCCCTTCGGCCGATCCGCGAATTCCACCTGCTGAGGCACCCGCCGCTGAAATAGCAGTCCAAGCAGCAAACGATTCCGCAGAAGTGACCGTTTCTTCCGCTGGCGCTGGTCCCGCCCCTGCCGAGGATACCGCCTCGGCCGCGCCCGAACCTGTGACCGATGGCAAACATTACCCCGACTAACGCGGCCGGTCCTGAGCCGAACGAAGCCGCCGAAGGGCGGATGTCGTTTTTCGAGCATCTGGCAGAGCTGCGCACGCGCATCATCAACGCGCTGATCGGCATTGCGATCGGCGCCGGCGTGGGCATGACGTTCTCGAAGAAGTTCGTCAACCTGATCACGGCGCCGATGCTAGCTGCCTTGAAGCAGAACGGGCTCAACCCCGCTTTGTACGTGCGCGCTCCTACCGACGCGGTCGGCCTCTGGATCAACGTCGGAATCTACATGGGCCTTGGGCTTGCGATGCCGTGGGTCCTGTATCAAGTGTGGCTGTTCGTCGCACCCGGACTTTACAAACATGAGCGCCGCGCGCTCACGAGCTTCATCGTTTTCGGCACGCTGCTATTTGCGACCGGAGTTTCGTTCGCATACTTCATCATGCTGCCGCAAATGCTGAACTTTTTGGTGCACTTCACCACGGAGTTTTCGCTGCAGCCGCTGATTGACATCGACGAGTATTTCAAACTGATTCTGATTGTGCTGGCCGGCATCGGCGTGATTTTCGAGATGCCGATCGTGATCTACATCCTTTCGCTGTTTGGTCTGGTGACGCCGAAATTCCTACTCAAAAATTTTCGCTACGCCATGTTGATCATCACCGTTGCCGCGGCCATCATCACGCCCACGCCGGACGCGACCACGATGCTGATCTTCATGGTGCCGATGGTGGCGCTCTATTTCGTCAGCGTGCTCGTGTCGTATGTCGTCTTCCGCCGCAAACGCGCCAAGGAAGCCGCAGCAGCAACGGCTTCTACATAAGAATCTTTTTTTGCAAACTTTTTGCCACCCAGTCGCCGTGACAGCATCCGATAGTCCGACAGGAGGACCGTGGTCATGAACCTGAATGAATACATCACTCTCGGCCGCACAGGACTTCGCGTGAGCCCGCTCTGCCTGGGCGCTATGACATTTGGCACCGAGTGGGGTTTCGGCGCAGAGGAAAACATTTCGCACGAAATGTTTTATCGTTATATCGATGCTGGGGGAAATTTCGTCGACACGGCGGACGGCTACACGAACGGCCACAGCGAGGAACTCGTCGGCAAATTTATCGGCGAGCGAAACCTGCGCGATTTCGTGGTTCTCGCGACGAAATTCACCTTCAATGGCGCTCCAGGCAATCCAAACGCCGGCGGCAACGGCCGTAAGAATATTTATCGTGCCCTCGAGGCTTCGCTGCGCCGCCTCAAAACCGATTACATCGACCTCTATTATCTGCATGCGTGGGACGTGGTCACGCCCGTCGAGGAAGTGGTCGACACGCTGAACGATTTGATCAGAGCGGGTAAGATTCGCTACTACGGATTCTCAGACACGCCGGCGTGGTACATCGCACGCGCGCAAACCCTCGCCGAGCAGCAAGGCAAGGTCGGTATCGCGACGCTGCAGCTCGAATATTCTCTGGTTGAACGCAATATCGAGCGCGAACACATTCCCGCGGCGCAAGAACTCGGCATCGGCATTTGCCCGTGGAGTCCCCTGGCGGGCGGCTTCCTCGCAGGCAAGTACACGCGCGAGGGTCAAGCAAGCGCCAAGGGCGATGGCCGTCTCACACTTCCCGGAGCGATTCCCTTCTTCAACCGCTTCAAAGAGAGCAACTGGAAAGTCCTCGATAGCCTGGTTGCTGCCGCAAAACAACTCGGCAAACCACCCGCGCAAGTAGCGCTGAACTGGTGCGCGACCCAGCCCGGCATCACGTCGACGATTTTGGGCGCGCGTACATCGGCACAGCTCGACGACAATCTGGCGGCGATCTCATTCGAAATTCCGGCCGATCTTCGAAAGCAGCTAGACGACGCCAGCGCGATCGAACCGGGGCATCCTTACGTGTTCTACGAACCTGGGTTGCAGGCGCGCATCGGGGGCGGCACGTCCGTTCATCCCTGGCAACCGGTCTTCACCTACAGCCGGCCGCCTGCCGAGAAAAAGTTTGGCGCCGCGTCGTAACTGGCTTATTGACTGCAATTAAATGGCTTACACGGCCGTCGGGGCTGAAACAGACTCGCGCTTATTTATTTCTGACCGCAGGTCATTTGTTACAATTTAAAGGAACGCAGGTCAATACCTTCTGAGGCGCCGCGGCAGGCGCACAACAAACACGTATGTCTACCGCCACCGCTACCATCGACCACGCCCACTGGCAGCCTCGCGTAAATCCGTGGATTATCGCGATGACAGTGACGCTCGCCACTTTCATGGAAGTGCTCGATACTTCGATCGCGAACATTGCTCTGCCGCACATTGCCGGCAGCTTTGGCGCAAGCACGAACGAATCGACCTGGGTGCTGACAAGCTATCTGGTGTCGAACGCGATCGTGCTGCCCATCTGCGCTTGGCTGGCGACGCGCTTCGGACGCAAACGCTTTTACATGACGTGCGTGGCGCTCTTTGCTGTTAGCAGCTTCTGTTGCGGACTCGCGCCAAGTCTTGGTTTGCTGGTTTTCTTCCGCATCCTGCAGGGAGCCGGCGGCGGCGGATTGCAACCCAGCGAACAGGCAATCCTTTCCGACACCTTCCCGCCGGAAAAGCGCGGGATGGCGTTTTCGATGTACGGAATGGCCGTTGTCGTTGCGCCCGCGATCGGTCCGACGCTTGGCGGATGGCTCACGGACAATTTCAGCTGGCGCTGGATTTTTTACATCAACGTGCCGGTCAGCATCATCTCTCTCTACCTGACAAGCCGCGTGGTCGAAGATCCGCCGCACCTGAAAGTGGAGCAGGCAAAAAACCGAAACGCGAAGATCGACCTCACCGGGCTTGGGCTTGTCGGCCTCGGCGTGGGCGCGCTTCAAATCGTGCTCGACAAAGGACAAGAGAAAGATTGGTTTGGCTCGCCGCTGATCACGACCGCGCTGATCGTGGCCGTCGTCATTCTCGTGGTCTGGGTCATCTGGGAGTGGCATCATCCGCAGCCGATCGTAGAACTGCGTCTGCTCAAGAATCGCAACTTTGCGTGCGCGGTATTTTTCTTGTTCGTGCTGGGCATGGTGCTTTACGGAACCACCGTCCTGCTCCCGCAATTCATGGAACTGGAGCTCGGCTATCCCGCAGTAACAGCGGGAATGGCGCTTGCCGGCGGCGGGTTCGCGATGATGGTGCTGATGCCCCTATCAGGCGTGGCCGTTAGCAAAGTCGATCCACGAAAAGCAATGGCGTTCGGATTTTTGGCGACGGCCTTCGGCCTGTACTACATGGCCACGCATCTCGCGCTAAACGTCGATTTCAGCACAGTCTTCTGGCTGCGCGTGATTCAGGTGTGCGGACTACCGTTCGTGTTCATCCCATCGAACGTGCTGAGTTACGTCGGAATTCCGCGCGAGAAGAATAATCAGGTGTCGAGCCTGATCAATTTCACACGAAACGTCGGCGGCAGTATCGGCATTGCCCTGCTCAACACATTTCTTACGCGCGAGACACAGCGCCAGCAGACGTATTACTCCGCGCAGATGACGCACACGAATCCGCATTTCCAGCAGATGTTGAATGGGATTGCGACCACACTGCAGAGCCGTGGCTTATCGGCCTCGCAGGCGATGGCACAAGCCTACGCTCGTATCGGCGGCCTGCTCGCGGCACAAGCAAGCGCCGTCGCTTACAAAGACATCATCTCGGTGCTGGCATTGGTCGTCGCGTGCCTAGTGCCGATCGTGGCCATCATGCAACGCCCGCCGAAGATTCAAGGCGAACTCCCGCCGGCGCACTAAAGACCTGAGGCTGACTGGAGAAGTCTGGTTCTGCGTGCACGAGCTGTTCTTTCGGCTCATCGCGGCTCATCGCGGACGCTTATCTTAAAGCGGTCGTCGAGCAACACCCCTGAGCCATCAATCTTATTTCGGCGAGGCTCGCCTCCTGCGTCATGACCTGGGAAAACGCTCCCGCCGGCCCGATTGCTTCGATATCGTAAATATCGTTTGGCATGCTGCCCCCCGGGGCCAGTATGGGCCGTTGCGATTCACGCCGAAGATCCCAAGCCACTGCGATCACGCAACTACGGCTAAAGAGTTCCGGTGTTGTCATGCAGCGGCAATCCAGTCGGTTTGTATTGGTAGGTATCGTTCGTCTCGCGGCGCAACTCTTCCAGGCGATTTCGCAGTTGCGTGGTGATCTGCTCGTAACCTGGTTTCCCGTAGAGATTAGTTTTCTCGTCGGGATCGTTTTGCAGATCGTAGAGTTCGTATTCTTGCGGATCGATGAAAAAGTGGATGTATTTGTAGCGCTTTGTGCGCACGCCTCTGCAGGGGCGAATATTCTGCCAACCTGGATATTCGTAATATTCGTAGAGCCAGTCTTTGCGCCAATCCACAGTCTTTGCTTCGGCGAGCGGCATCACCGACTTCCCCTGCATCTTCGACGGAATCGCAACATTGGCCAAATCGAGTATCGTCGGAGCTAAATCCAGATTCAGCACCATCTCCTCGCGCTGATGTCCCGCCGGCACTCGCTTCGGATAGCGAATCATCATCGGCACGCGAATCGAGGGCTCATACATCAGCCGCTTGTCGAAGAAATGATGCTCCCCGAGAAAAAATCCGTGATCCGAACTGAGCACGATCGCTGTGCGGTCGGTCGCGCCCTGCCGCTCGAGCTCTTTCAGCACCATTCCCACATTTCGGTCGTTGTCCTCGACGCCCACGTAGTGATCTTTCACCAGCTCTTCCAGCGAACGCGGATCGTTGTCGAAAACCTCGCTCACGCCGATGTGATTATCCGCGTGTGCCACGGCGCGCGGCTTGCCCGGATAGTCTTTCAAATCTTCGTCGAAGGTCGGCGGCACAGGGATCGGCACGCCGTTGAACATGTTCACCATGTCGGGCGGACGATAGAACGGCGTATGGGGCGCGTAGAACCAGAGAAAAAGGCAAAACGGCTTTTCGCGCTTCTGCTGCAGCCATTCGACGGCCTTGCGCGTGAGCAAATCGTCGACGTATTCGCCCTGGTAAAGTTTCGCCGGTGAGTATTTCCCGCGCACACCTTCGGTGACCATTGGACGGTAGTAATCGGCCTGCCCGACAAAACCGAAGTAATAGTCCCAATAGCGATCCATCAGCGCGCCGTCGATATGCGCTTTGCCGACGAAGCTCATCTCGTAGCCGGCGTCGTGGAGCAGATCGGTGATCAGTGTCGTGTTAGGCGGGAGCTTCCCTTCTACGTTCGATACGGCGCCGGTCGTGTGCGAGTAGAGGCCCGTCAGAATCGTCGCGCGCGAAGGCAGGCACAGCGCGTTGACCACGAACGCGTTCTTGAACGCGCACCCCTCATTCGCGATGCGGTCGATGTTCGGCGTCCGCAGAATCGTGTTGCCCGCAAACGACGATTCGTCCGCGCGCAACCCTTCGCCAAGAAAACAAATGATATTCGGCCGCTCGGCGGATTGTTGAGCGGCCCGTGCAAACTCGTCGAGCGCACCGATGCTGCAGGCTGTCGCACCCGCGGCAGCAAGGTATTTGAGAACGCTTCGCCTGTCTTGCATTGCCATTCGCCCGGAAAGCGATCCGAGTCCCAACGGAGTTTCTTCCATTTAGGTGAACGCCGCAATGGATTTTTGCCGAATGAGACGGCCGGACAAACCAGGAGCAACGACTAGAACTCGTCGGATTCTTGCGTGAAGCTGAAGCCTGGGAGCGATTGACCGCCGGCCTTGTTGGAGACTTTGACGCGGACGGGAGGTTCTGTTTCGGCGCCGGTCTTGCGTAGCACGGCAAATGTCGCTAACGCCTCGTTGTAAACCTTGGTCACGAGGAACGTATCGCTGCCGCCTTCCTTTTTCCACACCTGACCAATCTGAACTTTTCGAGCGGGCACGATACGACTTTAGTCAGATTCTCGCGGAGCGTCAATACATGAGGAGGACGAGTTTTCATAATGAGAGGAATTTCCGGAGGTTTAGCAAGCAACGGAGCTAGTCACGTCGACATCCTCCTCGGTCAAACCAAAATCGTCGCCGTGACATCACAATCCAGCGCCAGGGTCTGAACGCTGTTATGCGCTATCGATGCCTGCTCGCAGCTCTCACGGTTACTCTTGGGCTTTTAGCGGCGGATCAGTGTTTGGCTCGCCGGCAGACGAACTCGCCGACCGTCCGCTCCGAATCAACGGTTGTACTCGTTCCGACCCTTGTGAAGGCTAGGGCGGGAGACATTGTTCATGGACTCACTGCGAAGGATTTCGTTGTCGAAGACAACGGCATCGAACAGGCCGTTCGCTTGGATGATTCGCCTGACTCGACATCATTTTCGATTGTCGTGGCGGTTGAGGTAGGCCGCGACGCAACTCTGTTGTTCCCGGCTTCGGAGAAGACTGCGAAACACACGCCCGCGGAAGCTCCTCTGACTGGCTTGGGGACCATGATAGAAGCATTCGTCGGACAAACGAAAGCCGACGTAGCCGTAGTTGCCTTCGATAGTCAGGTGCGCTTAGTTCAGGGTTTTAGCGAAGATATACCCATGGTCGCCGACAAGCTCGACAGGTTAGGTCCCGGCGATGGTGGCGCAGCAATTCTTGATGCAGTTTCCTATTCCGCCCGGCTTCTCTACGGTCGAGCCGTGAACGACCGTCGCGTGCTTATCCTTATCAGCGAGACGCGCGATCAAGGGAGCCATCTGGCAAAGATTCCCAACTTGGTGCAGGAAATAGGATTAAGCAACACCCTCGTTTACGGCCTCGCGTTCTCTCCCGCACGAGCGCAGTTCTTTCATGATTTGCACGAGCAACCGAAGCGTAATACAGATCCCAACCTCCTTGCTCCCCTGATGATTGCAGCCAACGGCATGCGTAACAACGCCGCAAAGACTCTCGCGCTGCTGGCGGGCGGAGAATATGCGACATTCACGAGTGCGCGAAGTTTCGACGAACACCTGGAAGCATTCGCAGGCGACGACCGCGACCGTTACTTACTTACCTTCCAACCAGCCAAACCGAAGCCGGGGCCGCATCGCATCGCGGTGCGACTGCGTAGTGCGAATTCCGGATTCACTGTGACAGCGCGGACTATGTATTGGTCAGTCGCAAACGCAACTCAATAGTCGCGCTAAGTTACTTCCCGGGAAGCGAGCAAGTCGTGAGACAAATCGCGAGAGCAAAAGCTCGCCCGGCACCGTAGGCCTCCGATCCAGTTCTTGTCCATCGGCTCGCCTGTTTGCTCCGCGCTTCTTTCAGACCTCGCCTCGCGACGACACCCTTGCGCTTCACTAACCCTTCTCTTCCTTCAAGATGGGCAGAGGACTTTCACCTGCAAGCGATCGGACCTGCTCGGCACACAAAACAAAAACGCCCCGCCAAAAAAGCCGGGGCGTTTCTTGCTGCTCCCTGCGGAGCGGGCTTTAGAATTGGTTCCAGAGAAACTGGTTATAGACTTCGTGGTGATATTGAACTTCCGGAGTCTTGACGAAGGTTCCGAGAAGCCGCGCACAACGATCCGCCGAACCCTGCTTCAGATCTGCGTAACGGCCCTTTACGTCTTCGCCGAAAATCTTGGTGATCCACGGGGCTTTGCGGAAGTCGTCGATTGCCGTGTATATGTTGTCCGGCAGGTAGCGCTCAGCCTGGCGAAGATTGTCCATCTTCGCGATGTCTCCGTCGATACCCGTCTTGAACACCGTGTAGAGAACCATGTACGGGTTCGCGTCCGGAGCCACGGAGCGAACTTCGACGCGCATGCTCTTGTGGTTGCCGATCGGAATGCGGACCATCGAACCACGGTCCGTGGCCGACGCCTTGATCTGGTTCGGCGCCTCAAAGTGCGGATCGAGACGTCGGTAGGCGTTCACGCTCGGGTTGAGAGCAAGGCAAATATCATTGCCGTGGGTGAGAATGCGATCCACGAACGACCAGCCGCTGGAGCTGAGCTTTTCCTGCCCTTTTTCATCCCAGAAGGAATTCTTGCCGTCCTTACTGATCGAAACGTTGGTGTGCATGCCGCTTCCGTTGACGCCGACCACCGGCTTCGGCAAGAAGGACGCGGTCATGCCCATCTTGGTGGCGACCTGGCGACAGATCAACTTATACAGTTGAATCTGGTCCGCGGCGGCGACGACTTCGCCGTAACCGTAATTCACTTCAAACTGCGACGGCGCCACTTCCGGGTGATCCTTTTCGTTCTCGAAGCCCATCGCGCGCTGCACTTCGGCGACGCGGTCAATGAAGAGGCGGAGCGGATCGCCAGGGAGCGAGTGATAGTAGCCGCCGGTATTTACGTAGTCGAACTTTCCGGTTTCGGCGTACTTTTTCTCGGCATCGACGCCCGCGAACAGGAAGCCTTCGATTTCGTTCGCGGCATTCAGCGTGAAACCGTCAGACTTGAACTTGGCGTCCGAGTAGCCCTTGAGTACGCCACGAATATCGGCCGTGTAAGGCGAGCCGTCCTTATCGATCACGTGTCCGAAAACGAGAACTTTGCCGTCGCCGAAGTAGTCGGCGGGGCCCCAGTAAAACGCGCTCCAGTCCATATACAAGCGCAAATCGCTTTCGCGCTGCGCCGTGAAACCACGGATGGAAGAGCCATCAAAGGTGAGGTTGTCGAAGCTCTTCACAAGAAACTTTTTATCGTAATCGAGCATGTGCAGGCGGCCTTCGAGGTCGCTGAACATGACAGTGACCGCCTTGATCTTCTTCTCATCCGTCAAATACTTGATTCGCTCTTCCTGGATCTTGTCCGCCGCCACCCGGTTCCGGCGCTTCTCTTTCGCAGCGAGGTTCAGTTCTTCTAATTCCGCATAGCTATGCGTTAGAAAATTGCGCAATTCGGTTGACATGAATTTTTTCCAGTCTCCTCAAATTGGTGTCGAATACGCCGAGGCAGCCGGCCAGAGATCCGGTATACGGCGATGCGGGAAGCAGCCTAACGTGGCCGGGATGCAGGGTCAAATCCAAAAATTGAATCTATGAAATTGTTATTTCAGCACCTTGGAAAGCGCTTATATTCCATCCAAGGATGAAGTCGAGGAAAGCTGCAGAATCTTTATGCCAAGGCCCCGCTGATCGCTTGACGCTTGCGACCTCTTGCGCTACCCTCCGCCCTTCCTTTTAGGCCCATTTAGCGGCTTGCGAGGCTTGCATGGACCCAAAAAGCGTTCTCGAATACGCCGCGAAGCACAACGCGAAGATCCTCGACCTGCGCTTCATTGATGTTCCCGGCGTTTGGCAGCACGTCAGCTATCCCATCAAGGAATTGACTGCGGACTCGTTCAACGACGGGTTCGGAATGGACGCCAGCTCGATCCGCGGCTGGGCACAAATCCATGAGTCAGATATGCTGCTGATGCCGGACCCGAACACGGCTTTCATGGACCCGTTCCGTGACACGCCCACGACGGTCATGATCTGCGACGCGCAGGATCCGATTTCGCGCAAGCCTTATGAGCGCGACGTCCGCAACCTGGCGCGGCGCGCCGAAGACTACCTCTTGAAATCGGGAATTGCCGATCAGTCGTTCTTCGGAGCCGAAGCCGAATTTTTTATTTTCGACAACGTCTATTTTGATTCGAAGGAGAACACGGCGTTTTACAAAGTGGACTCCGACGAAGGGCGCTGGAACAGCGGCCGCGTGGATCACAATCTCGGATACCGTCCCCGCTACAAGGAAGGCTACTTCCCTGTTCCGCCAACCGATCATTACATGGACATGCGGACCGACATGGTCTTACAGCTTCAGTCTGTCGGCATCGATGTCGAGTGCCATCACCACGAGGTGGCGACGGCTGGACAGTGCGAGATCGATTTCAAGTTCGATACCTTGATCAAAGCGGCGGACAACATGTGCAAGTACAAGTATGTGGTCCGCAACGTGGCGCAGCAGTATGGGAAGACTGCGACGTTCATGCCCAAACCGATCTATTCGGACAATGGCTCGGGCATGCACACGCACCAGTCGCTGTGGAACAAAGGCAAGCCGCTTTTTGCGGGCGATCTCTACGCAGGCCTAAGCCAAGCCGCGCTATGGTACATCGGCGGCCTGTTGAAACACGCGGCGGCTGTGGTCGCGTTCGCGGCGCCCTCGACAAATTCGTATAAGCGCCTCGTTCCCGGGTTTGAAGCGCCGGTCAATCTGGCGTACTCGCGCCGGAATCGTTCGGCGGCAGTGCGAATTCCGATGTACTCGGCGAATCCGAAGGCGAAACGGATCGAGTTTCGTCCGCCGGATCCATCATGCAATCCGTATCTCGCTTATTCTGCCATGCTGATGGCCGGTCTGGACGGCATAGAGAACCAGATCGATCCGGGTGGCCCGCTCGATAAGGACATTTTTGAGCTTTCAAAGCAAGAGCTGCGCGGGGTGCCGTCCGTGCCGGGATCGCTCGAGGAGTCGTTGAAGGCGCTCGAGAAAGATCAAGCGTTTCTCTTGAAGGGCGGCGTCTTCTCGAAGGAAATGATCGATCTCTGGATCGAATACAAGATGTCGAAAGAAGTTAATCCGATGCGGATGCGCCCGCATCCTTACGAATTTCATTTGTACTACGACGTGTAGAGTTGGCGGCTCGCGGACGGGCGTGATGTTCGCGAAACGGAGTGGTGGGGAGGGAGAATAGGCGCCTCGGCCGAACCGGGCGCCTTTTTCCTTTTGCGCGTGACTCATTTCGGAAGCTGAACCCGCGTAAAGATCACCGCGCCCTCGTGATTGCTGAAGCAGACGTGGCCGCCTGACTCCTCGAATGGGCTTTCTTTCCCGTCCTTGAATCGAACTTTCCCAACAAGATCGATGAACGTCGACTCATCCCAATCGATGCCCGGCGAAAGGTCGGTCGCTTGTGCGGAAAGAACTCGTAGGATACGAGCGCGAATTTCTTCGTCACTTTTCCAGTCGTCGCCGTAGCTCGTGATCCTGATCTCTGCGATGGGGGCGCCCGCTGCGTCCTGGATTGATATGGGCTGGCGCGACGCGTATGCGGACTTGTCGCCGCTCGTGGGTTTGCACGTTGCCCCGAACGGAGTCAAATGGACAAAGGTTGCCCCTCCGCTGGCAGAAGACGGTTTCGGCTCTGATCGCGGACCTTTGGCGACTATCACGATCTTTGGCTGAGCTGGTTTTTGTTGCGCGAAAGCAGAAGGGGCGATCAGAAGAGCTAGACTCGCTGCAAACAATGCCGCACGACTGGATCGCATCGTCATTTCTCCTTGCCTGATTCGACGATTGTGAATCTAGAAAGCCGCAATTGCGCGCATTGCTTTTCTGTCCGTGTCGCAAGACGCAGCGCGATCTAAAGCGTTCGTTCTGAGGCGTATAATTGAATCTAGGCTCCCTGCGATGGACTCCTTGAAGGTTCTGCAAAAATCCGGCGAGTTGCACGAAGCGCGGTGGTGGGAAGCTGCGGCGGGCGGAAAGGTGCATTGCTACCTCTGTCCGCGGCATTGCCACATCGGCGAAGGACAGGCCGGGTTCTGTTTTATTCGCGCGAACGAAGGCGGAAAACTTTACTCGCTCG
>Ga0210385_10001659_pt1 | contig 13693 bp, 9 predicted proteins | sample IncBWH26OmetaG_FD_160107 | JGI IMG/M metagenome (GOLD analysis project Ga0210385, IMG submission 160107) | Forest soil microbial communities from Barre Woods Harvard Forest LTER site, Petersham, Massachusetts, United States - Inc-BW-H-26-O ... | reverse complement strand
TCGTCGAGCAAGTGGGGGAGAGGGTATCACAAATAGGACGGGCGGGAAGTTACTTCGAAGCGAATGTGCCAAGAGCGACAGGACGCAAGTTTGAAGCGCCAAGATAGTCGCTGAGCGGTAGTTTGCGATAGAATCCCGCCAGAACCTGTCATCGGATAAAAACCGGGGCGCGCCGCAGTGGAAGGCGTTATGGACAAGAACGCTTCGCCAAAGACAGATAAGAGTCCGCAGATATCGCCTGAAGCACCCTTCACAACATTCATTCAGTTGGACGGGAAATCCTCGGTTCCCTCGCAGTTTCGTACTGCGGGAACCTTCACCATCACCCGCCTTCAGTCGCCAGTGGGTCTTCCCGATCGCGTGACCAAACTATCGCCCGTTCCCGCTCTACTGGTGTCCGTTTCCCTGAAGTCCCTGCCATCGTCGAGCTATCAGGTGTGGACAGCAGACAAGCTGATTGCAACATCTACGGTTCACAGGCTTCTTTCTAACGTGATCGATTTCGATTCACAGCCGAGGTGCTGGGCGGGCTGTGCCTTCGATTACGTCCACTATTCCGTTCCTCGTAAGGGACTGGATGATATTGCCGACGATTCCGGTCTTGGTGCGGTAAGCGACTATCGATTGGCAGTCCTCGAAGACGATTTGGTTGTCGCGCAGATCACCAAGAGCATTCTTCCATTTGTTGGGCGGAACGACGCAATCTCCGTGCTGGCTCTTGACCAATTCAGCCTCATCCTTGGGGCGCATCTGGTCCAGCGGTATGGTGTACTTCACAAAACGCCACGTTGGTCGAAGGGCGGTCTCGCGCCCTGGCAGAAGCGGCGAGCGACGGAGTTCCTTCATGAGAACATGCATGGCCGAATTCGGCTTTCCGATATCGCGCGCGAATGCGGACTCTCGGTCAGCTATTTTGCCCGCTCGTTCAAAGCCTCTTTCGGAATCTCCACTCACCAGTGGCTGATTCAGCATCGCGTTGACCACGCCAAAGAACTGATGATCCACACCAGCATGTCGTTGATCGACATCGCAATCCAGTCGGGATTTAACGATCAGGCTGCGTTCACGCGCACCTTCCACCAGATTGTGGGACTGAGCCCCGCGAAATGGCGACGGCAGTTGCAACGCCCTTCTTGAGCGCCGCGCCTTCGTTCCGAACTTTTGCCAAAGCTACGCTTCTTGCAGTTAAGCGCGAATCACTTTGAGGCAATAGGCGACAAAACCGGCAAGATTTGACAAGAAAGCAGCCCGGCATTGAGATTAGGGTGACTGCGTCTTCAGCCCGATTCCGTCCAAACTTGAGTGATCGAGGAGAACAAAATGACACCAACGCAAAGCAAACCTAGCATTGTCTTCTGTCACGGACTCTGGGCCGATGGCTCATGCTTCAGCAAGCTGATCGGTCCCCTTCAGGCGGAGGGGTATGAGTGTATTGCGGCGCAGTACGGCCTGAACACAACGGCAGAGGATGTCGCCCTAGTGAAAGCAACGATCGGCCGGGTCGGCGGTCCCGTTATACTCGTCGGCCACTCTTACGGCGGAACCGTCATCACCGGCGCCGGAACCGACGATCGCGTTGTCGGGCTTGTCTACATCTGCGCGCTGGCTCCGGATGCCGATGAATCATCCCAGACGCAGCAGTCCAAGTTCCCGACGACCGACGTTTTCTCCCAGATCGAAGTGGTGGATGGGCGTATCTGGCTGCGCCGGGAGGGCACGAAATATTTCTGCGGAGACCTTTCGGAGCAGGAGCAGAAGCTCGTCTGGGCGACGCAGGGCGTCCCTAGGCCCGACCTGTTCGAGGCGAAAGCCGGGGGAACCGCCTGGAAGTCGAAACCGAGCTGGTACATCGTCGGCAAAAAAGACCACACCGTGCATCCCGATCTGGAGCGCGCCATGGCCAAGCGTATGGGCGCAACCACCGTTGAGCTAGACAGTAGCCATGTCCCCATGCTCTCTCGATCAGAAGCTGTCCTTGACGTAATCCGTGCCGCCGCAAAAGCAGTTGGAGCACGATCCACAGCTGCGTCCTAATTCGTTGGAGCTGGGGAATCGGCGTACGTGGTTGAGGACCGAGATGGAGGCAGCGTGACGGCCTGAAAGGCCGTCGCTACGAAGGCAAACCCCGGCATCGTCCCTGATCTCGTTCGCGGGGGAAATCTTAGGCGTCGACGCCGTGGCACTTTTTGTATTTTTTGCCGGAGCCGCAGGGGCATGGATCGTTGCGGCCGACTTTTGCGCCGGCGCGGACGGGCTTGGGCGCTTCGGCGGGCGCCGAGCCGGCCTGAAATTGCAGATTTTGCTGCTGGCGTTTCTGGCGCTGTTCGATCTGGCGAGCGAGCGGCGATGAAGTAGGCGGCTCGTCCGGCGGAGGAGGAGTTGAACCGTCGAGCTGGGGTGTCGGCGCGGCCTGACCCGCAGGCTCGGCCGGCGTGCCAGAGGAGCCGGGAGCGGCGGCCAAGGCCGGTCCGCCAGGACGCGCGGCCGGAGGCGGTTGCTGTTCGGCGGGGCGAACGAGGAACAGGAAGCGCACGGATTCGGTGTCGATGCGATCCATCAACTCGCCGAAAAGATCGAACGCTTCGCGCTTGAATTCAACCAGCGGATCCTTCTGGCCGTAACCGCGCAGGCCAATTCCCTCTTTCAAATGGTCGAGCGTGAGCAGGTGGTCTTTCCACTGCGCGTCCACGATATCGAGCAGGATGTGGCGCTCGAGCCAGCGCATGGTGGGCGCGCCGAATAGCGTTTCCTTTTGCTCGTAACGCTCGCGAACTTTTTCAACCATGGCCTCCTGCAGCTGGTCATGATTCATCGTAACGGGATCGATGCCGACGGCCTTGATGTCGATGCCGTATTGATTGAGGACTTCGTTGGCGAACTGCGTGACGTTCCATTGATCGGGATGCTGGTCGCGCGGACAATACGTTTCCACCAGGCTATCGACGATCATCTCGGCGCGCTCGACAACGAATTCCTTCATGTCCCGGCCTTCGAGGAACCCGCGACGCAGCGAATAAATAGTTTCACGCTGCTTGTTCATCACGTCGTCGTATTCGAGCAGGTGCTTGCGGGATTCGAAATGCTGCGCCTCAACATTCTTCTGCGCGGTCTCAATGCGCTTGCTGATCAGGCGCGACTCGATCGGAATTCCTTCCTTCATGCCGAGCGTGTACATGATGGCTTTGATTTTCTCGCCGCCGAAAATGCGCATCAGGTCGTCTTCGAGCGAAAGGAAAAAACGCGAAGCGCCGGGATCGCCCTGACGACCCGCACGTCCGCGAAGCTGATTATCGATACGGCGGGCTTCGTGGCGTTCCGTGCCGAGGATGTGAAGACCGCCCATGGCGACGACTTCGTCGTGCTCGGCGCGGCATTGCTCGACGAAGCCGTCATAAATGGGCTTCCATTGGTCGAGCGGCACTTGAAAGATTTTGCCTTCCTGCTGGAAGAGGACCATCGCCGGAGCCGTGGCGCCGTTGGAGCCGCCCGAGCCATTTGCGTCGGCTGTGTGGGCGTCGGCTTGCGCGGCGGTTTCCGAGCCGGGCGCGGCGTTGATCACCGAACCGGCCGGGGCGTAAGGAATCGCGATGCGATTCTTGAGGAAATGCTCGCGCGTCATGGCCTCGGGATTGCCGCCGAGTAAAATGTCCGTGCCGCGGCCGGCCATGTTGGTGGAGACGGTGACGGCGCCTTTACGTCCAGCCTGCGCGATGATTTTCGCTTCGCGCTCATGCTGCTTGGCGTTGAGCACCTGGTGCGGGATGCCGGCCTTGCGCAAAAGCTCGGCGATCTTTTCCGATTTCTCGATCGAAATGCTGCCGACGAGCACGGGTTGGCCACTCTCGAAATATTGGCGAATGCCGCCGGTCTTGCTGCCGTCTTCCTGGAGGATACCGTCAACCGCCGCTTCGTACTTTTCTCTTTCGGTGCGGTAGACGACATCGGGATTCTCGATGCGGATCAAGTTTTTGTTCGTAGGAATGGAAACCACATCGAGATCGTAAATCTTGTGGAACTCGGGAGCTTCGGTATCGGCCGTGCCCGTCATGCCGGAGAGCTTCTTATACATACGGAAATAGTTCTGGAAGGTGACGGTGGCGAGTGTCTGATTTTCGCGCTCGATCTTCACGCCTTCCTTGGCTTCGACGGCCTGATGCAAGCCGTCTGACCAGCGGCGGCCGGGCATCTGGCGGCCAGTGAACTCGTCGACGATGATCACTTCGCCGTCTTTCACCACGTAATCGACGTCGCGCTGATAGAGCGTGTGCGCGCGCAGGCCTTGATAGACGTGATGGATCAAGTCCATGTTCGCAGGATCGTAAAGATTGCCGAGGCTGAGCAGCTTCTCGCACTTTGCGACGCCTTCTTCGGTTAATGTCGCTGTCTTCAGCTTCTCGTCGATCGTATAGTCAATTTCCTGGATGAGCTTGGGAACGATCTTGTCGATGCGGTAGTACTTGTCGGTGGACTCTTCCGCCGGGCCGGAAATGATGAGCGGAGTGCGCGCTTCGTCGATCAGGATCGAGTCGACTTCGTCGACGATGGCGAACTGATGGCCGCGCTGGACGCACTGCGAGAGGTCGTACTTCATATTGTCGCGCAGATAGTCGAAGCCAAATTCGTTGTTGGTGCCGTAGGTGATATCCGACGCATAGGCGGCGCGGCGCTGGACTTCGTCCAGATCGTGCACGATCACGCCAACGGTGAGGCCGAGCGTGCGATAGATCGGGCTCATCCACTCCGCGTCGCGGCGGGCGAGATAATCGTTGACGGTGACAATGTGAACGCCGCGGCCAGCAAGCGAATTCAGATAGGCGGGCAGCGTGGCAACGAGCGTCTTGCCTTCGCCCGTCTTCATCTCGGCAATCTTGCCGTGATGCAGCACGACGCCGCCGATCAGCTGAACGTCAAAATGGCGCATGCTGAGAGTGCGGCGTCCGGCTTCGCGCACGAGCGCGAACGCGGGAACGATTGCAGGCTCAAGCGCATCACTGAGCTTCTGCTTGTAATCGCTGTCGGTCCATTCAGCGCCCGCAAGGCGGGTCTGCACTTCGGCCTTCAGCGCGGCCCCGCGCTCGGCGAGCTGCGCGTCCGAGAGTTTCTTCATCTCGGGCTCAAGCGTGTTGATCGGCGCGATGTACGGCTCGATCTTCTTGATGTCGCGCTCGTGCTTGGTGCCAATGAAGCGCGATACAATGGAGTCTACGATCTTTTCAACGTCCATATGTGTAGGCTTTGGATGATCCTCAGTCGGCGACAGTTGGCTTCGAGGCCGCAGCAATCCCATTGTAGCCGTACATGCACATTGGTGCAAAAAGGAGGTTGAAAAGATAAAGGGCCAGGGTGCGGTTGGGATCGCGGCCGCAGCGGCGTTGACGGCGAATGAGGCTACGATTTGGCGTTAGCTTGCTGGATCGCCTGTTCGCGGGCGATGCGGAGGGCTTCGACCTCCCGGGCGGCGCGATTGGGGTCCTTCGGATCGCCAGTGGGATGGAACTCCATGGCGACGGTGCCGGTATAGTTGAGGTCCATCAGCTTACGGTAGATGCTGGCGTAGTTAATTTCGCCGGTGCCGGGTTCGTGGCGCCCGGGGACGTCTGCAATATGGACGATGCCCGTGATATCGATATTCTTTTGCAGCTTTTCGATCAGGTTACCTTCGGAAATCTGCTCGTGATAGAAGTCGTAGAGAAACTTCAGGTTTGGACTGCCCACCTTGCGAATAATCTCAAAACCTTCCGCCACCGACGTGAGGTAATACTTCGGATTTTCCTCGGGATCGATATTTTCCAGCACGACATCGATGTTGGACTTTGAAGCAAGATCGACGGCGCGGCTGAGATTTTCGACGCAGGCATTGTGCTGATCGTCAGGGCTGACGCCGGGGATCTTGTTTCCCGAGAGCAAAATCAGCCTGGGACATTCGAGGCGCTTCATGGTTTCGACAAAGGGCGTCATTTCGGCAATAAGCTTGTCTCCGGCGGTGGGATCGCCGACGCCGGTGCGAACGCCGGAAGTCGCGTCAAACGTCATGCCGAGGTCATGCTTCTTTTTGTTGAACGTGGTGAAATCGTCGTCCGACCATTTGGAAAATTCGCCGGTCAGCTCGAGGTTTTTGTAGCCGGCGTCGGAGACTTTTTGGAGGCGCTGGTCGAAGGGGATTCCAGCGAAGACCGTCCAGAGCATCACGGAGAAGCGGAACGGCACCGTCGCGCCCGTCGCTTGAGGGGCGGCGCTCGCGGCAGGCAGCAGGGCGGTTCCAGCGGCCGTGGCAGCCATAGTTCCGACGGCGGCTCCGGCAAGGGTCTTGGCAAAGTCTCGGCGTTTCATGGCGGTGATCCTCCTCGCGTGCGAGCGTGATGCAACGGTCCGTTTTTTGGCACTACTTCTGACGACCACCCCGCTCGAATGCGGCTAAAGATACTCCGGCAAGAGGGCGAACTCCAGTATTTTAAGGACGATTTGCCGCGCTTCGGGCGATAAATCCGATTCTCGTTTTGCTGCGTAATATAGGCGAGCGCGATGAGCCGGAAGCTACGGATCAGGGGCGCCCTGGAAGAGGGCGTCAGGTGCCGACGGATGATATACTGGCCGCACTCTGGCCGTTCATTGCGGAAGTGGCGGAATTGGCAGACGCGCCAGCCTTAGGAGCTGGTGGCCGAAAGGCCGTAGGGGTTCGAGTCCCTTCTTCCGCACGTTAAATTCCTGAAACCTTTTGCCCCCAAACAGGTCTAACACCATCGAGAAGTAGCTGAGGGGAATGTCCGCATGTTGCTCTATCTGCTCGCGTTTGCCGGCGGCATCCTGACAATCGCCAGCCCCTGCATCCTGCCGGTGCTACCCTTCGTATTTTCGCGAGCCGACCAGCCATTTCGCCGGAGCGGGCTGCCCCTGCTGGCCGGCATGGCGATCACGTTTGCGGCGGTGGCGGGCGTGGCGGCGGTCGCAGGATCGTGGATGGTACGAGCGAACCAGATCGGCCGAATCGTGGCGATCATCGTGTTCGCCGTACTTGGGTTGACGTTGCTCTTCCCTTCGCTGGCGGAGATAGTGTCGCGGCCGTTCGTGCGGCTGGGCGGAAAAATTCAAACTCAGGGTGACGCGCCTCCGAGCATCGGCAAGTCGCTGATTCTTGGCGTTTCGACCGGCCTGCTCTGGGCACCCTGCGCGGGGCCGATTTTGGGGCTGATTCTAACCGGGGCGGCGATGGGCGGGGCGAGCGCCCACACGGTGTTCCTGCTGCTGTCCTTCGCTGCGGGAGCGGCGACTTCGCTGGCGCTGGCGTTGCTGGCTGGGGCCAAAGTGTTCGCGGCGATGAAGCGGTCGTTGGCGGCGGAAGAGTGGATTAGCCGAGCGTTGGGCGTCGCGGTCTTGCTGGGCGTGGTTGCGATCGCGTCCGGATGGGATACGGGCATCCTGCAGCGGATATCGCTGGCCAGCACGTCTGCAATTGAGCAGAGCCTTGTTGATCGTTTGCACCCGGTGGCTTACGCGGGCCCAAAGAACGCGGCGGTTGCGGACGGTCAAGTGCAACTCGACAATGAAGGAAAATTCCCCGGCGTAGATGGCGCGAATGCGTGGCTCAATTCGCCCCCTCTGAAGCGCGATGACCTGAAAGGCAAAGTGGTCGTGGTCGATTTCTGGACCTACTCCTGCATCAATTGCCTGCGTTCGATTCCCTACGTAGAAGCCTGGGCGCAGAAATATAAGGATGACGGCCTGGTGGTGATCGGAGTGCACACGCCGGAGTTTGCATTCGAGAAAGATCAGGCGAACGTGGCGAAGGCTGTGCGCGACTTGAAAATCACTTATCCCGTGGCGATCGACAGCAACTACGCGATCTGGGGCGCTTTCAACAACGAATACTGGCCTGCGCATTACTTTATCGATGCCAACGGCGTGATTCGCTATCACCATTTCGGCGAGGGCGAATACGACAAGTCCGAAGAAGTGATTCAGGAGCTGCTGAAGGAAAAGAACGCCAACCTGAACTTGAGCGGGCTGGTGACGGTGACCGGCTCCGGCGCCGAAGCTGCTTCGGATACGGGCGACGTGGCGTCACCCGAGACGTATGTGGGATATTCGCGGCAGCAAAACTATATGTCGCCGGAGAAAATCGCGCAGAACGCTCCCGAGGTCTACACCGCTCCCGGCCGCATGGACGTGAACAACTGGGGCCTGGCCGGCAAATGGGTGGTGGGCGGCGAAAACGCCACGCTGTCGACGGCTCCGGGCAAGATCGTGTTCCGTTTCCATGCGCGCGATTTGCATCTTGTGCTCGGCCCGGGCAAGGGCGGCAAGCCGATTCGATTCCGCGTGCTGCTGGATGGCTCCGCGCCCGGCGACGATCATGGCTCGGATGTTGATGGCCAGGGCAATGGCACCGTGACGGGCTATCGTCTCTACCAGCTGATCCGCCAGCAGGGTAAAATAGAGGATCGGACGTTTCAGATTGAGTTTCTCGATCCCGGAGTGCAGGCTTTCGCGTTTACGTTTGGGTGAGTTCGATTCTCAGCTCGAATCCAAGTTTCGATCGGGGAGATGGCAATGTTCAAATCTGATGAAGAGATGGAACGCAGTGGAAAATCGGCTGGGCGCAGAAAATTTCTCGCAGGCGCTGGCGCCGTGGTTGCCGGGCTGGCCTGGTGGCGCTATTCAAGTGCGCCTGACGCAGAAGCAGCCGCAACTCCGAAGATGGTGAACATCGTTGAGTTCACGGACGCGGGCGTGCGCAAGGACGTGGTTTCGGTGCCGATGGTGGTGAAGTCCGAGGCGGAGTGGAAGCAACAGCTGCCGAACGATTCCTTCGAAGTGACTCGCCACGCCGACACTGAGATGGCGTTCACCGGACCGCTGCTTAACGAGCACGGAGAAGGCGTGTTCCGCTGCATCTGCTGCGATACGGCGCTCTTCAGCTCGGCGACGAAATTCGATTCGGGCACGGGCTGGCCGAGTTTCTGGCAGCCGATTGCGAAAGAAAATGTGGAGGAGATTTCGGACAGCTCGTTCGGGATGGACCGCACGGCCGTCTCGTGCCGCCGCTGCGAAGCGCATCTGGGTCACGTGTTTGACGATGGCCCCAAGCCTACCGGGCTGCGCTATTGCATGAACTCCGTGGCGATGAGATTCGCCAAGGCCTGACCGAAATAAATTGGGGTGCGCGGAGCGGCGCTTGCCGCCGATGCGCAAAGGAGATTTCAATATGGCTCGTTCGACCAAAATTCTTTTTATGACGCTGGCGGCTGTGATTGTCGTCTATGGGCTTTTTGTGGAGAGATCCGTGAGCGCCGCGGCAGCGGTGCCTGCGCCGGCAGTGGACGAATCGCCGACCAAGGGCACCGAGACGGTCGTCTTCGCGGGCGGCTGCTTTTGGGGAATTCAGGGAGTCTTTGAACACGTGAAGGGCGTGAAGAAAGCCACGGCCGGCTATTCCGGCGGCACCTTGAAAAATCCGAGCTACGAAGAAGTAAGCTCCGGGGCCACGGGACACGCGGAGTCCGTGGAAGTGGTTTACGATCCTTCGCAAGTGACTTTCGGCCAGCTGCTGGAAGTATTTTTCGGAGTGGCGCACGATCCTACGGAAATCGACCGGCAGGGACCGGACGAAGGCACGCAGTATCGCTCGGCAATTTTCTTCGAGACGCCGGACCAACAGCGCATCGCGCAAGCGTACGTGGCGCAACTCATGCAGGCCAGGGTGTTCCGCGATTCGATCGCGACGCAGATCGTGCCCTACAAGGCCTTCTATCGCGCCGAGGATTATCACCAGGACTTCCTCGTGCACAATCAAGACTATCCATATATTGTGATCAACGATCTGCCGAAGATCGCCAACCTCAAGAAGGACTTCCCGACCCTGTACGTGAAGTATCCGTGAGATTTGGCCCGGAGGTCTGGTTACGACGGGAGCTCCGGGCGTTTTCCGGCTTACAAGTTACAGAAATGTTCGCCGCGCTTCGCCAGGAGCTACAAAAACGTAGCCCGCCTGTAAGCTGCATTTGCAGCACGAAACGCGCAGAAGATACAAAATTGTTTTAACGCCCACGACAAGCGCTACAAAATTGTTAGAAAGCACGGCCCCGCAGCGTAATTTCCCCGAAATGTAAGCCGGCGATAACCGATTAACCTCACGTTTCCAAGCATTTTCGTATATGGCATCGCTCTTGCAAGCGCCGCTCAGGATGACTTTCTCCGCGTTGTATCAGTCATCCCAGGAGACCCAATGAGCGACGGAGCGGTGAGCTACGAGCAGGAGATCAAGAAAACGCACACGCGGCTGAAACATAATGCGCTGAATTTCTGGGAAGTACTGGCGCAGGCAATCGCACTAATTTCGCCGAGCATGACCGCCGCATTGATCGTGCCTCTGATGTTTGGAACTTCGGGAACGGCCGGTTGGCTCTGCTATCTCTTCGGCACGATCATGCTGATCTTTGTGGCCATCAGCCTGAATGAATTTTCGAAGCGCTATACATCCGCCGGAAGTATGTATGAATACACGGTGAAAGGGTTGGGGCCAAAAGCGGGCGGCGTGGCCGGCTGGAGTCTGATGTTCGCGTACCTGTTTATCGGCATTGCCGGCGTGAGCGGCTTCACCCACTTTGCAACCAAGCTGCTGGGACTGACCGGAGCGACTGGCTATCTTTCGCACCCTTCGATCACGCTGTTTGCGATCTGCATGCTTTCAGCGTGGTATCTCGCCTATAAGGACATCACTTTTTCCACGATTCTAATGCTGATTTTCGAGGGCGTTTCGGTGACGGCGATCCTGGCCCTGGCCTTTTTGGCGATTGCGAAGACCGGCGCCGTAGACACCGCGCAGCTGCATCCGATCGCCGGACACGGATTCAAAGACATCGGACTCGGCGTGGTGGTGGCGATTTTCAGCCTGGTCGGCTTCGAGTGCGCCACGGCTTTCGGCGAAGAGGCGAAAACGCCCTTGAAGACGATTCCACGAGCAGTGATCGGGAGCTTGCTGCTGACCGGCGCGTTCTTCGTATTCATCACCTATGTGGAAACGCACGCGCTGGCAAACAACAAGCCGACGCTCGACCAGCTCGATGCGCCGCTTACAACTCTTTCGCAGAATCTGGGCGTCGGCTGGATGGGCGTGGTGATTTCCATCGGCGCGATGATCAGCTTCTTCGCGCTCGCCATGTCTTGCCTCAACGCCGGGGCGCGGGTGATGTTCAGCCTGGGCCGCTACCGCATCTTCCCCATTTCGATCGGCAGCACTCACAAAAAGAATTTGACGCCGCATGTGGCGTTGACCACCTTTGCGCTGATTCAGTTCTCGATTCCCACGATTTTCATTCTCGCTTCATATGCAGCAATCGGCGGGTGGCAGATGGCGCCGCTGGACGCGTTCAACGACGCCGGCCTCTTCGGCGCGATGGGCTTCTGCGGCGCTTACGTATTCATCTCGCTGGCCGCTCCGTTTTACTTGAAGAAAATTGGTGAGTTGAAACCGTTCAACATCGTGATCGCAGTGTTGGCGCTGGGTCTCCTGATCGTGCCAATCGTGGGCACGGTTTGGCCCGTTCCTGCGGCACCATTGAACTGCTTCCCCTACATCTTCCTCACGTACATAGCGATCGGCGTTGCGCTGGTTTGGGCACGGAGCCGGAGCATCGACGAAATCGCCGGCATTCGCAAAGCACTGGAAGAAACCGCGATGGCGCCCGGAATGGAGGTGGCCCCGATGGCCGCCCGAATTACGCCACCGATGAGCGAGAGCGCAAAGGGGGCAGCTGCATAGCTGTCTTCGCGGTTTTGAATATCTCATGACGCCGAGATCGGCGCGGTTCCACACGCGGGACCGCGCCGATCTTCACCGCGTTTTTTCTTCTCGTTCGCATCGGTTTTACAAATGGATCATTCGCTCGCGCTGGAATGAAGCCCGATGGGCAAATTTTCACCGGTGATATAATTACGATCGCCTGATGCCACACTCAGATCGATTTCCCGCCGCACTTCAATCCATCCAACTTGGCACGCCCAAAGACTACGGCTACGAAGGCGCGCCCGATGTGCATGATCGTCCATGGACAACCGGCTTTTTCAAGATGCGCATCGAAGGCTCGGTATTTGTGGGAGCAACGAACATCGTGGGCGACGGCCAGGCCGATCTCATAAATCATGGCGGCATCGACAAAGCGATCCTGGCCTACAGCGCCGATCACTATCCGAAATGGCGCAGCGAGTTGGACAAGCCCGATCTGCCCCATGGCGCGTTTGGAGAAAACCTCACCATCGCAGGCCTGAGCGAAGAATCGATGTACATCGGCGACATCCTTCGCATTGGGCCGGTTACTTTCGAATTGAGCCAGCCGCGGCAACCCTGCTGGAAACTGGCGCGACGCTGGCGGCTGCACGCCTTGACCGGCTATGTGGTGCGCAACGGACGCACCGGCTGGTATCTGCGCGTACTTGAAGAAGGCTGGATCGAAGCGGGGATGCCGGTGGAGATAATCGATCGACCGAATCCCGAATGGTCCGTCGCGCGCGCGAATCAGATACTTCATCACTGCAGGAAAGATCTTAGTCTGACGCTGGAACTGGCGGCGGTGCCAAGCCTGGCGAATTCGTGGGTTTACGAGCTTATGGAGCGAGCGGAGCGTCTGCGCGCGGAAACCGCCGTGTCCAGCTAGAAGCATCGCCGAAGCGAACAGCAGATCCCTCGCTGCGCTCGGGATGACAATCAACGATTAGCTTCTGAAGCGAGCGTGGTCGATGCCCAGTTTCTTGATTTTGTAGTTGATCACGCGCTCGGTGGTTTTCAACAGTCCCGCGGCTTTCGAGCGATTGCCGCGCGTTGTCTTCAGCGTGTCCTGAATCAAATCCCGCTCGAAAGAATCGACGGCTTCCTTGAAGGAAATATCGGTCACAGTGCCTGAAGCCTCGGCCGTCTGAAGAGTAGGCGGCAAATGGTGTCCATGAATTACGCCGCCGTCGCATACGAGGACGGCCCTTTCGATCGTGTTTTCCAGTTCGCGGATATTTCCCGGCCAGTGATAGCTCATCAGCATGTCGATCGCGGGAGTGGAGATTCTCTTGATGCGTTTCCCGTGCTCGTTCGCATATTTCTCCAGAAAATGATCGGCAAGAAGCAGCACGTCCGACTTGCGTTCACGCAGCGACGGCACAAAAATCGCGAACACATTCAGCCGGTAATAGAGGTCCTCGCGAAACGACCCGGCCGCAATCGCCTTTTCCAGATCCTTGTTGGTCGCCACGATCAGGCGCACATCGGCTTTCACCGTCCTGGTGCCGCCGAGCCTGTCGAATTCTTTTTCCTGCAACACGCGCAGCAGCTTCACAGCCGTCGTCGCATTGAGGTCGCCGATTTCGTCAAGGAAAAGCGTGCCACCCTCGGCCAGTTCGAAGCGGCCTTTCTTTTGCGCGTCCGCGCCGGTGAACGCGCCCTTTTCGTAACCGAATAATTCGGATTCGATCAGCGTCTCGGGTAGCGCGGCGCAGTTCACTTTGATAAACGGGCCGTTTTTTCGCGGCGAATTATAGTGAATGGCGTGCGCGAACCGCTCTTTGCCGGTTCCGGATTCTCCCCGCAGCATCACGGTCGTGTTGGTCGCCGCCACCTGCATCACCTGCTCGTAGACGCGTCGGATCGGTCCGCTATTGCCGATCAAATTCGAAAAGTCGTAACGCTCGCGCAGCTCTTCCCGCAGGTGCA